>Ga0075421_100002082_pt1 | contig 23717 bp, 13 predicted proteins | sample SoiMetdeltSBSDD5_FD_75292 | JGI IMG/M metagenome (GOLD analysis project Ga0075421, IMG submission 75292) | Bulk soil microbial communities from a Populus tree surrounding site in Tennessee, USA - Soil MetaG P. deltoides SBSDD5 | ecosystem: Environmental > Terrestrial > Soil > Tree plantation...
CTGCCCGTAGTCTGTCTGCAGCAGTAGGGCGAAGCCCCACGCCGGCTCGGATCGCGAAGTCCGGGCCGGCGTTCGCCCGATTCGGGCCCAGCCTCCTCCAAGAACCTCCCGAACGACCGCGCTGCTCGCGCCGCTCCAACTTCGCGCTTGCAGCCTCCGGCGAGGTGGGGATGGGGTCCATCGCCAGCGGGCAACGACGGGGGGCTACCATGCAATGGTGGTCGCCCCCCGCATCGCCTCCGCGCTCGTCGTCGCCCTGACACTCGCCACCGGCGCGGCTCGCGCGAAGCCGCCGCGGCTCGACTTCCAGGCGCCGCCCGAGCTCACGGGCGACGTCGCCGAGCTGCGGTGGCTGCCGCCCGACCGCTGGCAGGCGGTCCTCGATCTCGTCGGCCTCGACGCTCCCGGCGCGCCGATCCGCGTCCTCCTCGTGCCGGAGGGGAGCCCGCTGGCCCAGCGCACACCGCGCTTCATCACCGGCTTCGCCGTGCCGGAGCAGGACACGGTGGTGCTCCTCTCCCAGCGTGCCCTCTCCTACCCCTACGACGCGCTCCCCGCGCTCCTCACGCACGAGGTCACCCACGTGATGCTCTGGCGTGCGGCCGGTGGACGGCCGCTGCCGCGCTGGTTCCAGGAGGGGGTCGCGCTGTACGCGGCCCGCGAGCGCGGGCTTGCCGACCACGAGCGCCTGCTCGTCGGCGGGCTCGGCGGCGTCGAGCCGTCGACCGCGGCGCTCGATCGCGCCTTCGGCGGCAGCAGCTACGGGGTCGACACCGCGTACGCCGTCTCCGGTGCGCTGGTGCAGGACCTCGTTCGCGCCCACGGCACGTCGGCGGTGGGTCGCATCGCCGCCGAGGTGCGCGCCGGACGTTCGTTTCCCGCCGCGTTCCAGGCGGCGGCGGGAATCCCGCTGTCGACGTTCGAGGCGGCCTTCTGGCGGCGCTTCCACTGGCGCTACCGCTGGCTCCCTTTCCTGACCAGCGGCGCCACGCTGTGGATGGCGATCACCGCCCTCGCCCTCCTCGCCATCGCCCGCCGACGCCAGAAGGACGCGGCGATCCGGCGCCGCTGGGACGAGGAGGAGGCTCTCGCCGTGGAAGCCCTGGCGGCGGCGACGTCCGCGGCAGAAGCGGAGAACGCCCGGGACGGGACCAACCGGGGCCTCGTCTCGCGGTGGGGACCGCACTGATCCGCCGGCGATCGCCCGCCGGACCGCCGCTCAGAGGTAACCGACCGCGCGCAGCTGTGCCTCGCTCTCGCGCGCTCGGCGCAAGCTCTCCGCACGGCTACCCAAACCCTCCTCGGCGGCGACCCATCGCTCGACCGCCCGCCGGTAGGTCGCCAGCAGATCTGGCCGCTCGCGCGAGAGGTCGCGGCGCTCCCCCGGGTCGGCGCGCAGGTCGAAGAGCCGGACGTCGCCGCCCTCGAGGTCGAGCATCAGCTTGTAGCGCCCGTCGTCGACGACGCGCACGGTCCCCTGCAGCGCGAAGCGATAGCGGTGCACGGCCTGGTCGCGCTCGATCACCGGCCGCAGGCTGGTGCCGTCGAAGCCCTCCTCCCGCCACGGCAGGCCGACGTAGTCGAGCAGCGTGGGAACGAGGTCGAGGTTGGCCACCGGCGCGTGCCGCACGAGCCCACCGCGCATTCCCGGTACCCTCAGCACCAGCGGTGTCGCGAGCAGCGTGTCGAAGGCGAGGCTGCGGCAGTGCCCCCAGTGGCCGTGGTCGAGCAGCTCCTCGCCGTGGTCGGACAGCACGACGACCACCGTGCGGTCGAGGCGACCGTCGTCGTCGAGCGCGGCGAGCAACTCGCCGAGGCGGTCGTCGAAGCTCGCGATCTCCTCGTCGTAGAGGTCCGTGAGGTGCCGCGCGTCCTCGGTCGCGAAGCTCCGCACGCCGGCGCCCCGGTAGATGCCGTGGACGATCGGCCAGGGGTCGCCGCGCCGCACCCAGCGCGGCCAGGCGGCGGTGCGCGCGGCGAAACGGGGTCGCTCGCCGCGCGGCGGCCGGTACGGCTGGTGAGGCTCGAGGTAGTGGAGGTAGAGAAAGAACGGCTCGCGCAGGCCGGCGAGCAACGCGAGCGCTCGACGGTTGACGCAGCGGCCGTCGTCTTCTCGACACCGCTCGTCGAAGGCGCGAAAGCCGCGTCCGAATCCCCCCGTTGGATTGATCCGCGAAGGGCTCTTGCGGACGATGAGGCTCGCCGAAACGGCGGCGGTGTCCCACCCCTTCGCCGCCAGCAACTCCGGCAGAGCGGGCACCCCCGGCGGGATCCCCATCCCCTGGCCGCCGGGGGCGAGAAAGAGATAGGGGTGACGCGAGGTCAGCAACGAGTCGACCGACGGGTAGGTACAGCCGGCCTGGCTCCGCACGTCGGTGAAGAGCACCCCGTCGCGCGCCAGCGCGGAGAGGTGCGGCGAGGTGTCTCGCCGATAGCCGTAAAGCGGCAGGTGATCGGCACGCAGGGTGTCGACGAGGACGACGACGACGTTGCGTGGCGCCGGAGAGACCACGGTTCGGCGGCAGCCCGCGGCGCCGATCGCGGCGCTGCCCAGGATGGCGGCGAGCGCCAGCGCTGCGCCGCCGGCGAACGGACCCCGCTGCTTCAACCCTGTCCCACCGCCGTCGGCAGCCGCAGCAGCGCGCGACACCCCGCGCCCTCGTCGCGGTTGGCGAGGGTCAGCGTGCCGCCGTGGGCCTCGGCGATCTGCCGCGAGAGCGCGAGGCCGATGCCGGTGCCGCCCTGCTTGGTGGTGAAGAACGGCACGAAGAGGTTCGCCGAAGCCGGCAGCCCGCGACCCTCGTCCTCAACCCAGATCTCGACTCCATCGCCGCGCAGGTCCCACCCCAGCCGGACGCCGCCGCCCGTCTCGAGGGTGGCGTCGGCGGCGTTGCGCACGAGGTTGATGAGGAGCTGCTCGAGCTGGCCGGGGTCGGCCTCGATCGCCACGTCGGGTCCGTCGACGACCGTCACCGGCAGCCGCGTCTCGAGCGCCGCGGCGCGCCCGCAGAGCTCGGCGACACGGACCCGCTCGAGCCGCGGCGGCGGGAGCTGGGCGAGGCGCGAGTAGCCGGCGAGGAAGCGCGAGAGGCTCGCCGCCCGCTGCTCGATCACCACCAGCCCGCGCGCGAGGTCCTCGTCGCGGTCTTCGGGCGGCGGCCGCCGCTCGAGGATGCGCTGCAACGTCGCCGCCATCGACTTGATCGGCGCGAGGGAGTTGTTGAGCTCGTGGCCGAGGACGCGGATGAGCCGCTGCCACGCCTTGCGCTCCTCCTCGCGCAGGGCGTGCGAGAGGTCGGCGACGACCAGCAGCCGGTGGGCCAGCCCCTCCTCGCGGAAGACGCTGCGGCGCACGCCCCAGGTGCCCCAGCCGCCGGGGAAGAGCCGCTCGAGCGTCTGGTTGGCCGGCCCTTCGAGGGCGTCGGCGAGCCCGAGCTCCGTCGCTGGCCGGCCGACGAGGCGCCGCGCCGGCTGCGCGAGGAGGAGCTCGCCGGCGCGGTTGGCGAGCCGCAGGCGTCCGGCGGGGTCGAAGGCAAACACGGCGACGTCGATGCTCGCCATCACTCGCCGCAAGAGAGCGCTCGCCTCGAGCGCGCCGAGCCGCTGCGTCTTGAGCGTCTCGGCGAGCTCGTTGAGCTCGCGGAAGACCACGTCGAGAGCGTCACCGGGCGGACCGCGGCGGGCGCGGATCGAGAAGTCCTCGCGGCGCAGCGCCTCGAGGAGGTTCGCCACCGTGCGCAACGTATAGCCGACGCGCTCCCGCAGGAGCCACGCCATTGCCACCCACGCCACGAGCAGCACGAAGGTGAGGGCGACCTGGGTCGTGCGCGTCCAGGGGCCGAGGACGAGCAGTACGGTCGTCGCCGCGACCCCCGGCAGCCCCACCGCCAGGGCGAGCAGGAGGAGCCGGTTCTCGTACCTCGGGCGCCGCATCGCGGCCAGTATCACCCGCTACGGCTTCGGTTCGGGTCGTCTCCCCGCGCCGAGCCGCCCGTCACGGCCCGCCTGTCGCCTCGTCTTCGCCCTCGTCGTCGGCCTCATCTCCGGCCTCCCCCTCGAGCGCTCCCTCCGGCCGCCCGTGCTTCTCGAGCCGGCGGTAGAGGGCGCTGCGCGAGAGACCCAGGGCCGACGCCGCCTGGCTGACGTTGCCGCCGTAGCGGTCGAGCGCCTTCTTGATCAGATGCTCCTCGACCTCCTCGAGGGTCATCTCCTCGAGCCCGCGCGAGGCCGGCGTGCCCTCGAGGCCGAGGTCGACGGCGCTGACGCGGTTGCCACGCGACATCAGCACCGCGCGTTCGACGGCGTGGTCGAGCTCGCGGACGTTGCCCGGCCAGGAGTGGCGCTCGATGGCGCGCACCGCGGCGGCGTCGAAGCCGTTGACCTCCTTGCGGTAGCGTTTCGCGTGGGAAGCGCGGAAGCGCTCGGCCAGCGGCAGCAGATCCTCGCGGCGGTCGCGCAGCGGCGGCAGCTGGATCTCCACCGTGCGCACGCGGAAGTAGAGGTCGCGGCGGAAGCGTCCCTCCCCCACCTCGGCGGCGAGGTCGGAGTTGGTGGCGGTGAGCAGGCGCACGTCCGCCGAGCGCGTGCGCGAGCTCCCGACCGGCTCGAACTCGCCGCTCTCGAGCACGCGCAGGAGCTTCGTCTGCTGGGCCGGCGGCACGTTGGCGATCTCGTCGAGGAAAAGCGTGCCGCCGTCGGCGAGCTCGAAACGGCCGACGCGGTCGGTCTTGGCGTCGGTGAAGGCGCCGCGCACGTGGCCGAAGAGCTCGCTCTCGAAGACGGTGGCGGCGAGGCCGCCGACGTTGACGGTGACGAGCGGCTTGCCGGCGCGCGGCGAGCTGGCGTGGAGCAGCCGTGCAACGAGCCCCTTGCCGGTGCCGTTTTCGCCGGTGATGAGCACGGCGGCGTCCGACGGGCCGACGCGCTCGATCATCTCGAGCACCGGTTGCATGGCGCGCGACTGGGCGACGAAGTCCGGGGCACCTTCGCCACGCAGCAGCCGGTTCTCCGCCTCGAGGCCGCGGCTCTTGCGCAGCGCCGCGGCGAGGGCGAGCTGGTTGCCGAGGATGGACAGCAGGCGGTCGTTGTCCCACGGCTTCTCGACGAAGTCGCGGGCGCCGCGGCGCACCGCCTCGACCGCGAGCTCGATGCTGCCCCAGGCCGTCATCACCACCACCGGCAGCTCGGGCGAGCGGTCGCGCAGCCGTTCGAGGAGGGCGAGCCCCTCCTGCCCCGAGGTGGTGTCGCGGGAGTAGTTGAGGTCCATCAGCAGCAGGTCGGGCTCCTGCTGCGCGATCGCGGTGACCACCTCGGCGGGAGAGCGCGCGGTGCGCGTGGCGTACCCCTCGCCCTTGAGCAGCAGGCGGAGCGCCTCGAGCACGTCGGCCTGGTCGTCGGCGAGGAGGATGGTGGCGACGGGAGTGCGGCTCATGGGACGACGTCAATCTACCGCGGTGGCATCGCCCTCACTCCTGACGCAGCGCCGTCACGGGATCGACTCGCACCGCGCGGCGCGCCGGCACCCAGCCGGCGAGGAGCGAGACCGCCAGCACCAGGGCGACCATGCCCGTGAAGACGAGGGGATCGCCCGGGCTCACCTCGTAGAGGAGCCCGCGGAGGAACCGCGTCGAAGCCAGCGTCGTGACGATGCCGGCGGCGATGCCACCGGCAGCGAGGCCGGCGCTCTCGCCGAGCACGACGTTGCGGATGTCCGCCTGGCGGGCGCCGAGTGCGACGCGGATGCCGAGCTCGCGAGTGCGGCGCTTGACGGCGTACGAGATCACGCCGTAGAGGCCGACGGTACCCAGCGCCAGGGCAAGAGCCGCCGCAACGCCGAGCAGCACCATGACGAACGACGTGCGCGATGCCGAGCGGGCGACCACCTCGTCCATCGTGCGAACCGCCGCGAGCGGCACGTGCGGGTCGAGGTCGCGCACGGCCTGGCGCAGGGCCGGGACGAGCGAGGCCGGCGGCAGGCGCGTGCGCACCACCAGCGAGCCGTAGCTCGGCCGCAGGCCGGGATCGACCGGCTCCGCGAGAGTGGGGAGATAGACGATCTCCGCCGGGTCGCCTCCGACGTGCTCGCGGGGCACGTTTGCCACGATGCCGGCGACCGTGGCCCAAGGCTGGTCGGTGCCGTCGCCGACGCTGCGCCGGATCCGCTTGCCCACCGCGGACCGCCCCGGGAAGAGCCTGCGGGCCGCGGCGGCGGAGAGGAGGACCGGGCGCTCCACGCCGAGCCCGGAGCGGATCGCCTGGCCCTCGACGATGGGAAGGCGGATCGCCGCGAAGTAGCCGGGGGTCGCGTGGTACACGCTCATCGCCCGCCGCGTCTCCTGCGGACGGTCCTCGACGTCGAGGGCGAGGTCGTGGAAGGCGGACTGCGGGACGAGCGGCAGCCCGCTGACCATGCCGGCCCCCTCGACACCGGGCAAAGCCGAGACGCGGTCCACCAGCGCGTCCCAGAACTGTCGCGTGGCCTCGTAGGTGCCGTACGACGAGCGCGGCAGCGCGAGCTCGGCCGTGAGCACGCCCGCCGGCTGGAACCCGAGGTCCGCCTGCCGCAGGCGCCAGAGACTCCGCGCCAGCAGCGAGGAGCCGACGAGCAGCGTCAGCGCCAGCGCGACCTGCGCCATGACCAGCAGCCTGCGTGCGCGCTGCCGGTCTCGACCCGCGCTCGGAGAGCCGCCTCTCCCGAGCGTGGCCACGAGCTGGGGCCGCCGCAGGCGCACCAGCGGCAGGAGGGCGAGCAGCACGGCGATCGCGGCGGACAGCCCGAGGGCGACCGTCGCCGCCCGGCCGTCGACCGCCACCTCGTCGAGGCGAGGCAGGTTGCTGATCTCCCAGGCCGCGATCGCCCGCACCGCGCCGGCGGCGACGAGCAGCCCGACCGTGCCGCCGGCGACGGCGACGACCAGGCCCTCGGCGGCGAACGCGCGGACGAGATGACCGCTCTTCGCGCCCAGCGCCGTGCGGACCGCGATCTCCCTCTGCCGGTGCTCGCCGCGGACCAGGAAGAGGCTCGCGACATTGGCAGTGGCGATGAGGAGCAGGAAGGCCATGGCGGCGAGCAGCAGCCAGAGCGCCGCGCCGGCTTCGCCGACGATCAGCTCCTTGAGCGGGCGCACGGAGGCGCGCAGCCCGGTGTCGGCGAGGACGCGCGGTGTCAGGTCGGGAAAGGCCTCGGGGAGCGTCGCGATGAGGCGGTCGAGGTCCCGCTCGGCGGCGGGCGCGTCGAAGCCGGGCGCCAGCCGGGCGATGCCCTCGTTGTACAGATCGGAGGCGCGAGCGCGCGCGGGGTCGGGATCGGAGGGGAAGAAGATCCCGACGTCGCGGCGGGGGAACGCGAACCCCGGCTCGAGCACCCCGATCACTCGGCGCGGCACGCGGTTGGGCGCGATGGTCGCGCCGACGAGGGCCGGGTCGCCGCCGTAGCGCCGCAGCCAGAGGTCGTGGCTGAGCACGATCACCGGCTCGCCGGTGCCGTCGGCGTCGGCGCCGAGTGGGAGGCGTCCGATGGCCGCGCGGGCGCCGAGCACCGTGAAGAAGTCGTGGGTCACCGTCGCCACGGGCACGCGCTCCGCTTCCTCGTTGCCGTCGCCGCCGAGGTTGACCACGCTCTCGTGGTACGTGGCGATCGAGGCGATCGACCGCGCGTGATCGCGATAGTGCAGGTAGGTGCCGGCCGACATCCCGGTCCCCTCGAGCGCGAGACCGGGAGCGGTGTGCCCGACGGCCACCAGGCGCCCGGCGTCGGGGAACGGCAGCGGCGCGAGGACGATGCCGTTGGCGAGCGCGAACACCGTCGTCACCGCGGCAATGCCGAGGCCGAGCGTCAGTGCGGCGACGACGGCGAACCCGGGGGTCCGCGCGAGCGTCCTCGCGGCGTGGCGGAGATCCTGAATGACGGCGTTCATCGCACCTCCTTCGCGTCAGCCGAGGCTGTCGACGATCCAGCCGTCCTTGAGCAGCACCGTGCGGCGGCTGTAGCCGGCGACGCGGTCGTCGTGGGTCACTTGCACGATGGTCACGCCTTCCGCGTTGAGCTTCGAGAGCAGCTCCATGATCATCGTCCCCTGGCTCGAGTGCAGGCTGCCGGTGGGCTCGTCGGCGAGGATCATCTTCGGCTCGGCGATCACCGCCCGCGCCACCGCCACGAGCTGCTGCTGGCCGCCGGAGAGCTGGCTCGGGTAGAGGTCCTTCTTGGCGACGATGCCGAAGCGGTCGAGGGCCTCCGCCACCTTGCCGGCGCGCACCTTGCGCGGCACGTCGCGGTAGGAGAGCGGCAGCTCGAGGTTCTCGTAGACCGTCAGGTCGTCGAGCAGGTGGTAGTGCTGGAAGACGAAGCCGATGTGCTTCTTGTGCAGCTCCTGCCGCGCCCGCGGCTTGAGCTCGTGCGCCGGCTCGCCGGCGAACCAATACGCGCCCGCGAAGTCGCCGTCGAGCATGCCGAGGATCGACAAGAGCGTCGTCTTGCCCGCCCCCGAGGGGCCCATCAGGGTGACGAAGTCCCCCTCCTCGACGGCGAGGTCGATCTGGCGCAGCACCCAGGTGCGCGTCGGGCCGGTGGCGTACGACTTCTCCACCTTCTGTAGCTCGATCAGGGCCATCCTCACTCCTCTCGCAATGCCTGCGCGGGATCCACGCGCCAGGCGCGCAGCGCGGGGAGGGCCCCCGCCGCTGCGGTGGTGAACGCCAGCACGCCGGCGACGGCGAGCAACGAGACCGGGGTCCCGCCTGCCCCCGGAGCTCCCGGCAGGGCCGCCTGCGCGGCGACCACCATACCCGCCCCGAGCGCGTAGCCGCTGCCGACGAGCACGAGCGCGCGGCCGAGCACCGAGCCGACGAGCGCTCGCGGGCGGGCGCCGAGGGCGGCGCGTACCGCCATGTCGCGCCGACCCTGGGCGATGACGAGCGCCAGGAGCGCGTAGAGACCGACCGCCGCCACCAGGATCGCCGTGGCTCCGAGCACCGAGCCCGCCGCGGCCGCGAGGCGCTGCGGCAGGAGGGCGACGCCTCGCAGCTCGCGCAGCGGGGTGAGATCCGCAGGGCCGAGCCCGGGCGCCGCGCGCTCGAGGTCGGCGCGCAACACCGTGGCGAGGCGTCCCGCTTCACCCTCGCCGGCGCGCACGAGCAACGCGAACCGCACGGGCGGATCACGGAGGAGCGCGCGGTAGACGGTGGGCCGCGGGTCGCCGGTCGGCCCCGGGAGATCTTCGACGACGCCGGCGACGGTGAGCACGTCGTCGCCGGCGCGGAAGCGGCGGCCGAGGGCGGGCTCGCCCGGCCACAGGCGCTGGGCGAGCGTGCGGTCGAGGACCGCCTCCTCACCGCCGGCGGCCCGCTCCTCGACCCAGTGCCCTTGCCGCCAGGAGATGCCGAGGGTCGGGAAATAGCTCTCGGTGACGCGTGCGACGTGGGCGTCGATGCCGGCAGCGCCCCGCTCGGCGAGCTCGCTCGGGGCCACCTCGACGCGCGCTCCGCCCGGCAGCGGCGGTCGATCGGCGAGCGCCGCCGCGCGCACTCCCGGATGCGCCGCGACCCGAGCCTCGACCTCGCGCAGCAGTGCGCGAGCGGCGGCGGCGTCGAGGTGGAGGCTCGCGCGGTCGAGGAACGGCGCCGCCAGCACCGGCGCGAGGGCGGAGCCTCGGTCGGCGCCGCGCAGCACGCTCAGGAACGAGCCCGCGAGCAGGAGCAGCGCGCTCGCCGCCGCCACCTGGCCCACGAGCAGCGCCGCGCGCAGCCGCCCACCGCCGGCGCCGCCTCGTCCCGCACGCAGGACGCCCGCGGGCGAGCGATCGCGGGCGCCGCGCGCCGTCAACGTGGCGAGCACGAGCGCCGTCAGCGCGGCGAGGCCGAGGAGGGCGAACGTGGCGCGCGCTCCCGGCGCGAGATCGAGCGCGATGCGCACCGGCAGCGGCGGCAGCGCGGCGACGAGCGCCCGCCCGCCGGCCGCGGCGCCGAGAGCGCCGAGGAGCGCTCCGCCGCCGGTGACGAAGAGCGTCTCCCAGAAGAGCAGCCGCGTCACCTGCCAACGCGACGCGCCGAGCGCCGAGCGCACGGCGAGCTCGCGGCGGCGCGCCAGACCGCGGGCGAGGAGCACGCCGCCCACGTTGCCGAGAGTGACGAGGAGGACGAGCGTGGCGAGCGCGAGCAGCACGCCGACGAGCGCCAGCGCCGGCCGGCGTACCTCCTCGTCGAAGCCGGTGAGCGGCAACACCTCGGCGCGCCGCGCGTCGCCCGCCGGGCGCAGGCGACGCACGAACGTTCGTAGCTCGGCGCCGGCGGCGGCGCGCGAAGCACCGGGTGCGAGGCGGGCGACGAGCTCGAAGCGACGCAGCGCGGGGTCCTCGAGGTCGAGCGACGGCGCCACCCGCGGCGCGGCGGCGAGCGGCATCCAGAGGTCGAAGCCGAAGCCGCGGAAGGTGCCGACGAAGCCCGGTGGCGCGACGCCGACGATCGTCGCCGGCATCCCCTGCACGCGCAGCACGCGTCCGACCACCGCCGGGTCGCCACCCAGCCGGCGCTGCCAGTAGTCGTGACCGATCACCAACACCGGTGTCGCGGCGGCAGCCTCCGCGGCGCTCCACGGGCGGCCGCGTTCCATGCGCACACCGAGAACCGGGAAGTACGCTTCGGAAGCGAGCACGGCGAGCGAGCGGTCGCGGCTCCCCGGGGAGTCCACGGTCACCAGCTGGTCGGCAAATCCGGCCAGATCCCGCAGCGTCCGTGTCCCGCTCGCCAGCTCGCGCAGCTCCGGGTACGAGACGCCGTCGGGAAGGCTCACGCGCACGAGCTCGTCGGGCCTCGCGATGCCGGGCAAGGCGGCGAGGAAGAGTGCGTCGCCCACCGCCACCGCCGCGGCGACCGCCGCCATGCCGACCGCCAGCGTGCCCGCTGCGAGCAGGGCCCAGAGGGGGCGGCGCAGCAGCAGGCGCCCCGCCTCGCGCGGCTCGCGCCACCAACCGGCGAGCGAGAGTCGTCGCAACCGCATGCCTCAATCCTCGCGCAGGGCGCGCAGCGGATCGAGCCCGGCGGCGCGGCGGGCCGGGCCGGCGGTGGCGAGCAGCGCGGCGACGAACATCAGGGCGGCGCCGGCGCCGAGTGTGGCGGGGTCGGCGGCGCGCACCCCGTAGAGCAGCGTCTGGAGCCCGCGCGCGAGGAGCACGGCGAGGACGCCGCCGAGCGCGACGCCGATGCCGGCGAGGACGGCGGTCTCGCGCAACACGAGGGCGAGCACCGCCAGCGGCCGCGCCCCCATCGCCAGCCGCACTCCCATCTCGCGACGTCGCTGCGACACCAGGTACGACATGACGCCGTAGACGCCGACCAGCGCGAGCGCCAGGGCGACGGCCGCGAACCCACCGAGGAGGACGCCGACGAAGCGCGACATGGCGAGCTGTCCGGCAACGAGCTCGTCGCCGGTGCGCAGGCGCATCACGGGTACGTCGGGGTCCACCTCGCGCACGGCGCGGCGGAGGGCCGGCAGCAGCGCGCCCGGGTCGCCGTCGTAACGCAGCAGCAGGTGCAGGTTGTTGAAGCCTGCCTGCGCCTGCGGCATGTAGATTTGCGGCTCGGGCGCCTGGGCCAGGCCGCCGTGGTGAATCGCCGCGGAGACGCCGACGATGGCCCGCCACGGCGCGTCCGGCGCCCCGCCGAGGCGAATGCGCTGTCCGAGCGGGTTGCCGCGCAAGAAGCGGTGAGCGAAGGCCTCGTTGATCACCACCACCCGCGGCGCCTCGGCGTCGTCGCGGGCCTCGAAGTCCCGCCCGGCGCGTAGCGGCAGCCCGAAGGTGGCGAAGTAGCCGGGCGTGATGCCCGAATACTGGACGCTGGGCGGCTTGTCGTTGGCAACCCCTTCGAAGCGCACCCCGACGTCGGTCCAGTGGTCGGTGAGCGGCAGAACGCTCGTCGTCGCCACCGAACGCACACCGGGGAGCGCGCGCAGGCGCGTCTCGAGCGCGGCGTTGGCGGGCAGGACGTCCTCGCGCTCGGGATAGCGCTCGGGCGGCAAGACCACCTGCACCGCCACCAGGCCGCGGGTGTCGAACCCGGGGTCGACGGCGCCGAGCGCGGCGATCGTTCGCAGCAACAGCCCGGCGCCGAGGAGCAACGGCAGGCAGACCGCCACCTCGGCGATGACGAGCCCGCGCCGCAACGCCCCGCGGGCGGAGACCATGCCGCGGCCGCCCTCGCGCAGTGCGAGAGCCGGCTCGACGCGGCTGGCGCCCGCGGCAGGCACCAGACCGAAGAAGAGCCCCACGCCAAGGGTGGCGAGGGCGGCGAAGCCGAGCACCGGCCCGTGAAGGGCGACCTCGTCGAGTCGCGGCATCCCCACCGGGGCGAGCCGCACCAGGAGCCGCAGCATGCCCGCGCCGGCGGCGGCACCCGCCGCTCCGCCGACGGCGGCCAGCACCAGGCTCTCGACGAGGAGCTGCCGCGCCAGCCTGCCGCGCCCGGCACCGAGCGCGGTGCGGACGGCGATCTCGCGCGTGCGCTCGCTGGCGCGGGCGAGCAGGAGGTTGGCGAGGTTGACGCAGGCGATGAGCAGCACGAGGAGGACGGCGGCGAACAGGGCGATGCCGGGCGCGCGGACGTCGCCGACCAGCACGCGGTGCAGCGGCGCCAGCGACACGCCCGCACCGAGGTAGGCGGCGTGGAACTGCGCGTCGAGGCCGCGCATGATCCCGGCGAGCTCCGCTTCCGCCTGGGTGAGCGTCACCCCGTCGCGCAGGCGGCCGATCACTCGCACGTAGTTGCCGCTGCGATCGTTGTCGCCGGGGGCCAGCGACAGCGGCACCCAGAGAGCGGCGGCGGGCACCAAGGGGTCGCGGAAGCCGCGCGGCATGATGCCGACGACGGTCCGCGGCGCGGCCCCCACACGCACCTCTCGCCCCAGCATGGCCGGGTCGCCGGCGAAGTCACGCTGCCAGAGCTGGTGCGAGAGAACGACAACCCTGTCCTGCCCCTCCACCTCTTCGGCCGCCAGGAAGCCGCGGCCACGCAGCGGCCGCACGCCCAGCACGTCGAAGTAGCCGGCGGTGATCCTGCCGTACCCCACCGCCTGCGCGGCGCCGCCGCTGGCGAGCGCCACCTGTGCCGAGGCGTTGTTGAGCGAGCCGGCGATGCCGGTGAAGCTGTGCGCCTGCTTGCGCCAGTCCTGCAGGGTGGCGACGTTGCCGACGTCCTGGGGCAGGCCGCCGGCAGCCCGCAGGTCGAGGTAGAGCATGGCGAGACGCTCGGGCCGCGGCAGGTCGAGCGGCCGCAGCAGCACACCGTAAACGAGAGAGAAGACGGCGGTGGCGGCGCCGATCGAGAGCGTCAAGGTGAGCAGCGCGGCAACCGCGAACCCGGGCCGGTGCCGGAGATAGCGGAAGGCGTAGCGGAGGTCGTCGGTGAGCTGCATGGCGATGCTCCTCCTGGCGCTCGAGCCCTCACTCTCCCCGCAGCGCACGCACGGGGTCGACGCCGGCGGCGCGACGCGCCGGCAGCCAGGCGGCGACGAACGCCACCGCGCAGAGCAGCACGGCGGCCCCGGCGAAGCTCGCGACGTCGAGCGGCTCGACGCCGAAGAGCAGCTGGCGGAGCGCCCTCGCCGCGGCGAGCGCTCCGGCGCCGCCGCCGAGGATCCCCACCGCGGTGAGCGCCGCCCCTTCGCCGAGGACGAGGCCGACGATCTGCCGCTTCCCCGCCCCCACCGCCATGCGCACCGAAAGCTCGCGCCGGCGCGCGCCGACGGCGTGCGCGAGCGAGCCGTAGAGGCCGGCGACGGCGAGCACGAGGGCGAGCGCGGCGAAGCCGCCGAAAGTCCAGGTGCGCAACCGCCGCGCCGCAGTCGAATCGGCGAGGAGGTCGTCCATCCGCCGGAGTCGCGCGAGCGGCAGCGCCGGGTCGATCTCGGCGACGGCGCGACGCAGGGCGGGGAAGAGCGCCGCCTCGTCGGCTCGCGTCCGCACGACCACCTCGAGGCCCGAGTTCGCCACTTCTTGCTGGGTCATGTACACCTCCGGCCTCGCGGGTGCGTCGAGGCCGAAGTGGCGAACGTCGCGCACGACGCCCACAACCGTGCGCCAGACGTCGTCGGAGGATTCGTCTTCGCCCCACTTCATCCGGCGGCCGAGCGGCGAGCGCCCCGGCCAGTGGTTGCGAGCGAAGCTCTCGGTGACGACGACGACCGGCGCCGTCTCGCCGTCGGCGGCGGTGAAGGTGCGGCCGGCGACGAGGTGCAGGCCCATGGCCGCGAAATACCCCGGCGTCGCGACGCGAGACTCCGCGCACGGCTCCTGCTCGGGATCGAGGCGGACGCTCCCCTCCGCCAACACCGAGTTGCAGTTGTAGCCGCCGCCGAGCGGCAGGCTGTCGACCGAGCCCACGGCTTCGACGCCCGGCAGCCTCGCGAGTCGCTCCTCGAGGCGGGGGAAAAACGCGCGCGCGGGCCCGACGCCAGAGTAGCGATCGGCGACGAGGTAGAGGCCGAAGGTGGCGGCGTGCGCCGTCTGGAAACCGGGCTCGACGCGGTAGAGCCGCTCCAGGCTGCGCCCGAGGAGCGCGGCGCCGACGAGCAGCGTGAGGCAAAGCGCGAGCTGCGCCGCGACGAGGACCTGTTCGAGCCACCTCGTCTCGCGCGACGCCGTCGCCCGCGCCGTGAAGGCGGCGCGCACCGAGTGAAGCGCCGGCGCCGCGCCGGCCACGGCGACCGTGGCGAGGGTCGCCAGCAGCCCCATCGCGAGGGCACGCCCGTCGATCGCGGCGCGGTCGAGCATCGGCACCTGGCCGGCGCCGAGCGCACGCAGCCCCGCGAGCAGCACCTTCGCCACCGCCACGCCACCGGCGCCGGCGGCGGCGCCGAGGACCAGCACCTCGAGCAGCAGCTGGCGCACGAGCGCGCCACGGGTGGCGCCGAGCGCCCCGCGCACCGCGAGCTCGGAGGCGCGCGTCGTTGCCCGCGCGAGCAGCAAGGCGGCAACGTTGCCGCAGGCGAGCAGCAGCAGCAGCGCCGTGGCGGCGACGAGCAGCGTCAGCGCGGGCCGCGAGGTGCGCGTCATCGCCGCCCGCAGCGGCTCCGCCTGAATGGTCCAGACGTCGCTGTCCGGTTGCTCGGCGGCGATCTGCCGCTGGATGCCGTCGATCTCCGCCTGCGCGCGGGCAAGATCAACACCCGGGCGCAGGCGCGCCACGGCGGTGACCCAGTGCCCTCCTCGCCCCACCTTCGCGTGGTCGTAGGCGAACGGCCGATAGAGCGCCGGTGGCTGCATTGTGTCCGGCACCGGGAGCATCAGTCCGGCGGGCGCGACCCCGACCACGACGTAGGGCTGCTCGTCGATACGGAAGCTGCGGCCGATGACGTCTTGCGCGCCGTGGAAGTGGCTCTGCCAGAGCTCCCACGAGAGGACGGCGACGCGGTGCTCGCCCAGGGTCTCCTCGCGCCGCTGGAAGAAGCGGCCCAGAGCCGGCTCGACGCCGAGCGTGCTGAAGAACTCCGCGCTCACCCGCCCGACCGGCAGGTACTCGGGGGCGCCGAGGCCGGCCACCGTGTCGGCGTTGGCGTTGAACACCGCGAAGCCGTCGAACGACCGCGCCCGTGCCCGGTAGTCCTCGGCGTCGAGCGGGTTGAGGTTGCTCCGCTCGAGGCCGTTGCCGCTGCCCCAGATGCGTACCAGCCGCTCCGGGTCGCGGTACGGGAGCGGTCGCCAGAGCACCGCGTCGGCGGCGCTCCAGAGGGCGAGGAAGCCGCCGAGGCCGAGGGCGAGGATCGCCACCGCAAGCGCCGGGACGGCGGGGTGGCGTCGGAAGCTCCGCAGGGCGTGACGGAGATCGCCGAGCAGGCGGAGCGACCGGAACCGGCGGCGGCCGTTGCCGCGAGAGTCGAGCAGGCGGTGATCGGTGTTGGGTGACGTCATGATCACTCCGAGCGCAGCGCAGTCTGGGGATCGAGCGTCACGGCGCGGCGCCCCGGCAGCCAGCCGGCAAGCGCGGCCACGACGAGCAGCAGCACGGTCGCCCCCAGCCAGCTCGGCAGATCCCAGAGCGGCACGCGGTAGAGGAGCGACGAGAGGGCCCTGGCGAGCGGCAACGCGGCGACGAGACCGAGCACGATGCCGACAGCCACCGGCACGAAGGCGCCGCGCATGACCAGCGACAGCGCGTGTGCGGGACGGGCGCCGAGGGCGAGGCGGACGCCGATCTCCCGCGTGCGGCGGCTCACCGCATAGGCGACGACGCCGTAGACGCCGACGGCGGCGAGGCCGAGCGCAAGCGAGGCGAAGATCGCCAGCAGGATGAGGGCGAAGCGTCCCTGGGCGCGCACCGAGGCGAGCAGGGCGGCGAGCGTCCCCGTGTCGCCCGGCACGTCCGGCGCGACCTCCGCGAGCGTCGACTCGAGCACGGGGAAAAGGTCCGGCGCGGTCGTGCGCGATCGCGCGACGAGCGTGGCGCTCTCGACCGGCCGCTGCGACATCGCGAAGTAGACCGTGCCGCGGGCGGCGGCCGTGAGATCGCGCTGGCGAACGTCGCCGACGAGGCCGACGACGGTTCCCCACGCCCCCTTCGCGCCCCACGCGTCCATCCCCTCGGAGCTGATGCGCTTGCCGATCGGGTTCTCGCCGGGCCAGAAGATGGCGGCCGCGGCGCGGTCGACGAGGACCGCGTGCGGCGCGGCGGCGTCGTCGCGCCGGTCGAAGAACCGACCGGCGTGCAGCGGAATCCGGAGGGCGCGGAAGTAGCCGCCACTGGCGATCCGGTACGAGGCGTCGCCCTCGACGTCCGGCTCCGCTTTCATCAGGCCGCTCGGATCGAAGACGTCGAAGGGCACCACCGAGATGAGGCCCGCGGATTCGACGCCCGGCTGCGCGCCGACGGCGTCGAGCAGCCGCCGGTGGAGGGCGGCGACGGCGGCGGCGTCGGCGTAGCGGGTCGTCGGCGGCGACACCGAGAGCGTGGCGACGTGGTCGGCATCGAAGCCGGGAGCGACCCGCAGCAATCCGACGAAGCTGCGCAGGAGCAGGCCGGCACCGGCGAGCAGCAGCAAAGCGAGGGCCGCCTGGAGCGCCATCAGCACGCCCCACGTCCGGCGCTGCGCGGGTGAGACTCCCTGGCTGCGGCCGCCGCGCAGCGAGACGCCCGGCGCCCGCGTCACGACGAGCGCCGGCAGGAGCCCGGCGAGCACCGCGCTGACCACTGCGGCGACGATCGTGAAGCCGCCGACGGCACCGCCGACCTGGACTCCCCCCTGCGCGAGCGCCGGCGGCGCCGCGGCGACGACCGCCTTGCCGAGGCTCACCGTCAGCGCGAGCCCGGCCGCGGCCCCGAGGAGGGCGAGCAGCGCCGCCTCGACGAAGAGCATGCGCAGCAGCTGGCCGCGCGCCGCGCCGAGCGCCAGGCGGACCGCCAGCTCGCGCTCGCGCTCGAGGCCGCGGGCGAGGAAGCTGCTCGCCAGGTTGAGGCAGGCGACGAGCAGCACGAACGCCGCGGCGCCGAGGAGCATCATCAGCGACTGGCGCACCGGCAGCGCGCGGTCGACCTGCAGCGTGCGCACGCGCGCCCCCACCGGCAGGTAGTCGACGGCCTCGGCCGGGTCGGCACCGCCGTGCGCGACCCGGCGCGTGAGCGCGTCGATGCGCCGCTCCGCGGCCGCGAGCGTGACTCCCGGCGCGAGCCTGGCGACGACGCGGTAGTTGTGCGCGCTGCGGTACCCGGGAGGCTCCCCGAAGAGCTGTATCGGGATCCACATCTGGCTGCCCTGCGGGTAGTCGAACCCCGGCGGCATCACGCCGACGACGTCGAGGCTCTGGCCCCAGACCTCGAGCTTGCGCGCCATCGGCAGCGGTACACCGCCGAGCGCTTCGCGCCAGAAGTGGTCGCTCACCACCACCACCGGCGAGCGGGCCTCGCCCGGGGCCGGAAGGCGGCCGAGCCGCGGCCTCACGCCGAGGGCGGCAAAGAAGCCGGGGCCCACCCCCTGGGCGAGCGCCCGCCGCGGTCGCTCCGCGCCGAGCACCGAGACCACCTCGCCAGCGTGTGCCCCGAGCGCGGAGAAGACCCCGGACGCCTCCCAGTCGCGCGCGGTCGCCCACGACGTCTGCATCTCGCCGCCGCGGGTGCTGAGCTCGCGCACCACCACCAGCCGGTCGGAGTCGGGGTAGGGCGGGCGCCGCAGCACGAGCGCCTCGACGAGGGCGAAGATCGTCGTGTTGGCGGCGATCGCCAGCGCCAGCGTCGCCACCGTGAGGGCGGCGAAGAGCCAGCGCCGGCGCAGCAACGTGAGGCCGCTTCGGAGGTCACGGAAGAGGCCGCGCAGCATTGGTCACTCCTCCTCGGGCGCACGTCGGGCGCTCCTCGCGCGTCCGGCGCGCCATCTCCCACCTTTCACACTTGTCGTGGCGAGTGAGCCAGGGAAGGCACACTCGCCGACCGAGACCGTCCCCCGAGGTCGGGACGCGCGGCGTTCGGCTCAGAGGTCGCGGAAGCCCATTTCCTCGAGCTCGCGGTTCATCTCCTCGCTCCCCTGCTCCTCGACGACGCGGCCGTCGAAGAGGTGCAGCGTGCGCGTCGCGTGGCGCGCCCACCGCGGGTCGTGTGTGACCATGCAGATGGTGGCGCCCTCGCGGTGCAGCTCGTCCATGAGCTGCATCACCGCCTCGGCGTTCTTGCTGTCGAGGTTTCCAGTCGGCTCGTCGGCGAGGAGGATCGACGGCTTGCCGACGACGGCGCGGGCCACCGCCACGCGCTGCTGCTGGCCGCCGGAGAGCTGCGCCGGGTAGTGGCGCACGCGGTGCGACATCCCCACCCGCTCGAGCGCCTCCTGCACCCGCTGCTTGCGCTCGCTGCCGGGCATGCCGCGATAGGTGAGCGGCAGCTCGACGTTCTCGAAGACGTTGAGGTCGCCGATCAGGTTGAAGGCCTGGAAGATGAAGCCCACCTCGCGGTTGCGCACGCGCGCCCTCTCGGCGGCGGTCAACCCCGCGGTCTCGCGTCCGTTGAGCCAGTAGTGGCCGTCGGTCGGCGTGTCGAGCAGACCGAGCAGCGACAGCAGCGTCGTCTTGCCGCAGCCCGACGGGCCGGCGATCGACAGGTACTCGCCGCGGTCCACCTCGAGGTGGATGTCCGAGAGGGCGTGCGTCTCCACCTCGTCGGTGAAGAAGACCTTCTTGACCCCCTCGATGCGAATCAGCTTTCCGTTCGGGTTGCTGGCCACTTGCGACATCCCCTTTCCTGCGGGCGAACCTTGTCTGCTGGCGAACCGGTGCCTATGAGCTCAGCGCAAGCGGATCTTCGAGAAGCCGTCCCACTCGTTGGTGTCGGAGAGGATGACCTTGTCACCCTTGTCGAGGCCGCTCTTGACCTCGATGGTGTGGGTCGAGGCGCGGCCGAGCTCGACGGTCACCCGTTGCGCGACGTCGCCGTCGGCGTTGAGCCGGAAGAGGCCCACCTTCTCCCCCGGCTGACCGAACGCCGGACGGCTCATGAAGAGAACGTCGGGCAGGCGCTCGATCTCGATCGTGCCGTCGACGGAGAGGTCGGGGCGTGCGCCTGGCGGCAGCGCGCCGACGAGCGTCACGTCGACCGCAACGGTGCCCTGGCGCGCGGCGGGGTCGATGCGCGACACCTTGCCCTCGACGACGCCGTTGCGGGTGTCGATGCGCGCGAGCTGACCGAACGCCACGTCTTTGGCCTGCGTCTCGGGGATGCGAAGCTCGGCCTTGAGCGTGTCGGGCTGCGCCACCTTCGCGAGGATGGTGCCGGGGTTGACGCGCTGGCCGGCCTCGACGGCCACCTCCTGCAAGATGCCGGCGATCCCCGCCTTGACGGCCAGCGCCGACATCTGCTGCGTGCGCAGCCGATACATGGTGTGCAGCTGGTCGAGCTGCGCGCGGCGGCCGGCGACCTGCGCATCGTTTGCCTCGCGCAGCCGGGCGAGGCGCTGCACCTCGAGCTCCTGGCGGCGCGCGAGCTGGTCGGCCTGCAGCTTCGAGATCTTGAGGGTGAGGTCGGGAATGAGCTGCTCGGCGTGGAGGCGCTCGTTGGCCTCCACCTGCAGGCGCGCCTCGGCGAGCTGGGCGGCGAGCCCGGCAGCCTCCGCCTCCTGGTTCAAGAGCTGGCTCGCGAGCTGCGCCGCCAGCACCCGCAGGTCGGCCTCGGCGGTCGCCACCTGCGACTGGGCCTCCTGCGCCTGCTGCGCGAGCTCGGGGTTGGTCATCTGCAGGATGACGCTGTCGGCGGTGACGATCGCCCCCGGCCGCAGCACCACCTGCACCACCTGTCCGGCGTTGCCGGCCGAGATCCACTGCTCGCGCTCGGGCACGAGCGTGCCCTGGCCGCGCACCTCGCGCAGCATCTCGCCGCGCCGCACGGTGTCGATCCAGAGGGTGCCCCCCTCGACCGACGGGGCCGCCGGCTCGAGACGGGCGAGGGCGAGGCTGCCTACGGCGAGCACCAGCACGGCGGCGCCCCCCCACATCAGGCGGCGGCGGCGGAGCTGCTGGGCGCGTTCGGGTCGTGCGATATCCATGGCTGGCCTCGCAGGAGCCGATAGCAGGGGGTGTGCCAGCGCCTCGGTCATAGGGCAACTTACGTCCGGCCCGTGAGTTAGTTACAGGAGGGGTGTCGAGCCATGCCCGCTGGCACCCGTCGCCGCGACCTCGACGTCCCAGGAGCGGACACCGCGGCCGGGCGCTGACCCCGGGGATATCGTCCGCCCTTCGGCATGAACCCGACCATGAACCCTCCCCGGCGCCGGCCGACTCCCCTCGCCCTCCTGCTGCTGCTCGCGCTGGCGGTGACCTCGGGGCGAGCGATGGTCGGCGCCGCGTCGAGCGACGTGCCGCCGCCGCAGGCGGCAACGGCCGCCGCCCACGCCAACCCGGTGCTGCCGGTCCTCCTCGGCGTCGTCGTCATGCTGGCGGGCGCCAAGCTCGGCGGCTGGGCGGCCGAGCGGCTGCGCCAGCCCGCCGTGCTCGGCGAGCTCCTGGCCGGCGTCGCCTTCGGCAGCCTGGCGCTCGCGGGGTGGCACGGGCTCGACTTCCTCGCCACCGACCCCGGCCTCCGCGTCCTCGCCGAGCTGGGAGTGATCCTGTTGCTCTTCGAGGTCGGCCTCGAGTCCGACCTCGGCGAGATGCGCGCGGTGGGCGCCTCGAGCCTCCTCGTCGCCTGCCTCGGAGTGGTCGCACCCTTCCTCCTCGGCTGGGGAGCGTCGGCGTGGCTCCTGCCCGACGAGCCGCCGCTCGTGCACGTCTTCATCGGCGCCACGCTCTGTGCGACGAGCGTCGGCATCACCGCGCGGGTGCTCGCCGACCTCGGCGCGCTCGCCTCACGCGAGGCGAAGATCGTCCTCGGCGCGGCGGTGGTCGACGACGTGCTCGGCCTCGTCCTCCTCGCCGTGGTGACGGGCAGCATCGAGGCCGCCAACGAGGGCGTCGCCCTCGACCCGCTACGCATCCTCGTCATCGTCGCCAAGGCGCTCGCTTTCCTCGTCGGCGCGCTCGCCCTCGGCGGCCCGGTGTCGCGCCGGCTGCTGCGGCTCGCCGCGCGGCTCGAGCAGCGGGGAGTGCTGCTCGTGGCGAGCGTCGTCTTCTGCCTCCTCCTCGCCTGGCTGGCGAGCGCCTTCGGTCTGGCGCCGATCGTCGGCGCCTTCGCCGCCGGTCTGATCCTCGACGAGGTGCACTACCACGACGCGCGGCAGCGCGTTGAGCGCCGGCTCGAGGACCTCCTGCGACCGGTCGCCGCGCTGCTCGTGCCGCTCTTCTTCGTCCGCATGGGGGCCGAGGTCGACCTCCGCGCCTTCGCGCGCCCCGACGTGCTCGTGCTCGCCGCGCTCCTCACCGTCGCCGCCGTGCTCGGCAAGATGGCCTGCGCGCTCGGCGTGCGTGAGCCCGGCGTCGACCGGCTCTCGGTGGCGATCGGCATGCTGCCGCGCGGCGAGGTCGGCCTCATCTTCGCCGGCGTCGGAGCGCAGCTCACGGTCGGCGGCCGGCGGGTCATCGACCCGGGCGTCTTTTCGGCGGTGATCGTCATGGTGCTCGCCACGACGGTGCTGGCGCCGCCGCTGCTCGCGTGGGCGCTCGCGCGGGCGAACGTGACTCGCACGGCGCTCGTGGTCGTCGGCGCGCTGACCCTCGCCCTGCCGCTCGCCGCCGCGCGGGCGCCAGCCCTCGCCACCGATCCCGAGCGCGCCTACGCGACGATCGCCAAGCTCGCCGCAGCGGAGAGCGCGGTGCGCGAGCGGGCCGCCGAGGCCATCCTGCGAAGCGGCGACAAGTCGCTCGTGGCGCCCCTCGTCGACCAGCTGTTCTTCGTCCCCTCGCGGCAGCGCGCGGAGATCCTGCGCGTCCTCGCCGGTCTGACCGGCGAGCGGCGCGAGCGCTATCTCGACTGGGTCGACTACGTGGGCGAACACCCGGAGCAGGCGCCGCCGCGCGGCTACCTCGGCTTCAAGGGGCGCACCTTCGCGCGCATCGACCCGCAATACGGCGAGCTGCTTCGCGACGGCGTCGCGACGCGAATTCGCGCCGAGGAGATCGTCAGCGGCGGCGTCCCTTTCGACGGCATCCCTGCGCTCGAGCAGCCCCTCCACCTCTTCGCGGAGGTCGCCCGGCTGGCCGACGACGAGCTCGTCTTCGCGGCGGAGGTCGGGGGCGAAGCGCGGGCGTGGCCGCTCGCCGTCCTCTCGTGGCACGAGATGCTCGACGACCGGCTCGGCGGCGAGCCGGTGACCCTCTCGTACTGCACGCTCTGCCGGTCGGCCGTGCTCTTCCGTGGTCGCCTCCCCGACGGCAGGGAGACGACCTTCGGCACCTCCGGGCTCCTCTATCGCAGCAACAAGCTGATGTTCGACCGTGCGACGCGCACCCTCTGGAGCAACCTGACCGGCGAGCCCGTCCTCGGCCCGCTCGCCGCGGCGGCGCAACCCCTCGACGCACTGCCGCTCGTGCTCGAGCGCTGGGGTGCTTGGCGCGCCGAGCACCCGCGCACGACGGTGATGGTGGGTGACCCCGCGGTGGCTCGCCGCCACGGCTTCGTCTACCGCCCCGGCGCCGCGGACGCCCGGCGCTTCGGCGTCGAGTTCCCGGTGCCGGGGGAGGACGCGCGGCTGGCGGCGAAGGAGGAGGTGTGGGGCGTTCGTTTCGGGGGCGCCGTCAAGGCCTACGCGGTGCCCGCGCTGCTCGCCGCCGGCGTCGTCGAGGACACCGTCGGCGCCGAGCCGATCGTCATCGTTGCCGACGCCGCGAGCGGCGCGATCCGCGCCTACCGCCGAGGCGCCCATCGGTTCCGAGCCGGCGGCGCCCGCGAGCTCCTCGACGAGACCGGTGCCCGGTTCAGGGTCGAGGAAGACGCATTGCGCGCGGTCGCGGCACCCGGCGGCGGGGCCGCCGCTCACGAGCTCACGCGAATCCCGGGATGGCCGTCCTACTGGTTCGCGTGGCAGTCCTTCTACCCCGGAAGTGCCCTGTGGACGGGCACCGCTGGAGCCGGCCACCCGACGCCGTGAGGCGTCTGCATCGGCGCCGATATCGCAGGCACCGATATCGCAGGCATCTTCGTGGCGCGCCAGGCCGCGCGCCCACGGAGGTGCCGGATGAAGACGAAAAAGCTCAAAGTACCCACCATCGCTGCCATCGCCGCCACTCGCGGCATGCTCGGTCTCGGTGCCGGTCTCCTGCTTTCCGGCCGCTTGCCAAAAGAGCGTCGGCGCTGGGTCGGCTGGACCCTCCTCGGCGTCGGAG
>Ga0075421_100002084_pt1 | contig 23699 bp, 21 predicted proteins | sample SoiMetdeltSBSDD5_FD_75292 | JGI IMG/M metagenome (GOLD analysis project Ga0075421, IMG submission 75292) | Bulk soil microbial communities from a Populus tree surrounding site in Tennessee, USA - Soil MetaG P. deltoides SBSDD5 | ecosystem: Environmental > Terrestrial > Soil > Tree plantation...
GTTGCTGACCAGCATGTACGCGGCGAAGGCCGAGATGAGCGTGCCGCCCGTGGAGTAGCCGGCGGAGCTCGCCGTCGACTGCATGCAGTTGTTCTCGAGGATCGTCATGGGCGTGCCGACCACGCCCACGCGGTGAAGCGTGGTCCAGATGGCGTAGGACAGGATGCAGGCGGTGATGGCGACGCCGAAGCCCCAGCCGGCCTTCAGCCCTATATAAAGGTTGGTGAGCGACAGCACGCCGCCCAGCACGGACCCCATGATGACGGCCCGCCCTGTGAGCTGGCGCACGGTGTCGCCGCGCCCGCGATAGACCTGCTCGTACCACTGGCGCTCGATCTCTTCGGGCGTGCCGCTGAAGCCGTGGATGGGTAGCCGATCACGCTCCGCCGCGGCGACGCCGTCCATTCGCTGGAGTATCCCTCATGCCGGACGGCAAAGTTTCGACGTCCTTCCCACTCGCGGACGGAAACAGCATCTGCACTTCGTAGGTGCCGTCGACGAGACGGGTGGTCATGTCGCACAGGTGCTGGGCCATTTCGTCGGGAGCGAACGGAGGCATCTGAAGAATCGCGTACGAACATCTTCGGCACTCATGCGGAAGAACAGGTCGTGGATGCCCTGCGCGTCGGCGGCACGCGCGGGACGGACGGTCAGGCGCCGTCCATCCCTCAACCGGCTGTCGCCCAACTCCTCCACGGGGTAGGCGGTCCGACTATGAAGCTGCTGCCCGGGCCGGGAGCAGGCCGCTCTCGGCGGCAGCCGCGAGCAATGATGCCCGATGATCGGGATGAGCGATCTCGATCAGCTCGCGCGCACGCTCGCGGAGCGAGCGGCCGAAGAGATATGCGGTGCCATACTCCGTGACGACGTAGTGGACCTCCGCCCGCGGAATCGCCACCGATTGCTCGGCTTCCGCTGCCTGGCCAGCTCGCGCGTCCCGCTGCCGCGCGCGTCGAGGCGGGCGCAGGACACCGGTGAGGTGTGGGACCGCAACGGAACATTGGCTTGTTCGAGCTCGAACTGCGCTAGAGTGTGAAATCCTTCGAGGACGTGAGGCGAGCAAGAATGTGTCGCACTATGGGGGGCGTCGGAAATGGGAGCGAAGCTGGCCGCGCCGTTGATCGTGTGGCTGCTATGGCTATCGTCGTCCGTCCCTGTAGCTTCTTCGGCTGAACCCGTTTCGTTCATCGCCCGAAGGGACTTCGTAACGGCTCCGTTTCCCACCGCCGTGGCAGCCTCGGACATCAACGGCGACGGGCTGCCTGACCTGGTCGTAACGAATGGTCTTTCGAACAGTGTCTCGATTCTTCTCGGTAAGGGCGACGGGACCTACAAGGCCGCCGTGCACTCGAGTGTCGGGACGAACCCCGTTTCCGTCACGGTCGCCGACCTCGACGGTGACGGCAGGCTCGATCTCGCGGTGGCAAATGCTGATTCGGCGGACGTCTCGGTGCTGCTCGGCAACGGGGACGGGAGTTTTCAGACGGCTCGGAATTTCAGTGCCGGCAGCACGCCGCAATCAGTCGCCGCCGGTGATTTCAATCGCGATGGTGTGCTCGATCTCGCCGTTGCGAACGCGGGATCCAACGACATTTCGGTCCTCATCGGCGACGGCAACGGGACATTTCAGCCGGCGCTGGGCTTCGGTGCCGGCACCGCGCCACACTCCGTGGCGGTGGCCGACTTCAATCGCGATGGGGTGCTCGATCTCGTCGTCGCCAACGCCGGGTCGGATAGCGTGTCGGTCCTCCTCGGCAACGGCAACGGGACATTCCAGCCCGCGCTCGATTTCGGTACTGGCGCCGCGCCTCAGTCCGTAGCCATCGGCGACCTCAATGGCGATGGCGTCGTTGATCTGGCCGTTGCCAACGGGGGACCCGAATTCTCGTTCGACGAAGGAACTGTCGCGGTCCTGCTCGGAAATGGTGACGGAACGTTCCAGCCGGCGCGGAACGTCGTTGCGGCGTTCGAGCCGGTGTTCGTCGCCGCGGCGGACGTCAATGCAGATGGGATTCTGGACTTGACGGTGGCCGCAGGGTTCAATGAGGTTTTCGCGCTGGTGGGCAACGGTGACGGGACATTCCAAACGCCGCGCACGTTCGAGACCGGCGCCGCGCCCAGTGCGCTTGTCGTTGTGGACGTCAACGGCGATCGGGCGGCGGATCTGGTGGTGGCCAACTCCGGCACCGGTGCGGTCGTCTCCGTGCTGCTGGGCAATGCAAACGGAACGTTCCAGGTCGCCAGCAACTTCACTGCCGGCAGCAGTCCCCAGGCCGTGGTCGCGGGCGACCTCAACGGCGACGGTGTCCTGGACCTCGCCGTGGCGAATCTACAGTCGAACGATGTGTCGGTGCTCCTGGGGAACGGCGACGGGACGTTCCAGGCGTCGCTGAACGTGGTCGTCGGGAGCGGTGCCCGGAATGGTCCTGCATCGGTCGCAATCGGCGACTTCGATGGCGATGGGGTGCCGGACCTCGCGGTCGCGAACTCGGGGCTGGCGGGGACGCCGCCGTTCGAGGACGGGAATGTCTCGGTGCTGTTCGGCATCGGCGACGGGACGTTCGGGCAACCGGTCACCTTTGCGGCAGGGACGAATCCGTTTTCGGTGGTCGCCGGCGACTTCAACCGGGACGGCGTGCTGGACCTGGCAGTCGCGAATTTACGGTCGCACGACGTCTCGGTGATCCTCGGCAATGGGGACGGGACCTTCCAGGAGGCGCGGAGTGTCAGCGTCGGCCGGGATCCCATGTCGATCGCCGCCGGCGATTTCAACGGCGATGGCGCGCTTGACCTCGCCGTGGCGAACTTTGGTTCGGACGACGTCTCGCTGCTCGTGGGCAACGGCGATGGGACGTTCCGGACCGCCGTCAGCGTCGGCATCGGGGCTGGCCCCTTCTCGGTAGCCGCGGCTGACGTGAACGGCGATCGAGCACTTGATCTGGTCGCGGCGACAGCGGACGGTGTGTCAGTGCGGCTGGGCAACGGTCTCGGCACGTTCTCGCCTGTCCAGACCTTCGCCGCCGGCGACGACCCGGTGGCGGTGGCCGCCGAAGACTTCAACGGCGATGGGTTGCTCGACCTGGCGGTCGCCAACTTGAATGCCCTCGGCATCTCGCTGCTGTTGGGGAACGGTGACGGGACCTTCCAGCCCGCGCTGAACTTCGGGGTCGCGAGCAATCCCATCTCTCTGGCCGCGGGGGACCTCAACGGCGACGGGCGGCCCGACGTGGCGGTCGCCAACTTCACCAACGTGTCCGTGCTGTTGAACAACACGCCGTCCCCGCGTCGTGTCACGATAGCGATCAGGCCGCGTGGCGAGCGGAACCGGATCGATCCCGACGGCGGGGGCCATGTCCGAGTGGCGCTCCTCTCGGCCAACGGGTTCGATGCAACAACCGTCCTGGCGGAGAGCGTCCGTTTCGGTCAAACAGGCAGAGAGGCGAGCCCTGTCGACTTCGTCCTGCGCGACGTCAATGACGACACCCTCGTCGACCTCGTTCTGCGCTTTGCAATAGCCGATACCGGTATCCGCTGTGGAGACTCCTCGGCTGTCCTGAAAGGACGAACGTCGGACGGTGACCTCGTTGAAGGATCGGACTCGATCCGGACGATACGCTGTGAACGACACCGAGGATCGCCGCCCGCGACGAAGGGCCGAATGCATCAAGGGCGCTGAGCCCGCGCGATCGTCGGCGACCGCCGCTGATCTTGCGTAGGAGCGCCGGGCTCAGCGATGGAGGCCGATCTGGTACAGCCGCGCGCAGTTGTCCCAGAGAATGCGGCGCTTGCTCGCCTCGCCGATAGGAAGCTTCAGAAAGCGCGCCGTCGCCTCCGGGTACTTGGTGTCGTAGTGAGGATAGTCCGTGGAGAAGACGAAGCCCGCATCGCCGCACGCCTCGATCGCCTGACGGGCCGGCGCTTCGTCGCATTCCACGGACACGAAGCCCTGGCGCTGGAAGTACTCGCTAGGCCGGAGCTTCAGCGCCGGGTTCTCGTAGCGCCCGGGGTTCTCCCAGTGCTCGTCCAGGCGCCACAGCCAGAACGGAAGCCACGAGCCGTTGCCCTCCAGGAACGCGACACGCAATCGCGGGAACCGCTCCAGGACGCCTCCGAGCGTCATGGCCTCGAGCGCCAGCATCTGCTCCATGCTGTGCGAGCACGCGTGCTGCAGGCAGAAGAGGTCGCCGGCGAACCGGTCGTCGCCGGCCGTGGGCATTCGTGAAGCGACGCCCTCGTGGAACCCGACGGGGACGTCCAGATCCTGGACTTCGGCCCACAGCGGGTCGAACTCGGGGTGATGCCAGTAGATGCCGCGACGCGGCGGGTTGGGCCGGAGGAAGACGGCCTTGAAGCCCAGGTCACGTACCGCGCGTCGGGCCTCCCGGATCGAGGCGGCGGCGTCGTGGATGGGCAGCATGGCCGCCCCGTACATCCGGCCCGGATCGCCGTCGCGGCAGAAGTCGGCCAGCCAGTCGTTGTAGGCGCGCGCGATGGCCTCGGACAAGGCGGGATCGAGATCGGAGATACTGTGCACGAAGAGGCCGCGCGAGGGATAGAGGACTGTGACGTCGATACCCTCACGGTCCATCGCCGCGAGCTGGGCGCGGGCGTCGAAGCCCCGCGCGATGTCGTCGGCGAAGCGGGCGAGTCCGCCCTGGAAGCTCACGCGCGCGATCTGCTCCGAGAGGGTGAAGGCGTCGGCGCCGTCGACGGTGACGCCGACATCCATCGGTGTTCGTGTCGTGCCCCGCGGCGCGCGGTGGCGAAAGGCCGGATCGATGTAGCGCTCCCACAGATCGGCAGGCTCCAGCACGTGCATATCGCTGTCGAAGACGCGGTAGCCGTCTTTCATCTCCGCTCTCCTTGCTACCTCAGCTGAGTCCACGCCGCGGGAGGCAGGGGGTCGGCCAACGTGCGTGGCCCTGTGCACGACGGCGGGGATGGAGCAGTGCAACCAGCAGCCGCCTGCTAGCGCACGTCGAATCCTGTCGTGACCACCGTCGCGGCCGCCTCTCTCGCCGCGTCCATTTCGGCGAATACGGGTGGGCGGAAGTGCTCCGGACATGTCCGCGCGTACGCGGCCGCCGCCTCCAGTACGAGGTCTTCCCGTAGCCGTTGGCCCACGATCTGTAACCCGACGGGAAGCCCCTGGCTCGTGAGCCCGCACGGCACGGACATCACCGGGAGCCCGGTGATGCTGAAGGCGTACGTCGTCAGGAAGACGTCGTAGAAGCGCTCGACCTTGACGCCGCCGATCTGTGTCGGTAGCGGCCGGTCCAGGCGGAATGCCGGCACCGGGATGGTCGGGGTGAGGACGTAGTCGTAGCGCTCCAGGAACGCCCGCACCCGGTGCCAGTAGCTCGTGCGCAGCCGCTCAGCCCGGGTGATCGTACGCACGTCGAGCTCGAGGGCGGCTGTCACCTGGTTGATGAGCTGCGGCGTCATGCGGTCGCGATGGATGTCGAGCCGATCGGCGTAGCGCGCGACCATGCCGAAGCCGCGCGTGCCGGCGATGATCTCGCGCACGTCGGCGACGTCGAAGCAGGCCTCGTCGACGATCGCGCCGAGGCGCTCGAAGGCCCGCGCGGCCTCTGCGGTGAGGCGGGCCACTTCAGGATCGACGAGCACGAGACCGTTCAGGTCGCGCGTGTACGCGACGCGCCGGCCGTCGAGCCGGCCGGCATAGCGCGCGGCCGTGGTGTAGTCGCGCGACTCGGCGGGCAAGGAGGTCGGATCGCGGTCGTCCGGGCCCGCCAGCGCGGCCAGCATCAGGCCGCAGTCCTCGACGGTGCGCGTCATCGGGCCGTGCACGTGCTCCACGAGGGTGTCCCACCCGAAGTCCGACGGGTAGACGGGAACGCGGCCGGGGGCGGGACGGAGCCCGACCGTCCCGCAGAACGCGGATGGAATGCGGATGGAGCCGCCGAGGTCGGTGCCGAGGCCGATCGGCGCGAGGTCCGCGGCGACGGCGGCCCCGGTGCCGCCGCTCGATCCGCCGGCTGTCGTGCTCAGGTTCCACGGATTGCGCGTGGTGCCGAAGATCTTGTTGGTGGTGTTGACGTCGTGGGCGAACTCGGGCGTGTTCGTCTTGCCGACAAGGATCGCGCCCGCCGCCCGCAGCCGCGCCACCGACACGGCGTCCTCGTCGGGCACGTGGTGCTCGTAGATCATCGAGCCGAACGTCGTGCGCAGTCCCGCCGTCTGGAGGATGTCCTTGACGACGAACGGCACCCCCTCGAGCGGACGCGGGTCCCCGCCGGCGCGCAGGCGACGGTCGCACGCGGCCGCATCTTCGAGCGCGCGCGGGTTGACCGTGCAGACGGCGTTCACGGCCGGGTTGAGCCGCGCGATCCGCTCGAGGAACGCGCGCGTCACCTCGGTGGCGCTGTGGCGCCTGTCGGCGACGCCGGCGGCCAGGTCCGCGGCGGACGTCCGGACGATGTCCGCGCTCATGCTAGGTGCGCGGGGCCGTCCACGAGCTGGCATCCATGGTGATGTGGCGCCGGGCGAACCGCCACCCACCGCCGGTGCGGACGATCCGGTCGTCGTACACCCCGGCGTCGGCGAAGACCGGGAGCTCGCCCGGCTTGCCGTTGTAGCCGTGGAAATAGCAGCGACCGCGGACGGTGTCGGCATCGAGCTTCTCGAGATGCAGGCTGCCGTTCCAGTGACGCCGGTAGCGGCCGCCCCGACCGGCCGCGTCCTTCTGCTTGAAGGTGACGAAGCTCGCCCTGCCCTGCACCTTGACCCCGAGGGGATCGATCTGCAGCACGCCGTCGTCCGTGAAGCACGCGGCGTAACCCTCGGGGTCGCCGGCGTCGCTCGTGAGGTTATAGCGCGCGTACAGGTTCTGGATGTCGACGTAGTCCTGCGCGGAGACCGAGCCCTCGTTCATGGAGCCTCCTCGCCACTTGGCAGCCTTTTACTAAGCGATGCCCCGTCGGGTGTCAAACGATGGGCGGTTGACACGCCAGGGCCCCTCGGTTAACTAAGGGCACACTCCACGCGAACTCGACAACCTGGCTCGTCCCCGGAGGTCACCGGAATGCGTACAGCACGGATCGCCCTCATCATCCTCGCGACGCTCGTGATCGGCTCCCCGGTGACGCCCGCCGACGCGCAGGGCACGCCCGGGCTCACTGCCGACGAGATCAAGATCGGCGCCCTCGGCGCCCTCACCGGGCCCGGCTATCTCTACGGCCGCCTCATCATGAACGGCGCCGAGGTCGTCTACAACGAGGTCAACAAGGCGGGCGGCATCAACGGGCGCAAGATCACGCTCGTGCGCGAGGACGACCGGTGCGACGCCGCCAGCGCGATCGCGGCCGCCAAGAAGCTGATCTTCCAGCACCAGGTGTTCATGCTCCACGGCGGCGGCTGCAGCAATGCGAGCATCGCCGCCCGTCCCGAGATCGAGAAGGCCGGCATCCCGTGGGTGGTGTTCGCGTCCGTCGCCGACGAGGTGACGCTGCCGACCGCGCCCTACATCTTCAGCACGGCCCTGGCCGCCTCCATCGAGAGCGCGGCCCAGCTCGAGTTCGCGCTGCAGCAGGGGGCCAAGAAGATCGCCGTCATCTCGATGCGCGATGCCTGGGGGCGCGCGCGCTACAACCCGCTCATGGAGACGTTCAAGCGCAAGGGCGTCACGCCCGTCGCCGACGAGGAGATGAGCCCCGACGCCAACGATGCGACGCCGCAGGTGCTGCGGTTGCGGCAGGCCAGCCCCGATGCGGTGATCATCGTCCTCTACCCGAAGGCGGCCGCGGTATACATGCGCGATGCCGCCAAGCTCGGGTTCAAGCCCATGCAGATCGGGCAGACCGCGCTCGGCGACCTGCTCGTGTTCCGCGATCAGGTGGCGATCCCGAACGCCCTCGACAAGTTCTACACGATCAGCCACGTCCGCTACACGCCCGAGGACCCCGAGATGGAGCGCTGGCGCGGGCTCCTCGAGAAGTACTTCCCGAACGACCGCATGTCCGTCTACAACATCATGGGCATCGCCAGCGCCACGGTGGTGGTCGAGGCGCTCAAGCGCGCCGGCCGTGACCTCACGCGGGACCGGCTGCGCGACGAGCTCAACAAGCTGAAGGACTTCAACACGAACATCTATCCCGGCGTCATCACGTGCACCCCAACGGACCATCAGTGCCACAAGACGCCGGCCTTCATGCTGCTCACGGGCGACAAGGTCAAGACCGTCGGGGTGGCGACCGTCACCCGCTGAGGCGCCGTGCTTCCCTATCTGGTCGTCAGCGGCCTCACGACGGGGAGCCTCTACGCGCTGGTGGCGATGGGACTGGTGGTGGTCTACAAGGCCACCACCGTCGTCAACTTCGCCCACGGCGAGTTGTTCATGATCGGGGGCTTCCTCGCCTACACGTTTCACGTTCTGCTCAAGCTCGGCTACCTCGTCTCGCTCGTGCTCGCAGTGGCGGCCGCGCTCGCGCTCGGCCTCGTCACCGAGCGCCTGGCTTACCGGCCGCTGATGCGGGCGCCGGCGATCAGCGTCGTCCTCGCCGCCGTCGGCTTCTCCTTCGTGCTCAAGGGCGCGGCCCGTCAGATCTGGGGCGGGCTCGGTGACTACATGCCGTTCCCGCCGGTGGTCGCCACACCGGCCATCACCATGGGCGGCCTCATCCTGGTGCCGCAGCAGCTCGTGGTGCTCGCGGGCGCGCTGGTCTGCATGGGCCTCTTCACGGCGTTCTTCACCTCGACACGAACCGGCAAGATGATGCAGGCGACCGCCGAGAACGCGAAGGCGGCCCGCCTCGTCGGCATTCGCGTCGACCGCGTGTACGCCTTCACGTGGGGCATGGGCGCCGCGACGGCAGCGGCGGCGGCGGTGCTCATGGCGCCGCTGACGTTCGTCTACCCCGACGTGGGCAGTCCGCTCCTCGTGAAGGCGTTTGGCGCAGCCGTGCTCGGTGGCTTCGGCAGCCTGCTCGGCGCCGTCCTGGGCGGCTTCAGCATCGGCCTCATCGAGAACCTCGCCGGCGGCTACATCAATACGAGCTTCACGGATATCTCGGCGTTCCTCGTGATCATGCTGGTCCTGATCGTCCGTCCCACGGGGTTCTTCGGACCCCGTGCCGTGCGTCGGATCTAGCGCCTCGTGCGCGCGCTGGCCGGCCGCCGCAACGTGGTCGCGCTCGCCGGCCTCGCGTTGCTCGTCCTGCCGCCGCTGGCCAACCCGTACATCCTCTACGTGGCCAACATCGCGCTGATCTACGTCATCCTCGCCGTCGGCCTGAACCTGCTGCTCGGCTACGCCGGGCAGTTCGCGTTTGCCAACGCCGCCCTCTTCGGCATCGGCGCCTACGCCACCGGCCTGCTGCAGGTGAGACTCGGCCTGCCGTTCTGGATCTCCTTCCCGGCCGCGGTGGTGATCACGACGCTGATCGGCCTCGTCGTGGCGCTGCCGGCGCTCCGGCTCAGCGGGCTCTACCTGGCGCTGGTCACGCTGGCCTTTGCGCAGTTCACGCAGTGGCTGATGCTCAACTGGGAGCGCGTCACCTTCGGCGCCGGCGGCTTCAAGGTCCCGCCGCTCACCTTCGGCTCCCTCCAGCCCGCGCTCGGGCTCTACTACCTGTCGCTCCTCCTCTGTGGTCTCCTCGTGGCCGGCGCGTGGAACACCGTGCGCTCGGGTATCGGCCGTGCGCTCGTCGCCGTGCGCGACAGCGAGGTGGCGGCGGAGGCGCTCGCCATCGATCTCGCGCGCTACAAGGCGATCGCCTTCTCCCTCAGCGCGCTCTACGCCGGCGTCGCCGGCGGACTCTACTCGGCGATCCTGAGCTTCGTGGCGCCGGAGGGATTCGACCTCTTCCAGATGGTCGTGCAGTTCAGCATGGTCGTGGTGGGCGGGCTCGGCTCCGTGTGGGGCTCGGTCCTGGGCGCGGGCCTGCTCGTCGGGCTCCAGGAGGCTTTGCGCGCGTTCAAGGGCGGCCAGGAGATCGCGTTCGGCCTCGTGCTGATGGGGTGCATCGTCTTCTTGCCCGACGGGATCATCTCGCTCGTCAAGCGGCGGGCGCGTGGGTGGGAGGAGCCCCTGCGCGCCCCGGACCGTCGGACGTGAGCCGTCTCGTCGTCCGGGATGTCGCCATCGCCTTCGGCGGCGTCGTGGCGCTCGACGCGGTCGACCTCGAGCTGGGCGCGGCGGAGATCCGCGGCGTCATCGGCCCCAACGGGGCGGGCAAGACGACGCTGCTCAACGTCATCTGCGGTATCAACCCGCCCGACCGAGGCGAGATCACCCTCGACGCCGTGCCGCTCGTCGGCCTCAAGCCCAGCGCGATCGCCGCCCATGGTCTCGGGCGGACGTTTCAGGCCACCCAGCTGTTCCGCGGCATGACGGTGCTGGAGAACGTGATGACCGGGCTGCACGGCCGCCTGGACGAGGGCGTACTCGGCGCGGTGTTCCGGAGTCGGCGCCTGTGCGCCGCGGAGGCGCAGGCGGCGGCGCGCGGGCGCGAGATGCTGGCGTTCGTCGGGATGGAGCAGTTCGAGAGCCGGCTGGCAACCGAGCTGTCGTTCGGCCAGCAGCGCGTGATCGAGATCGCCCGCGCACTGATCAGCGAGCCGCGCGTGCTCCTGCTCGACGAGCCGGCGGTGGGGCTCAGTCTCAATCGCATCGTCGAAGTCGATTCGCTCATGCGCCGCATCCGGGACGAGCGCGGCGTGTCGATCCTGCTCGTCGAGCACGTGATCCGGCTCGTCATGGATGTCTGCGACCGCATCACGGTGCTGAGTCACGGCCGCCAGATCGCGGAAGGACGCCCCGAGGCGATCCGCACCGACCCCGCCGTGATCGAGGCTTACCTCGGGAAGGATCTCCATGCTGCAAGTCCAGCACCTTAGCGTCTCCTACGGCGTCACCGAGGTGCTCCGGGACGTGTCGTTCACGGTGCCCGAGCGCTCGATCGTCGCGTTGCTGGGCGGCAACGGCTCCGGCAAGACGACGACGTTGAACGTGCTGAGCGGGCTGCTCGTTCCGCGCGGCGGCGCGATCCGGTTCGAGGGCCAGCCGATCGCGGGATTGCCGACGCACGAGATCGTCAAGCGCGGGATCGTGCAGGTGCCGCAGGGGCGCGAGGTGTGGAGCGGCATGAGCGTCCGCGACAACCTCGACCTCGGTGCGGTCACGCGGCGCGATCGCCGGGCCGCCACCGCCGACGTGGAGGATGTCTTCACGCTGTTTCCCGTCCTGCGGGCGCGGCAGTCGCGCAAGGCGGGGACCCTGAGCGGCGGTGAGCAGCAGATGCTCGCCATCGGCCGCGCCCTCATGGCGCGTCCGCGGCTGCTCTTGATGGACGAGCCGTCGGCCGGCCTGGCACCCGTGGTCGTGCAGGCGATGGTGACCGCGATCGAGCGTTTGCACGCGCGCGGCCTCACCATCCTGCTCGTGGAGCAGAACGTGGGCGTGGCGGCCGCGCTCGCCGAGCACGCTCACGTTCTCATGAACGGCCAGGTGGCGCTCTCGGTCCCGGCCGCCGACCTCCTCCGCAACCCTGATGTCCTGCGCTCGTACCTCGGGCGCTGATGCGCCAGCGCGTTGGCTGGTGAGCCCTTTGCATCACTCCGGGGCAGAGTGAGACGCACTCCTCGTGCGATCGCGATTGAAGGGGCTACATCGCGGTGGAAGGATGCGTGAACATCGAAGGAGGATCACATGACCCGACGAATTATGCTTACGTTGGCCGCCGTGGCGCTGACCGCGACGACGGCCTGGGCGCAGGGCCGTGACGTCACCGGAACGGTCTCCTACATCGACGCCGCCAACCGAACGATCTACCTCACCGATGGCCGCTCGCTGCGCGTGGCCCCCGGCGCGCTGGTCACCGTCGATGGCCGCGAGTTCCCGATCGAAGCGCTGAGGCCGGGCGCGACCGTTACCGTGGCCTCCGTATCGCCGGCATCTCCGACCGTCAGCACGCCGCCGGGCCATCCACCGATCGACGCGAGTGGAACGGTCGCGCGGATCGATCGGCAGAGCGGCATCATCACGCTTCAGGACGGCCGAATGCTGAAGCTGACGGACGAGACGCTCGTCTGGCAGCCATCCCGCATCGACATGCTGCAGCCCGGCGCCCAGGTCTTCGTCCGGAACGCCGAGCCGGTGTTCGCGTCAGCCCCGGGCTACGCGCCGGCCGGCACGCGGATGGGTACGGTCCTGAGCGTCGATCCGGCGAACGCGCTCGTCCGGCTCGACGACGGCACGCTCGTACGCGTCACCCCGGCGACGACGCTGCGCATGGGTAATCGAAACCTGCTGCTCGCCGAGCTCCGGCGAGGCGACGAGGTCATGATCGCGACCCGGCCTCCGGTCGTCACGGGCTCCGGCGCCGCGGTCAGCGCACTGCCGCGGGAGGCTACGACGCTCGCGGTCACGCTCGACGCCTCCGAGATCCAGGTCATGCGGAGGGTCCAGGCACCCTGAATCTCCGCCGGCAGCGACGCTTTGAGCGTCGCTGCCGGCGTCCATCTCGCCCGCCGTACGGCTCGCGCATCGGGTGGAGACCCAGCCGAGGCAGAGAAGTCCCGGTGGGGCGGCGACGTCCCTGCTGCGGTTCCGCAAGTCCCCGGAATGCCTCACCGAAGCCTTGGCACTCTCGATGCTCACCAGCACTCAGACGCAAGGGAGGCCCGGCGAGGCCTGGGGAGGGGTATATGCAGCGGCTGACGACCACGCAACACTCCGTGCGCTGTCCATTGGACGATCGCACGGCCAACGTGACGGTGCGCACCAACCCCGGCGGCTATCCGTCTCGTCGCCACCTCGACGTGGCCTCCTGTTCGTTGCGGCCTTCGGCCTCATTTGTCCCGGGCACGAGGAAGGCGTTTTTCTCGGACGTGCCGCCGCCCGTGTCCTATGCGAGCGAGGTCGACTTCACCCCGCGCCACCCGCGCGGCGTCGCATGCCCGCGGCGCTGCCTGGGCGTCTTGAATGCTGCTGACTCCGGCGCCGCCGACCCCAAACGCTGCACCGCTCCATTCGGGGACAGCCTGGAATTGGCGCGACAGACCCAGAGCGCGGCCATCATGCGGCTGGTGTGGCTCTACGGTTTCTGAGCGCGTACTGACGGGAGGTGCGCGATGAACGTCTGGCTCGTGCTCGCAGCGATCACGGTGATGGCAGTCCTCTACGTCATGATCCCCGTGTGGCTCTCGGCGCGCGGATACTTCGGCAGTGCCAAGCTCGTGAGTTGTCCCGTGGTCGGCGCCGGCGCCAGTGTGGTCATCGGCCGCGCAGGGTTGGCCGAGGCGCTTGGCCGCCGTTCGCTCAGACGGGTCTCGGATTGCTCGTTCTGGCCTCGGCGCAGCTGCTGCGCGCAGCGCTGCCGTCTGTTGCCGGACGAGGAGATCATGGACTATCGCCGGCCGGCCGTGTGAGGCGTGCGCGCGGCGTATTTGGAGGTCCCGATGCGAACTGACGGAGCGATCGCGAAGATCCTCGTCCCGACGGACTTCTCATCTGGCTCCCAGCGCGCTTGGGTGACTGCGTGTCGTCTCGCCGTGAGCCTCCGTGCGGAGCTCGTGCTGCTGCACGTGCTGCCCACCACCCCGGTCGAGATGAGTACCCGATATGCGCTCGAGGAGGCCCGCGCCGCCGAGCGGTCACGTCAGGCGGAGCATCAGCTTGGCATTGCACGCGCGGACGCCGACGAGCTGCCACCGCTGCCGTACACGTTCAGCGGGCCGCTCACCGACGAGCGCGTCAGTGAGTTCTCGATCGCCGGTCGCGAGTGGGCGGCGAAGCTCGAGGAATGGGCACGTATGCCCGGCGACACCACCTGTACGGTCAGGACGCTGCTGCGCGTGGGCCGGCCATACGAGGAGATCCTTGCCGGCGCGAAGGAGCAGGAAGTGGATTTGATCGTCATGGCCACGCACGGTCGCGGTGAGGTTCATCGGCTGCTCGTTGGCAGTGTCGCCGATAAGGTCATACGCTTTGCACCGTGCCCGGTTTTGACCGTGAAGGATACAAGCGTCTGAGCAAGGGGCGGCGCGCGCTGGTTGCTGTGGTCGCGGCCGTATTGCTGGCCTTCTCGGCCGCTACTTCCGCGCCGCCCCTTCCGCCACCGCCCTCGCCCGAGCGCCTGCTGGACGACGTCAAGGCCCTCGCGTCGCCCGCGATGGCCGGCCGGCGTTCGGGCACGCCGGGCGCGGAGACCGCAGCCCGCTACATCGCGCGAGCGTTTCGCTCGGCCGGGCTGGCGCCGGCCGGCGCCGGCGGCGGCTACGAGCAGGCGTTCGACGTTCCGACCGGCGTGCGGCTCGGGGCACCGAACTCGCTGGCGATCGTCGCGCCCGGCACACGGACGCTGGCGCCGGGCCGTGACTTCACGCCGCTCACCGTGTCCGGCGACGGCGTGCGCAGCGGCGAGGTCGCCTTCGCCGGATACGGCATCACGGCGCCCGATCTCGGTTACGACGACTACGCCGGCATCGACGTGCGCGGCAAGATCGTGCTCGTCATGACGGGGGAGCCGCGCGGCCGCGATCCCACGAGCCCGTTCCGCAAGCCGGAGGCGTATCACTATTCCGAGCGCCGCCACAAGGTGATCAACGCACGCGAGCACGGTGCCGCCGCCGTGCTGCTCGTGAACGATCCCGGCGCGGCGTCCGACGCCCTTCCCGCGCTTGCGGGAGTCGCTGCGCCGTGGAGCGTGCTCGCCGTCGCCGTCGTTCGGCCCGTGGCGGACGCGTTGCTTGCGTCGTCGGGGACGTCGCTGACGGCGGCTGCGGAAGCGATCGATCGCGCGCTGGCGCCGCGGTCCTTCGTCGTGCCGGGTGTCCGCGTCACGGTCGAGGTCACGCTCGTGCGCGAGCGCAGCGCCACCGCCAACGTCATCGGCATCCTGCGCGGGGGCGATCCCTCCCTGAAGGATGAGGCGGTCGTGGTCGGCGCGCACTACGATCACCTGGGACTGGGCGGCGAGGGCTCGCTTGCGCCGGATGCTGTCGGCGTCGTGCATCCGGGCGCGGACGACAATGCCTCCGGCACCGCGGCGGTCATGGAGCTGGCGCGCGGTTTCGGCGTGGCCGGCGCGCCAGCGCGCACGCTGGTCTTCGTGGCGTTCGCCGGCGAGGAGATGGGACTGCTTGGCTCCGCGGAATACGTCCGCCGCCCGCCGGTGCCGCTCGATCGCACCGTGGCGATGGTGAACCTTGACATGGTCGGCCGACCGCGCGAGGGCACGGTGTACGTGACGGGCGTCGACAGCGGCTCCGGGCTCCGGACGCTCGTGTCCGACGCGGCCCGGGGACTGCCGCTTCAGCTCCAGCTCCGCGGGGATCCATTCGCGCCGTCCGACCAGACGTCGTTCTATGCCGCCGGCCGCCCGGTACTGTTCCTCTTCACGGGCGCGCATGACGACTATCACCGGCCCTCCGACACGTGGGACAAGATCGATGGGCGCGGTCTGGCGGCGGTGACCGAGCTCGCCGGTCGCATCGTGGCTGCGCTCGCGACCGTGCAGGCGCCGCCGGCGTACGCGAAGATCGAGGCACCTCGCAGCAGCGGGACATCCGGCGGCCGCGGTTACGGACCGGTCTTCGGCGTCGTGCCGGATTTCGGCGAGCCGGCCCGCGCGGGCGTGAAGGTCAACGGCGTTCGGGCCGGCAGTCCCGCCGAGCGGGTAGGGCTCCGTGCCGGCGATGTGCTGGTGCGCTTCGGCGGCGTGCAGGTGGGCACGCTCGACGACCTCACGTTCGCGCTGCGCTCGCATCGGGCCGGCGATGAGGTGGAGGTGCGCTGGGTGCGCGACGGCGAAGAGCGGCACGGCCGCGCGACGCTGCAGGAGCGCCGGTGATGCGTCGCCGGGCGGTGCTCCAGCTCGCCCTCGGCGGCCTCGCCGCGGCGCTATCTCCCGCCGCCGCAGCGCGCACGCTGGCGCCCGACTCGCGCGAGAAGCGGCTGGCGAACCTTCGCCAGCTCACGGCCGGCGGCTCGAACGCCGAGGCGTACTTCGACGCCACCGGCACGCGGTTGATCTTCCAGTCCACGCGCGAGCCGTTCGGCTGCGATCAGATCTTCACGATGGGCCTCGACGGCGGCGACGTGCGCCTGCTCTCGACCGGTCGGGGACGCACGACGTGCGCGTTCTTCTTTCCCGACGGCCGGCGTTTCCTCTACGCCTCGACGCACCTCGGCGGAGCGGGGTGCCCCGAGCCCCCGGATCGCTCGGCGGGCTACGTATGGCCGATCTATCCCAGCTATGACATCTTCGCGGACGACGTCGCCGCTCCCGGCACCGCGCTGGCGCGGCTCACCGACAACGACGGCTACGACGCCGAGGCCGCGGTGTCGCCCGACGGCCGCCGCATCGTCTTCACGTCGCTCCGGGCGGGTGATCTCGATCTCTACGCCATGGCCGCAGACGGCTCGGACGTGCGGCGGCTCACCGACCGCCCGGGCTACGACGGCGGCGCGTTCTATTCATGGGACGGCCGTCACATCGTGTTCCGGGCTGCACGTCCCGAGACGCGCGAAGAGCTGGAGGACTATCGCGCGCTGCTCGCGCGCGGGCTCGTCCGCCCGCGCCGCCTCGAGATCTACCTCATGCGCGCCGACGGCACCGGGGTCACGCAGGTCACGCGCGCGGGCGCCGCGTCGTTCGCGCCGTTCATGCATCCGAACGGCCACCTCATCGTCTTCTCGTCGAATCTGCACGACGCGACCGGCCGGAGCTTCGCCCTCTATACGGTCAACGTCGACGGCTCGGAGCTCACGCGCGTGACGTGGAGCGAATCGTTCGCGTCGTTCCCGATGTTCTCGCGCGACGGGCGCACGCTCGTCTTCTGCGGCAACCGCAACGCCGCCTCGCCGCGCGAGATGAACGTCTTCGTGGCCGACTGGGTCGCGCATTGACACCCCGGTGGGCGGGAATCCGGCGGGTGGCGTCCGTTGCGCTCGGGGCCGAAGCGTGATGGGATCGTCTCCGGAGGACCGCATGATATCGACATCGGCCGATCAGGATCGACTCGAAGCCCAGGTGATGCAGGAGGTCGAACGACGGATCGGAGACCTCCGGAAGGAGCTGAAGGAGGAGATCGACGCGCTCCGCGAGCGTACGACAGGCAACCGGGTCACCATGGTGGTGTTCAGCGGGGATCTGGATCGCGTGATGGCCTCGCTCGTCATCGCCACCGGGGCGGCGTCGATGGGCCTGGACGTCTCGATGTTCTTCACCTTCTGGGGGCTGTCCGTGCTGAAGAAGAAGCGCCGGCTCGCCGGGAAGAACCTGCTCGAGAAGGCCTTCTCGGTCATGACGCCCGCCGGCATCGGCGGCCTGGGCGTCTCGAAGATGAACTTCGCCGGCGCCGGCGCCCTCATGCTTCGCAAGATGATGAAGGACAAGGACGTCGTCAGCGTCGAGGAGCTCTTCGCGATGGCGCGGGAGATGGGGGTCCGGATCGTGGCGTGCACGATGACGATGGACGTCATGGGCGTGACGGAAGCCGAGCTGATCGACAACGTGGAGCTCGGCGGCGTGGCGACCTACCTGGGCGACGCGTCGGACTCGAAGGTCACGCTCTTCATCTGAGGCCGGCGGTGGAAGAGCGCACCGAGGTCACGCCGCGCGAGCTGTTCGAACAGCTGGTGACGCGCGAAGAGGCGCCCCCGATCCTCGACGTGCGCAACGAGGAGGAGTTCGCCGCCTGGAGGATCGAGGGGCGACGGCCGCTCCACCACCTGAACGTGCCCTACTTTCGTTTCATCGACGAGCCCGATGGCAGCGCCGAGTCCGTCGCGCAGGTCGGGCGGGCCTGGATCGCGGTCTGTGCGAAGGGCGATTCGTCGGCGTTCGTGGCCGAGATTCTCCGCGAGCGCGGGATGCGCGCGGTGAACCTGGTCGGCGGGATGGAAGGCTGGGGCAACCTGCACGTTCCGGTGCGGATCCGCGGAGCGAATGGCCGGTTCGAGCTCTGGCAGATCAACCGCTACGGCAAGGGGTGTCTCTCGTACGCCATCGTGGCCGCCGGCGAGGCGATCGTCGTCGATGCCTCACGCCACGTCGACGTCTACGACGCGCTCCTGCGAGAGCGTGACGCCAGGCTCGTCCACGCCGTGGATACGCACGTTCACGCCGATCATCTCTCCGGTGGTGCCGACCTCGCGCGCCGCACGGGCGCGGCGTACCACGTCGCCGCCGGCGAGGGCTTCGAGCTGCGGAAGGACGTCGATCCACTGCCCGACGGCACGCACTTCAGGCTCGGAGGATCGGGCGGCGTCACGATCGAGATTCAGCCGATCGCGACACCGGGCCACACCCCCGGCTCGACGTCGTACCTGGTCGACGGCCGGTGGCTGCTGTCCGGCGACACCATCTTCGTCAGCGGGATCGGACGCCCGGACCTCGGCGGGCACGTCGAGGCCTGGAGCCGCGCGCTGTTTCGCACGCTCCATCGCGGCGTGCTGAGCACGCTCGCGGACGACGTCATCGTCTTGCCGGCCCACTTCGCGTCGCCCGACGAGCTCGACCGCGACGGCGTTGTGCGGCGGCGACTGGGCGACATCCGGGCGGCGTCGCCCGAGCTGGCGCTGGCCACCGAGGCGGCCTTCGTCGAGGCCATGGGCCGGACGGTGAAACCGCCTCCGGACGCCTACCGGCACATCATCGCCGCCAACCTCGCGCCCGGGAGCGTGCCCGAGGAGAAAGCCGCCGAATGGGAACTGGCAAAGAACCAGTGCGCGGCGTCCATGTCGAGCGCGGCGCGGAGCTGACCGGCGGAAGGAGAGACCGATGGAGAAGGTGCTGGACGCACGCGGACTCAAGTGCCCGATGCCGCTTGCCAGGGCGAAGAAGGAGCTCGATTCCCTCGCGGCGGGCGACGTGCTCAAGGTCCTGGCCACCGACAAGGGCTCGATCCTCGACATGCAGGGCTGGGCCAAGGCGAACAAGCATGTCAGCCTCATCAAGCAGTCGACGGAGAGCGACGAGCGCGGGCGGGAAGTCTACGTCCACTACCTGAGCCGCCTCGGCGACCGGACATAGCGCTATAGCCGGTGGCCGAGCGCTGCCGCCTGCTGCATGGCGGAGAACGCGGTGCGAGGCTCGCGGCAGTCACCGATCTCGAGCATGGCCGGCCCGCCGGCGAGCGCCTTCAGTGCCTCGCCCAGCGCGGTGACCGGGACCATCGGCCGCGTGGGGACGACGAGATCCAGGCCGCGCAGCTCGATGTCCTCGCCGGCGCGGCGCAGGAGCGCGCTGTCCGTGCCCAGCTCCTCGACGGTCGTGCCGAGAAAGATGGTGACGTTTTTCCGCGCGCGGAGTCCGGCCACGAACTGCCAGCGTGGCCGGAGACCGAGCTCGAAGGCGAGCTCGCCGCCGGGCTCGGCCACCACGACGTCGGCCCCGCGCTCGGCGAGGACGTGGGCGGTGGCGACGCCGAGCATCCCGCCGCCCACCACGAGCGCGCGCTGGAGGCGTCCCGCCGGCCGTCGGATCACCTCGAAGGGGGCGACGGCGGGCGCCTTCACGATGCCGGGGATTGGCGGGATGCCGGGCTCGGCGCCTGTCGCGAGGACGACGGTGTCCGGGCGCTCGGCGAGCACGGTCTCGACGGTCGCGTTCACGCCGAAGCGCAGGGCGGCGCCGGCGCGGGCGGCGGCGCCGGCGAGCGAGACGGCCAGGCCGGCCAGCTCCGCGCGGCCGGGCACCAGACGATTCAGGAGAAGCTGGCCGCCAGGCTCCGCCTGGCGCTCGAGGACGGTGACCGCGTGACCTCGCAGCGCGAGCAGGCGCGCGGCCTCGAGCCCGGCCGGGCCGGCGCCCACCACGACGATGCGCTCCGGCCGTCCCGCCCGGCGCAACGCATATTCGCGCTCGCGGCCGGTCCGGGTGTTGGCCAGGCACAGCACGGGGACGTTCTTGCCGAGGAGATCGTTGCACGTCAGGCACGCGATGCACGGGACGACCTCGCTTTCGCGCCCCTCGCGGACCTTGCGGGGCCACTCAGGGTCCGCGTGCAGCGCCCGGCCCAGCGTGACGAAGTCGGCGTCGCCATTCTCGAGAATACTCGACGCCACGCGCCCGTCCGTGATCCGCCCGGCCACGCTCACGGGGATCGCCACCGCGCGCCGGATCTCGCGCGCCAGCGGCGCGAGGCATCCGGGCGTCATCTCCATCGGCTGCGCGATCCACATCGCGGACTCGTAGATGCCGGCCGAGACGTCGAGCAGGTCCACGCCCGCCGCCTCCAGGCGCGGCGCGATGCGACAGGTGTCGGCCAGCGTGAGCCCGCCCTCCACGTGCTCGTCGGCGGTGAGCCGGTAGAGCAGGGGGACGTCCGGTCCGATCGCCTCGCGCACAGCGTGCACGACCTCGACTGGAAAGCGCAGGCGCCGCTCGAAGTCGCCGCCGTACTCGTCGTCGCGGTGGTTGGCGTAGGGCGAGAGGAACTGGCCGACGATGTAGCCGTGCGCGCCGTGGATCTCGACGACGTCGAAGCCGGCCGTCACCGCGCGCCGCGCCGCGTTCGCGAATGCCTGCACGAGGTCGCGAATCTCCGTGATGGTCAGGGCGCGCGGAACGTCGCCGCCGGCGAGGACCGTGCAGGGCACCGGCGACGGTGCCCGCGGCTGCCGGCCCGTGATCAGCGACGAGGTCTGGCGCCCGCCGAACTGCAGCTCGGCGCCGACGCGAGCGTCGTGCCGGTGGCAGGCGTCGATGAGACGCCGGTACCCGGCGATCAGGTCGTCGTCGTGGATGCCGAGCTGGTGGCGGTGGTTCTGGCCGGCCGGGTGCACGTACATCGACTCCAGCAGAAGCAGCGCCACGCCGCCCGCGGCGCGCGCCTCGCAGTAGTCGATGTAGCGTTGCGTGACGGCGCCGGTGGGCAGCGCGAGGTTCTTCTCCATGGGAGCCATCAGGATGCGGTTCTTCAGCGGGAGGCTCCCGATGCGGCCGGACGAGAAGAGCGCGCGCGCCGCGCTCACGGACCGCCGCGTGCGGTGTCGGGCAGCCGGCGCCGGCCGAACGCGGGCTCGCCATAGGGCAGCGGCGGCAGTTCCCAGGTACCGACGGCCGGCGGCTTGATGTCGCGGTCCACGTGGACGTCGATGACGAACGGCGCGCTCGCGCGCACCGCGTGCTCGAGAGCGGGTGCGAGGTCGGCCGCGCGCGTGACGCGGATGCCATCGGCACCGCACGCCCGCGCCAGCGCCACGAAGTCGGGGTTGTAGAGCTCGCCGTCTCGCTCGCGCACGAAGCTGGTGGCGATCTCGCGCTTGGCGAGCAGGCCGGTCTGGATATCGCGGATGCCGCCGTACGCGAAGTTGTTCCAGACGAGCCAGACCGCCGGGATGTCGTACTCCACGGCCGTGCAGAGCACGTCCGGGCGCATCATGAACCCGCCGTCGCCGCACACGGCGACGCAAGGCTTGCCGGGCGCCGCGAGCTTCGCGCCCAGCACGCCGCAGACGCCGAAGCCCATCGCGCCAAAGCCCCAGGTGCTCAGGATCGTGCTCGGCCGTCGCGCCAGCCAGAACTGCACCATCCAGTTGTGATGGACGCCCACGTCGGGCAGCACGAGGCCGTCGTCGGGCATCACGGCGCGGAGGGCCGCGACCACGCGCTGCGGATGGATCGGCTCCGCGTCGCTCACCGCGCCCGGCCGGACGAAGTCCTCCCACTGGGCGCGCCACTTCGCCGCTTCGCCGAGCCAGCTCTCGCGCGCCGCCTGATCGAGCTTCGCCGACTCGCTTTCGTCCAGCATCTGGCGCAGCACCGTGCGGGCGTCGGCGACGATGCCGACGTCGACCGGGTAGTTGCGGCCGATCTCGCCCGGATCGATGTCGACGTGGATCAGCTGCGTGGGCGGAATGTTGAAGGAGTAGCCGGGAATCCACGAGCTCGACGAGCGGTCGTCGAACCGGACGCCGAGCGCCAGCAGGACGTCGCACGTCCGCGCCGCCTCGTTGGCGTGGAAGACGCCGTTCCGCCCGACGAAGCCGAGCGCCAGCGGATCGTCCATGGGCACGGCGCCGAGCGCGTTCGGCGCGAAGATTACCGGGATCCGCAGCCGCCGCGCGAGCGCCGTCAGCTCGGTCGCCGCCTCCGACAGTGCGACGCCGTGACCGGCGTAGATCAGCGGCCGGCGGGCGCGCGCGAGAAGATCCACCACGCGCCGCACCAGCTCCGGATCCCCGCCGCTCCGCGAGCTGATGCCGTGGCGCCACGCCGCCGGGTCGGGCACCTCGACGTCCGCCTCTTCCTTGAAGAGGTTGAAGGGCACGTCGAGGTTCACGGGGCCGGGCCGGCCGCTCAGCATCGTGGCGAACGCCTGCCGCAGCGCCAGCGGAAGCATGTCGACACGCGTCGGCTGCCAGCTATGCTTGACGTACGGGCGGATCACCGAGGGGAAGTCGGCCTGGAAGTGACGGTAGGTCTCCTGGAAGGCCGCGCGGTTGAACTGCGACGTCGGCACGTTGGCGGTGATGGCGAGGAATGCCGAGGAGTCCATGAAGGCGTTGGCCAGCGCGATCGGAATGTTGGCCGAGCCGGGCCCGCACGAGGTGAGGGTGGCCACCGGACGGTGGGCCACGCGGAAGAACGCATCCGCCATGTGCCCCGCCGTCTGCTCATGCCGCGTCGAGATGGTGCGGATGGCGTCGGTGCGGTCGTAGAGCGCGTCGAGCAGGCCCACGTTGCCGTGCCCGCACAGCCCGAAGACGTAGGGCACCTTCTCGCGCACCAGGTAGTCGACGATGATCTCGCCGCCGTTTCGCACGGACCGAGCATGGGCCATGGGCGCCTCCTCCGGTATGACGGCGATCATAGCCCGTGGCACCGGGTCACCACGTACACTCGGCACATGATGGATGACTGGCTGCGGCCGACGGCCTTCGTCGACAGCAACGCGCTGGAAGTCGTGGCGTTCGCGCGCAAGACGGTAGGGAGCGAGACCGATCCCCGCCGGCGGGCCGTCGCCCTCTACTACGCCGTCCGCGACGGTGTTACCTACACGCCGTACTGCGACTACCGGTCACTCGAGACGTACCGGGCCAGCTCGGTGCTGGCCAAGGGCGCGGGGTTCTGCGTGGGCAAGGCCGCGCTGCTCGCCGCGGCGGCCCGCGCCGAAGGGATCCCGGCGCGGCTCCGCTTCGCCGACGTCCGCAACCACCTCTGCACGCCGCGCTTGCGCGAGCTCATGGGCGGCGACGTCTTCGTCTACCACGGCTACGTCGAGCTCGAGCTGGAGGGCCGCTGGGTGAAGGCCACGCCCGCCTTCGACCTCGCGCTCTGCGAGCGCTTCGGCGTCGTGCCGCTCGAGTTCGACGGCCGCGAGGACTCGATCTTCCAGCCCTACGACCGTGCCGGCCGCCGCCACATGGAGTACCTGCGCGACCGCGGCGTCCATGCCGACGTGCCCGCGGCCGAGATCGTCGAGGCATTCGCGCGCGATTACCCGCGGCTCGCCGAGCGCGGCGCGCCGGCGCCGGCCACGCGGTTCCGCGAGGAGGCGGGCGAGACGCCGCGCTGAGGCTCAGCCGTTCACGGCGTCATGGTACGCGCGTCGGCTCGATGTGGTCGCGCCGCGGCTTGTAGGGATGCTTCCCGGCGATCGGCCTGCCCTCGGCGAACCGTTCCGGACGGAACGCGCTGATGTCGACGCTGCGCGCGTGGCCTCCGGTAAATCGCCGGCTTCGGCCTGTCGCCGAAAGCCTTCCACCACGTCGGCCGGGCTCGCGTAGC
>Ga0075421_100002087_pt1 | contig 23650 bp, 13 predicted proteins | sample SoiMetdeltSBSDD5_FD_75292 | JGI IMG/M metagenome (GOLD analysis project Ga0075421, IMG submission 75292) | Bulk soil microbial communities from a Populus tree surrounding site in Tennessee, USA - Soil MetaG P. deltoides SBSDD5 | ecosystem: Environmental > Terrestrial > Soil > Tree plantation...
TACGGCATCAACTACGACTACGGACTCTTCAGGCAGGAGTTCGCGAACGGATATCAACGTGAGCATCCCGACTTGTGGCTCGGCGGCGAATCACCGTGGATCATCGAGCGTCCCGATCAACTCGTTGTTGTACAGATCTACGGAAAGGTCGTCGACCAGACGGACGCCGATGGCCGCTACTCGCCCACGTGGACGGATTGGCAAACGCTAATCGGCATACCGAGTGACATCCTGATTGCCGGACACGATGGCTCGACGGTGAATTCGCTCCGCTTGTTTTCCGCGCGGTCGTCGCAAGATTTCAACATCCAATCCTTCAATGACGGTGATTACTTTCGGGCGATCGAAGACAAGATCGAGTCGGAGAAGGTTTCCAAAATCCTGTATCCGTCGGACACGTACATCACCGGCAAGGAACTCCGGTTGATGCAGGAATACTTCCTGGTCGCCTGCGCCGTTCGCGACATATTCCGCAGATACCTGGAACGGCATACGGACCTCAAGGACTTCCCGAATAAAGTCGCTATTCAATTGAATGACACGCACCCGGCGCTGACGATCGCAGAACTCATGCGCACCCTTGTTGACGAACATGAGTTCGAGTGGGACCAAGCGTGGCAAGTCACGCAAGCGGTGTGCGCATACACCAATCACACGCTGATGCAGGAGGCACTCGAAAAGTGGCCAGTCAATCTGATCCAGCGCGTGCTTCCACGGCACCTTCAGATCATTTATGAAATCAATCGCCGCTTTCTCCAGCTGGTCAGCAATCGCTGGCCGGGGGATCTCAATCGGCTACGGCGAATGTCGCTTATTGAAGAAGGCGGACTGAAACAGGTTCGCATGGCACATCTCGCCATCGTCGGCAGCCACTCGGTAAACGGAGTCGCAAAGCTTCACACCGAACTGCTCAAAAGAGATGTCGTTCCTGACTTCAACGAACTGTGGCCCGACCGGTTCAACAACAAAACGAATGGCGTCTCGCACCGCAGATGGCTGCTCCACGCCAACGCCGCGCTCTCTGGTGTCATCACCCAGCGCATCGGCGATGAATGGGTTTCAGATCTGGATCAGCTTCGGCTGCTCCGATCTCATGCGAATTCGAAAGATCTTCAGGACCAGTTTGCGAATGCCAAAAAAGCCAATAAGAAACGCCTCGCCGAACTGATCGTTCGCACGACCGGCATCCGAGTCGATCCGGATTCGATGTTCGACGTGCACGTTAAACGTATTCACGAGTACAAGCGGCAATTGCTCAACGTCATGCACGTCGTCCACCTGTACCTGCAAATTGTCGTGGACGGCAAGTATCCGCAGGTGCCGCGAACGTTCATCTTCGGAGGAAAGGCCGCACCCGGCTATGCGATGGCGAAACTGATCATCAAGCTGATCAACAACGTCGCCAATGTCGTGAACTCGGATCTGCGAGTCGAAAACTTTCTCCGAGTTGTGTACCTGACCGACTACAAAGTATCGCTTGCCGAAAAAATCATTCCAGCAGCAGATCTGAGCGAACAGATTTCAACCGCCGGCATGGAGGCATCCGGCACCGGCAACATGAAGTTGTCGATGAACGGCGCGTTGACGATGGGAACGCTGGACGGCGCGAACATCGAGATTCTCCACGAGGTCGGCAACGAGAATATCTATATCTTCGGATTGCAGGCCGACGAAATCCGCGCACTCAGCGAAGGCTGGAAATACAAACCGTGGGATTACTACAACGGCAGCGCGGCGATCCGGCAAGTGATCGACGCCATTACCGGTGACCGCTTCTGTCGAAACGAACCGGGAATCTTCCGCCCCATCCACGACAGATTGTTCCGCGACGGTGATCCCTACTTTCACCTCGCGGACTTCACGTCATTCGTCCAGACCCAGGAACGGGCAAGCCACGATTTCTTGAATCAGAGCGACTGGCATCGGCGGGCCATCCTGAACGTGGCAAACATGGGCCGATTTTCCAGCGATCGGACTATCCAGGAATACGCGAAGGAGATCTGGGGAATTTAGTTTTGAGTTTGCGGTGATGAGTTTTGAGAATACATGTCCGTTATACGACCCACCCGGTTTCTTGGACTGGGCCAGGGCTTTCCGCCCAAACTCCATCTAACGCCATTGTGCTCGGTCTTGTACTCCTACGCGATGTAGACGCTCGAGAGATCGTCAGTTGCAATGCCTCCTGACGATTGTAAAAAACCAAAAGCAACTTCCTTCGGTCCCCGCTGCTGCTCGAAGGTTTGGCCGAGAAAAACAGGTGCTACAAAAACGAAAATAAACAGAATTGTTCTGCGCATGGTGGCGCGATTCTGGCAAAAATCGGTCAGACCGGCCATTCGCAGGTAAATTACTTTGGTCCATAATAGCCGCGACGGTAACTGGCGATCAGCCGGATTGGCATTGGAGAGGTAAGAGGTGGTTTGATTTCGAGACGAATGGATCGCCACGCACCGTTACGAGGGCTTGACGAAAAATATCCCAACAAGTACTGCTCGCGGAGCGTGCGAGCGACGCGCTCCATCGAAACTCGAGCCTGTTCCACGTTCTCGGGAAAGAAAGCGCGTCCCCCGCTGGTTTCTGCAATACGGAGGAGCGTTTGTTCTGCCTTTAGTCCCTCTGTTGCACTCAACAGACCGACGGTGTAGATCGCTGCACCAGAGCGTTTGGCCGCCTCGACGGCTTCCTCCACCGTATGGTGGCTGATATTGTCGATACCGTCCGTTATGAGAAGGATTACCTTCTTCGTATGTTTTGCCTTCGCCATGCGTTCCGCGGCAAGGAATAACGCATCATAAATGGCTGTTTGTCCGAAAGGTGTAACCCTGGCCAAAGCACGTTCGAGATCCGGGATGTTGTCCGTGAAATCGTGCGTAAGTTTCGCCCTGTCGTCAAAATGGACGATGAACGTTTCGTCATCCGGATTTCCTCTCTGAACAAATGACAACGCTGCGGCATCCAGGCGTCTCTTGCGAGGCTCGATGCTGCGGCTATTGTCGATAACGAGGCCAAGGCTCACTGGTACATCTTCACGTTTGAAAATGGACACCTTCTGCTCTGTTCGATCTTCGAAAATCCGGAAATCTTCTTTTCCGAGGTTTCCCATTGGGCGATCTTGATCGTCGGTGACCGTGACGTAAAGTTCGGTGAGGTCGACGTCAACGTTCAGTTTAAAATTTGTTTCTTGTTGAGCGCGGATTGGCGCGTTCATTAACGACAAAGCGAGAACAGGAATCACGAGCTTTGCATTGATGAACGGCCGCTGCTGCATTCGTCTTAACGGTAATCTACCGCCTGGATTGCTCTTCCCGTACTGGCACGTTGATTTCGATCTTGTCGTACTGGAAAATATGCTCGTGTTTGGGGCGGTCGGGGTACCTCAGAATGACCACGTGAGGGAGCTTAAGATCCTGCCCGATCGATTTATACTGGCCGAACTCCATTTCCTCTCGAGAACGTGGTGCGGTCAAATGTTCATGCAGCAGCGATTTCGGTGAGAAATCCGCATTCAATTGGAAGGTGTAGCGGTCTTCCGGCTCAATCATGCCTGCGGAGAGGCGTGATTCGGCGATTAAAACCAGATTAGGCCCCTTCCTGATATTGAAATTCGGGAAAATCAGAGACAAAACCACGGGCAGCCTCATCGTCGAAAACAGCCGAATGCTGTGTTCGAGTTCCTGGGCGAATTCCGTACCGGAATACTTTTTCTTGTCACCATCCGAAATAACTTTAGCGCCGTCGTAGGTAACGTTCCACTTGCTACCGACTATCAACATCTCCCAACGAAATCGATTCGGAACCACCGATTCGATGACCTGCGCATTCCACAATCCAATCGAAGGAGGATCACCCACCAGGCGCATTCGCGCACTGGATCTGGATTGTTTTCCAACGTTCAGTATTTCTTTGCCGCCAAGAGAACCCAGGACCGCGTCAAATGCTTGCAGGTCTGTTTTTGATCCCCAGGGATCTTCGTCCAACTCCAAATCTACGGGACGAAGCTCCGGACTGGAAACCCACACCGTACTTGTTTTGGGAAAGTACGCCGGCGGGGCTTTGGCTTCAATTTGATATTCGCCGTAAGAAAGACCCTGGACCGTAAACCGCTGTTGGGACGTTTGACCGCTCTTCGCAAAACCGTTGTTGCTTCCTTTGATTGTGATTTCGCAGACAGGAGCAGGTTTGCAGGCGACAGCCAGCCCACCGGTCAAAAGTTCGAGCGTGAATTTGGGTACATTTAAACGCTGTTTAGCCGAGAGGCGTACCTCGGCTGTCTGCGTCTGAAAATTAGGAGCACTCACCTTGATAGTCAACAAACCGGGCTTCACCGCGGATTTCGTCAAGATCGTCCCGACCGTGTTTCCAACCACGTTGTTGTTAATGGCGACCTCACACTCGACGGGTTCGCATTGAACGGTGACGCTTGTTACGGCTCTTCTGATCGTTTCCAGGAGATTCTGATCCATTCCTAAACCGCGGAACTTCCGTTCCGTTTCGGGATCCAGTAGAAAATCTACGCCCAACTCCTCGACCTGCTTTCTTGTCGAGTCTTTGAAGGCCGGCCGTGTTTTCTCATAAATGAACCCGTTCTCGACTTGTTGGGTTGTCAGTGGTGGAGGATCGGTCACGGCCTGCGGCATTGCCGAACCGAGCATAGAAAGCACGAGCGTTCTTACCACCATTGCAAAGAGTTGAAGTACAGTCATTGCGCTATCTTCCCATAGCTATTCGGAGTGCAGCCTTTGTTGCGAGATCCAGCAGCGTTGACGCCTCGGCGTTATTGGGTTCGTCCTTCAAAATCCTGTTGCAGATTGCGGCAACTTGTTCGTATTGCTTTTGGGCATTAGTGCGGTTTGCGGCCTTTTCCAAATCCTGTCCTTTCGTGTACGCCGCTCTCGCGGATACCAGCAACTTCGCAGGGTTCGGAGGCGGTGGAGGCAGAACTGCACTTTTCAGCTTGTCGTCAATAGACCGAATCTCTTTCTGAAGGTCTTGCGATCGAATCGAGGACTTCTGAGTTTCTGTAACCAAGTTCAAATTATCGTTAGCCTTTGTCAGTGCCGCTGCGACGGCGGCATTGTCGGGGAGGCTCAACCTCGCAAGACGAGCGTACTCTTCGCCGAGCTGAAGGTAAATATCGTCGGTTTCCGGATTCTCAAGTACCAAGCGTTCCAGACGAGACTTTAGATCAGCCGAATCGGTGGACCTGCCAATCAAGGCGAGTGCGTGCCAGAGGTCGAACTGATGGTGACCTGTCTGGATCTGATCCAAATCTGCAAGATGAACGTGCCCCGGATTACCGGTTTGATTTTGCAATCGAATCGCAGCCCAACCGTCAAGATTGGCAGAAGACGGCATGGGTTCCAGGATTTCTACACCGTCTCCAGGATTCAGCGCGGCCATACTTGTGCTCGAGTCGGCAGGGTCCTTGAGTAATGAAATTGCGGACCGGACTACCGCGGTGCCGATCGGTTTTAGGATGGGTGGCGGAGCCGTAGCAGTCGATTGAACAACTGTGGGAGTCGTCGCCGTGTTGTCCGATTTCCGCAGGGATTTTGCGATGACGACACTCGTAACGACCAGAATAACCGCCACACCGATGAGAAGTGGGATGCGAAGATTGCTAGGAATGCGGCCTACGAGGAGTGGAATGCGGCTTAGAAGGGTTGGGTTGACCTCCGGTATCGGGGTTTCAGGAAACTTCTCTGCCCGAGTATCGGTCGGTTGGGCGAAGGTTGGCTCGTCGCTCCCGACTTTTGGCGGCGTCGGCAGGATAGTCGCGGCAGCATGACGTCGAGTCATTTCGTTGTCGATCTCGCTCGCGATCGTCTGGATCTGTTCGTCGCCTGGATGTTTTTTAGCGAGGACGACGCTCTCCTCGAACAACGATGCCATGAGGGTATTGTCGTCCGACGTTTCAAGGCGTTTCCGAATATCCAGGATCTTGCCGCGATCTTTTCGCAGCTCGGATTGCTTCAGTGGTCCCTCGAGACTCGCCTTAAGCTGCCTCAATCGTGATTCGTCGGGGTAGCCGGCCAACCCTTTTTCCACTTCGGCCAGGGCGCTCTCCAGCTCGTTTGTGGCCTGGAGTTCCCGGGCCCTGGACAAGAATTGTTCGATCGCAGCCGAGCGCTTCCGATCGGAAGCAAAAACCCGCATGTTCTTCACGCGGGCGTTTGTTGCATCAAGGCTATAGGCCGACTCGATCAGTTTCTCCGCTGCAGCCAGATCCTCATCGATAACGGCAGAAGCCTTGCCGAGAATGGCTTCAATGTAGACGGCACGTATCAATGCATTATGGTCATCGAGAGCGTGGGCGGATTCGAGGATACCAATTGCTTCATCAAACGATTTTTGTTCTAAGCGTTGTTGTCCTTCCTCGAGCAAACTCTGCGCACGCTGCGATAACTCGACACGTGCACGAGCCATTCGCTCGAGAGGTACCAGCTGCGCATCTTGCGGCGACTCGACGAGCGCCTGCTGCACCAGGTTCAGGGCACGGCTGTAGTCGCCCGAGTTGAGAGCTGTGTCGATTCGTTCGATCCAGCGTGCTTTGGCTTCGGAGCGGGTGTGCTGCTCGAGCCGGCGGCGAATGCGATCGACTTCGAAGTCGAGACCCGGATACTGCTGGTAGATGGATCGCAGCATTTCCCATTTGTCGATAGCTTCCGAATACTGGCCACGATCTTCTAAATTGCGAGCCTGATTCACCAGCCCGTTAATCAGGTCACGCTTCGCATTGATTCCTACCAATGCCCGTTTGAAGTGCGCTTCATCGGGATATCGGGCCAGCGCCTGTTCCAGGAGTTTTGCTTTTCGATCCAAGTCGGGCTCCGTCTCGGCTTCCCGATCAATCTCTGCGATGTAGGCCGAGAGGTCCTGGCGTTGGCGTTCGCCGACATCAAATTTCAGGGCCTGAAATAGCGCGTGATTCGGGTATTTTTCGAGAAAACTGTCACAAATGTTATCCGCCTGGGTGTACTCCTTTCCCTCGAGTTGCTTTTTCGCTTCGTCGAGCGCGTTGCGGATGGCCTCAGACTCGGACCTCACCTCGTTGTAACACTTCTGGAAAATGGCACCCCGTTCAGGTTGAACCGGATCGGGTGCTTCTCGATCGAGTTCCAGCACGCGTTTCAAGCGGCTGAGTGCCGCCGTGAGGTCGCCTTTCTTGCGAAGCTCGACGGCTGAATCAAAAAAGCGTTCCTTCTCCTCGCGTTTGCGTACAACTTCCTGCTCCACCCGATTGATTTCGGTCATTAAGCGCAACGCCGTAGCATCAGCCGGCAGGATGTGCAAAACAGAGGTCACGGCTTCCCGGGCAGGCTCGAACGCGAGGTTGCTGAGGTGCTTTTGCGCGAGAGTCAGCCAGTTTCCAATTTGTTGAGCGCTGCGCTTGGCTTCGATGGCTGATCGAAGTTCGAGCGCTTCAGCATTGGTCGTTTCCAATTGCAAGGCATCTTGCACTTTTTGCAACGCAAGCGTGTACTCTTCCTGAGCTTCAAACCGGCGCGCACTTTCGAGGAACTGCCGGATGTCGCGATTTCTCAATGCCTGGTCAACTTGCCGCCGGAGTGCGTTGACGGTCGGGTGCAAGTATCCCTCTTCTTCGACCTCCATCAGGATCTCGCCGGCAATTTCGAACTGGGAAGCCTCCAATGCCTTTTCCACACGCGACAATCGGAGCTGCAATCTGCCCGGCTCGAATCGTTCGATCGGTTCGTTACGGAGAGCTTTCTTGAGGCATTCGCCAAATTCGCGGGCAGATGAAAAACGATTCAGCGGCTTCTTTGCGATAGCAGCATGGATAACCTGGCTCAACGCAGCGCTGACGGATGGATTCATCGACGAGACCGGTGCTGGCGTGGTCCCCATAATTCCGGCCCGGATTTCATCGGGTCTGCTGCCGCCAAACGGGCGGCGCCGGGTCAGAGCCTCAAAACACACCACACCCAGAGAAAACACGTCCGTTGCTGCGGTCACCGGCTTTCCTTCAAATTGTTCCGGAGCCATGTAATACAACGTGCCTTTGGCTCCGATCGTTTCAGTGCTCACGAGATGAGCTACACCAAAATCGATGACCTTGACCGAATCGTCTTCGAGAACAAATATGTTGCTGGGCTTGATATCGCGGTGAACGAGACCCTTTTCGTGCGCGGCCTGCAGACCGCGACACACCTGATAAATGATGTCGATTGTTCGTTGAACCGTCAGGTTCTGCGGGGAATCCTTGATGAGTTCCGCCAGCGTCACTCCCCGAAGCCTCGCCATCACGAAAAATGGTTTTAGGGCGCCGTGATCGTCCGAATCGCCGGTGTCATAGATCTCAATGACATTGGGGTGCGTGAACGACATCAAGACACTGCATTCCCTCTTGAACAACTCGAGAGATGTAGGGTCGGAGGCGTCGCGAATGGTCTTAATCGCCACCTCACGGGGAGGATCCGCCTTCAGGTCGAGGGCCGCATACACATCGCCCATGCCTCCGCTTCCTAGGCGTTCCCGAAACTGGTACCGACCAGCTGGCCTTACTGAACTCATAAGATTCTATTGCTGTTGAAGGTGCTAAATATCCACTATTCGTCACCAAATCACAAGGTGTAAATCAGCACGTATCCATACGCGTCAAGAGCGATCAAAGCACTTACTCTTCCATGTCTTTAAGGGTCTTTTTAAGGCCGAGATCAGGAAGAGCGTTGCGATTTTCGGGAAAGAGGTTTTGCGCGTCGAATGCCGTCTACCTCCGAACGTATGCCGAGCTCTGTGACTTTGCGATGAAGAAGGTTTTCATGCAAGCCGAGAATCTGTCCAACCTCTCCAAATGTCGCGGATTCCGACACCCTGAAAGCTTGCAGGATCGCTTGCCTGCTGGCTTCTTCGAGGAGTACATAAAATGTTCGCGCCGGCCCGGAAGAGACAGCGCCGTTTAGAGTTTGCGGCAGATCTTCGACCCGCAATCTGTCGCTGTCGCCGATGACGATGGCGTATTCAATGGCGTTCTCCAGCTCGCGGATGTTCCCGGGCCAGTTGTATTCCGAAATAACCTTTAAGAAATCCGGGTGAGTTCCCAGCAATTCCCGTCCCGCTTTGTGCTTGTACTTCTGAAAAAAATGGTTAACGAGAGCGGAAAGGTCGTCAGTTCGTTCGCGAAGTGGAGGTGTATGGACGCGTAACACGTTCAGCCGGTAGAATAAATCTTCCCGAAACTCTCTGGTTTGGACGAGCTTTTCCACATCACGGTTTGTGGCCGCGATGACCTGCGTATCGATTTCGACCGGTTGGCTGGTGCCCACGGGAACGACCTGATGTGTCGACAATACGCGAAGCAGCTTGACCTGCGTTTCCGGCGGGAGTTCGGCGATTTCGTCCAGGAAGATTGTGCCGCCGTTAGCCTCTTCGAAGTGTCCTTTACGGTCCTTGTCGGCTCCCGAAAACGCGCCTTTTTTGTGGCCGAAGAGCTCGCTTTCGACGAGTTCCCTGGGAATGGCCCCGCAATTTACAGCCACGAAACGGTTGTTCGCACGGTTGCTCTGTCGATGAATGGCCCAGGCGACGATTTCCTTACCGGTGCCGCTTTCGCCGGTAATCAAAACAGTCGAACCCGCCCGGGCAGCGCGTGAAATCAATCGTTTCACCTCGCGCATCTTCCCGCCGTCGCCAATGATGCCGTAATGCGTCGTTATCTGTTCATCGAGCCTGGAATTCTCCTTCTCGAGCCACTCGACGTATCGGACGTGTTCTAGAGTTACGGCGGCAATGCTCGCAATTGCTGTTAAGAGTTCGAGATGGCGTGCGTCGAATGGTGTAGACGGATTTCGAGTCTCCAGATAAATGACTCCTATTTTTCTCTCGAATAACACCAGTGGAACGCAAAGTACGGATTGAACACGATTGAAGATCAGACTGTGGGATTGGTTGACGTCGGAAGGAATGTCGTTAGTCAGAACGGCAATACCGCCATCCAAAACTCTTCGAGTGATCGTCTCGCTGGGTGTCCGGACCTGCGAACCCTTCGTCCGTTGCCGCGTCACGGTCGAGGTAAACCCCTGATGTTTTTCATCCGAGAGCCGAATCGTGCCCTGTTCGGCCGGAACAATGTCAAAGATACGTTCCAGCAGTTTTTCCTGCAGAACGTCCGAACGGCGAATCGCGTTGATTTCCTCGCTAAGCCTCAGAAGGACATTCAGATCATGGGCGATCCGCGGCGTGCTCGCCGCATCCAGAGTAAGCGTGTTTCTCAAATACTGTGATTCGGAAGGCATCAACTCCACAGTTCCCAGGAATTCAGCAGGTCGATCGGGCATCTGAGGGATCGCCTCATCCGTACAAAACATCAGCTTCGTCGTGCCCAGACGAACTTCATCGCCATTTTTAAGGATCGTGGCTTCCTCGATCCGGACACTGTTGATGAACGTTCCATTTCGACTGCCGAGGTCGAAAATTGCGAAGTGTCCGTCGTGGGATTTCAGAAGGCAATGACGCTGCGAAATCTGCATATCGGGGACGGCAACGTCATTCATCGGTCCTCGACCGATGGTTTTGCGGCCGTCCTCCAACGAGATTACCTGGCCCGCCATTGGTCCATCTACGACTACAAATCGAGATCCCATATTGCTGATCTTCCGGGACTGGTATTTGGTCCCGAGTTTAAGGCGGGAATGGAATCCATGCCAGTAAATATCTATCCGGATAGATAGATTCATCACTGAAGGGATAGAGAAGATGACCCGCCATCGTATCTACGAACAGCTGTACCAATTCCGATTCGGAAAAATCGGCCTATTGCGGCCATCGCCGCTAAGATCGGGGTGCAAAATTCCTGGAATTTGAAACGTTTCGGCTGAAGCCGTGCATAGGGGACAGTTCATGGACGTAAATCTGCGGTCTTTGATCGGAAAACTCACACCCGCCACGCGAGCCGCCACGGAAGCGGCAGCGGGACTCTGCCTTACCCGAACGCACTACAACGTAGAAATCGAGCACTACTTGATGAAGCTGCTCGATATGACGGACGGCGACTTTGCCGCGATCGCCAAACACGCGGAAATCGATCGGGCGCGTCTCGCAACCGAACTGACTCGCGCTATGGATCGTTTCAAAACCGGAAACGGCCGCACGCCGGCGTTAAGCCCGGACTTCCTGGAGTTGATGACACAGGCCTGGGTTATCGGTTCTATCGAATTTGGCGCCTCGCAGATCCGGACTGGTTTTACGGTGTTGTCGCTCGTGGCGACCGAGAGACTATCCCGAATTGTTCGCGAGATCAGCCGGGAGTTTCAAAAAATCTCCGCCGAAGATCTGCGGAAAAATTTTCACCAGATCGTTCGAGGTTCCAGTGAAGTAGAACCGGCAGCGGCGTCAACGCAAAACGGCGGGTCCGAAACCGGTGCTCCCGCAGTCGGCGGAAAGGCGCCGCACCTCGATCAGTACACTGTGAACCTCACGGAGAATGCCAAACGCGGCAAAATCGATCCGGTCCTCGGACGTGATTTCGAGGTTCGGCAGGTCGTCGACATCCTGACGCGTCGGCGGCAAAACAATCCGATTTTGGTCGGGGAGGCCGGCGTCGGTAAGACAGCGATTGTCGAAGGATTTGCTTTGCGAATCAGCCAGGGCGATGTTCCGCCGATCCTGAAGAATGTCACGGTCCGAACACTGGATCTCGCGCTGCTACAGGCCGGCGCCGGCGTGAAAGGAGAGTTCGAGAATCGGCTGAAGAGTCTCATCAACGAAGTGAAGGCGTCACCGACGCCGATTATCCTCTTCATCGATGAAGCGCACACCATGATCGGGGCAGGCGGCCAGTCCGGTCAAAATGACGCGGCGAATCTGCTGAAACCGGCTCTGGCTCGCGGCGAATTGCGCACGATTGCTGCCACCACGTGGTCGGAGTACAAGAAATATTTCGAGAAAGATCCAGCGCTGACGCGTCGTTTTCAGGTTGTCAAGGTTGAGGAACCGAGTGAAGACGCATGCATGGTGATGCTGCGCGGCGTGGTGCCTGCGCTCGAAAAGCATCACAAGGTGCGGATTCTCGACGAGGGTCTGGAAAGCGCAGTTCGTCTGTCGCACCGCTACCTGCCGGACCGTCAGCTGCCGGACAAGGCCATCAGCGTAATGGATACTGCGTGCGCAAGACTTGCCCTGGGTCATAATTCGACGCCGCAAACCATCGAATTCGCCATGAGGGTAATCGATGATCTCGAGGTACAGGCCCGAGTTCTCGAACGCGAAAGCCGGCTGGGAGCCGACCACGCGGAGCGGCTGGCGGATATTGGGCGGCAAAGAACTGCGACCAAATCCCGGCTGGCAGAACTTCGGGCGCGTTGGGATCGGGAAAAGGATCTTGTCGGACGTATCCGCGAAGTCCGCGTGAAGTTGGAGGACCCGCAACCGGTGATGGCCTCTTCCGCGGCCGCTGTAGGCCAGCAAGCGACTACGCAGATCGCAATCGACACGGATGCGCTGCGCAATGAACTCGCCACTCTCAGCAGAGAGCTCGAAAGCGTCCAGGGCGAGACGCCGATGATGCGCGTCGCTGTTGACGCACAGATCGTCGGGGAAGTGATCTCCGGTTGGACTGGAATTCCTGTCGGCAAGATGCTGAAGGATGAGATCGCTACGATGCTGACGCTGGAGTCTCATCTGGGTGAACGGGTGATCGGCCAGTCACATGCGCTGGAGGCGATCAGCCGGCGTATCCGGACGGCCAAAGCGAGGCTCGACGATCCCGGCAAGCCCGTGGGCGTGTTCTTGCTCGTGGGACCAAGCGGAGTCGGTAAGACGGAAACCGCGCTCGCGTTGTCGGATCTGTTTTACGGTGGGGAACGCAATCTCATCACGGTCAACATGTCCGAGTTTCAAGAGGCGCATACGGTCTCCACTCTCAAGGGCTCGCCTCCCGGTTACGTCGGCTACGGAGAAGGTGGTGTCCTGACCGAAGCCGTGCGGCGCCGGCCCTATTCAGTGGTCCTGCTCGATGAAGTCGAAAAAGCTCATCCCGACGTCCTGGAGTTGTTCTTCCAGGTTTTTGATAAAGGCCAGATGGAAGACGGCGAAGGCCGCCAGATCGATTTCAAAAACACGATTATCATCCTGACGTCGAACACCGGAACATCGTCGATCATGAAGTACTGCGCCGACCCTAACGACATCCAGGATTGGGAAGAACTGGTCGCCGTGGTCAAACCGGAATTGAACCGTGTCTTCAAACCGGCATTCCTCGGCCGGCTGGTGACAATTCCATACTTTCCGATTCGCGATGAGGCGCTCAAGAAAATCATCAATCTGAAACTCGCCAAAATTCAAAGACGCTTGAACGAAACCCATCGCGTCCAGCTCTCCTTCAGTGATGAACTCGTAGATGAAATTGCGAACCGATGTACAGAAGTGGAAAGCGGAGCGCGGAATGTCGATAACATTCTGACGAACACGCTGCTGCCGGAGCTCTCGGCGCTGATGTTAGCGCGAATGGCCGAAGGGAAGCCGATGGAATCGATTCGAGTCGGTGTTGCAGAAAACGGAACGTTCACTTATTCCGGGATCAGCGAGGCATCCGAAACAACCGTAGAATAGCGTTTAGCACGTGCTGCGGAATTTCAATCCGATCGTGCGTCCAGCAGCATCGGTGCGGATACGAGCCTGACAGTTACATGTATCGCCCCTAAATATCGTTTCGACTCCTTGGGGGTCATCTGGAGTGGGTTGTTTCTCGAACTGTTCCCAATCGATGCCGCAGCCATCCTTGCCAAAGGCGGCTAACTCCGCGCGCTTTAGAATGGCTTTAGGCTCTTCTTCTAGTGGTGATCCGAACCGGACTTCCTGATCGTTATACTCGATACGAGAGTCTCGCTTCACTCGCAGCCAGCCTTTGTCCCTGAAGTTGTATTCGAGAGTAAGGACTCCGGTCTCATATTTTGCACTGCACGTCGCAATGCCTGCTCTCTTGGTAGAAAGCGAATACAGTGGACCAGCCTCCACATTGCGACGCAACTCCGCTATGGCTTCGTTTTCCTTTGCAGAAAGGTTCTGATCTGCGATGACACATGAAGGGAGGGGCGGAGCGGCGTCCTGCCCTGGGAAGGACTGCATGGAGCAACCTGTCAGGAAGATGCTGCCCCACAGCAACAATTGCTTACCCAGTACTATCATTGGAAAGACTCACTCAAAACTGGGCATGCCAGCGGACGAGGCCACCTTCTTTATCGAGGAACTTGCCGAGTCCGGGCAGCCCGCGAATCGTGCTCTTGATGGCTTCGGCGTTTTCCTCGACGGGCTGAACGTCGAAAGCTTCGCCTGACAAGTGCTTGCTGAGTTTGCCGAGTTCAGTGTCGTTGGATTCGTTGAATATGGAAACCAATCCTTGCGCGATCTCCGTTTGTGTCTTCTTTTCAGGATTGTCGTCCACCCACTGCTGGCATTTCGTTCGCAGCGCGCTGGCCACATAGGTCTCTTCGATCCATTTGCGGTTTTCCACGACGTTGCTCGCCATCGCTCGTGCCTGATCTTCCTTAGTGCGGCGCCCGCTGGTGAACTTGACCGATGGATGCGCCTTCTTCAACTCGTAAGCCGCTTTCCGGGCCTTATTCGCGAGGTTCAGGGCTTCTATTTCCGGATCTGTTTGCGCGGGAGCGGCAGCCACTCCTGTGGAGGCTCCCGCTGTGGTTTTATCCGCACCGACCGGTCCGGCTAATGGCGTATTCGTGCGTGCGAGCGTTCCTTCATCGATTGCTGGGGAATTGTTGTCTGTTCCTAAAGGCCCTGCCGTTCGACTACCTGCCATGACAAGTCACTCCTCTCTATTCGAACCTATTCTAGGACAATCAGAATTTCCATCTTCGGGTCGACGATCTCGCCAGGTGCATGGACGGCGATCTGGCGCGAGAGCATGATGGCATCCCACAGCGGTCCCCCTTGATTGAGGCTGAAATACTGATTGTCCAATTTCATTGGAATTGCAGAAGGAGGAGCCGGTGTGTGGCGGAGTGTGAGTCCGGGCAGTGCGTTCTGTGTAAGACGTTGGATGTCATCCTGTGCGGATATCTTGACGAGTTGCGGTACCTTGCGGATGAGATCGTCGACGCCCATTTTTGCGCTCACCGCCAAAAAGAATTGCGAGTTGCGGAAGTACTGGTCTTCTGCAACACTGCCCGACCACACAAACCGGTCACGCGACACCAGCCGCACGGGAACGAACTTGGATGGAATGACGGTCTCCATTAGATCGCGAATCCTATCGTCGAGCAGCGTGAAGCACCGTCCGAGGTCATCATGGTTGTAGTCGGGAAGATTCTCAGGACGGGCCTCGAGTGAGAACGTGGACAGCGCTCCGGCGAGGCGCAACATCGCAACATACGCGGGCTCGGGGTGGCCGTGGCGCACCTTCCAGAAGTGCTTCAACTCCGGGAGATAGGAGTTGACTGTGTGGAGAAGCCAAAAATTAGCCGTTTCCGACGGAGAGAATTCTGCGAGAACCTTGCCGCGTTGCCGGCGAGGAGCCGAAAGCGTGGCGCTCTTGGTCGCGAGAATTTCGATCTGCCGGCGCAACAGCGTCATGAGGTAATTGTTTGACGCAAGATCAAGGCAAGGCGCAACGAAACGCGGGTTCAAGACTGGGATACCTGCCGGATTGCGAATGACCTGCGCCACTCGAATTGCGGAGAAGCCGTCCCGGTACTCATCTTCGAAAATAAGCCGAAATGTTCTTCGCGCGACCTGCACCGGCTTCTCTTCAGCTCCCGCATTCTCGTCGGTGAACATGCGTGTTTCCGCAACATAGCGGGTACTCGGGAGAGCTTCCGGCGATTCGGGCTGAGCTTTTCCCGGAATCGTCACATTTTTTGCGCGCGGCCGGGTTTCGGGGATTCCCAGGAAAACATCCAGCGACTCCCGAGGCGGCGCAAAATGTTCGGCGATGGTGCGCGACGCCGGGGCTTCATCGATCTCGGGAATGTCGAATGGTTCACCATCGGGCATAATCCCGCTGCAGCTAGTGATACGGAATAGGCCGTTTGCCAACGCCTCGGAATCCACGTTCAGCTCGGTGACGCCCCAATTGGCATAATGCGAAGCGGAAAACCTGAATTGGATGGCATCCTGGAGAAACTGATCGTGTATTTGGAAATGCTGGGGGGTTAGGAACATCCCCTTGGTCCAGACAACCCGATGCCTGTTCTTCATGTTGACCTAAATCTCCTGCCCATGGCTGCGCAAGATCTTAGCGGTCTCCTCGCGAAGCGGGTCTCGGACATTCTGCACAGTCGCAAGGTCCAGCACTTCGGCGAAGCTCGCGCCTCCGGCCAGACCGCTGGCGGTTGTCACGAGATTGTCCGGCGGCCGAATGGTAGCGAACGGCGCCGAAACCGTGACCAGCGGCAGGTCTCCCATCTCTGGCAAGTGACGTACCTCGACGCGGTAACGCAAACCCGCCAGCAGCTCGGCAATTGCCGGAAACTTGGCGAAGTGAAGGTGCATCAGGCATGCGCGCAAAACGAAAGCACGAACGGCTTCCTCGTTTCGCTTTTCTTGTCCGGCAAGAACCTGGCGAAGCATGGATACCGAGTAGGTGGAGGAGTAAGCGATGACCCAGGTCAGCGGGGAAGTGACTTTGATCGCGCGGAATCCGCGATCGGTTTTCGTGTCGTGGTGGTATTCCCATTCGTAGAGCTGAATCTGTGTGGAGATGGATTCAATGGGAACTTTCAGCTCCGGCCGTAGATCGAACGGCCGCAGCGCCAGCCGGCGATAGAGGTCACGGAGTTCAGCCAAAGTGCGGTCCGAACCGCCAACGGATTCCTGCTCAGCTCCTTCGATGGCGTCGCCAAGAATGCGGCGCGGGCGAAAAAGAAGAGCCATAGTGTCGAGATAGCCGCGAAGCTGTTTCTGACAGAATTTTGAAACCTCTTTGGTGAGCTCATGCAGTCGCAGCAACTGCTCGACGTTGAGAGACTCGGCGGGCACGACCGGTTTATCCATAGCTAACTCCTGGCGTCAAGAGATTTCTCGGCCGCCATTGTAGCTGATTCGAGGGCCGACAAAGAGCGAACATTTGGCAGGAACGCCTCAAACTGCAGCCCAGGCGACCTTGACGGTACTGCTATGCCCAATCAAGGGATTTAAAGCGAAATTCCGTAGACGCTGTTTCATTAGCGCCTTTTGAGTATGGTTTGAGATTCCCCGTTGTCACTCAGACGGGCGGCAAATATTTATCCAAGAGCGTTTGAACCTTAATAATGTATTCTGCCGTCTGACTGTCAGCTGCGTAGACAGGCTTCAGAATGTAGCCAGTCCGGAATTTTGCTTTCAATAATTTCGCAGCTTCCAATCCGACCAAGATAACCAACTCCTTTCTCTGATGACCGAAGCCAGGGGAGTTGCTGACGATTTGAGTATCTGCGAGTAGGATTCCTTTACGTGCGATCAGCGTCAACCTCAAAGGGAATATCGGTTTGCCACAAAGACGACATGGAATCTCGGGATTGAAAGCCAATTCTTTGTCCAAGATATCTGACGCTGGCACGGCCAGAATTCTGCGCCAAGGAATTTTCTTCCCTTTCCACGTGACGTTTCCGAAGACCATTTCCGGGTTCATCTCTCGCAGCCAATCAGCTAACCCTTGGTCGACGACCTGTTCGAGACCAACGGCTGCCATGTGACCTTCAGGTATACGAATCACGTCAAGGACAACGTTTTCCCTGAGCCGGGAGCATCTTTGGAAGTGAGGTCCGGAATCCTCAAAGTCCGATTCGGGGTTAGCCGGTAAACCCGTATCATCGGGGGCCAACCGAAATGCCGCGATTTTTTCTCCTGGCGGATCTTTATGTTTCGGCATTTCGCCCACGTTAAAAGATCGATCCCGCCGGTGCACTCCGCTGGCCGCGATCTTGCGAAGGACATCTTCAAGATCGGACCTCGGCAATTTATTAATGTTAATTAAGCTCTTCCCTTTTTCGACATGAACACTAGTATCGCTGCCGAGACGACTTACATCTTTCGGCTTCATTTCACCATCAAGAACTAGAAGTAAGTACCGTGACATGACTAGAATGCTCCGCACTTCCTAAGTCTCTTGATTTCCGACAGCGTGTCTGCAAGCTCCTGACTGTCCTTTCGTAAAGCCTTTCTCGCAGCTTTTTCTAGGGCGTCGGCAATCTGAGAAGGTGTGAGATGTCCATCGCGCAACAATTGAGCGACTTCTTCAGCTCCTACACCTCGGGCCGCCTGCGGCAATAGTTCTTCAAAAGCCTCGTGAAATGCCCTGTGGACATGCCGTCCCAGGCGAACCGTAGTTTGCCCAGGGATGCGCGACATACCCTGGAAAGCCTCGCCAGATTTTTGAATGGCCCGCAGAAGATACTTGGAAAAGGAATGGCTTTGCTCGAAAGGAGCCAGTCCAAAGGGATCGATCCAGGAGATTGGATTGATTCCATACGAATATTCGTTGAGACCGCCAGCTAAGCCCGCTGGATCCGGTGTGATGTAACGCCCGATCTCAGGATCGTAGTACCGGAAGCGGTTGTAGTGCAGGCCCGTTTCTGTATCGTGATACTGGCCCGGAAAGCGAAGAGGGTTTAGTTCAGTAATGCCGTGTGATTCGGCCAAGCCTCCCCATGGATCGAGTTGGACTCCCCAAAGCAGCTGCCCATCTTCGGACCAAAGTTCTCGCGGAGTACCAGCATGGTCGCACAAGAAATGTCCGCGTCCGTCTGGACCGTCGTATGCGAGCGGCTCCATTTTGTACTCGCTTGACCAAAACCCGTGATCGTACCAGAAGCGTTTTTTTGCTCCTCGAGTTTCTTCACCCAACAGTTCGTCTTCGTCCCACCAAAACATCGTCCTTCGTTCACCCACCTGTTTAGAAACTCTCCTTCCGAAAGGGTCGTACTCGAAAGCGAGCGTTTCGCCCTGAGGATTGGTGACATTTTTGAGTTGGCCATTTGCCTTGTAGAAATACTGCCATTCTTTCGCGTAACCGTCCTGCTCTTCTCTCTTATGAACAATGCGACCACTCTCGTCGTATCCGAAACTAAGGCGGCCGAGCTGCTCCAGACGGTTTCCCGGACCGTAAACAGAAGACGACGCGGGTCCGATTCGGTTCCCGGCAGCATCGTAGCGATAGGATTCCTTTTTCTTGGGGCCGCGGTATTCAAGCAAGAAGCCATCCGCGTCATATTCATAGGCGTTTACCCCCCAACTATCTGATGAAATTTTCGTGACCTCAAGATCTTCATTGTGAGAAAAGGTCCACCGGCTTGATGGATCCGGCGAGTTGCGCGTGCCAATTTCACGAGATCGAAGTTCGCCCAGGGAACCGTATTCGGACCGGACTTGCATCCCGTTGGCCAAGGTACGACGGGTTTCTTTGCCGGAAGGATCTCGCTCGAACAACACGGAATGGCCACCCGGAAGGGTGATTGACCGAACATTGCCATTCTTGTCGTAAGCGTATGACGTCGCTTCGTCCCACGGATCAACACGTTGAATTCGCAAGCCTAAAGCATTGTAGACCGACTCGATTTTCCGACCGTCCCGTGTTTCGCGAACAACACGGCCCCAAGCATCTCTTGCAAATTCGATGGCGTGTTGACCATTTGAGGCCAGAACGAGATCGCCTTCTTTGTCGTATTGAAATTCGTCAGTAACGCCGTCTGACCAAACCTTCTTAATGATTCGATTTGCGTCGTCGTAGTGATAATCCAAAGTATTCCCGGAATTCTCGGCGTACTTCCTTCGACGTCCCGCCGAATCGTATTGCAACTTGATGCGCCGGCCATCAAACGTTTCCTCTTCGATCACTTTATTAAGAGGGTTGTAAGTCAAGTGACAAGATTCACCCTTCTCGTTAACGACTTCGATTAAGTTCTCTTCGGAGTCATAGTTCAGTAGTTGTCGGCCTCCTTTGGCGTCGATCCGCTCAATGAGACGATGGTAGCCACCATATCGAAACTGCTTGACGAAATGACCGTTTCTCTCGACGGACAGAGTGTTGCCTTCCGCGTCATAAGAAATCGTTATGGACATCTGGTTGAAGAGATCGAAGCCGGTAACTTGGTTCAAAAGATCATAATGCACATGGATGCGTCCGCCAGTAGGTGGCTCAATCCTGACAGGACGCTCCCAAAGGTCCAACTCGACAACGGTGACGTTCCTTTCCCAATCGATTTCTCTGATGGTCCTGTCCTGATCGTTGTGTTGAAAGTGATATGAGTCATGGTGAGGGTTTGTAACGCGGATTAATCGACCTTTGCGGTCTGTTTGAAACTCCCAGCGGTGCAATGCCGGATCCTCGGTGGCAACCAGATTGCCTCTTTCATCAAAAAACCGCTTCCATGAGTTGCCACGTCGATCAGTTAATTCGGTTACTAAATCTAATTGGGAGTATCGTCTGTTCGTCTCACTTCCCAATCCGTCACTTGCCTTGATCAGGTTACCCCGACTGTCGTATTCCCAACGGAGAGTGATATTGTTCGGGTCTGTCTGTGAGACTTTTCGATTATAACTGTCCCATTCGTAGCTGGTCGTCCCGCCCATCGCGTCGACTATCTTGGTTACAAGACCTACGTCGTTTCCAAAAAAAACAGTCTTGGCTCCCAAAGAATTCTCAACTACGGTGATATGGGGCGCCTTTTGATAGGTGATTTTGCGGTCATAAATGCCCCCATCTCCCCAAGTGTGAACACAAAATCCGGCTGGTGCATACTCGTCGTACTCGAAAAAGAATGAGAGTCCGTTTCGGTTTGTCTCCTTGACCAGGAGGTGATTCATGTACTCGTAGCGGTAGGCATGTCCCAATGCATCATAGGCGGCGACAAGGTCACCGGCGGAATCGTATTCATATCTGGCGACCGTTACAAAGTCTCCGATCTGGTCGGGACTTGGAGCATTAATAGTTACAATCCTTCCTAATGGATCATGTTTAAACTCGAGGCGCCTGCCTGAAGTATCTACGATCTCGAAGAGGCGGCCAGCCTGATGAAGCAGATCGATGGCATTACCGTTAAGATCTTCGATTCGAGTAAGTGGGAAGCTTCCTGTCTCTGGGTTTGCCGGGCCAAATCGGAAAAGACGCAAGTCGTGCGTCCGGATAACAAAGGAGTTTCGTTGACGCTCGAGGTGCAACCTTTCAACAGGTTCATAGAGCGACCCCCCTGGTTCTATAAAATCGAACTCAATTTCTCGACCATCTTCTGCGCGTAAAACGATTGCACTGTCTCGAATACTGATGAGCTGATCATAGCTGTGATGCCAGCCGTATCCGACTGGACCGTAGTACGTCGAAGCACTGTAGTAGTTTCGCTCAAATTTGAAAGGTATCAGCCCCGGGAGCTCGAAGTCCGTATGGTCTGTCAAGACACGTCCGGAAACGACGTCCACTGGATGGCCAGTCAAAAAACAAATGATCTTGCTTGTCCAACTACCTGGTTTGGCTTTAAACAGGGCGTGCAATTTGTCCGAAACCCATTTCGTCCTGATGGCGGAAAGAGCGACTGCCAGCCAATCTACGGCCGTAGGACCTCCCGTAAAAACCGGAGCCCCCATTGGGATGGACATGACCACTGAGGTCGGTAGATTTATTGGATCATTGCAGGTGATCGCCATTGATGTGAGCCGAGCTCCAGAGGTCCCCAATATGTGTACAGTTTTACTGCCTGTGATGATCGTTCCTTCATTACTCGGTGGGTTCACGAACACGCCCCCGATTGGAACATGGACAGGCATGCCCTTTACTGCCGTACCCGTATTGGCGGCCGGCATTCCATTGATCAATACGGGCCCACTAAAAGAGCCACCAAACGCGGCTACTGCACCGCTGATAGCCATGCCCACCGCCAGGCCTAACGGATCGAACACAATACCTATGAAAGGATGCGGAACTGGCACCGGAGGGACAGGCCCAGGAGGTTGGATCAAGTGAATGTCGATGCCGATAACTGGATCAAACCATTTGCCCGAGAAGAGCATACAATTTCCTTTTTCTCAGCCAGACCTGAACGATGTGGCACAAGTAATCCATCGACTATTGATGCGCTAATATCCTCGCCAGGAGCACGAACAGATACCGAAACACGCCGAATACATTGTCCGGTGGAATGAGGAAACCCAACACTCCCGCCAGTGCAAGTGCTATGACAACGTAATGTCCCCGGTTCTCAGTCGGCGTGTTGGGATATAAAGAGCGGTATCGGACGCGTTCTCCGAACCAGGCCACCATTGCGGCCGCAAACATGGAAGCTAGACCGGCAAGCCGGCTGGTTTGCGATTTCGAGCCTAACAGATACAGCGACAGGAAGACGAGGATGAGGCAAACTACCCCATACCCGACCCCACGATAGGTGTTGGTGGAAATGACCGCTTTTTTTGTTATATCCACCATACGAATCCATCAATGCGCCGCAGAAGGCTCGGCGGTGTGCCTTTCTCTCAAGAGAGCCTGCTGCTTAATTGCCTCGATCTGCACCGTCACTGATCTCGCTTGTTCCTTCATTCCGTGTTTCTCGCAGAGCGAAACAAAGGCCTGGCCTACTTGATCGATCGTGCTTGCACGAATCTCCGCAAGAGAAATCGTGCTCCCTATGGCCACTGCCTCACTCCAGCATCTAATTGCATCATTAGACCGACCGCAAACGTTATGGCAGGTACCCGCCATCCTTAATGTCTCGATGTGCATAATTTCTGAATCGGCGGCACGCGCATCGGCGGCGGCCTGTTCGTACTCGTGCGCCGCTCGATCATAGTTCTGCGCGTGAAACAGCGTGGAAGCCAAACCAACGCGCGCCTGCGTCACCACAACGGGAGAGGACGCTTTACTCGCAATTGCAATTGCTTCTTCATAATGCGCGATCGCCTTGTCGTGGCTTCCAGTGGCGACAAAGGTGTTGGCAATCGCTATTACGATGATTCCTTCATGACCCGTCAATTCGTTCTTCTTGCAAACTATCTGGGCTTCCCGCAACGCCTCAATGGCCTCGTCGCTCTTTCGGTCGCTGGACGCGATTGCCGCTCTCGCCATGCACGATCGCAACCAGGCCGCATCTTCAGCCGTCAATACATTGCTTGCAGAACCGACTGCAAGGTCGCCCGTCAAACGCCCAGAATCCGCTCCTCGTGCATTTTGTTTTGATGGTTTCGTGGTGGGCGGGCTACTCCCGGAGATTGCCGACCAACCTCCTGCAGCGATTTTTAACAGATAATCTTGCATTTCTCCGCTCGAGAGGATAAACCGACCTACGAATGCCTGCTTTTTTAATCTGGCACACAAATCGGCCAACACTCCCTCTGGAGTATCAGCCACAGCCACGCGCGCTTCGGAGGGAGGCAGCAACGGCATTAGTCGTTCGATTGTTTCAGACCACTCCTGCCCGTTTTCAATTGTTTCCGGCAAGAATACGATCATCAGATAGTCGAACTGTGAGTTCAGGCCCTGCCATGCCACATGAACAGCCCTGGCGAAATTCTCCTCAGGTTCGCAGTCTTTAGCCGGATCGATCTTCAACTCGTTTATCTGGACTCCGTCTTTAGCGAGGCCTTCTCTAACCAGAGCATAGTCGCTCCTCAGTTTGTCGATGGCGGCGGCATAAAAATCGTTCGTGTTCGCGAACGGCATGTTGAACATTAGATACGGCGACCGATTGTCCGGAGCCATTTCCGATGCACGAAA
>Ga0075421_100002091_pt1 | contig 23638 bp, 22 predicted proteins | sample SoiMetdeltSBSDD5_FD_75292 | JGI IMG/M metagenome (GOLD analysis project Ga0075421, IMG submission 75292) | Bulk soil microbial communities from a Populus tree surrounding site in Tennessee, USA - Soil MetaG P. deltoides SBSDD5 | ecosystem: Environmental > Terrestrial > Soil > Tree plantation...
GTAGGCCCGACCTTCAGGTCGGGCGTTCAGAGCCCGAGTAGGCCCGACCTGAAGGTCGGGCCTACCGACGTCCGGGCTCAGAGCGACTTGAGGAACGTAATCAGCCGGTTCTTGCTGGTGTCGCTCAGCGCCCGGTAGTTGTTCGTCACGCCGGTCGCCTCGCCCGCGTGCCGCAGAATCGAATCGTTGAACGTCAGCGATGCGCCGTCGTGCATGTGCCGGCTGTGCGTCCGGACTCCCCACAGCGGCATTGTCCGCACCTTGTTTCTCGTGGATTGCCCGCCGTTCTGCACGATGCCGTCGCCGGTGCCGATGTCGTGCAGCAGGAAGTCGCCGAACGGAAAGATGCGCTTGTTGCCGAGCGCCGCAGATACTCTGAGCGCGCCGCCGTTGATCAGCGTTCCGGGCGCAGCAGTGTCGATCGATGGCGTGTGACAGACGCTGCAGCCGATGGCGTTGAAGATCGCCTCGCCCGCCACAGCATCGGCCGTCGTGGCCAGATCCCCGTCACGCGGTGGCGCCTTCGTCGCCCGCATGAAATCAGCGAAGTCCTCGATGTCGTCGGTTCGATCCTCGCCGCAGATTTCCGCTGGCTCCGCCAGACACGTGGCATTGTCGGGCACCTCATCGATCCCGCTGCCGAACCCGACGAATCTTCCCAGCGATGTGTTCTCGACGAGATTGAACCGGTTGGTGATCCCCATTTCGTTCAGGTAGGCGTCAGACGAAAACGACAGCAGGCTGGCGTGCTGGTTCTTCCAGCCGAACCGTCCAACGCGGGTGGCGCCGGGGACCTCGAGAACCGGTATCTGAATCACCTGGCCGCGCATCCCGGCCGGCTGCGCGTTGGCGAGGGCGACGAGCGTGTTCGAGTTGATCGCCTCGACGAAACCATCGCCGAGCGTGCTGAGCGTGATCCGGAACGTGCGGACGTTTTCGGTCCCGGGCACGCGCTCCTGGATGCTCGCGTCGATGGCGCGATCGTTGATCAGCGATCCGCCGGGCGCGTCCTGGAAGAAGCCGAACACCAGATGGCCCGCGCGCAACTCGCTGATCTGCGTCGGTCCGCCGGTGACCGGGTTCTGATGGCATTCGCCACAGCTCTGCGCGTTGTAAACCGGCCCGAGACCCTCGTCGATCCCCTCCTGTTCCAGGAATTCCACGAGCGCCCCGTCGAACTCCGCCTGGGTGATGTGGCCGTTGGTGAAGTTGTCGAAGCCCGTCGGGGCCTCGGTGACTGCGCTTTGTCCTTGGACTGCCAGGCTGAAGGACGCAACGAACGCTGCAGTGGCAATCGTGAACAGTAGTGCGACGATCGGATTGAGACGCTTCATCTCGCACCTCCCTAGTGCGACGTGCGGACGCACGGCGCTTGGCCGCCGCCAGCGCGGTACGCAGAGCGCGACGCGCGCGAGCGGCTCGTTTGCGGGCTGGGGTAAGCGTGGGGGAGGCCTGAGATCTAAACCGCAGTCGTGATCTGGATCAACTGAATAGGTCGAAGATTTTCACATAAAGAAAAAACACATCACGTAAACCACAGATCGTTGCAGGCGCACATGAGCGACGTTTGACAGACTGCATTTCACGGTGACCGACATGCGGGACCTCAACGGTACTGCCGCGACGTAGCTGACTCGTTGAACGATCTCGTTGATCCGTTTCCTTCGAGCTCATCCACACGAAGCGCGCGACCCTCAGGAGGACACATCGTCAGACATTCTTCGACAAGGCCTGACACCACCTCTTGCAGTCGCGCCTGATCGCACGAACGTAGCTGGCGGAAGTCCGCGCATGAATCGGACGCGCGCTCGCGAGGGCTTTGTTTCTCAACTGATAGCGATCGGCGCTCGGCCTCAGGCGGTCGAGACGCCACTTCCTGGTTTGGTGGCGAATCGGGATGAGGCGAAGCGCCTAAGGGTTGGTTGAACCCTCTTTCTTGTCCTTGCGGAGTTTCGCGGCCGTCGCAGACCGCGCGCCCGGCAACGGACGGCGGTTCGCCGGTTCGGTGCGCTCGCGGTCCCGAATGAACGCCTTGATGATCTTCAGTGCCGCCCGCGCTTCGCGCTCGGTCCGTCTTCCCCTGAAATAAGCCGCCAGCTCGCGATTGGCGCGCAGCAGTTCCTGCTCGCGCGCCTCGTGTTCGGCGCCATCAGTGTGGGCAGGGGTTCGAGTGCGCGCTCCCATCGGCTGTCGCTCCTGATGTGGGCTTCGTGACGGCAGATGGTAGCACCGACGCCCGGATGGTTACACGGATGTCGGTCGAACATCGCGGCGTTGTCACACCAGCATTCTACTGTCCCGTTCTCAACCAATCGTGGAGGACTCGTCCATGACACGTGCGATCGCCGCCATCGTCGTCTTCTCGCTCATCGCCATCGCGCCGCTTCGGTCTCAACCGGCTCCCCGCAGCAGTCCGTCGGGCAACGGACGCTTTACTTTCGGATTGATCGGCGACATGCCGTACGGCGCCGAAGGAGACGCCAAATTCCCGAACCTGATCGCCGACATCAACGCCGATCGCAATCTGTCGTTCGTCGTCCACGACGGTGATTTCAAGAACGGCAGCTCGGTCTGCAGCGACGCGGTTTTTCAAAACCGGCTGGACCTTTTCAATGCGTTCGTTCATCCGTTCATTTACATCCCGGGCGACAACGAGTGGACCGACTGCCACCGCGCCAACAACGGCGCCTACGACCCGCTGGAGCGGCTCGTCTATCTCCGCGCGCTGTTCTTTCCCACCGATCAGAGCCTCGGTCAGCCGACGCTGACGCTGGTTCGGCAAAGCGCGGACCCACGCTTCCCCGACTACCGAGAAAACGTGCGATGGATGGTCCACGATGTTCTGTTCGTAGGGCTCCACGTGGTCGGCAGCAACAACAACCTCGGACGCAACGCGGCGAACGATGCCGAGTACGCAGAGCGCAACGCCGCCGATCTGGCGTGGCTGCACGAATCGTTCGGGCTGGCCGGCTCGATACCCGCGAAGGCCGTGATGCTCATCATTCAGGCGGACCCGAATTTCGATCTGCCGGCAGCCGACCCGCGCCGCAGCGGCTTCAACGATTTCCTCGCCGCGCTCCAGAGCGAAACGATCGCGTCCGGCCGTCCGGTCGTGCTCGTTCACGGCGACTCGCATTACTTCCGAATCGATAAGCCGATGGTTGGCACCAAGAGCGGAAGGCGGGTCGAGAATTTCACGAGGGTGGAAACGTTTGGAGAGACCGACAACCACTGGCTGCAGGTCGGCGTGGACCCCGGGAACCCGAACGTTTTCATGTTCGATCAGCGTATCGTCGCGGCGAACCTCGTGCCTCAGCAGTAGGCAGGCACTACACAGTTATCCCGCGCCGGTAAACGCGCGGGCTAACGCCGAACTCCGCGCGAAACGCACGATTGAAGTTCGACACGTCGCCAAAGCCGCCGGCGAGCGCGATGTCGAGAACTCTCGCGGGTTCGAGCACGAGGCGAGCCGCCGCGCGGCGAAGCCGCAGGCGCCTCATGTACTGATGCGGCGTCACGCCTGTCAGATCGTCGAACGTGCGGAGGAAATGGTACGGGCTCAGCTTTGCTGCGCCCGCGAGCTCGGCCAGCGTCAGCTGATCCTCGGGCCGGTCGTCGATCATGCGGACCGCACGAGTGACACGGGCGATGGCTGCCGAGGAGACCGGAGCAAGCGAGCGCGCGCTCCCGTTATCGAGATGGAGCGCCTCTACCGCAATCCGGACGCTCAGTTCCTCCCATGAAACGTCGAGTGAGCCGGTGACCGCCGCGGTTGCGAGGGAGACGAGGGGCGACAACACACGAATCGGCGGGAGCTTGAGACGCCTGAAGGTTTGTCGCGCGCCTCGGCCTCGCATGCCTGCCGAGATCGAGTCGAAATACTCGGGCGTAAAGCGAAACGACAAGCAGCGATCGCCCAACGCGTGCTCGTGTCCGCACTCGAAGTGCTGTCCGTCGCTGCCGAGGAGCAGCGATCCGGGCGTCATCATTTCCCGTCCGGCAGCGACCGCTGAGCCGCGATACTGAAAGCTGCCGGCCGTGACGATGGCGATTGTGACTCCGTGGTGTTGCTCTTCGAAGGGGCGGTCATCCGGACCGCAGGAACAGATCACGTCTTCGGCGGTCCAGCCGTCGCCACGGGCGAGGACCCGGGCATCCAGACGTCCCGGCCTGCCGTTTGCCGCCTGCTGAGTGAGCGCCTCGTTCATATCGACCGCAATTTTTGCCAAGAATGCTTTCCGGTCCTGCTGTAAAAACTCTTACCACGAATAGGGAGCGAGCTTCATGACCGCGAACACTGAAGTGCAGGCAGATTTCTTCACGGTTCTGGCAGCCGCTGACCGCGCGCCAGAGATCCCGGAATCGTCGGATGTCTACGGCTGGCTGTGCGGCAGCTGGGATCTCGTCGTAGTGCGTTACCGTGGCATCGACGTGTCGACCAAGGGGCTGAAGGGCGAAGTCCACGCGGGACGCGTGCTCGAGGGCCGCGCGGTACAGGACGTCTGGATCATGCCTCGCCGAGAAGACCGAACCGCGGGATCGGATCCGTCGATGAACATGTATGGCACGACGCTGAGATCCTGGGACGCGTCGCTACAGGCGTGGCGCATCGCCTGGACCAATCCGGTCAGCGGCCACCGCGAAGAACAAGTCGGCAACTGGAACGGCACGGACATCCTGCAGACCGGCCAGCGCGCCGACGGGACGAAGACGCGGTGGACGTTCACGGAGATCACCGCCGACTCATTCCATTGGCGGGGCGAAGCGCTTTACCCCAACGGCAGTGGCTGGACGCTCGAGGGCGAGTTTCTCGCGACGCGCAGGCGATAAGGTCGTGATCAGTCCCTAATATTCCGCAAACGCGTCGTCGGGATAGCAGTACAACCAGCGCTCGCCGGACTCGGCGGAGGCGACGACGGGATGCCGTGATGATCTGGCGTGTTTGCTGGCGTGACGATTCGGCGAGCTGTCGCAGCACAGCGTGACGCCGCACTCCTGACAGGTTCGCAGGTGCACCCAGCGCGCGCCGGTCTTCACGCACTCCTCGCACTCGCGGCGTGTCGCGGGCTTCACCGTCGACACTGCGGAAATGTGCGCGCAGGGCCCCTCAGTCATCGTGGTGTTCTCCGGACGGGAATGTTACTTCGCGTAGAGGGTGAGCGGCGGCGCCAGCGTGCGGCCCTCGACCCAGGGCCGATCGTAATTCAACCGGAAGAGCGCGACGACGGGCACGATATCGGACTCGCCGCGCATGTAGTAACTGACCCAGCCGGACTCGGGAAAAATATGATGTGGTTCGGCCTTGCCCGCCGCCACGAGCTGCTCGCGGATGAGCAACGGAAACGGCAGGTCCGCCAGTCGATTGCCGTGCACGTGTCCCAGCTCCCGGCGCCCGAGCTTGAGCTCGACGCCGCCGAAGCGGTGCGGCCCGGCCGTCACGCCGGGCCACGCTGACACTGCGCGGACAATGGCTTGCTGGATGGATTCAGACATGTTCTCTTCCAAAGGAAAAAGGAAAAAGGAAAAACGGAAAAAGGCGCCGCTTTTTTACTTTTCACTTTTTACTTTTCACTTCCGGCTGTCCCATTCACCAGCCGGCTAAAACCCTCCCCCTGGACGGAACGCGCCGCGCGGCGTCGGTGGCGGCAACAGCACAATGCTCGATCCGCGGATGCCGATTGTATCGCCGCCCGGCTCGAGCGGCGGCGCCTGCTGCACCGCCTCGAAATTGACGATCGACGACTCGTAGTCGAGCGTCGTCTGAAGCAGGTTGACCTCCGCCTGCAGGAGATCGCGCTGAGCCTGCGTGACGAGGAAGGTCGTCGAGAGCCCCACTTCGTAACGGCGTTCCTCGGCTTCGAAACGCTGCTGAGCGAGCGTGGCGCCGGCGCGCGCGGCATCGACGCGCTCCGCCGTGCTCTGGACCTGGCGCGCCGCCTGCCGCACAGTCTCGGCCGCCTGCAGCTGGAGACTCGAGATCCGCTCGGCTGCCTGGCGTCGTTCGATCGCCGCCCGCGCGCGGCTCGCGTCTTCGTAGCTCGGTCCGAGCGGATAGCTCACGGTCACGCCAACGCTCCACGTCGGATAATCGGGTGTGAACGCCTGGCCGAGCGCATCCGCGAAGCTCCGGTTGCGCGTTCCGATGACGCTGCCCGGGAATCCACCGCCACGCAGGAATTGTGTGCCGCCTACTCCGCTGCCGCGATACGACGTTTCGAGCCTGACGTCGGGGAGCTTCTGGTTTCCGAGAAACTCCTCGGTCGTCCGCGCGTTCTCGAGATCGTGACCGGCTCGAACGAGGTCGAATCGCCCCTTGAGGGCTGCCGCCACCGCCTGGTCCACATCGGGCAGCGTGCCGCGGTCGGTCGGTCCCTCGGTCGGATCGATGCGCGTCCGCCAGAACGACGCGTCACCCGGGTCCATGATCAGCCGCCGCAGCCGGTCCTCCGCGTCTCCGGCGGCCGCGTTGGCGCGGATCAGGTTCTCGCGCCGCTGCGCGACTTCGGCTTCCGCCTGGACGAGATCGAGCGGCGGAATCTGGCCTGCCGCGACGCGGACTTTGTTCTGCCGCGCCAGCTCCTCGGCCAACTCCAGCGAGCGCTGCTGAACGCCAACGTTCGCAACGGTGGCCTTGAGGGTCCAGTACGCCTGTTTGACGGCTGCTACGGTCTGGACGACTGACTCGCGGAAACGCAGCTCCGAGCTGTCCTGGTTGCGCTTCGCGATGATGTATTGCTGTCGAGCGGCGTCGATCTTTCGATCTTTCAGCAGCGGCTGTGAGAACGCCAGCTCGAAGCCGGACTGCAGCGTCGGATCGAAACTGCTGATCGGATTGTTGGTCGTCGTCCGCGACGTGTCCCACGACAGACTCCAGGTGCCGGCGCCCCACGGCAGCCGTTGTCTGACGCCGGTCGACGAGAACAGATCGTTGAGGTCGACGCCACCGTCGCCGACCAGGAAGTTGGACGGCGGCGCGACGTTTCGCGATCGCCCGACAATCGTCGAGAACACCGGTGTGAAGGCGCCTTTGCTCTCGCCGACGCGCGCCGCCTCGACTTCCGTGCCGAGCCGGACGATCGCGAGATCGGGATTGTGCTCGACGGCCCGTCGAACGGCATCGTCGAGCGTCAGCGACAGGGTCGGGCGCTCGTCTTGCGCGAAGGCGGCCGGCGCCGTCAGGGCTGCCGTGAGAGCGACCGCGATCGCGGTCGCTCGATGGATGTATTTACGATTCATGTTGTTTCCCTCAAGGCGGACCTGAAGGTCCGCACTACACTGCCCTTGCGAGTTCACGGACTCGCGTCTCCCTCAGCGGCTGAACTTCTTCCACACTCGCCCGGTGCGTCCGTGCGACCAGCACGTAGATCGACGGCACGACGAACAGGGTGAAGAGCGTACCGATGATCATTCCGCTGACGAGCATGATGCCGATGCTGTTGCGCGCGCCGGCGCCGGGCCCCGTCGCGAGCACGAGCGGGAAATGGCCGACTACGGTGGCCGCGGTCGTCATCAGGATCGGCCGCAGACGCGTGGCGGCTGCCTCGAGGATGGCCGCGAGCTTGTCTTTGCCGGTTTCCTGGAGGTGATTCGCGAACTGCACGATCAAAATGCCGTTCTTGGAGACCAGGCCGACCAGCGTGATCAGTCCCACCTGGCTGTAGATGTTGAGCGTCGTCAGCCCGAGGAACGAGAACAGCAGCGCGCCCGACACGGCGAGCGGCACCGATCCGGCGAGGATGATGAACGGATCGCGGAAGCTCTCGAACTGCGCCGCGAGCACGAGGTAGATCAGAATCGCCGACAGCAGGAAGGTCGTGAGGAAGCTGCTCCCTTCCGTGCGCAGCTGCCGCGACTCGCCCGCGTAATCAATCGTGAAACCCTCGGGCAACACCTTCCTCGCTTCGTTTTCGAGGAATCCGAGCGCCTGGTCGAGCGGCACCGGTGGCGGAATCACTCCTTGAATGCGCACGGCATTGAGCTGCTGGAATTTCTTGAGCTCCCGCGGCTCCGCAGAGGTCTTCAAGGTGGCAAACGTCGACAACGGCACCAGCTTGTCGCCCGATCCCGTGATGTGGATCTGCGAGAGCTGATCCGGAGTCAGGCGTTCCGCCCGTTCAATCTGCGGAATCACCTTGTAGCTCCGGCCCTGAATGCTGAAGCGGTTGACGTAGTCGCCCCCGAGCAGGATCGACAGATCGCGTCCGGCCTGGCTCAGATCGACGCCCTGCGAGCGGAGCTTGTCGCGATCGAACACCACCTCCGTCTGCGGCTGGTCGAACTTCAGGTCGGCGTCAGCAAAGATGAACATCCCGCTGGCGAACGCTTTCTGCACGAGAACGCCCGCGATCTCCCCGAGCCGCTGCGGCTCGGCAGGTGAAGAGATCACCAGATCGACTGGGAAATCTCCGCCGCCGGGAAGCGGTGGCGGCGTCAGCGGTATCGCGCGAATGCCCGGGATCTGCGACAACGGTCCCATGGCCTCCATCAGAAGCTGCTGCGCGGTTTTCGTCCGTTCGCTCCAGGGCTTGGTGACCATGCCGCCGAAGCCGGAAGTGGGAAACGTGAGCTGGAACGTGCTGGCAGTTTCGGGGAACGATCGATAGACGTCGTACACCTGCTTGGTGAACAGCGTCGTCTGCTCGATCGTGGAGTTGGGGGCGGCCTGAATGGCCGAGAAGACAACACCCTGATCTTCGGCGGGAGCCAGCTCACGTTGAGAGAACATGTAGAAGGGCACGATCAGCGCTGCAACGATCAGCCACAGCACGACGACGACCGGCCGGTAGCGCAAGGTCGCGGCCAGCGCTCGTGAATAGCCGTGCCGCACCGATTCGAACCGGCGATTGATCCAGCCGGCAAAGCCGCGCTCGGTATCGCCCGCTCGCAGCAGCTTCGCGCCCATCATCGGCGAGAGCGTCAGGGCGACGACGCCCGAGACGATGACCGCGCCGGCGAGCGTGAACGCGAATTCCCGGAACAGCGCGCCGGTCAGGCCCCCCTGAATTCCGATCGGGGTGTAGACCGCGGCCAGCGTGATGGTCATCGCGATGATGGGACCAACGAGCTCTCGTGCGGCATCGATGGCGGCGCGCATCGGCGGCTTGCCGGCGTGGAGATGCCGCTCCACGTTTTCCACCATCACGATGGCGTCGTCCACGACCAGGCCGACCGAGAGCACGATCGCCAGCAGCGTGAGCAGGTTGATCGTGAAGCCGGCGGCGAGCATGAGGAAGACGGCGCCGACAAGCGAGATCGGGATCGCGACGATGGGAATGAGTACCGAGCGGAATGACCCGAGGAACAGGAAGATGACCACGATCACGATCAGCAGCGTCTCGGTGAGCGTCGACAGCACTTCCTTGATCGCATCCTTGATGTAGTCGGTCGAGTCGTACGGGATTCCAACCTTCATCCCCTTCGGCAACTGCGCTTCGATTCCCGGGATGGCGTCTCGTACGCGGCCGATCACCTCGAGCGAGTTCGCGGTGGGCAGCACCCACACGCCCATGAAGGTCGCGCTCTCGCCATTGAACCGGACATCCTGCTGGTAGTTTTCGGAACCGAGCACGACGTCGGCAATGTCGCCGAGTCGAACGACGACGCCGCGCTGCTCCTTGACGACGAGCTGACGGAATTCCTCCGGCGTGCGCAGATCGGTGTTGGCGATGAGGTTCACCGAAACCATCGAGCCGTTCGTGCGGCCGAGCGCCGACAGATAGTTGTTGCGCGCGAGCGCCTCGCGTACTGCCGACGGCGAAATGCTGTGGGCCGCCATCTGGTCAGGCTTGAGCCAGACGCGCATGGCGAAGGTGCGGTCGCCGAGGATGTCGGCGCGCTGCACGCCGCCGATCGCGCTCAGCCTCGGCTGCACCACGCGCTTCAGATAATCGGTGATCTGGTTCTGATCGAGCTCGTTCGACGAGAAACCGAGGTACATCGCCGCGAACTGGTTGTCCGCGGTTTCGAGCTCGATGATCGGCGCCTCGGCTTCCGGTGGCAGGTCGTTTCTGACCTGCGCCACCTTGGCCTGAATCTGCGTCAGCGCTGCATTGGTGTCGTAGTTCAGCCGGAGATGCACGGTGATCGTGCTGAGCGCCTGACCGCTGGCCGACTCCATGTAGTCGATGCCGTCGGCGCTGGCAATCACGCGCTCGAGCGGGGTCGTGATGAATCCCCGCACGAGATCCGCGTTCGCGCCGACGTAGATGGTCGAGACCCGGACGATCGCGATATCGCTGCGCGGGTACTGGCGGACGCTCAGCGAGCGGATTGCCTGCAGGCCCGCGATCAGAATGACCAGGTTGACGACAATCGCCAGGACCGGCCGCTTGACGAAAAGATCTGTGAACTTCATCAGCTGTTCTCCGGCTTGGGCTGCGGGTTGTTGGCCGGCCGCACTTTGTTGTTGACGACCACCGCCACGCCGTTGCGGAGCTTGAACACACCCGAGGTCGCAACCTCGTCGCCGGCGTTGACGCCCGAGGTGATCGCGATCTGGTCGCCACGCGTGCCGCCCAGCTTCACGAATTGCTGGCGCACGCCGCGGTAGGTCTGTCCGTTCTCGCCCTTGATGTCGGTGACGATGAAGACCGAATCGCCGTACGGCGCGTAACTCACGGCCGATGCCGGCAACGAGACGATCTGGCTCGGCGCGCCGAGGATCACCATGGTTTGTACGAACATCCCCGGCCGCAGTTTGCCGTCCGGGTTCGCGAGCGTTGCCTGCACCTGAACGTTCCGGGTCGCTTCGTCGACGATCGAATCGATCGCCGTGATGCGGCCGCTGAATTCCACGCCCGGCAGGCCGTCGCTGATGATGCGCACGCCGCGGCCGGATTTCATCTGCGCGGTGGCCTGCTGCGGGACGCCGAAGTTCACGTAAATCGGATTCAGCGACTGCAGCGTGACGAGCGCACCGCCGCCCGACAGGTACTGACCGAGATTGACTTGACGGATGCCGAGAATGCCCGAGAACGGCGCCCGAATCGTTTTGCGATCGATTGTCGCGGCGATTTCGCCGACCCGCGCGTCAGTCTCCCGCTGGTCAGCGGTCGCGCGATCGAACTCCGCACGCGAAATCACATGCTCGTGCAGCAGGCCCTGCATGCGATCGAAATTGACGCGGGCGAGGTCGCGCTGCGCCTCCGCGGCCGCGAGCTGCGCCCGCTCCTGGCGCGTGTCGAGCAGCGCCAGCACGTCGCCCTGGCGGACCGCCTGGCCCGACTCGAACGCGATCCGCTCGACGATGCCGGCGAGATCCGCGCTCACCGTCACCCCCTGAACCGCCGCGACCGTCCCGATCGCAGCGAGCGTCGACGGCCACTCTTCCTGACCCGCCACGATCGTCGTCACCGCTTCGGGCGGCGGCTGAAACGCGGCGCCCTCCGCGATGGCGGTTTGTATTTGTTTGAACTTCACGAACCCGAGCGCCGCGACGAACAGCGCCGTCACGGTCAACATCACGATCATCCGTTTCGCCATGTGTTTCCCTTCACCTCGCCAACGTCAACCTGCAATCCCGTTGATTGGCGACTGGTTGGTGGTCGATTGCCGTTTTCTCAACCGAGTAATCGCCAGATACATCGACAATCACCAAATCACCAATCGAAAATCGAGCGCCGGCCTGCGCCGGAATCAATCCGCGTATGAATTCGCAGGCCGGCACCTATGAGTGCGTTCATCTCTGAAACGCCCGAGCCGAAGCTCGGGTCCGCTTCTTACCGGCCGGCGTTGAGAAGAACTCCGCCGTAGACGCGGTGGCCGTACCTCGTCTCCTGACCGAAGAATGCGGGCGCATCGTCCTTGGCTCGAACCGCCACGAACCGGTAGTCGCCGCGCAGGCCCCAGCGACGATTGCTGAACCACTTGACGCCGCCGCCGACGTTGCCGGTCAAGAACGTCTCGGTGTCGTTGATCCCGAGATTCGTCTTGTCGAACATGCTCAGACCGCCGATGCCGCCGGTCACGTACGGCACCACCGAGCTGTGAGTCGGCGCCGACACGACCAGGTTGCCGCTGTAGTTCAGCAGATTCGGCGTCTTGGTGTTCGACGTGATGCCGCCAAATTGCAGATCCTGCGAGACCCCCAGCGCGCCGCTGACTTCACCCTCGACGCCAACGTAGCGATTGAAGTTCACTTCAACGCCGGCGCCGAGCTCGTAGTTGCCGAAGCTCGGTCCCTTGGTGTCTTTCCCTTCGGTGAAGTACGTCCCTCCGCCCGGGATGACCGTGACGACGACGGAGCCCGGTCCCGGCACCGAGTCCTGTGCGTAGGCCGGAGTGGCTCCGACCAATCCCGCGATAACGAGTAGAACTGCGAACCAACGCGTCATGACTGACCTCCTCGTGCGTGCTTGCACCCTGCTACTTTCGCAATCGCGAGCCATGCTCCACAATCGGGCAGAAGCGTGATGCGAGGGTCGGGCTTGTGCGCGAGACGGAACGGGCGCCTCCGGCGGAGAGCCATCTCGTCCTTTTGGACGATGGGGCCATCGGCCATGAGGACATCGCGGGAAACGTGGCGATTGGGGCGCGATCTGCTCGATAATGCGTACGTAGTGTCCGCCTTCAGGCGGACTCGAGTTGTCCGCCTTCAGGCGGACCCGTGATGGAATGCAGGAGCAGGTTGTGAAATCACGAGCGAGCCAGGCAACGGAATCGAGCGCAGGCGACTCGCCGGTTTGCGAAACGGACTGCGAGAAAGAGCAGCTGCCGCAGGAAGCGTCGTCAAACGATCCGGAAGTGCTGCGCGCGGCGCTCATTCGCGAGAGCGGCGAACGGCGTCGCGCGGATTGTCTGGCGCGGATGCAGGCAGGCGTCGCACAACTCGCACTCGATCTGCTGGTGCGCGAACCGGACGTGCAGGGCTTCTTCGGCGCCTTGACGAAAACGATGGTCGAAGAGGCCGAGAGCAACACCTGCGCGGTCTGGCTCGTCGACGAGGATCACAGCCGCTGCAAGCTCTGGATGGCTTACGTCGTGGATCGCCTCCACACGCTGCCGATTGGCGGAACCGAGCCGAAGGAAGCCGATTGCGGCGAGGGCCACGCGTTCCCCTGCAACAGCATGGCGACGCACCTCTTTACCTACAAGCTGGGATGGACGGAAACCGTTCGATACGTCGCAGACGATCCCCGGCTTCCCGATCCGATTCGCGAATTCAACCGGAGTGAGGGCGTCGACAACGTCCTGGTCGCGCCGATGGTTCTCGGCAATCGTACGCTCGGATGGATGGCGCTGTGCAGCGAGCAGGCGGCACAGTACGACTGGTGGCGCGTCGTCCTGATCGAAGCGATCGCCCGTCAGGCCGCTCTTGCGCTTCATCACAACCGGCTCGCGGAGGCGAACCGCCGCGAGGAACGCCGCAAGGCCGTTCTCGAAGAGCGGAATCGTTTCGCCAGAGACATTCACGACAACCTCGCGCAGGGATTCGCCGCCATCCTGATGCAGCTTCAGGGCGCTCAGCGAGAGGCGCGCAATCTGCCGGTTCCTGTCGCCGTCGGCATCGAGACGGCCGTCGAGCTCGCGCGCACGCATCTCTCGGAGGCCCGCCGGTCGGTTGGCGCCCTTCGCCCGAATGTCGGCACCGGCGAAGACATCGCCACGGCGATCAAGCGCCTCGCCGACCTCGGACAGCGCACGACCAGCGTGCCGATCGACGTGATCGTCGACGAATTGCCGCGACTCGGCGACGGCGTGGAACGCGAGATCATCCGCATCGCGCAGGAAGCGCTGACCAACGCCGTGCGCCACTCCAAGGCTCGACGCATCACGATTCGCGCCTCGACCGTGCAATCGGTCGGGCTGCGCCTGTCGGTGGCCGATGACGGCCGCGGGATCGTGCGCGATCGACCGACGACCGGCTTCGGCATGACCAGCATGCAGGAGCGTGCCGAACGCATCGGCGCGTCGCTCACGATCGTGACCGCGCCGCGAAACGGCACCGAGGTCGTGCTGGCCTGGGATCCGTCGACGCTGCCAACACAGGTCCATGTTGCAAACTGAAACCGCAGTGCGTGCCGCCCGGGCGAGCGTGCTTCTGGTCGATGATCACGCGCTCTTCCGGACCGGCGTCGCGAACATCATCAACCAGGAAACCGACTTGAGCGTCGTTGCCGAAGCCGGCAGCGGCGTCGAGGCGATCGAAGCCTGGGAGCGTCATCGTCCCGACGTGACGCTGCTGGATCTGCGCATGCCGGTGATGGAAGGCGTCGAGGTCGTCCGTCGAATCCGGGAGCTGGATCCGCAGGCGCGCGTGATCATCCTCACGACCTACGACACCGACGACGAAATCTCGCGCGCCTTGAAGGCGGGGGCGAAGGCGTACGTCCTCAAGGACATTTCAGCGGACGATCTGATCAGCTGTATTCGTTCGGTGCTCGCCGGAAAAACCTATCTGGCTCCGGCTGCCGCCGCAAAACTGGCGGAGGGTGTGACCCGCGTTCAGCTGACGCCGCGAGAGATGGCGACGCTCAAGCTGCTGGCGGACGGAAAGGCCAACAAAGAGATTGCCACGGCGCTCGACATCAGCGAGCGGACCGTCAAAACGCATCTGGGCCATCTCTTTGAAAAACTGAGCGTGACCAGTCGAACGGAAGCCGTCAAGGTCGCGACCCGCCGCGGCCTCGTCCGACTCGAATAGCGCGGCTCGACTAGCTCAACGGCCACTGCGGCGCCGAACCAACCAGTCCCCGGCTCAACGCGGCACTAATCGCTTCTGTTGTCGTTCGGGCTCCCATCCGCGCGAAGAGCGCGGTCAGGCGTGCTTCTGCCTCGAGCACGCTGATGCCGAGACCGAGGGCAATGTCCTTTGCGTCTTTCCCGTCAGCAAGCCACTGGAGCGTTGTTCGTTCGGCTGGCGTAATCTGCAGAACCACCATTCCTCCGTCGTTTCGTCAAACGTTCGGCTACACGCAGTAGATACGTATACGAGTCGCCATCAGGATCACCGGCGGGCGTGTGACCAAGGAGTTCGGCCGCTCGCCTCTGATGTCTGTCCTATATAAGACGATTGAGAGGTGTTGAAATCGACAAGTCGGTGTGAAGATCGTGACGCTAGCTCAAGTGTCCTGGAGACTGCCGAATTATCGACTGTCGCGCCGCTCGGTCGGCCCGTGACGTCTACGTAACGGGCCGACCGACGCCTGGAAAAACCACGCTGTGCAAAAGCTGGAGACGATAGCTGGTTACCGGACCGTTAAAGCTGGCGTACTTCAGTCGAGTGTTTAGGTTAGGTGCCCACCGACCCCTCGAGGATTTCCGCGACGGCTGTGGAAAAGCCTGTGGAAATCTGCCGCGTTACACACGCAAAACCCGTGTGAACTGGCCCTTTTTTGCGGTCTGCACCGAATCAGGGCAAGGCAGAGATGGATCCGCGTGAGCAAACTCACGCAGCATCACAAATCAGGCAGGCCTGGCGCGCCGGCTCGAAATCCGCTGGGGCCGCTGAATCCCGCGAACCGGCGGCGCAAACGCCGCGGCGCTGAGGGCGGTCATGCTGCTGGCCAGCAACGAAAGGGCGCCGGCCGAAAGCAGGGCGATCATGCCGGCGGGCCACTGGCGCCAGTCGACGCCCATGACATTTCCTGCCGCCACGACCGCGGTGAGCATCACGTAGCCGGCCGAGGCGACGAGCACCATACCGACTCGCCGCCGCTCGCTCCAGTCCGCAAACGACAGCAGCCACGCCACCGCGGGAAGCACGAGGATCGCATGCATGGCAATGGCGTGCACCGGTTTCAGGGCGCCTCCGGTGGCGTAGGCCGCGTGCGGCTCGCCGGCGAACACGAGGATCATGCCTTTGGCAATCATGAACGCACCCACGACGACCGCGCCGACCAGGACGACGAACCCGATCCGGATGGCGATCGTGAGGCTGCGCGGGACGGTGGGATTGCTGCGAAATGCGAGGAAGGTCAGCGTCACGATGATCGCCACGAGCACGAAGCCGCCCGCGGCCAGCGTCCGCGCGACCAACCCGTCAAAGGCGGTTTCCAGGTTGAAGTGAGAGGGCACGCCGCGCCAAACCTGCAGAGTGACCAAGGCGGTCTCGACCACTGAAGCAATCGTAAAGGCGCGAAGAAGAACGACTCGCGCGCGATCGCCAAGCCGCAGGAACGATGCGACCCAGACGATCGTGGTGACGGTGAGTCCGAACGAGACGCCGAAGCTGGCCGCTTTCCGGAGCGAAAGCGGACCTTCCCACGAACCGCCGCCCATCGCGAGAATGGCGGCATGGATGAGCCCGCTCGCGAGGAGCAGCGCGCCAACGATGTAGCCGGCGCGCTCGACCGGCAGGCCACGGTTCCAGAACGATTTCAACGAGTCGAGCATCAACCTCGATGGACGGATTTCGAGCGGGCAGGTTCCACCCAATCGCGGCATGCGCAGACTGGACCTTTACCTCTGCCCTTCTGTGAGGCACTCTGGAACGCGATGTTTGTCATTGAGCTGATCTACAAGGCCGCGCTCCGTGAAATCGACGCGCATATGGCCGCACATGTCCGGTTTCTCAAGAAACACTATGCCGCTGGCACCTTTCTCGTGTCGGGTCGAAAGATCCCGCGGGACGGCGGAATCATCCTGGCCGCGGGCAAGAGCCGCGAGCTGATCGAGGAAGTCGTCCGCGAGGATCCGTTCGTTGAGCGAGGACTCGCGGATTTTCGGATCATCGAGTTTCGAGCCAGTCAGCGCGCGAACGACTTCCCGAAGCGGGTCGAAGAATAATCCCGAGCTCAAGCCGCAACGACTCCGCGCAAGGTTATCGGGCTCGCGGCTCTCAACGCCTCGCGCAACTCCGCGTCCGAGCGAAACGGCCGATTCGGAATCACGCGCGCCTGTATCGCGATCGGAATTTCGGCGCCGCCCCACGGGATAACGTTGACGCGCGTGCCGGAGAGTTGCACGGTCCACTCGCGGTACCGCTGCTGGTCGGTCCAGCCGACGCAAAATGTGAGTGAGATCAAGTCGGCGAGCCGCACGAATGGATAGTCGACCGCCAGATCCTCGAGCGTCAACCCGCTCGCCTGAATCATCGCTGCGCGAGCCTCTTCCATCTCTTTGAAAAACGGGTTCCACAGAGCGTCCGATCGATACCGGTCGTAGACGGTGATGGCGTGCTGCGCGACCAGCGCCGCCGCCCACGGTTCGCTCGCGAGCCGCGCGACACCGCGCGGCCAGACCCTCTGGCGCACGCTGAGCGGCGCGCTGACGAAGTCCGCAATGCCGCCCGTCTCAGGATTCACGGTCGGCGCCGCGTCTTCCTCGGCCCACCCGTTGTCGTGCTCGGCAATCGCACGGAGAATCACCGCCCGCCGCGCTCTGGCCGCGAGCGGAACGTAGTGCTCCATGAATCTGCTGGCGAGGTGCGCGTGATCCGGCTGCGTGATCAGCTGCACCCCGCCATCGACCGCGCGCGAAATCACTGCGACACCTTCCAGTAGTGTCGCCCGCGTCGAACGCTCCCGCAAGTCCTCCGATTCGCGCGCGAGCCCGGCCGAATGCGGGTTGCTGATGATTCGGAATCCGCGCGCGATGAATGTGGCGGAGTCTAGGACCGACGGGAACACGCCTCAAGAAATTTTCCGGTGACTTTTGGCGCGGAGATCGCTTCGTTGCTGCGGATCTCCAGATTGATGTATCCCGCGAGCGAAGTTGGCACGGAAAGTTCACAGACTGCGCTGAGCCGTCCCCTCCGTCCTCTTCAGCGCGTTGCCCAGCAGCCTGGTGATGAAGTCCTGATAGGAAATGTGCGCCGCGTCGAGCGACTGACGGTACCCGGAACCTCTGCTGATGTCGGGATTCGGGTTGGCCTCGAGGACGTAGATGCGCCCGCACGCGTCCATGCGGAAGTCCACGCGCGCGTAATCGCGCATCCCCAGCGCCTCCCACACCCGCACCGCCAGCGTCGTCATCGCTTCGCGTTGTTCCTGCGTCATGACGGGAGCGAACACGGCCGTCGTCCCCTGGCCCTCGGTCGATCCGGCGTCCCACTTCGCGCGAAAGCTCACGATGCGCGGCTCGACGTGAAACTCGATCTCTTCGACCGTCAGCGGCCGGCCGTCGAACAGCGCGACCGTGAACTCTCGCCCGTCGATGAACTCCTCGACCAGCACCGGCTTCTCGTACTCCCGAAGCAGTTGCTGCAGGCGCACGAGCGCCGACGCCTCGTCAGAGACGACGTTGTCGGCGCTGAGGCCAATCGACGCGTCCTCACGAGCGAGCTTGAGGATCAGCGGGAAGGTCATCGGCGGTAACCGGGCCGGCATCTCGCGATAGACGGCGAATCGCGGCGTGGGGATCTCTCTCGCGATGAAGATCTCCTTCGAGAGCGGCTTGTCCAGCGCGATGCCCAGCGCGATCGGACCGGAACCGGTGTACGGAATGGCGAGCAGTTCCAGAAGGCCCGCCACGCAGTAGTGGCCTGCGCTCCACGCCCGAAATCCTTCGCAGAGGTTGAGCGCGACGTCCGGCTGAAACGCTTCGAGCGCCTGGACGAATCGACCGACGCCGACATCGACGCTGAACATGCCGACGCGATGGCCGAGCGCGGTCATCGTGTCGCGCGCTTCCGTCGCGCAGTCGACCATGCCACGGACCACGACGTCGCCGCCGAAGTCCTCAGTGTTGTAGATGACTGCAACAGTCGGTCGAGAATCCACCGTGGTTCGCCGCGCGGTATGCTAGCCGTTAGTTGGCAACCACACAAACTTCGGCATCGGGGCTGTCGGGCTTCCTGGCCGTCGCCACCCGCCAGGTGCGGCCGTACTTGAAAGGGATGACGGTGGTCCTGATGGCCACCGTGCCGCAGGTCGCGCTCGAAACGGTTCAGCCGATGCTCCTGATGGTGCTCATCAACGCCATCGTGGGGCACGAACCGTCACGAGTCTGGTGGGCGGTCATCGGCCTCATCGGGCTGATCCCCTTGTACATCGCCGGCAACTTCCTGAGCGAGTACATGGCTGCGCGCGTCGGCGCTTCGGTCAGCAACGACGTACGGATTGCCGCGTTCTGGCGGTTGCAGGCGCTCTCGGTCAGCTTTCATCGCGGCCGGCCTCGCGGCGACCTGCTCTCGCGCTTCAGCTCGGACCTGGATGGCGTCGAGCGCGCCGTCGCCACGGAATTTCCGTTTGCGATGTCCTGCATCCTCAGCATCATCGTCGGCATCGTGCTTCTGCTGGTCGTCGAGTGGAGACTGGGGCTCGCGCTGTGTGTCCTGCTGCCGCTCGTCGTCGTCGGTCCGCGCTGGCTCGGCGCTCGTGCCAGCCAGGCCAGCTACGACCGTCAACGTGATGCCGCGGCGGTCATGAGCGCGACCGAAGAAAGCATTGCCGCGCATTCGATCATCAAGGCGTTCGATCTCCAGGGGATCATGCTCGCCAACTTCGGCCGGCAGCTGGCGAAGCTCTATCGGAGCACGGTGCGCGCGAGTTTATTGGGCGGCCTCCAGGGTTCGTCGATGAGCGCGAGTGGCTCGATCCTGCTCATCGTCGCGATTTCGGGGGGAGCGGCGCTGGCGGTTCGAGGCGAACTCTCGGTCGGCGGCCTGGTTGCGGTCATCGATCTCTTGTGGTTCATCGTCGCCAACCTGCACGCACTGTCCAAAGTCGTGCCGCCGCTGCAGCGCGCCGCCGGAGGAATGATTCGCATTCAGGAAGTGCTCAACGCGCCGGAGCAAGTCGTCGACCTGGCGGGCGCGCGGCAACTGCCACCCTTCGCCAGGGCGATCCAGTTCCAGGACGTCAGCTTTGGCTACGGTGACGGTTCGACGGCTCTCTCCGGCGTCAACGCCACGATCCTCGCAGGGGAATCGGTCGTGATCGTCGGGCCAAGCGGTTCCGGCAAGAGCACACTGCTGGGGCTCATGCTGCGCCTTCACGACCCGACCGCCGGCGCGATCACCGTCGACGGTCACGATCTGCGTCAGGTGACGCAAGTTTCGCTTCGGACCCAGATCGGCGTGGTGTTTCAGGACAGTTATCTCTTCGACACGACGCTTCGCGAGAACATCCGTCTCGGCAAACCGGAAGCCAGCGATGAAGAGATCGAGGCTGCGGCCCGAGACGCGGGGATCCACGACTTCATCATGTCGCTCCCCGATCGCTACGACACGCGAGCGGGCCAAGGCGGCGCCGCGTTATCGGGAGGTGAGCGGCAACGTGTCGCGCTCGCGCGGGCGCTGGTCCGCCATCCCGCGATTCTGGTGCTGGACGAGCCGGTTTCGGCGCTCGACGCGCAGACGGAAGCTTCCATTTACCGGACACTGCAACAGCTCGCGAAAGGACGCACGGTAATCTCGATCACGCACCGGCTGACATCGTCGCTCTCCGATCGCATTCTGGTGATCAACGGCGGGCGGCTCGTCGAAGAAGGGAGTCACCACGAGCTCGTCGCGCTCGGCGGTGTCTACTCGGAGCTCTGGCGGGCACAGAATCACGCGGCGGTGGTGCAGTGAACGCCCGACCTTCATTGGCGCCCGAGCTAAAGCTCGGGCCTACGTACTCCCGTAGCGTTCACTGCCAAGCGGCAAGCCTTTCACACGCCGACGCGACGATCGACTCGATCAACTGGCCGTAGGACACGCCGACCAGGTCGGCGAGGATGACAATGTCCGAAAGGATCGGATGGAGGCCGGCGAGTGGATTGACCTCGAGGAACTGCGGACGCCCATCGCGATCGCAGCGGCAGTCCACCCGGCCGCCGTCCCGGCATCCCAACCCGTTCCACGCGCGCAGAGCGACCGCGGCGGCTTCGCGAGCCACGGCATCGTCTGCGATCTCGTATCGAGCCTTCACGAGTTTCTTGTTCGCGTACGAGTAGCCGTGGTCCTCGGCATCCGGCGTGAAGAGGACTTCCATCACGCCCAGCACGCGGGCGCGCGGTCCGGTGCCGACAATTCCTACCGTCAGCTCCCGGCCGGGCAGGAACACTTCGACCAGCGCGGGTTGCCGGTATCTCGCGATGAGATCCCGGCACGTTGACGCCAGCGATCGCGGATCGCTGGCAAATGATGAAGCCGAGACGCCGACGCTCGATCCTCCAGCGACTGGTTTCACGAATACCGGAAACGGCAGCGTGACGTGCTCGACGTCCGACTCACGCGAGACGACGGTGAAGTCGGGCGTCGGAATGCCCAGATCGCGGACGACGTGCTTGGCCATTCCTTTGTGGAGGGTCAGCGCGAAGACGAGGCCGTCGGAGAAGGTGTACGGAATCTGAAACGCGTCGAGCAGCGCCGGGACCTGCGCCTCGCGCGCGAAGCCGAACATGCCCTCGGCGTAGTTGAAAACCAGATCCCAGCGATCGCCGGAGGCGAGACGCTTTGTCAGGCTCCTGATGCCGCCCACGCGGTCGACACTGTGGCCGAGTGCGGTCAGCGCTGAATCGATCGCTTCGACCGTGATGGGCGCATCGAACTCGGCGGTCTCTTCCTCGCTGTATCCCTCGCGCAGATAATCGTCGCGAAGGTCGTAGGTGAATCCGACTCTCACCGGCCGCGGTTACCGCTGAACACCGTGCGAGGCATGCGGGCGGCTGCGCAGTCGACGATCCTGCTCACGACTTGCGGATAACTCAATCCGCGGACGTTCGCCGCAGCCACAAACACGGAGTGGCCATCGGTCCAGAGCTCGGGATTGCAGTTCACGTCCAGAATCTGCGGCTCGTCGCCGAGCATCCGGAAGTCGAAGCGGCCGTAGTCGCGAAGGCCCACGGCTCGATATGCTCTCACAGCCAGCTGTTCCAGGCGAACACGCCAGTCGGACCGGTCGAGCGGCGCGGGGCAAGGCATCGTGATTCGCTGGTAACCGTGCGACGCGTCATCGGTTTTCCATTGGTAGGTGTAGAGCCGATCGCGCATGTCGGAAAACATGGAGTAAACGAGCTCCGTCGGCGGAAGCGCTTCGGGAGGATCGTTGCCCAGGACGGCCACATGGAACTCGCGCGTGTCCAGGAACTGCTCCACCAGCGCGTCATCTTTATATGTCTGGCGTAAATGGATCACGCGCCGGGCGAGTTGTTCCGTAGTGTGCACGACCGAATCGCCGTCGATGCCGACGCTCGCGTGCTGGTTCGCGCCTTTGACAATGGCCGGAAATGTCGTCCACTGGGAGGCGGCTTCAGGATCGCGGAGGACGCTCGCGGCCGGAGTGGGTAATCCTTCTGCTTGAAGGCGCCGTTTCAGCCGCATCCGGTCCTGTGCCAGACGCATCGCATCGGGTGGTGAGCCGGTGTATGCGAACCCACGCCGCTCGAGCTCGTCTGCGACCTCGGCATCGCTCCATGCTTTGCCGGCCAGTTCCTCTCCCCAGTTCCAGACGATCCACTCACGTGGATCGAACTCGTCGAGAAAGCTGAGGTCGTCGAAGAACTTGAACGCTCGATACGTATAGCCTTGCCGATCGAACCCGTCGAGCAGCGCACGCCAGGTTTCGTCGGCCTGCTGCCTGTCGGCGTCGGGCCAGTCTGGATTTTCGTTGTCGATGGCAACAATCTTTGGCATGGGCAAGACGGCCCGTCGGTATGGCGGCTCCTCAGGCTGTCTTGCCCATGTCGGATAGCGCAGAGCTATCGCATTCGCAAGTGGTCGACAACGGACGTGACGCCCGCAGTCTCACGCGCGAGTTGCAGCGCGCGATCCCGCTCGGTCGCCGAATTGACGGTCCCTGAGAGTGTGACGACAGAGCCGTTGGTGTCAACGTCAATCGCCAAAGCGCGAACCTTTTCGTCGAGAGCCATCTTCGCCTTGATCTTCGCCGTGATCTCGCCGCTTGCGACGGCACGTTCAGCGGCGTTCGCACCGGCTGCGACTTTCTCACCGATCTCCGCGCCCACCTCGCGTGCCCGTTCACGCGCGGTCGGCGACTCGCCGGAGGTCCCCCTGGTGGTTGGCGCGGTCGTCGGCGTCGCGGTGCTTCCGGAGCCCGACCATCGGTACCCGAGGAAGAACGCGCCGGCGGCAACCACGACGATCAGAATCAGGATCAGTTTCAAAAGGCTTCGGAGCATCGTGCTACCTCCCGATACCCGGGCTGTAGCATCGGACGTGCCGGATTTTCTGTTGAGCTGGAGTTTGCGGACCTGAAGGTCCGCGCAGTCGGGCGGAGCATGCTCCGGGCCTACACCAGCTCAACAGAGCGCGACACTAACGCGCGAAGCAGTAGATTCGGCCCGCGCCGCCGCGTGGCGCCGTGTCGGCACAATTCTGATTGGCGTGTGCGGAATTCCACGACGACAAGGTTCCCGTCGTGCTGCCTCCGGGACCGAGACCGTCTGAATGTCCGACTTGCGCGGCAGCGTCCGTACCCGAAGAGGTCCAGTCGCGACACGTCAGACCAGCGAGCAGCGTCCCCGCTGCCGTCGAACCGGTGAGGATGTCGTGTTCGACCGGCCTCGGCGAGTTGGGCCACTGGCCGGGGATGCGATTGCCATGTTCGTCGACGAACACGGACGGATCGCCTTTGCGGGCGTGCAGGTCGTTCACGTCGCGCGCCACGAGGATGCCGTTCGCATTCCACCACGGTCCCTCGCCGATCCGGCTGCGCGCGTCGGTCGGTCGGCCGCCATTGTCGGCATCCCGCTCCACGCTCAAGTAGGCGCGCCAGGTTTTTCTTCCGAGCCCTGCGGCGATCGCCAGCGTCTG
>Ga0075421_100002094_pt1 | contig 23628 bp, 22 predicted proteins | sample SoiMetdeltSBSDD5_FD_75292 | JGI IMG/M metagenome (GOLD analysis project Ga0075421, IMG submission 75292) | Bulk soil microbial communities from a Populus tree surrounding site in Tennessee, USA - Soil MetaG P. deltoides SBSDD5 | ecosystem: Environmental > Terrestrial > Soil > Tree plantation...
TCGCGAAATCAGCAGGCGGCCATCCGGCCAACTGGCAAAAGTGACATAGGTGCTCGCTGTCCCAAGGTCAAGCAGACTCAAGCCTCATGCGAAGCTGTTGGTCTATTGCTGTTACGGCTGTGACAGACCGTCGAGCAGCTTCCGCAGGGTACGAAGCGTCGATGGGTCGGCAACCCCGTCGATTTTCGCAGGCCGGAAGTGTCTCTGGAAGGCCTTGACCACGGCTTCGAGAGGATGATCGAAGTGGCGCGCGAGTTCCACGCCATATCCATAGGCCGCGAGCATTGCCCTGAGCTCCTCGACATCAGACCCCGTATCGCCCGCCTTGAGCGAGGGCCCGGGGTTGATCGGTTCGGGTTCGACCCAGTGACCTACGCCCGCGGCATGAAGTTCTCCCCAGGGAAACTTCTCGCCCGGATCGATCTTCCGCATCGGCGCCACGTCGGAATGAGCGAGAACGTCCTGTGGGTATACGAGATGGCGCGAAGCAATGTCACGGCACAGTGCACAGACGGCATCGACCTGGGCCTTCGGAAACTCCCGGTAGCCGAGATCATGGCCAGGATTGTGGATCTCGATTCCGATGGAGGCGGAATTGACGTCGCCTTTGCCCTTCCAGCTCGAAGTCCCGGCATGCCAGGCCCTGAGGTCCTCATCGACCATTTGAATGATTTCGCCCTCCTCGTCGACGAGATAATGGCAAGAGACGGCGGATTGAGGATTGCACAGCCAGTCGCGCGCGGCCTGCGCACTGTTCATTCCCGTGTAATGCAACAGTATGATCCAGGGCTTCGCAACCTCGCGCCGCGGGTCGTGGTTCGGCGAGGGATGCCAATGATGCCTGAGCGTGGTCCGGCTCATAGGCCGCGCGCCCTGCCGACCGCTCGGTAGGCCTCGTTGATCGCTGCCAGGCGCTTGGTTGCGATCTCGATCAGCTCGGCCGGCACGCCGGCGGCGATATGCCGGTCGGGATGATTGGTTTGCACCAGCCGGCGATAGTGCCGCTTGAGATCGTTGTCCGACACTCCAGGCTCGATGCCGAGGATCTCATAGGGATCGTCCTTGGGCAGTTGCATGTGCCGGGCCTTGACCCGCACGAACTCGCGTTCGCCGAACCCGAAGAGCTCCGCAACCTTCCTCAAATATTCGAGTTCGCGCTCGTCGAGTCGTCCGTCTGCCTTGGCGATGTGGAACAGCCCGTCCAGCACGTCTTCGAGAATTCGAGTGCCGGCGCCGAAGAGCCGTCTGACTTGCCGCGCATAGGCGTCGAAGCCGGCGACATCCTTCTTTGCCAGGTTGAACACGCGCGCCACGTTCCCCATCTCGTCCGCCGGCACGTGGAACACCTCCTTGAAGGCGTCGACCTCGTCGATGGTGACGATACCGTCCGCTTTCGCCATTTTGGCGCCGAGCGCGATCATTCCAATGGTGAAGGCGAGCGATCGTTCCGGAGGGAGCGGCGCGCGCCCGGAACGGGCCACCCTCGTGAGGAAATCCATGATCGAATCACCGACATCGCCCAAAGCCTCGGTGATTCTTGTCCAGATCGACATCGTTTATCCGGACGCCATAGCCTGACTTGCTTCTGCAACGCTCCTCAGCCCTGCGCCTGCTCGGCCGGGAGAGCGCGCTTCCCGAGATAGGCGCTGAGCTTGAACACCGGCTGGTCCACGTCGCGACCGGCCTCGAGAAGCTTCTCCACATGCCAGGCGCGCCCTGCCGTCCACAGTGTTGTCCAGATGATCGGCACCGCACCCAGCGCCAGCAGGATCCACAACAGGATCTCGGGAAGGCCGAGCAATGTCACCAGCGCCCACAACACCGCGACGACCGACGTGGTGGAGAACACCAAAGCCAGCAGAGTTGCGCCGCCGGCGGCGACGAGCCTTCCGACCGGCAGGGACGCAGCAGCAGAACCGTTCATCCTTCACTCCATGTCAGTTGCAAACCCTTCTAGGGCACGCGCGGGCACTGGACAAGCCGTTGGCTGACCGCTCTTATGCGCGCCAGGCGAACGTTGGGTTCTAAAGGCTGGCGGGATGGCGAGGCGCCCCGGTGAGCAGACAAAATGGGATTTTTGGGTGGACCGCGGCGGCACTTTTACCGATATCGTCGCCCGCGCGCCGGATGGGCGGATTCTCGCCCATAAGCTCCTGTCGGATAATCCGGAAGCATATCGAGATGCCGCCATTCACGGCATCAGGCATCTCATGGGACTCAAGCCCCGCGATGCACTCCCTGCCGATGACATCGCAACCGTCAAGATGGGCACCACCGTCGCCACCAATGCGCTCCTCGAACGCAAGGGCGACCGCACGCTGCTCGTCACGACGCAAGGCTTCGCCGACGCGCTGGAGATCGGCTACCAGGCCCGGCCCAGGCTCTTCGAACTGAACATCGTCAAACCCCAGCTTCTCTATGAACGTGTGATTGAGGTGCGTGAGCGCGTCAACGCCCGTGGTGAAATCCTCATCCCTCTTGACGCGGAAGCCGCACGCCAGCCCATGCAGCAGGCCTATGATGCGGGCATTCGTGCTGTGGCGATCGTCTTCGTGCACGGTTACCGATTCCACGACCATGAGCGCGAAATGGCCCGCCTCGCCCGGGCCGTCGGCTTTACTCAGGTTTCCGTTTCCCACGAGGTCTCGCCGCTGATGAAATTCGTCGGCCGCGGCGACACCACGGTCGTCGACGCTTATCTGTCGCCGATCCTGAGGCGCTACGTGAACCAGGTCGCGGCCGAACTCGGCACGCGGCGCAGCGGCGCCAAGCTCATGTTCATGATGTCGTCCGGCGGCTTGACGGACGCTGACCTCTTCCAGGGCAAGGACGCCATCCTTTCAGGCCCCGCCGGCGGCGTCGTGGGCATGGTGGAAACGGGGCGCATGGCGGGGTTCAAGCGCCTCATCGGCTTCGACATGGGAGGCACTTCGACGGATGTGACTCACTACGATGGCGAACTCGAACGCGCCTTCGAGACCGAGGTCGCAGGCGTGCGCATGCGTGCGCCCATGATGCGCATCCACACGGTTGCCGCAGGAGGCGGCTCGGTCCTTCAGTTCGATGGCTCGCGATTTCGTGTCGGACCGCGATCGGCGGGCGCCAATCCCGGTCCCCTTTGCTATCGCCGTGGCGGTCCTCTGGCCGTAACCGACGCCAATGTGATGCTGGGAAAGATCAATGCGGACTTCTTCCCCAAAATCTTCGGGCCTTCCGGCAGCGAGCCGCTCGACGCCCAATCGGTGGGGCGGGCTTTCGAAAAGCTTGCAGCGGAGATCGGCGACGGACGCAGCCCCGAACAGGTGGCGGAAGGCTTCATCCAGATCGCGGTGGAGAACATGGCCAACGCAATCAAGAAGATTTCCGTGGAAAGGGGTCATGACGTCACCGCCTACGTGCTCAACTGCTTCGGTGGGGCCGGCGCTCAGCATGCCTGCCTCATTGCCGATACATTGCGCATGAAAACCGTGCTGATCCACCCTTTGGCCGGCGTTCTTTCGGCCTATGGCATGGGACTTGCGGACATTCGCGCCCATCGCCAGCAGGCGATCGAGCGAGAGCTGCAGGAGGACGCCATGGCCGAGCTTCGCGGCCTCGCCGACCGCCTGCTCGCCGAAACCCTTGCCGAGTTGCGCTCGCAAGGAATTTCGGCCGATCACGCGCGCTCGCAGTCGAGATGCCTCTTGCGCTATGCGGGTACGGATTCGAGCCTTGCCGTCGAGATGTCATCTCCCGAAACCATGCGCCAGGCATTCGAAAAGCTTCATCGCAAGCAATTCGGTTTCACCACACCTGAGAAATCCATCATCATCGAGGCTGTCGTGGTGGAATCGCGGGGCGGCGCCGCCAAGCTCAAGGAGCCGGTCGAACCGGATTCCACCGACACCCCAAAACCTGTCGCACGAACTCGCGTTTTTTCAGGCGGCCGATGGCATGACGCTGGGATTTTCGATCGCGCCGAGCTTCGTCCCTCGCAGACCGTGGACGGTCCTGCCCTGATCGTAGAGCCGCACAACACGACGATGGTGGAGGATGGTTGGCGCGCCTCGCTGACGCCTCACCGGCACCTCCTCCTCACCCGAGCCAGAGAACTCGACCGGCGAAAGGCCATCGGTACCGACGCCGATCCGGTGATGCTCGAGATCTTCAACAATCTTTTTATGAGCATCGCCGAACAAATGGGCGTGACATTGGAGAAAACGGCCTATTCGGTCAACATCAAGGAACGGCTCGATTTCTCCTGCGCCGTCTTCAATGCTGCAGGTGAGCTCGTCGCCAACGCGCCGCATATGCCGGTGCATCTCGGTTCCATGGACCGTTCGGTCGAGGTCGTCATACGCTCGAATCCCACCATGCGTCCGGGCGACGCCTATGTGTTGAACGCGCCATACAATGGCGGCACGCACCTGCCGGACATCACCGTCGTCACTCCCGTGTTCGACGCGGAAGGAAAGCACATCATATTCTACGTGGCATCGCGCGGTCACCACGCCGATGTCGGCGGCATCGCACCGGGTTCCATGACGCCGAGAGCGACATCGATCAACGAAGAGGGTGTCCTCATCGACAATTTCAAGCTCATGGAGAACGGCCGTATCCGCGAGTCCGAGCTCCTGGCTGTCCTCACCTCGGGCCGTTATCCCTGTCGCAACCCGGAACAGAACCTGGCCGATCTGAAGGGCCAGCTCGCCGCCAACGAAAAAGGCGCCCAGGAGCTGCGCCGAATGCTGGAGGAATTTTCCCTTCCTGTCGTCAGCGCCTACATGCGCCATGTACAGGACAATGCCGAGGAAAACGTCCGCCGCGTGATCGGCCGGCTGCACGATTCTGAATTCTCTTACCTCATGGATCAGGGGACCGTGATCAAGGTCAAGATCGCCGTCGACGCGGAGAAGCGTTCCGCAAAAGTCGACTTTACGGGCACATCCCCACAGCAGAACAGCAACTTCAACGCACCCCGGCCCATCACCCGTGCGGCGGTCCTTTATGTGTTCCGCTGTCTCGTCAACGACAACATCCCGATGAATGCCGGCTGTTTGAGGCCCATCGAAATTGTCATTCCCCACAACTGCATGCTCTCGCCTGATTATCCTGCAGCTGTCGTGGCCGGTAATGTCGAGACGAGCCAAGCCGTGGTCGATACCCTGTTCGGTGCGCTCGGCGTCGCTGCCGCTTCACAAGGGACGATGAACAACACCAATTTCGGCAATGCCGATTATCAGTATTATGAGACGATCTGCGGCGGAGCGGGGGCAGGCCCGGGTTTTAACGGAGCGAGCGCCGTTCACACCCACATGACCAACACCCGACTGACGGATCCCGAGGTTCTCGAATTCCGTTACCCGGTGCTGCTCGAAAGCTTCTCGGTGAGGCGCGGCACGGGTGGCAACGGCAAATGGCAGGGAGGCGATGGGGTGGAACGCATCATTCGTTTTATCGAGCCGATGGAAGTTTCCTTCCTTCATGGCCATCGCCGTACCTCGCCCTATGGAATGGCCGGCGGCAAGCCAGGCAGGCGCGGCGAGAACTATGTCCATCGTGCCGATGGCACCATCGAGAAGCGGGAGGGCTGCGACCAATTCAACTGCAATGTCGGCGATGCCATCATCGTGTGCACGCCCTCGGGCGGCGGGTATGGCCGTAATGGCCGTTAGCCTTTATTTGTTTCAGCCACAGCAATGAGAGAACGAATGTACAAGCTTTATGGGCGCCGTCAGACCGGCTCGATGGTCGTCGAGGCCGCACTCGAGGAAATCGGCGCACCCTACGAAACCGTCACCGTGAAGCGAGATACGGCCAAGCAGCCTGCAGCTGATTATTACGACATCAACCCCCTGGGCCAGGTTCCCTCGCTGCGACTGCCCGACGGCTCGATCATGACCGAATCGGCCGCCATCACCATCTATCTCTGCGACAGGCATGCCGAAGCCGGACTCGCCCCATCTCCCGATTCCGATCTGCGGGCGTGCTTTCTTCGCTGGCTCATCTTCCTTGCCACCAATGTCTATACGAGCGACCTGCGCGTCTACTACCCTCATCGCTACACCGTCCGACCGGAAGAGTCCGAAGCGGTGAAAGCCGCCGCGCTCGAAGCCATGGCGCGGGAATGGAAAATCTATGCCGATGCCTTGGGCGCCAAGACCTATACGCTCGGCGACCGATTTTCGATCCTCGATGTCTATGCGGCGATGCTGGCCACCTGGAATCTGGACGTTCCTGCCTTTTTCAGACTCCACCCCAATGTCAAAGCGCTCTATGACCGCGTCGTCACGCGTCCAGCGGTCGCGCGCGTCTGGCAGCGTCACGACGTCGGTTTTTGAAGACAGGCGTCACGCCGCCGCTTCCTCAGTCTGCACGCCCAGGCCAAGAACCCGGCAGATGGCATAGACGAGTTCAGATCGGTTGAGAGTGTAGAAGTGAAATTGCTTGACGCCCTCTCGTCTCAAGGCCTCGACCTGCTCCGCCGCCGTCGCTACGGCGACGAGCTTCGTCGTCTCGGGATCGGATTCGAGGCCGTCGAACCGCCGGGCGAAGGCCGCGGGGATCGTTGCCCCGCACCGGAATGCGAACTCCTTCACCCGGGCGAAATTGGTGACGGGCAGGATGCCGGGCACGATCGGGATATTGATGCCGCGTGCACGCGCACGGTCCACGAAACGCAGGTAGGCGCTGTTGTCGAAGAAGAACTGTGTCAGCGCCCGCCTCGCCCCATTGTCGACCTTGGCCGCCAGCATGGCGAGATCGACTTCGAGTGTGAACGACTCCGGATGCTTTTCCGGATAGGCCGCCACCGAGATTTCGAAGTCGCCGAGCGCCCTGATCCCCCCGATGAGATCGGCCGAATTGCCGTAACCATGAGGGTGCGGTTCGAATTTGGCGCCCACGCCGCGCGGAGAATCGCCGCGCAGCGCCACGATGTGCCTGACCCCGACCTCGGCGAAGCTCTTCACCATCTCGTTCACCTCGGCTTTGGAGGCGTCGACGCAGGTCAGGTGTCCAGCGACGCTGAGATTTGTGCCTTGCGCGATCTGCCGCAACGTCGAAAGGGTCCGATCCCGCGTCGAACCGCCCGCGCCATAGGTGACGGAAACGAAAGTTGGTTTCACGCCTTCAAGCCGCTTTACCGTTTGCCAGAAAGCGCCTTCTCCCTCCTCTGACTTCGGCGGGAAGAACTCGAAGGAAACCTGTAGCCCCTGGTCAGCTTGCATCTTTGATCCTTTTTCTGCTTCCCCCGTTTTCGACTTTCACCGCCAGCCACAGTGAGACGGTAAGACCCGTTTTTCCGATCTTCTTCGGCGGTTTGAGCGTGCTGAAATGCACAAGCTCGAGCCCCACCCGCTGGAGCCATGCCGCCATGTGATCGGAAGCTATCCCGAGCCGGCGGTGGGCGTGGTCTTGGCGGAGAAAATCGAGATCGTGCGGCGCGAAATCGACGATCAGCAGTCGGCCGCCCTGCCTGAGGATGCGGGCACTTTCCAGGAGCGCCTTGGCGGGATCGTCTAGATAATGGAGAACTTGATGGATGGTCACCAGATCGGCCGAGCGGTCTGGAAGCGACAGCTGGTTCACATCGCCAAGCCGCACTTGCGCGTTTCGCAGCTGGGCGCGCTCGAGATTGGCGCGTGCAATCGCCAGCATCTCCCGGCTCGCATCGATGCCGATCGACTGTTCGGCCAGCGGCGCAAGCACCTCGAGTACCCTTCCCGTCCCGGTGCCGAGATCGACCAGCGTTGCGATTTTGCCCTCGCCGACAAGCTTGCGCCAGGCCACCTCCACTTCGTCCTCGCTCACGTGAAGCGACCTGATTCGATGCCAGTTGCTGGCATTGGCCCGGAAATAACGCTGGGCCTCATCCGCCCGCGCCTCTCTCACCGCGATGAGCTGATCCGCATCTCTTTTGAGCTGCGGCGAATTCTGCGGCAATAGCTCGGCAATCGCGCGCGCCAGCTTTGCGCCAGGCCCACTGTCCCTGAGCCTGAACAGCACCCAGCTTCCCTCCCGGTAGCGGTCGAGCAGGCCCGCATCGCACATCAGCTTGAGATGGCGACTGATCCTGGGCTGGCTCTGCCCAAGAATCTGGGTGATCTCCGTCACATTCAGTTCGCCCTGCGCCAGAAGATTGAGCAGCCGTAACCGGCTTGCTTCACCAATCGCGCGTAATCCTCGTAGGAGCGTTTCCATCGGTCAATATGCACATATAAACATATCTTTATGTGAAAATGAACCCTCTTATGCCCTCGCCATCCTGTGCGCGGCTGCGTGTGCCCAACTCCTCTCCCCCTTGGCTTCTAAAGAGGAATTTGATCTGATATGAACCAATTGCTCGAGGGTTTATGGAATTGGCCAAGAAGAACGGCGCTTTGCTGGGGTGAGGTAGTGGTTTAGATGAAGGAAACAGGGCTTCTCGACCGTCGCTATGTTTTGGTTGCCCTGGCGGCAGGATCCGTATCTTTGGCATGGCCCGGAGGCGTTCGCCCGGCGGGTGCTGCCACCGGACCCGAAAGCTACGTCCAGGCCATTGGCAATGATGTGATCGCCTTGGCCAAGAGCGGGGCCCAGGGAGGATCCCTCAGGTCTCGCTTCGTGTCTCTCCTTCAGCGCCACTCCGATATTCGCGGCATTGCCCTCTTCTCCCTCGGCACCTATCAGAAGCAGCTTCCTGCAAGTGAGCGCAGCAAGTATTTCGATCTTGTGATCCGCTACGCGGCCGGCTTCTTCACCTACTACGTCAATGACTTCGCGGGGAGAGGTTTCGATGTCAAGTCATCGAGGCCTCGCGGGAAGTCGATTGAAGTGGAGAGCTCGATACTCTATGACGGCGGCAGCACCGCCCCCGTACGATGGAGCGTGGTGAAGACTGGCAGCGGCTACCGTGTCAACGACGTGAATGTGCGGGGCATTTGGCTTTCCCTGCAAATGCAGCAGCAGTTCACCTCCGTTCTCAAGCGCAACAAGGGGGACTTTCAAGCGTTATTCAAATACCTTCGCGAAAATGCGTGAGGCCTGAGCTTAACGGAGCGAGAACCGGGACAAATGATTTCCAATCATGTGAGTGAAGATCGCCGCAGAGCCTTGCGGCTTTTTGTGTTCGCCGGCCTGGGAGGCATGGTGGCACCCCTCAACAGCGCAGCTTTGGGGGCCGAACATCCGGCGATCGTCTACATCCGGAAAGTGACCGCCGATCTTTTTGCCGCGCACAAGCAGGGCACGGTGTCGGCTTTTCTGCCGCCTATCCAGCGTCACGCTGATATTGAGGCGATTGCTCATTATTCTCTCGGCCAATATGAGTCGAGGCTCTCGCCCGGTCAACGCCAGCGCTACTATCAGGGCGTTGCGAATTTCATGGCTCGCTATTTCGCCGACCAGACCCGGCACTACCGAATCGCCAAGTGGAATATTGGCGAGGCGTCGCAGGACCGCAATGGCGACATGCTGATAGACAGCCGTGTCACCCTCATGAACGGCCAGTCTTATTCGGTGGTGTGGCGATTGGCCAAGCGTGGCAAGGGTTACAAGGTCACCGACGTCAAGGTGGCAGGTTTCTCTCTCACCTATTTTCAGCGCGGGCTCTTCGTTTCCTACATCAGGGAAAAGAAGGGCGACGTGAACCAACTCGTCGCCGTGCTCAACCGATAGCACCGCCCAGGAGGCGGGCCGTTACCGCGCAAACTGCTTGTACTTGATCCGCTTCGGCATCACGGCGTCGGCCCCAAGCCGGCGTTTCTTGTCCTCTTCATAGTCCTGGAAATTCCCCTCGAACCATTCGACATGGCTGTCACCTTCGAAGGCGAGCATATGGGTCGCGAGGCGGTCGAGGAACATGCGGTCGTGACTGATGATTACGGCGCAACCGGCGAACTCCTCGAGTGCCTCCTCAAGGGCGGCCAGCGTCTCGGTATCGAGATCATTGGTCGGCTCGTCGAGCAGCAGCACATTGGCCCCCGACTTGAGCATCTTCGCCAGGTGCACCCGATTGCGCTGTCCTCCCGACAGGGAGCCCACTTTCTGTTGCTGGTCGCTTCCGCGAAAATTGAAGGCGGACGTGTAGGCGCGGCTGTTCACTTCACGTTTGCCAAGATATAGCACATCGTTGCTGCCGGAGATTTCCTCCCACACGGTGTTGTTTGGACTGAGGGCATCGCGACTCTGGTTCACATAGCCCAGAACCACCCCCTCGCCGATCCGGATCTTGCCCCGGTCGGGCGCTTCCTCTCCCGTGAGCATGCGGAATAGTGTTGTCTTGCCGGCGCCGTTCGGACCGATCACCCCGACGATGCCGCCAGGGGGCAGCTTGAAGTTCAAACCCTCGATGAGGAGCGTGTCGCCGTAGGCCTTGGACAGCCCCTCGGCTTCAATCACGATGTTGCCCAGCTGCGGCCCCGGCGGAATGACGATCTGCGCCTCGCGCGACGTGAGTCGCGCTTCGTTGGCCCTGACGAGTTCGTCATAAGCCTTGAAGCGCGCTTTCGACTTGGCCTGCCGGGCCTTCGGGCTCGAGGCGATCCATTCGCGTTCGCGCTCGATCACCTTCTGTCGCGCGACGTCCTCGCGCTGCTCCTGTGCGAAACGTTTGGCCTTCTGCTCGAGATAGGCGGAGTAGTTGCCCTGGTAGGGAATACCGCGGCCCCGGTCGAGTTCGAGGATCCATCCCGTCACATTGTCGAGAAAATAGCGATCGTGGGTGACGATCAGAATAGCGCCGGGATACTCGCTCAGATGATGTTCGAGCCAGTTGACCGATTCTGCATCGAGATGATTGGTCGGCTCGTCGAGCAGCAGCAGATCCGGACGCGACAGCAGGAGCCGCGTAAGCGCCACCCGCCGGCGCTCTCCGCCGGAAAGCTTCGTCACTTCGGCATCGCCGGGCGGACAGCGCAAGGCATCCATGGCCTGCTCCACCTGCGACTCGAGGTCCCAGAGGTTTTGTGAATCGATCGTGTCCTGGAGCTTTCCCGCTTCCTCCTGAGTCTCGTCGGAATAGTTGAGCATGAGCTCATTGTACCGGTCCAGGATCGCCTTCTTCTCTGCAACGCCCTCCATCACGTTCCCCATCACGTCTTTCGAGGGATCGAGCTGCGGTTCCTGGCTCAGAATGCCCACGCTCGCGCCTTCCGCCACCCAGGCCTCGCCGGTGAACTCCTTGTCGAGACCGGCCATGATGCGCAGGAGCGTTGACTTTCCTGAGCCATTGGGGCCGAGAACGCCGATTTTGGCATCGGGATAGAAGGAGAGATTGATGTTCTCCAGCACCTTCTTTCCATTGGGATAGGCCTTGGAAAGACCGTGCATATGATAGATGAACTGGCGCGCCATCTTCCTGTAAAGACCCGGAGACGTTGTTGGATTGGCCTTGTCGGCCGCGGCCTTCTAGCGGAATGGCGGTCTGCACGCAAAAGAAAAACCTCGGCGGTTTTCCCGCCGAGGCAAGGGGAGGTCAAATTGATTTCTAAAGAACAGGCTCGACGACTGGCGCAGGCTCGCCGACGGTCGTCGGCTCGCTCGGCGCTGTCGGCTCGCTCGGGGCTGTCGGCTCTGTCACCGTCACGTCCTGAAGACCCAGGCGATCGATCACGACGGATCTCACCTCTTCCCAGGGAGCGCGGTTCGAAGCTGCCGCCATTTCTTCTTCTGCCGAAGTCAGCTCGCCTTGGGCGGCGGCGAGATCTTCCTCGCTCGGCGCGTTCTCGACCGTGGAGATGAGCGAGTTGATTTGATCCATAGTCGCAGTATCGGCAAGAGGAGCAGCCGCCTTGAACTGCGAGATTGCCAGATCAAGATCGAATGTGGCGGCCGGATCCACAGTAGGATCGGTAAGGTCAGGCAGACCATAGCCCAATCCCTGCAGCATCGCAGACAGCTCAGCAGAAGCCGCTTCAGCAGCAGCTGCATCCGCCTGCATCTCCCCAAGTGTGTTCAAGGCCATGCCGAAATGGGCGAGCATTCCGATGGTGCCGTTGAAGTTCCCGTTGCGGATATGGGCCTGGATCGAGGGATGCTCGAAGTTCTTGGTGGCATTCCAGCGGCCAAGGCTCGAGGGATGATCCGGTCCCTTGACCTTCTTGCTCGAGCTATCAAGCGATGCGACGCTGGTGGCGTCTTCCGTGCTCGTGGAAGCCTTCGATGAATTGTTGCTTTTCCCGTTGCTGGCTGACTGGCTGCTATTGCTGCCCCTGTTGCCGTTTTCCCCGCCCTTGCCCTTGCCATTGCCGCCCTTGGCTGCAAAGGCCTGATCATAGGACAGGCCGTCACCGGTGCTGTCGAGGCCCGGAGCAGCGATCAACAACGCCCCCACGGCCAGGCTCAGCAAGGTGGATAATCTGAGTTTCATGCATTGCCTCCACTGTTCGTTAGGCCTCCAGACATACACGCAAGAACCCGTTAACCCACGCTGCATCTCCAACTGTGGTGGAGTATGAATGAACGTCAACGAAGCAAATTGAGCAAAATTGATCTGTAGACGGAGGGACGTTAACCGTCGTGGCTGACGATATAGGTTGAAAGCTTATGTTTCTCGCTTCGCCCTGCAGCAGCCGTGCTGAAGATTATTTTTCGACATCCTGAAAGTTTATGCAAAAATGGAGTGCGCCGCGCAATCTATCCTAAATAAGAATTCCTTTAGATTACCGCCAACTTAAGGCGGAGCAGAGCGATGCAGCGCACACGCATAATGACTTGGAAGTGTTTGCTCAACCATTTTCGCGATGACAAGCGAGGCACCGTAGCGGTGGTGTTCGGCGCCGCCGCCATACCCTTGGCGATCGCCGCCTCCATCGCCGTGGACATGGCCAACTCTTCCGAAATAAAGGCACAGCTTCAGGCGGCCGCCGACACGGCTGTCCTCGCAGCGGCAACGCGGCTCGGCGTGAATGCCTCCGAATCCGATAAGGAAGCAATTGCCCTCTCGACCTTCTACGCCAATCTTTCCGACACGGTGGAATCGGAGTTGAACTCCAGTCCCGTGGTCGACGTCGATTTCCCCTCCCAGACCGTATCGATGACGGTATCGGTGAACACCAATCCCGTGCTCGGCGCCTTCGTGACGGATGAAATCGCGCTGAGCGTCACGTCTGCGGCTACCGTTTCTCCGGGCACGCCGATCTGTATGATGGCGCTCAACCCGACCGCCGAAAAGTCCATCAACATCCAGGGCACGGCCGACCTCATCGCCGACGGCTGCGCCGTGCATGTCAACTCGAACGATGCAGACAAGGCGCTGTATCAGACTGGCACCGGCACCGGCACGGCCGACAGCTTCTGCGTCAAGGGCGGCTACATGGGAACGAATTTCGAGCCTGACCCCTATCATTGCTACGTGGAGGCCGATCCGATTGCGGAGCAGTTCGCCAGCGACTGGGCCTACGAAAACATCGATAGCAAGCCCTGCAACTACAGCAATCTTCCGCAGATCAATACGGACGAGACGACCGTCACCGTCCTGCAGCCTGGAGTGTATTGCGGGGGCGTGAACATCAAGAAGGGCATCGTCGAACTTGTCGACGGCGGTCTTTACGTCTTCCGCGATGGGCCGCTCGACGTCCAGGCTCACGCCACGCTGAAAGGTGAGGAAGTAGCCATCGTCTTCGATGGTGACGACACGACCAGGCTCGTCACGCAAGCGGGCGCCGACATCATCACCTCGGCGCGCACGACGGGTTCATTCCGCGGTCTTGCCTTCGCCCAGCACCCGAGTTCCGTGCCGGCGAGTGAAAATCTCGTGATCGGCGGCGGCGAGATCGAAATCAACGGCATCATGTACTTCCCCAAGCAGCCGCTGAAAGTGACAGGGAATGGCGATATCGGCACCAACGCCGCTCAGTTCGCCATCATCGCCGACACGATCTCGATCGAGGGCAATGGCCAGCTGCGCATCAAGATCGGCCAGAACTATGCCACGACCGGCCTGCCTGATCTGCCGCAAGCGCAGGAAGTCGTCTATTTGTTGGAATAGCTCTTTCCCACCGGTCCAAAAAACTACCCCGACCCAAAGGCCGGGGTAGTTCAATCCGGTTGAAGCTAACCCTACTGCTGGGTCGTCGTGCCGCCGGTTGTCGTGCCGCCGGTCGTCGTGCCGCCGGTCGTCGTGCCGCCGGTCGTCGTGTCGGTGCCGGTCGCCGGTTGTTCAGTGGTTGTTGATGGTTGCTCCGTCGTAGCCGCCGGCTGCTCCGTCGTCGACGGTGCTACGGCTGCCTCTTGCCTGGCCAGACCATACCAATCCGTCAGAAGACCGATAACAATGAGAACCACGATCGCCGCAACGATCCAAATCCACACGTTACGGTTCTGTGTGGTGGTTGTAGCCATTTAGAATTCCTCCTTATTGCAAGCACGAAAACGAGGCCTTTTCGACACCCCTCAGCTTCTGACCAGGTGCCGAAACCATGCTAGAACCCATATAAGGCGGATTCCAGACATTGCCCCTGGATGCCCTTATAGCGGAGTTCAAGCTATGGCGGAACTTGCATTCCTCGACGAATTCAGACTTTTCGACGGAAATTGTGTGCGTTTTCACGCGCATGCCGGTGATCGGGAGCTTTTGTGTGGCGTTACCGTGGAAGCTCTGAAGCGCTGCGATTCGCGTCTCCCACATCACGGGCTCATTCCGGCCGAGGAATTCCTTAATGCCTTCGAGCGTCTGGTCGTTAAGATCCATGATTCGGCCAGGAGCAAATATGCCAGGGGCGAATTGGAACGCGAGGGCGACATCAGGCTCCTCGTCAAGCGTCACGACCTCCTGGCCGATTAAATCATTCATGTCCGGGGCGATCACGCGGGATGCAATGGCGGAGAGGCTTCTCTATTCTTCGGCCACGACGCCATTGTCGCTGCTGACCGCCGTTGTCATCGACACCGAGACCACGAGCATCGACCCGCGCGAAGCCCGTCTCGTCCAGATCGGGGCGATCGGGCTGCTCAAGGGCCGAATCGACGAGAAGGATGTCTTTTCCGAACTCGTCAATCCGCAAATGAGCGTGCCCGAAGCAAGTAGCCGCATCCATGGACTGACCACGGCTGACGTCGCCGATGCGCCGACTTTCGCTGATCTCCAGCCGCAATTCGAGGGTTTCCTGGCGGACCGCCTAATCATAGGCTACGCTTTGGACTTCGACATGGCGGTCTTGAAGCGCGAGTATGCCTTGAACCGCCAGCGCTGGATCGAGCCGCGCACTCTCGACGTTAGACTGCTCGCGCGCGCCATCGGCAGCGTCATGCCCGACCATTCACTTGACGCCATTGCTGCGGCCTTGAATGTGAAGATCGACGGCCGCCACACGGCTCCGGGCGATGCCCGGGCCACGGCCGAGATCTTCCTAAAGCTCGTTCCCCTGCTCAAGGAACGCGGCGTGCGCACGCTCGCCGAGGCGCGGGAGTACAGCCGGCAGGGTGACCTTGACGCCATTGCGAATCATGGAACACGTCCGGAACGCGGCGTCATGGCGCGCATCGACAGCTTTCCCTACCGTCACCGGGTTGCCGATCTCATGAGCGCCCCACCCCTCATCATGCCCCCTTCCCTCACATTGCGCGAAGTGCTGAGCATCATGATGAAACACGAGGTCAGCTCCGTATTCATCGAGCCGGAGAACGCGAACGGTTCCTCGGGTATCGTCACCGAGCGCGACGTTCTTCGTATGCTCGAGCGGCAGTCGGAGGGGGTGCTCAAGCTCAAGGCCGGTATGGTTGCCTCGAGGCCGCTTCATTCCATCAGGGAAGACGCCTTCCTTTACCGCGCCATGGGCCGCATGAACCGTCTCCACATCAGGCATCTGGCGGTGACCAGCAAGAATGGCAAGATTGTCGGCGCGCTCTCCGCTCGCGATCTTCTCCGCCAAAGAGCCGGCGATATGATCGAGCTAGGCGATGCGCTCGATCAGTCCTCGAGCGTGGAGGAGCTCAATGACGCCTGGTCGAGATTGCCGCTCCTGGTACGCAGCCTCGCTGCCGAGAAGCTCGACGTTCGCGAGATCACCGCCATCATCTCCTATGAGCTTTGCAACGTCACACGGCGCGCCGCCGAACTGGTAGCGGCCGAGCTGGCGCTGGAAGATCGGCCACCCGGGGAACTTCGTTTCGCCCTCATGGTGCTCGGATCCGGGGGGCGAGGCGAGAGCTTGCTGGCTCTCGACCAGGACAATGCCATCGTTTTTCATTCAGGCGAACCGGAGGGAGAGGTGGACCGCTGGCTCGAAAAACTGGGCCAGCGCCTGAACGAATTGCTTCACGAGATCGGCGTTCCCCTCTGCAAAGGAGGGGTCATGGCGCGCAATCCAAAATGGCGGAAATCTGCCGCCGCATGGCGGGCTCAGCTGGCGGATTGGCTTTCACGTACCGATCCTCAGGACATTCGAAATGCCGACATTTTTTTCGATGCCATCCCGGTATTCGGCGATGATTCTCTTGCCGAGGAACTTCTCAAGGATTCTGTCACCGCCGCGGCGCAGACACCCGGTTTTCTCAGGCTCATGGCGATGAACGCCGAACCTATGGAAAATCTCCTCGGCTGGTTCGGACGCCTTCGAACCGATGAGAGCGGCCGCATCGATCTGAAGCGCAACGGGCTGATGCCCATATTTTCAACCGCCCGAATTCTTGCCCTGCGGCATGAGATTCACGAACGCTCGACGATGGCAAGACTCAGGGGTGCGCGGAATATCCCCGGCATGCCCGAAACCTTGGTCGATCATGTGATCGAGGCCCATGGGCTCCTCTTGGGTCAAATCCTTCAACAGCAGCTGCGCGATACCGACCGCGGCTACAAGCTCTCCAACAATGTCGCGGTGAACGAGCTTACCCTTTATGAGCGTGAGCGCATGCGCTGGGCGCTCGAACAGGTTCGGTTGGCGCCAAACCTGCTAGGGGACTTCTTCCGTTGAAGCAGCGCCCACTGTGGGGCACGGGTTGCACCACAGGCGGATGAGGGACTATCCTCCCGACACGATCTGGATTAGCACCATGCATCGCGCGATTTTGCTTATGGCAGTGGCTTTCTTGGCGCTCGTCCTGCATCCGCAGCCGACGCAAGCCGAAACCTATCCCATCATCGCCTATGGCACCCGAACCTTCGTAGCCGAGACGACGGACACTGGAGGCACCATCCTCGTGCGCGTTTATCGTCGCACCGGCAGCACGAGCTGGCATCGCTATGGCGGTTTCACCCTTCCCTCAGGCACACTTGCCGCGAGACGAGCGGCAGTGCGGCGCGATCCCGAATCCGCCTCGGCACCCGAACGCGTCTACTTTGCCGGCGAAATCATTGGGGCGACCCCGTTCAGGCCAAGCTCTGAGCTTTATCATGATCGCGATTCCCGCCCCCGCTTCAGAATCAGGCGCAAATAGCTCCTGAGCCAGGCCGGCGGCTATTTCTTGGCTTCGTCGATCATGCTGTCGAGCATGTCTCGAACCGCTTGCCGCAAACCATAAAGCTGGTCCAGAAGATCGAGGATCACTTCGACCCCTTCGTCATTGACGCCAAGGTCATCCTGAAGATCACAAATGAGCTGTGCCCGCGCCAGGTCGACCTCCGACAATTGCGGGTGCTCCCTCGGCGCAGAACGGGGCGAAATCCAGCCGGCTTCGATCCACGCCTGCAGCCTGGCGTGATCGAGAATTGCCGCAAATGGAGGTCGCTTTCTCATGGTCAGGATCCAGCGGGTTGTCGCGGCTTGCTGTGGCGGCCGCTCCAGTTCGCGACAAATTTTTCAAGCTCCGGATCGGAATGTTCGGGCAGCATGATTTTGAGGCTGATGAATTGATCGCCCTGTCCGCCATCCGCCCGTTTTACGCCCTTACCTTTGAGCCTGAGGACCGTGCCCGTATTGGAACCTTTGGGAATGGTCACCGTCACGCGGCCCGTGGGCGTCGGGGCTTCGACCTTGCCGCCGAGAACGGCATCCCCGAGCGAGATCGGCAATTCGACATGAATATCGTCGCCCTTTCGCGTGAAAGAGGGATGTGGCCTCACGGCGATTTCGATGAGGGCATCTCCTGGGGGGCCCTCGTTGAGTCCTGGCTGTCCCTTGCCCTTGAGCCGCAACACCTGCCCGTCGCGCGTGCCGGGTGGAATCGTGACTTTGATCTCCGAACCGTCCGGCATCTGCAGCTGCTTCACGGCACCGTTCACCGCATCGAGGAAATCGATCTCCAGGCGATAAGAGATATCTGACCCACGCCTCGGCATGGTGCCGCGGCTGCCGCCCCGACCGCGGAAGAATTCGGCGAAGATGTCGCCCGCATCCGCGAAGTCGGCAAAGCCTCCATCGCTCGCATAGGCGTCTGCGGCGCCGCCTTGCCCGGCATCCGCATACTGATGATAATACCGACGCTGGGGCCGTTCGGCGCCGCTTGCGTCGATTTCCCCGCGATCGTAACGGGCTCTTTTGTCCGGATCGCCAAGGATGTCATAGGCGGTGCCGATGTCCTTGAATATTTCCTCGGCTTTCTTATTGCCAGGATTGAGATCCGGGTGGTGCTTCTTGGCAAGTTTCCGATAGGCCTTCTGGACGTCGTCCTGCGACGCCGACTTGCTGACACCCAGAACTTGATAGGGATCGATAGCCACCCGGTGACTCCTGAATTCAGCCGGGCTCGTCTCCATGCGCGGTCATCGCCGGCTTTCCACTCGGGTTGTTAACGAAGACACGGGCGGGGCGCAAGAGCCGGTCATGCATCATATATCCTTCCTCGGCGACGTCGACGACGATTCCCGGCTCCTTCCTGTCGTCCTCCACCACCATCACCGCCTCGTGCAGCTTGGGATCGAAGAACATGTTGAGAGACTCGATCTTCTTGACTCCGAATCGTTCCATGGTGGAGCGAAGCAGTCGATAAGTTGCTCTCACGCCTTCGATAAGCGCGGTGTCTCCAGCCGCGTTGCTCCGCTCGGCGTTCGCCAGCGCCCTCTCGAGATTGTCGGCAACGACCAGAAGCTCGCGCGCGAAATCGCCGATTGCATATTGCCGAGCCTCGACCGCCATGCGTTCTGCGCGCTTCCTGGCGTTGTCGGCATCCGCCAGTGCGCGCAACAACCTGTCTATCCGTCCGCTCTCTTCGTCCCGCGATGCAGCGGCGGGCCGAAACGGCATTTCCCCATGAGCGGGCGATGAATCGCCATTTCGATCGTGATAGTCAGCCATGGCGCTTTCTGTCCTGTTCCTCCCTCTCCTCCAGCAGCATCTCCCTTCCGATGCCGCAAACGGTTGAATCCGAGCGCGCGCGGCGGAGATGGCGCCTTGGGAAGCGCGCCTGCTAGCTAATTCGCAAGGTTTGTGGTTGTTCCCGAAAAGCTGGACTAGGCTCTCACGGAAGATGTGCGCTTCACCAGCGTCTCGGCCATCAGGCGCTGCAGCTCCTCGCGGCGATAGGGCTTCATGATGATGTTGTCCTTGAGCCGTGGCTCTTCGAGATGCACCATCGCCCCCTTGGGATAGCCTGAGGTATGCACGATCAGGAGATCGGGTCTGATCTGCTCGGCCGCTTGCGCCAGATCGAATCCATTGAGTCCGCCGGGCATGACCACATCGCTGAACATGAGGTCGATGTCGGTTTGCTCTGCGAGCAAACGAAGTGCGACGATGCCATCCGGCGCTTCGACGACCTCATAGCCGAAATCTGTCAGGAATCCCGTGGCCACGGCCCGCACATCTGCTTGATCCTCGACCACGAGTATCTTTGCCTTCCTGTCGCTGACCGGGGCTGGGGTCGGCGGATTTTCGGCCAAGACAGCGGGCTTCGGCGATGGCGGCGCCAATGGCACGATCGTTTTCCAGCCCATTGCGCGCTGCGGTTTGGGAGCCTCGACTTCGGCCTGTCGAACTGCTTCCTCCGCACTCACCGGCACGGCGACCTGTCGAACTGCTTCCTCCGCACTCACCGGCACAGCGGCTTGTCGAACTGCTTCCTCCGCGCTCACCGGCGCGGCGGCTTGCACGAGCGTTTCTATGCGGGTGAGAGGAAGGTAGAGTTTGACCGACGTGCCATGACCCTCTTCGCTGTAAATGCGTATGTGCCCGCCTGACTGGGTGGCGAATCCATACACCATGGAAAGGCCAAGACCCGTTCCCCTGCCTTGCGGCTTTGTCGTGAAGAACGGCTGGAACACCTTGTCGACCAGAGCTTTGGGAATGCCGCAGCCCGTGTCCGACACGGCTATCATCACGTAACGGCCGGGCTTCGCATCCGGATTGAGCATCACATAGTCCTGGTCGAGATCGACGAGTTGCGTCTCGATGACGAGCTTGCCTCCGTCAGCCATCGCATCTCTGGCGTTGATGGCAAGGTTGATGAGCGAAGTCTCGAGCTGAGTCGGGTCGACCGTGATGATGGCGTTATCCTTGGCGGGCAGCAATTGCAGCTCGATGGTCTCGCCCAACGTGCGCGTCAGCATGCCATGCATACGCCCGATGAGATCGTGAACCCTCACCTCCTTGGGTTCCGTCGTCTGCTCCCGCGAGAAACTCAGCAATTGCTTGGCGAGGTCTGAACCCTTCGTCACCGCCTCAAGCGCTTCTGCGAGGCGTTCGCGCGCCTTCGCGTCGCTCTCGACCACACTCTCAACGAGATTCAGATTGCCCATGATGACGGTAAGGATGTTGTTGAAGTCGTGCGCCAGGCCGCCGGTGAGCTGCCCCACCGCCTCCATCTTCTGCGCCTGCTGGAGCTGCCTTTCCGCCTGGCGGCGGCTTGTGGTGTCGACGATTTGCACCACGAGATGATCGATGTCCCCCGTTTCCCCGCGTACCAGGGAAACACTGGTGAACCCCCATACCAGGGGCTTCTCGCCGCCGATGTAGCGGAGCTCCATCTTGAGCGAGGGAATTGTTCCCTCGATCAGCTTCCGCATGGCCGAAAGGAACTGAGCCTTGTCCTCGGCATGCACCGTCTCGTCGAATGAGAGTTGATTGAGATCTTCTTCGCTGCGTCCCGATAGCTCCTGGAACGCCCCATTCCACCCGAGCACGCGCCCATTGGGCGCCACGAGCGCGATTCCATGCGCCGCCGCCTCAAAGGCTCCGCGAAATCTCTGCTCTGATTTTTGCAGCGCGGTTTCTGCCGATCGTTTGGCGGTCACCTCCTGCAGGATTACGATCGAGCGCTCGATGCGTCCCTTGCCCCCGCGATAGCCATGTGCGGACATCAGCATGTGGGCTTGGCTGCCATCGCGTTTGAGCATCGTGATTTCTGCGTTCCGGACGAGGCCGGATTGCAGATACCGTGGGTACACCTCTTGCGTCAGCCGGGCGCGGGAAGACCTGGTCATGAACTCGTGCCAGTGCTTGCCGGTAACGTCCTTCAATTCATAGTCCATTGTTTCGAGCCACTGCCGATTGACGCTGGTGATGCAGCCGGCTCCGTCCAGGCACTGGAGGATGATGGGTAGGTTGAAGAGAAGTTGTTCGTAGACCCGCCCGTTCGCCTGATCGGGGAAGAAGGGAAGGTAGCCTTCAACCGGATCCTGCTGTTTCTCGATCCGCCAGGATCCGGTCGGTCGCCCCAGGTGATGAACCAGATCGTCCTGCCACAGGTCGTTCTTGGCCGCTTGGCTCATGCGGGCTCACTCCTCAACGCATACATGAAGTAGAAACTACTTTTCAAAGCTTAAGGACCGGTTGCGTTAACCAAGTGGAAATTATTTCAAAGGCTCGGGGAAATCGCATTTTCGGGGAGGCTTGCATAAATCAAACGTTTGATTTATTGCAGGGGAATGAAGCGCGTCAAGCCTGTTAACTCTTCCGGTACCCGGCAGAAACTCCTGGCAGCGGCCATTGATCTGTTCGGCCGCCAGGGTTTCGAGGGCACCTCCATTCGCGAGATCGCGCGACAGGCGAAAGCCAATATTGCGGCGATTGCCTATCATTTCGGCGGCAAGGAGGAGCTCTACCGCGCCTGTCTCGAACACATCGTCCACTCCGTGGGACAAGGCTTGGGCGAACAGCTGCAGCCATCCGATGATTTGGATCTCGATCCGGATCAGGCCCGCAAAGCCTTGAAGGACATTTTTTTCGCCATAACCGGCTTCCTCTTGGCAACGCCACAGGTCGCGAGCTTCGTTCGCGTGGTCGTCCGGGAGCAAATGGACCCCACACCCTCCTTCGATCTCCTTTACCGCGATTTCATGGAGCCCCTGCACCGCCGCCTCTGCCGGCTGTGGGCCCTGGCCTCAGGAAGCGATGCTGAAAGCGAGACCACCAAGGTCGCGGTGTTCAGCATTCTTGGCCAAGTGCTCCTGTTCCGCATCGCCCGTGCGGGTGCTCTGCGCCGCATGGGCTGGCGCGACATTGGCGAGCGCGAGCTCGCCATCTTGCGGCAACGCATCGCTATCAACGTTGAGCTTTTGACCAAGCCGGGGGAAGGCAAAGCAAAATGAGCTGGCTCTGCAGCTTTGCCCTTTTCACCTGGCTCGGCTGGTGTTCGGTCGCAGCGGGCCCGCAGCTGACGGGTTATGTGGAGGGAGAATATATTTGGATCTCTCCGGTTTTCACCGCGCGAATCGAGCAGGTTCTCGCGAAGAGAGGTGATCGCGTCGAACGCGGCTCGGTGCTGGCGGAACTGGAAAAGGAAGACGCGGAGCTCGAGCGCATGCAGGCGCAAGCAAGGCTCGCCGAAGCCCGCTCGCTATATGCCAACATGAGCAAGGGGCTCAGGCCGGATGAGATCGCCGCAATGGAAGCAACCCTTGCATCCGCCAAGGCTCAGCTGCGCCAAACGCAATTGGTATTCGACCGCACGAGCAATCTTTACGAGAAGGGGATCGCCAGCAAGGCGAGCTACGATGAGGCCGAGGCGGCGCGCGCCCAGGCCGAGGCCAGGGTCAGGGAGCTCACCGAAAGACTTGATGTCGCCCGCGCCGGAGCGCGTCCCGACGAGCTTGCCGCGCAGCAGCAGAAGATCCGCGAGGCGACTGCCGTCCTCGACGCCGCTAGCTGGCGGCTGCAGCAGCGGCGCGTCGTGGCGCCAAGCAACGGCGAGGTGAGCGACATTCTCCTCAATCCGGGTGAGATTGCAGGCCCCTCCTCGCCGATCATGTCGTTTCTTCCTGACCGCGCCGTGAAACTCACGCTCTTTGCCCGAGAACAGGAGCGGGCAGTTCTTGCACCAGGAACGAAGCTTGCGATCAGTTGCGACGGCTGCCCTTCCGGTCTCACCGCAACGGTGAGCTATGTGGCGCATGAGCCGGAATTCACCCCGCCCGTCATCTATTCCGTCGATCGCAGGCAGAAGCTCATGTACCGCATCGAAGCTCGCCCCGATGGATCGAATACGGTCTTGCAGCCTGGCCTGATCGTCGATGCCCGTATCGTCGCCCCGCCCTAGACCATGAGCGTCGCCTCCGTTCATGGACTCGTCAAGCGCTTCGGCACCAAGGTCGCCGTCGATGGCGTATCGCTCACGCTGGAAGAAGGCGAGATCATGGGTTTTCTCGGGCCCAATGGCTCGGGCAAGACAACCACCATCCGCATGATCTGCGGACTGCTGACTCCCGATGCGGGCACGGGCACGGTACTTGGCCATGATGTGCTCACCGAAAGCCGCGCCATCAAGCGCGAAGTTGGCTACATGACCCAGCGCTTCACCTATTACGAGGACCTGACGATCGCCGAGAATCTGGCCTTCGTCGCCAAGCTTTATGATTTG
>Ga0075421_100002095_pt1 | contig 23624 bp, 23 predicted proteins | sample SoiMetdeltSBSDD5_FD_75292 | JGI IMG/M metagenome (GOLD analysis project Ga0075421, IMG submission 75292) | Bulk soil microbial communities from a Populus tree surrounding site in Tennessee, USA - Soil MetaG P. deltoides SBSDD5 | ecosystem: Environmental > Terrestrial > Soil > Tree plantation...
TGGAGAGCCGCTGGTCCTTCATCCGCGCCGCCGCCTCCACGAGCAGGCCCAGGCGCTTCAACGGCGTGAGCCGCGAGACCGCGAAGACGTAGTCGCCGTACTCGTCCGTGCGATAGGGCCGCTCCGGCGGTGGCGGATAGAGCAGCTCGCTGGGGATGCGCCCGAAGCGCTGCAGGCGGGCCTGGATGGTCTTGCTCTGCGCGATCAGGCGATGCACGTTCCGGGTGAGGAGCCAGCGGTCGATGGAGTGGAAGACGCGCCGGCGCACGCCCTCCTTCAGCCGCCCCTTGCGCCCGAGCCCGCGCACGAAGCGCTCCCAGAGGTCGTAGTACTCGCGCATGCGGTGGTTGAGCCAGCAGACATGGTGCCAGTGGCGGACGGCGTAGGAGGGGAACCGCAGCGAGATCACCTGGTCCACGGGCTGGCCGTCCGCGGTCTCGCCCACGTCGGTGAGACGGGTGGCCCAGTACGCGGAGAGCTGGCGGCCGAAACGGTTCTGCGGCGTGACCATCACCTCGGAGAGGAAGCCGGCGGAGCGCAGCGCGGCCGCCGTCGCCTCCGCGATGGCGAGGTGGCCTCCGCGCACGAAGAGCGCGCCGGAGGTGACGACCAGGATCCGCTTCGTCCGGCTCACGGGGCGGGTGCCGCCTCCCGCGTCCGCACCACGCGCGCGGGCACGCCCACGGCGACCGCGCCCGCGGGCAGGTCCTCCGTGACCACCGCCCCCGCGCCCACCACCACGTGATCGGCGATGCGCACGCCGTCCATGACCTTGGCCCCCGCTCCCAGCCACACGTTCTCGCCCAGGGTGATGCCCTTCGACCGCCGCTCCTGCTCGATGACGGGCACGCCCGCCTGCTCGAACTCGTGGCCGCCGCCGACCAGGTACGTGTAGGCGGCGAAGAGGCCGTAGCGTCCGACCGTCACCTGCGAGCCGGAGAAGATCTCGGACTGGAACCCGATGTTGACGTGGTCGCCCAGAGTGATGTCGCCGTCCTTGCACGAGAGGATGGTCCCGCGGCCCAGGAACACGCCGTTGCCCACGCGGATCCCGGTGTTGGTCGTGCCCTTGGCGTCGAGGAGGACGAGGTCGTCCACCACCACGTCGTCACCGAGGTGGATCTTGTGCGGGTGGCGCACCACCACGCCCTGTCCGAACGTCACGTTGCGCCCGGACGATCCCAGCATCAAGGGGTAGGCGATACGGCGGAGGACGAGTCCGAGCGCCCCCGGGACCCAGGAAGTGAAGAGCACGATGCATTCGTAGAGGAGGAGGCGGCCGAGACTGCGACTGCCCACCACGAGGTCCTGATACTTCGCGAGCGACGAGGATTTCGGGTCCTGGAGGGCGGTTTGGATCGCAATGGGCCGGGGCTCGCGCAAGGTTGGTCCTTTCCGGCGCGTCACTGTATCATGCAGTCTTTTCGGCACATGCACGACCGCCTTCCCTCTTCCGGCGTCCCATCGCGAGCGTGAAGACGGCGACGCCTCTGGCCTCGGCCGCGTCGCGGGCGGTCGTCGTGGGGCTCGTCGTCTTCGCGGCCGGGTGCGGGGGGGCGAATCCGATCGGCCCCATGCCCTCGCCCAGCCCGAGCCCGACGGCGCAGCCGGGGGGCACCATCACGGGTGGCTACACGCTGTCGATCACGCCCTCCGCGTCCTGCGCGATGTCGCGCACGCCGATCACCTTTCTCATGATGACGGGCGCCGACGCGGGCGTGACGACGCATCCCGGCGTGCAGTTCCTGCTCGACCCCACCGGCACCCTCTCCCGCTTCGAACTCGAGGCGGTCTACGAGAGCTTCCAGGTCCACGGCGGGCTGGGCACGAACGAGGTGGGCGCCGTCTCCGACCAGGGCCAGTGGGTCTGGGTGCGCGCGATCGCCTCCGGCCCGATCGTGCGCGCCACCGACGGTCGCGGCACGCTTCTGACCGGGACGCTGGCCGGATACCTCGCGCTGGCGCCGGTCGGCGGGTCCGAGGGTGACCTCGGGAGCTGCTCCGCGGCCGATCACGCGCTGAGCCTTCGGCCGCGATGAGCTTCCGGCCCCTGCCGCTCGCCGCCGCCGCCCTGCTGCTCGCGGGCCGGGCGGACGTCCGCGTCTCTTCGGCCGCCACTCCGGAGCCCGTGCGCGTCCGGGCCAGCGCCGCCTTGGCGGCCTGCCTGGCTCCAGCGTTGGACGCGGTCGCGCCGGCCGCCGGCGTGTCCTTCGTCCTCACCACCGCCGATCCGGATCCGCCGCAGGACGCGGACCTCGTGGTCGGCGACGACCTCGAGATGACGCGGCTTCTGGAAGGCGGGGGCGCCGAGGTCGCGAGCGCGGTGGATCTCGGCCAGGTCCCCTGGGTGACGGTGGTGCCGGAGGGCTCGCCGCGCGGGTCCCTGTCCGCGTTCGCGGTGGAGCCGGTGGCGGTGCTCGCGGGCCGCGCGGGGCGGGAGGCGCGCGCATCCTTGGGAACGCTGGCCGCCGGACGTCTCGCCGTCACGAGTGATGTGGCCCAGCTGCGTCGCGCACGCTACGCGCTGGTGCCGCGCTCCCTGGCCGGCGCCGGCGAGCACCGGCCATCGCAGGTGCGCCCGCTGGTGGCCACGGCCGCGCTCATCGCAGGATCGCCGCGGCGGGCGGCCGCGGCCCGCTTCCTCGCGCGTCTCGCGGGCGCGGATGGCCGGCGCGCGCTCGGAGCCTGCTTCGACCCGATGCCATCACAGCCCGCGCCCGCGCGCGCCGCGGCCGTGTATGCGCAGTCGGTCGTGGACTGGTGGATGCCCGCCTGCTCCCTGGCGCGCAACCGCTACGTCGATCCCGGCGAAGTGCGGGGACCGCCGGACGCGGTCAACCTGGGCGGCCAGGACAACTACCTCGGCTTCATCAGCCTGGGCCAGGGGGGCTACGTCACCGTGGACATGGGAGCCGCCTTCACGGACGCCGACGGACCCGACGTCCGCGTCTACCAGACCGTCTCCGGCGCGGGCGAGCCCGTGACCCTCTACGCTTCCACGAGCCCGGAGGGGCCGTTCACGCTCGTGGGGCTGCGCGTGCCCTGCGGCGAGCGCTCGCCCGGCCTCTTCTCGAACCACTGCGACTTCGATCTCCGCGCCGGGGGCGTCGCCAGCGCCCGTTACCTCAAGATCGAGGACGGCGAGATCTATCCCTGCCTGGCCGCGGGGTCGGTCACGGAGGGCGCCGACATCGACGCCGTCGAGATCCTCGGCGCCCGCAATTGAAGCGGTCCGCTCTCCTCATCGCGAAGGTCGCGGTCAGCATCGCCCTCCTCGCGTACCTGCTGTCCACCACCGATCTCGACGCCTTGCAGCGCCGCGTCCGCGCCGGAGACCCGCTCCTGCTCGCCCTGGCCATGGCGCTCTACGCGGCGATCCTCGCCATCTCGACCTGGCGCTGGCGCGTCCTGCTCGAGGCGCAGGGCTACACGATCCCGCTGGCCCATCTCTCCGGCTCCTACCTGGTCGCCACCTTCTTCAACAACTTCCTGCCCAGCAACATCGGCGGCGACGTCGTCCGCGTGCGCGACAGCTCGAGGCTCACCGGCTCCACCACGACTTCGCTGGCCGTGGTGGCCATCGACCGCATCCTCGGGCTCGGCGCCCTGTACGCCCTGGCCTTCGTGGCCTTCGTCACCGGCGGCCCCCTGGTGCGAGAGCTCGCGGGCGCCCGCTCCGTGCTGCTCGCGCTCGGGCTCGTCTTCGGCGGCCTCGCCTACGTCTTCTTCCGCCCCGGCATCGCCCGGCGGGTGGTGAGCGCGTCCGGCCTCGGCCGGATGCCCTGGGCGCTCAAGCGCTTCGAAACCGTGCAGTCCGCCGTGCATGTCTACCGCAGCCGGGTCCAGGCCGTCTGGCTGGCCTTCATGGGCAGCGTCGCCCTGCAGGCCATCGTCGTGTACTACTACTTCACGGTGGCGCGGGCGCTGCGCATCCCGTTGCCCCTCTCCGCCTGCTTCCTGATGGTCCCGCTCTGCACGCTCGTGCAGACGGTGCCGATCTCCTTCAACGGCTGGGGCATCCGCGAGAGCGTGTTCATCCTGTACTTCCACCAGGTCGGCCTCGGCAAGGACAGCGCCCTCGCCTTCAGCCTGGTGGGGGCGGGACTCATCGTCCTCATGTCCCTCAGCGGCGCGATCGTCTGGACGGCACGGGAGGCAACGCCCGCGCCTGCTCCTCCGCCCGAGGCATGAGCACGGGCGCGATCCCCGTCCTCCACGTCTGCGACAAGTTCGGCGTGGCCGGATCGAGCATCCACGGCGTGTCGCGCCTCTTCTCCTGGTGGTTCCCGCGTTACGGCCCGCGCTTCGCGCCCTCTCTGGTCGGGCTCAAGCATCCGGAGCCCGCGACGCGATGGCTGGCCGAGCAGGGCATTCCCGTCCACAACCTCGGCCGGGGCCGGTTCGATCCCCGCATCCTGACCGACCTCGTGCGCGTGGGACGCGAGCGCAAGGCGCGCATCCTGCACGTCCATGGCTACGCCGCCGCCGACTTCGGACGCGTGGCCGCGCGCCGCCTGGGCGCCGCCCTCGTCCTGCACGAGCACTTCGCGGATCCGCGCATGCCCGCCTACCAGGGCCTGGCCGACCGCGCGCTGTCGGGCCTGACCGACCGCGCCATCGCGGTGAGCGCCTCCACCCGGGACTTCCTGGTCCGCGAGCGTCACGTTCCCGCCGCCCGCGTGCGCCTCATCTGGAACGGCGCGCCCCTCGACGAGTTCGCACCCGCCTCCCTCGACGTCGCGCGCGCGGCCCGGCAATCCCTGGGCGTGGTCGCCGATGCCCTCGTGGTCGGCACCATCGGCCGCCTCAGCGAGCAGAAGGGCCACCGCTACCTGGTCGAGGCAGCGGCCGCGCTGCTTTCGTCCCGGCCGAACGTGCAGGTCGTGATCGTGGGCGACGGCGATCAGATGGATGCCTTGAAGGCCCAGGCCGTGGCCCTTGGCGTCTCGGGCCGGGTGACCTTCGCCGGCCATCGAACGGACGTGCCCGCCCTGCTCGGCGCCATCGACGTCTTCGCGATCTCCTCCACGTACGAGGGGACGCCGCTCGCCCTGTTCGAAGCGATGGCGGCGGGCAAGGCGATCGTCTCCACCGCGGTGGACGGGTGTCGCGAGGTGCTGGAGGACGGCGTCACTGCCCTGCTCGTCCCGCCGCGCGACGGCGCCGCCCTGGCCGCGGCCCTCGGCCGTGTCGTGGACGATGCGGCACTTCGACGGTCCCTGGCCGACAACGCTCGCGAGGCGTCCACCCGTTACGATATCCGTACGTGCGTGGCCGGGATGGAAGCGCTCTACGACGAGGTCCTCGCCGAGCGAGGGCTCGCCTGAACGCCCGCGGGCGGGGAAAGCCGCAGTGCCACTGAGGACGCTCGGGCAGAAGGCGCGCGAGGCCTTCGAGGTGCCGCGCGACCTGCTCCTGGGGCGCTATCCCCCGTTCGTCACCGGCGGCCCCCTGCCCCGGGGTCACGTTCCGGTGTTCGTGTTCCACAGCCTGGAGCCGGACTCGTTCGCCCGCAAGCTCCAGTACCTGGCCGAGAACGACTACGTCACGCTCTCCGCGACCGAGTACTTCCAGTTCCTCGTGGGCACGCGCCCGGCCCCGCAGAACGCGGTGGTCCTGACCTTCGACGACGGCCGCGGCAGCCTCTGGAGCGTCGGGCAGCCCCTCATGCGCCGCTACGGCATGAAGGGGATCGTCTTCCTCGTCCCCGGGCGCGTTCCCTCGCGGCCCGGCCCCCTGCCGCCCACCTGGGACGACGTGGAGGCGCGCCGCCAGTCTCCGGAGGCGATCATCGCCCGCGAGAGGGGCGACGGAGCCTTCCTGTCCTGGGAAGAGATCGATTCCCTTTCGCGCTCCGGCCTCTTCGACTTCCAGAGCCACACCCTCACCCACGCGCGCATCCACACCGCGCCGCGGGTGACGGGCTTCCTCACCCCGGAGCTGCGTCACGGCTACGCGGCCATGGACGTGCCCGTCATCGAAGTGGACGGACAGGACCGCCTGGCGCACGAGCTTCCTCTGGGCACGCCCCTGCTGCGCTCGGAGTCGCGCACCTCGGAGTCCCTGCGCTTCTACGAAGACGCCGACATCCGCCGCGCCTGCGTGGACACCGTCGCCGAGGAAGGCGAGGGGTTCTTCGCGCGCGGCGATTGGCAGGGACGGCTGCGGCGGCTGGTCGACCGCCGGCCCATCGGCGGCCGCGAGGAGACGAGCGCGCAGCGCGACGCGGCCCTCGTCTCGGAGCTGGCGGGGGCCAAGCGCCTCATCGAGGAACGCACGGGCCGGCCCGTCCTCCACATCTGCTATCCGTGGCACGTCGCCGGACCCACCGTGCAGCGCCTGGCCCGCGACACCGGATATCGGACGGCGTTCATGGGCAAGGTCCCGGGCACGCCGATCACGCTGACGGGCGGGGATCCCATGCGCATCGCGCGCATCGGGGAGGACTACGTCGAGCTCCTGCCCGGGCGCGGACGGGCGGACCTGGGACAGGTCCTGCGACGGAAGTGGCAGCGGCGGCGGCGCGGAAGCGCGTAGTAGGATGACCCGCGCCCTGCCGCCCGCTCCGAGGAGGTGACGTGGCCGAGCTGTCCGAGACCAGCGCCCCCGGGAACCTGCTGCTGCCCGTGCTCCCCCTGCGCGACCTCTGCCTCTTTCCCGAGGCTTCCCTGGCCGTGGTCGTCTCCGCGCCGGGCGCGTTGCGCGCGCTGGAGATCGCGAAGAGGACGGGCGCGCGCGTGCTGGCCCTGGCCCAGCGCGAGAACGCGAGCTCGCCGCGCGATCTGCACGAGATGGGAACGGTGGCGCGCGTGGCCGAGGACGCGGCCCTTCCCGACGGCGGGCACCGCGTGGAGCTGGACGGGGCCAGCCGCGCCCGCGCGGTGAGCGTCGTGGGCACGGACGTGCTGGTGGCGGAGGTGTCGCTCCTGGACGAGGGCGACGCCGGGGACGACTGGGGCTCGGCGGTGGAGGCGCTCGCCCGCTACCTCCACGCCCATGCCGAGCTGCGGTCGTTCCTCGACCAGCAGCGGCGCTCGCCGGAGCCGATGTCCTGGGTGAACCTGGCCTGCCAGCACCTGCCCATCACCGCCACCGCGCGGCAGAAGCTGCTGGAGTCGCCGGCGCCCGAGCGCTGCCTCAAGATCAGCCGCGGCCTCGATGCCCTGCTCCGCAAGGAGCAGGGGGCCTGACGTCCGAGCCGGCGCCGCCCGTCGCGCGCGACCTCGCCCGCAACACCGTCTTCTCCGCGATCGGCGAGGGCTCGAACGTCCTCCTTTTCCTCCTCGGCTTCCTGGCCGCGCGTCTCCTGGGTCCCACGCCGTTCGGCGAGTACAGCACGGCCTTCGCGTTCGTGGGCCTCTTCCGGATCCTGCCCGACTTCGGCATGTCCTACGCGTCCACGCTCGCCATCAGCCGCGACCGGTCGCAGGCCCAGCGCCTGGTCGGAAGCCTGCTCGGCTTCCAGGCCGTCCTGAGCCTGGCCACGATCGCGCTCTGCCTCGCCATCGGCGCGACGCGCTACTCCGGCGTGACCTGGTTCGCGGTCGTGATCCTGACCTTCGATCTCGTCCTGAAGTCGGTCAAGTCGACGCTGCGCTGGCTCCTGAAGGGGCTGGAGCGTTTCGGCACGGAGGCGGTGTCGCTGCTCTTCGAGCGCGTCCTCCTGCTGGCCCTGGGAGCGGCCGTCCTGGCCACCGGCCGTGGCGTGCGCGGATTCGTGCTCGTCTTCCTCGCCGTCCGCCTGGTGGACACGAGCGCGCTCGCGGCCTACGTGCAGCGGCGGGTGCTGCCCCTGGCCCCGCACTTCGACGGGCCCCTCTGGGCCGACCTTCTGCGCAAGGGCCTGCCCTTCGCCTATGCGGGCGCGATGATCACGCTCGTCTTCCAGGTGGACACGGTCATCCTGGAGAAGATGCGCGGGGCCACCGAGGTCGGGTGGTATCGCTCGCCCGTCCTGGTGCTCGAGGGCCTGACCCTCGTCCCGCGCATCCTCGGCTACGCGCTGATCCCGACCATGGCCGCCTGGGCGGCCACGCGGCCGGAGGTCGTCACGGAGCTCTACGGCCGGGGGTCGAAGTACCTGCTCCTGGCCGGCCTGCCCATCGGCGCCTTCGGGCTACTCGAGTCCCAGCGATTCGTCGCGCTGCTCTTCGGCCCCACGTACGGGCCGAGCGTGGCCGCGTCGCAGATCCTCCTGCCCGCGGCGACGTTCATGTTCCTGTCCAACTTCGGCGAGACCGCGCTGGCCTGCGTCAATCGCTGGGGCACGATCGTCGTCGTGTCCACGCTGGCGCTCGTCGTCAACGTCGCGCTGAACCTCTGGCTGATTCCGGGGCTCGGATTCATCGGCGCGGCCTGGGCCACGCTGTTCACGGAGGCGCTGTATTTCCTGGCCGGTGCGATTGCCCTGCGCGCGTACGGCTATCGCGCGAGTTGGGCGGGGATCGCGTGGCGTCCCGTCCTGGCCACCGCGGCCTTCGCGGGCGTCCTGTGGCTGGCGCGGCCCTGGCCACTGGTGGCGGCGTCTCTCGCCGCCTGCGCGGCGTACGCGGGGGCGACGGTGCTGCTCGGGGTGTGGGATGCGAGAGAGAAGGAGTTGGTGATGGGAATGCTGCGGCGACGCGTTCGGCGCGGCTAGCAGACCTATCCGTCCCGGGACGGATAGCATCGTGACGCGAGATATATTTTCGGCCCTTCGTTGATTCGGACCTGCATTTCCCGACTCACCGCTCGTTTCATTTCGTGCGCGTCTCTACACACACGCCAGCGATGCCTCGGGGCCGCGCTGCGCGATTCGCGCGCGAAAGGAATCATTCGTGCCGCACCGTGGCCCGCGCGTTCTCCGTGCGGGCTGCGGAGGCCGCGCCGGGCTCGCGAAAATCATCGTGATACACCAGCATCATGAACACGAACATGTTCGCTCTCGCGTCTCGTCTCTCGGACCCCGATCTGCTCGCCCGTCTCTGCGCGCTCGCCGGCAAGGAGCGCGAGGCGGCGGCCGAGCTGGTCGCCCACCTGGCCGTGCTCGATGCGCGCCCGTCTCTCTACGCGGCGCAGGGTCAGGGATCCCTCTTCAGCTACTGCACCCGGGTCTTGCATCTCTCGGAGGACGCCGCCTGTAACCGAATCGACGCCGCTCGTGCCTGCCGGCGCTTTCCCGTGATCCTCGACCTGCTCGCGTCCGGTGAGCTGTCGCTCGCGTCTGTGCGGATGCTGCGGCCGTGCCTCACCTCGGAGAACCACGAAGCCGTGCTCGCTCGAGCCCGTGGTCGAAGCCGACCGGAGGTGCTGTCCCTCATCGCCGAGTTGGCGCCACGACCGGACGTGCCTTCGACAGTGCGCAAGCTTCCCGCCGCCCGGCCGACGCCCAGCAACGCCTCATCACCAGCGCCAACGCAGATCGCTCCTTCCGACGCGACGGCGGCCACTCCGAATCCGTCGACCGTTCCGGCTGCGGAAGCGCCATCCAAGATCCTCACGCCGCTCGCGCCCCCGCGTCGTCCGATCGTCGAGCCGACGTCGCCGGACCGCTATCGCGTCCAGTTCACGATCGGAAAGGAGAGCCACGAGAGGCTCCAGCGGCTCCAGGCCCTCCTGCGCCGCGAGATTCCGAACGGTGATCCCGGCGCCATCTTCGACCGCGCCATCGCGCTGCTTCTCGAGCGAGTCGAGAAACAGAAGCTGGGGCTGACCGCGAAACCCCGGCCAAGCCGTCCCGGGACGGATGGGAGCGCCTCGCGTCATCCGCCCAATCAGTCCAGGCGCGTGGCGTGGCGCCGCGACGATGCGCGGTGCGCGTTCGTCGCAGCGAATGGGCAAAGATGCGGCGAGCGCGCGTTCCTGGAATTCCACCACATCGAGGCCTTCGCTTTGGGTGGGCCGCCAACGCCAGACAACATCTCGCTACGGTGCCGCCGTCACAACCAATACGAGGCCGAGCGGGTGTTTGGCCCTCGCACGACGCCAGATCGGGAGGCGGTGCCAGTCACGGAGCCGAACGGGACGCCGGAGGGCACTGGAACGGAACAGAACATCGATCGCCGCGGTTAGCGGAAAGGAGGCTGTGGTCAGGTCGGTGGTCAGCTTTTGCCGGCTTAACGGCGCGGGCGACGGTCAACCTCGAGCGCCACCGAAACGAACGTCCCGCGTGGCCTCAGGTCCCCGGGGATCGACTGACCTCGTTCGGATCGGAAGCGCAGCGCGGTCACGAACGTGTCGTAGTACGGGAACCCCGCCCCCGGCTCGAAGACCAGCTCGCGCGTCTCGTCCGCCGCCAGCTCCGCCGTCTGCTCCGCCCCACAGATCCGGATCGTGACGTGATCGCCGATCGGTCCCCCGGTCACGCGCACGTGCATCCGCCGCACCGGCTCCAGCGCGCGCAGCACGACCTCCGCGCGCGACCCCCCAAGCCAGAAGCCCTCCACGCCGTCGCGGGTCTCCTTGCCGTATGTCCCGTCGTCCATGAAGTACAGGAAATACGCCTTCGGATCCGCCGGCCAGTGCTTGTGCGCGTCGCCTTCGGTGTCGCCGTACGGGACCTTCTTGCGCCAGGCGTCGGTGAAGACGGAGAGGTCGTTGAGCATCGTCAGCTCGGCCGGGAGGTACGGAAAGACACCACGCGTGGCGTGATCGCCGGGGCGCAGCGAATGGTGGAGCGGGCGGAGCCACACCGGCGCCAGCAACAGGGCGGAGAGCGCGGCCGCGGCCACCACGAAGATCTCCCGGCGGGCGGGCAGCATCAGCACGAACAGCGGCAGCAGGTTCAGGAAGTAGCGGTTCCCCACCGTGCCCCCGCCGCCGTACCAGTTGTCGGGGATGATGCGGATGTAGAAGAGCCAGGAGATGACGAGAGCCGAGAGGGCGAGCCATCCGGTGGCGGAGCGGGGTCCGCGCGCCAGGAACACGGCCAGGGCCACCACCGCGGGCAGGAAGTACGCGAGCGCGCCGCCGAACCGTCCCACCCAGAAGTAGTAGAGATTGCGCAGGACCGAGACCTCGATCTCGCGCGAAGCCCGCGGGGGTCCCGTGCGCGCGGAGGCGGCGGCCGCGTCCTCGCCCTCGATGGCGGGACCGAGCTGATCCGTCGTCATCCAGAAGCCGCTGTTGCCGAAGGTGACCCGCTGCCCATCCCCGCCGACCTCCTCCGGAAAGCGGCCGTAGAAGGTCTTGCGCTCGCCGCCCTGGTAGTTCGGCTCGCCCGTGACGGCGGCGTTGGCCGCGAAGAGGCCGGCCACGACCGCGGCCAGGGCGAGGCCGCGCCGCAGCGACTCGCGCAGGGCGGGCCACCAGGACCCGCGGCGGGCGGCGAGCAGCGGCGCGACGCCGAGGGGTAAGGCGAGGAGCAGGTTGTAGGGCTTGGTGTAGGTCGCGATTCCGAGGAGGACCGCCGCCCACATCGGCCGCTCCCGGCGCCACGCGAAAAGGCCCCCGGCGACCAGGGCCAGCGTGAACAGCTCCGGGGTGGGCCAGACGAGATACAAGGGCGCGATGGTGGCCAGGATGAGGGCCACGGCCGCGGCCAGGGACCACGCCGGCGAGGCGCGCGTCCGCAGCTCGAGGTAGGCGAGCACCAGCGCGAGACCGAGGGAGAGGGCGTTCGTGACGAGCAGGCCGCGCGTACCCATGAGCGCGACCAGGGGCGCCGCCGCGACCGGATAGGTGAAGGCCTTGGCGAAGTAGATGCGCTTGTCGGATTCGGGGACACGGCGCACCCAGGGGAATCCCCCCGCCCCGTCCCACCGGAGCCCGCCGCTCGCGCGCTTCAGGAACAGGCCCTGGGGACCGGAAGGAAACTCCCGCCGGACGCGGAACACGTCGCGCGCCTCGTAGCGCAGGTCGCCGTCCTCGGCCAGGCTGTGCGCCATCGTGTAGTAGGTCGCGCCGTCCCCCCAGAAGCCGGGCAAGCGCACGAGACAGACCCCGGCGACCATCGCGGCTACGATCGCGGCCAGGAGGACGCGCGCCTCGCGCTCGCTCACAGCCAGCCCGCCTGCCGGTACCAGGCCGCGGTACGCGCGACGCCCTCGTCCACGTCCACCTTCGGCGCGTAGCCGAGCAGGTGCCGGGCCTTCTCGATCGAGAAGGAGCGGTTCTTCGTCCAGAAGTCCACGCGCCGCCGGTGCAGCGGAGGGTCGATCTCGAAGGGCACGCAGATGGCCTCGCACAGGTCGCCGGCGAGGTGAATCGGGGCCACCGGGATGTGGAAGGGCAGGACGCGCCCGCCCGTGTGTCGCGCGATCGTGCGCGCCAGGTCCGTCTGCGAGACGGAGCCCGGCCCGGCCACGATGAACGCCTCCCCCGGCGCGGCCGGATGCGTGAGGGCCAGCTCGTACCCGTCGAGCAGGTCGTCGATGAAGACGAGGTGGTAGTGCGGACGCCCGGATCCCACGACCGCGTAGCGGCCGCGGGCGATGGCGCGGAAGAGCTTCCGCAGGCGCGTCTCGCCGGGGCCATAGATCGCGCCCGGGCGCACCACGACCACGGGCAGGCCTCGCTCGCGATGGAAGCGAAGCGCGAGCGTCTCCGCCTCAGCCTTCGTCTCCTGGTAGATGTCGCCGGGCTCGAAGGGTGCCGTCTCCTCCGCCGGAGGATGGCGCACGCTGCCGTGAACCCCGACGGTCGAGGTATGGACGAAGCGGCGCACGCCCGCGCGCGCGGCCGCCTCCAGCAGGCGCTCGGTTCCGCCCACGTTCACGTCGCGGTAGTAGGAGTCGGGATGGCCGGCGGTTCGATAGACGGCGGCCACGTGCGCCACCGCGTCCGCGCCCTCGACCAGACGAGCGAGGGCATCCCCTTTCGCGAGGTCGCCCTCCACCCAGGCCAGGCCGGAATCCGCCTCCGCCCGCGGCGCCCCCGGCCGGGCCAGCGCGGCCACCTGGTGCCCGCGTGAGCGGAGCCTCTCGATGAGCCGGCTGCCCGTGTAACCCGTTCCGCCCGTGATCGCGACACGCAAGCGGGCAGTCTAACTTGCGGGTGTGCCCGGCCGGGTAATGGGGCTTGACCGCGAGGCCGCCGGAGCGTAGCGTCGTCGCAATTCGACTGGCAGGGCCGTCCCTCGCGGTTCTGCAGTGACGCGCTTCTCGACCGCCCCGCGTCGGGCGCTCCCATCGCCCGTCCGAGGAGGCAGTCATGCCGAAGCGGCACTACGAGGTCGATCCCCGCGTCCTGACCGTCTTCTTCTTCGTGGCCATCCCGTTCCTCGCCTTCGGGGCGCTGGTGGTCATGAACCTGGCCCGCGGCCACTTGCAGAACGTGACCGGCCAGAACCTCGAGCAGCGCGCCGGGGAGGCCCGGCAGCTGGTCGAGCGCTACGTGCTCGGCCAGTTCAGCCACCTCCACCTCATCGCCCTCGATCCCCAGGTCCGCGCCGCGGTGGCCGCCCCGCCCCGCGAGGGCGGTCCGGACGAGCTCCGAAAGCTCGACCAGGCGTGGGCGGCCGGAGATCCCGGACTCGTCGCCTCCGTGGCCGGCTCGCCCCTGGCCGCGCGCCTTCGGGAGGTGGGCCAGACCCAGCCCGCCTTGCGGCTCCTCCAGGTCGTGGACGCGCGGGGGCGCCTCATCGCCACCACCGCGCGCGGGGGACGCCTGTGGAACGGCGATACCGGATGGTTCCGCGCCTTCCGGGACACGGAGATCGGCGGCCGGCCCTACGTCGTCGACATCGTGTCGCCCCCGGGCGGCGCGGGCACGATGTTCGAGATCGACGTCCCCGTCCGCGATGCCACGGACGGCCATCTGCTCGGAGCCCTGCGCGCCCTCTACGACGCATCGGACCTCTACAGCGTGCTCGCCTCCGTGCGCGTCGGCCGGACGGGGCACGCCGTCTTGATGCGCACCTCCGACGGCCTCATCCTCGCCTCCGACGAGAGCTCGCGCGTCCTCAAGGACCGCTTCCCCGGCTTCGAGTACATCGGGGCCGCCCGCCGCGAGAAACGCGGGTTCTGGGCCATGCCCAGCGTGCGCTCGGGCGAGGTCGAGGAACCGCCGCGCATCGTGGGCTTCGCCTCCGTGGAGCAGGTGCCGAGCGTCGAATGGACGGTCGGCGTCGAGCAGGACCTCGAGGAGGCGGTGGCCCCCATCAAGAGCATCGGCTGGTACCTGTTCGCGCACGTGATCGGCGTGGTCGCGCTCACGGTGCTGCTCGCCCTCTACTTCTCGTCCCAGCTCGAAGCTCCCGTCATCGAGGAGGCGCTGCACCTCCACGAGGAGCACGTCCCCTCGAACTATCGCGCCGCGAGCTGAGCGGCGGCGCCGCGGCCGGCGACCTCGCCGAGCAGGGCACGGTAGCGGACGAGGGCCCCCGCCTCGTCAAAGCGGGCCTCCGCGATCTCGCGCCCGCGCGCCCCCAGCCGCGCGCGGGCGCCGGCGTCGAGGGCGAGCGCGCGCAGCCGCGCGGCCAGGTCGGCCACGTCGCCGGCAGCCACCAGCCAGCCGGACGCGCCGTCCTCGATCACGTCCACGATGCCGCCCGTGCGCGCGCCCACCGCGGGCAGTCCCGTCGCCGCCGCCTCGATGAGCGAGAGGCCGAGCGCCTCGTAGACGGATGGGAACGCGAACACGTCGGCGGCCTGCAGCGCTTCCGACACGTCGTCCAGCCGTCCGGTGAAGGTCACGCGCAGGGCGAGCCCCTCGCGAACGACCGCCGCCCGCAGGTCCTCCTCGACGGACAGGGCCTGCCCCGCTCCCGAGCCCACGATCAGGAGGTGCGCGGACGGCACGTCCGCCGCCATCTTCGCGAACGCGGCCAGCAGGTCCTCCAGGCCCTTCCCGCGCAGCAGCCGCCCCGTGTAGGCGATGACGCAGGCGTCCGCGGACAGGCCGAAGCGCGCGCGGGCCGCCCGTCGCTCCTCGGCGGACGGCGGATGAAAGCGCGCGGTGTCGACGCCATGGGGAATGTGCGCGATCTTCTCGGCGGGGACCCCGGCGGCGAGCATCTCCTCGCGGATCCGCCGCGACATGGCCACGAAGCCGTCCGCATCGCGCAGGAGCAGGTTGCGCGCGCTCGTCCCCGCGCGGATGGCGCGGCCGAGCGCCGTGCCCGCGAAGGGCTGGCCCCAGGTGTAGACCTCGCCCGACATCTCGCCGTTCACCTCGGGCTGCAGGATCACGCGCTTGCCCGCCGCGCGCGCGGCCAGCAGGCCGGGCAGGCCGAGGACGCGCGTGCCGCGCACGATGAGCACGTCGTAGACGGGGCGAAGCCGGCGCAGCGCCGCCAGCACGTGCGGGACCATCCGGTACTTGCCGGAGCGGCCGGGGCCGGGCGGAGGGACGCGCACGACGCGCATGCCCTCGAACGTCTCTTCCGCCGGCCACTGGCTCTCGCCCCGCCGCGTGACCACGGTGACGGGCGTGCCCGTGCGCGCGAGGTCCCGCCCGAGCGCGCGAATGTGCCGCTCGCCGCCGCCAAGGACCGGATGGAACGACTCGGCGAGGAAGAGGACGCGGATCAACGGCCGGGGGCGACGCGCTCGCGCTCGGGCGCCGGCTGCTCCGCCGGCGGCATCTCCTTGACGACGTAGGTCGGCTTGCCCTGGCTCTCGTGGTAGATGCGCACGAGCATCTCCGCGAGAAGGCCGACCATGACGAAGACGAGGCCGGTGACGAAGGCGAGCGCCCCGAGCACGAGCAGCGGCCGCCCCCCGATCGCCTCGTCCTCGAACAGCTTCAGCCAGGTGAGGTAGGCCAGGACGCCGAGGCCCACTCCTCCGAACAGCAGCCCCCAGCCACCGAAGAGGTGGGAGGGCCGCGTCCCGTAGGCGCCGAGGAACTTGACCGTGAAGAGGTCGAGCAGCACGCGCACCGTCCGCCCCAGGCCGTACTTGCTGTGACCGCGTGTGCGTGGCCGGTGGTTGACGGGCATCTCGGCCACGCTCACGCCCATCCAGGAGGCGACGGCGGGGATGAACCGGTGCATCTCGCCGTAGAGGCGCAGGTTCCGCACCACTTCCGCCCGGATGGCCTTGAGCGAGCAGCCGTAGTCACTGAGGTGCACCCCAGTCGCCCACGAGATCAACCGGTTGGCGAACCAGGACGGCACCTTCTTCGAGTATGGGTCCTGCCGCTCCTTCCGCCATCCACAGACGAGGTCGAAGCCGCCCTCCTCGAGCCGGGCCACCAGCCGCGGGATGTCGGCGGGGTCGTTCTGGAGGTCGCCGTCGCTCGTGACCACGACTTCGCCGCGCGCGTGATCGAACCCCGCGGAGAACGCCGCCGTCTGGCCGAAGTTGCGCCGGAGGCGCAGGACCCGCACGCGGCGGTCGCGCCCCTCGATCTCCACCAGACGCTGCAGCGTCCCGTCCGTGGACCCGTCGTCCACGATCAGGATCTCGTAGGGCCGGCCCATGGGCTCGAGGCTGGCCGTCAGCTGCTGGTGGAGCTCGGCCACGTTGGCCGCTTCGTTGAAGACGGGGATGACGATCGAGAGATACGGCCGCGCCGCCATTCGGCCGAGTATACGCGGTCGGTTCCGGGGGCCGGTAGCGTCACGAAGGCCGCACTCAGAGATTTCTCATTGACGTCCTACCGGCCGTCCGTGATTGAATTCCGGCATGACTACAGTGACGGACGGGTCGTACCGGTCGCGGATCCTGGGGCTCCTCGGCGAGCGCAATCCCGTCGAAAGCATGGAGGCTTCAGCCAAGCGCGTGGAAGCGGTGGCGCGGAAGCTCGGCGAGACCGGCCTCTCGCGCAGCTATGGCCCCGGCAAGTGGACGGGCAAGCAGATCCTGGCCCATCTCGCCGATGCCGAGACCGCCATCGGGTTCCGCACGCGCCAGGTGCTGGCCGAAGACCACCACACGATCCAGCCCTTCGACGAGTCGGCCTGGGCGCGCCGCTACGACAGCGTGGACGCGGAGGCGGCGCTGGGGGCCTTCCTGGCCTCGCGCCGCTGGAATCTGGCCCTGTTCCGGAAGCTGACCGCGGCGGACCTGTCGCGAGAAGCCGTCCATCCCGAGAGGGGCCCGGAGACGCTCGACACGATCATCCGCCTGCTGGCCGGCCACGACCTGAACCATCTGGCCCAGCTCGAGAAGCTGTAGCTACCGCCCGGCCACGATCAGGTAGGCCCAGTTCGCGAACACCAGCGTCACCGCGGTGACGCGCACCAGCGGCGCCACCGCGGGCGAGATCTCCAGCGCGAGCGCGCGGCCGCGGCGCAGCAGGGCCATATCCGCGAGCCCCCAGGGGACGAGGGCGAGGGCGACGGCCGCGGACAGGGGGTTCATCGTCACCGCCCCCGGCAGGTCCAGGCTGAAGAGGCGTGCGAACGCGCGCGTCGTCCCGCAGCTCATGCAGGGCAGGCCCGTCACGGCCTTGAAGGCGCAGAACGTGCCCGGCAAGCGGTCCAGGTGCAGCACGCCGACCACCGCCGCCACGACCAGGCCGCAGGCCAGGAAGATCGCGCCCAGCGGAGTCGCCCCCGCGCGCGCCACCAGCTTCACGCGCTCACCTCATGTGGCCGAGGGCGCCCGCCATGCCGAAGATGGCGGCGGCGAGGATCCCCGAGCAGCAGCAGCAGATGATCACGAAAGGCACGAGCACGGCCACCGCGGCCTTGCCGCGGCTGATCCCCTGGGCCTCGGAGAGGCCGATCACGAGCAGGACGATCACGTACACGAGCCCCACGATGCCGCCGCAGCCGGGAATGATGTTGAAGATCGACGCGGCCTGGCTGTAGGCAGCCACCCGGAAGGTGGCCTCGAAGCCGCGGGCGGCGCTGCCGAGGGCCAGGAGCACGAGATGGAAGATGCCCGCGCTCAGGAAGACTCCCACCACGATGAACACGGGACCGAAGATCAGGTTCATGACCAGGCCGACCCCGCCCTGCATGTAGGAGGCGAGCCGCTCCATCTCGCTGCTGCCGCCCATGCGCGAGAGGCTCGACGTGAGCACGCTGCGGAACACGAGGTTGTAGATGGTGGAGGCGAAGAGCCCGACGTAGCCGATGATCACCGCGTAGAGCAGGGGGCTCCCGAGCCCGCCCGTCACGGGCATGGACCGGAAGAACGCGGCCGGCTGCGAGAGGACCTGCTTCGTCGTCTCGATCAGGGCGTTGAGGAACCCGATCGTGTCGCGACGCTCCCAGGGGGTCTGGCCGCCGGGAGGCGGCGGCGGGGCGCCGTAGCCCCCTCCTCCGGGAGGATACGCGGGCGTCGGGTATCCGCCGGCCGGTGGATAGGCGGGCGGAGGAGGATAGAGCGGGGCCGCGGAGGGACCCGTCCCGCCCGCGGTGGCCAGATCGGTGCCGCAGTTGGGGCAGAAGCGCTCCGGCGGCTCGGGGAGGACGGTCTGGCAATTGGGGCACTGCGTCATCGTCGCCTCCCGGTGTCTTCCACGCGCGCACCGGCAGTCTAGGGCGCGTCTCTCCGCGCGGTCAAGGCAGCCGGCGCCGGTGGCGCGCGCGCGCCGGCTTGGCCGGCCGCGGGGGCGCGCGGTAGAGTAGCCGGTCATGCCGACCGTCACCGTCGAGACCGTGGACCACGTGGCCCGGCTGGCCCACCTGTCCCTCACGGCCGAGGAGCGCGCCGCGTTCGCGCGACAGCTCGAGCAGGTCCTGGCCTACGCGGAATCGATCCAGGCCCTGGACACGACGGGCGTGGAGCCGATGAGCCACGCCGCCGCGCGCGAGACGTTCCGCGAAGACGTGGTGCGCGCGAGCCTGCCCCGCGAGGAGGCCCTCGCCGCCGCGCCCGACGCGAGCGACGGCCTGTTCCGCGTGCCGCGCGTGCTCGGCGGATGAGCGGCGCGCGGCCCACCGCGGCCGAGATCGCACGGCGCGTCGCCGCCCGCGAGACCTCCGCGGAGGCGGTGACGCGCGAGCACCTGGACCGCATCGCGCGGCGCGACGCGGGTCTGGACGCGTTCCTCACCGTCACCGCCGATCGCGCCCTCGCCCAGGCGAGGCGCGTGGACGCTGCCCTCGCCGCCGGCCGCGCCGCCGGCCCGCTGGCCGGCGTGCCCGTCGCGGTCAAGGACCTCCTCGACATCGAGGGCATCGCCACGACCTGCGGCTCGCGCATCCTGGAGGGATACCGGCCGCCTTTCACCGCGACCGCGGTCGCGCGCCTGGAAGCGGCGGGCGCCATCGTCATCGGCAAGACCAACATGGACGAGTTCGCGATGGGCTCGTCCACCGAGAACAGCGCCTACAAGGTCACCCGGAATCCCTGGGACACCGCGCGCGTGCCCGGCGGGTCCTCGGGCGGCTCCGCCGTGGCCGTGAGCACGGGGATGGCGGCGCTCGCCCTCGGCACCGACACCGGCGGCTCCATCCGCCAGCCCGCCGCCCTGTGCGGCGTGGTCGGCCTCAAGCCCACCTACGGACGGGTGAGCCGGTACGGCGTGGTCGCCTTCGCCTCTTCGCTCGACCAGGTCGGACCCTTGGGGCGCACGGTCGAAGACGTCGCCCTGGCCGCGACCGCGATCTGCGGCCTGGACACGGCCGACGCCACCAGCGCTTCGGTCGAGGTCCCCGATTTTCGCGCCGCTCTCCCCACCGGCGCGGCCGGCTTGCGCATCGGAGTGCCCTGGTCGTTCCTGGAGAGCGGGGTGGATGCGGGGGTCATGGCCGCCTTCCGTCAGGCCCTGGCCGACCTCGAGGCCGCGGGGGCCCGCGTGGTGGAGATCGCCCTTCCCCACGCCCCCCACGCCGTGGCCACCTACTACATCGTGGCCACCGCGGAGGCCTCGAGCAACCTCGCGCGCTTCGACGGCGTCCGTTACGGCCTGCGCGTTCCCGCGGGCGACCTGCGGCGCATGTACGGCGAGACGCGCGACCGCGGGTTCGGGGCGGAGGTGAAGCGCCGCATCATCCTCGGCACCTTCGTCCTCTCCGCGGGTTACTACGACGCCTACTACCTGCGCGCCCAGCAGGTGCGGACGCTCATCCGCCGCGACTTCGAGGGCGCCTTTCGGGAGTGCGACGTGGTGGCCATGCCGACGACGCCCACGCCCGCCTTCCGTCTCGGCGAGAAGACGGCCGACCCGCTCCAGATGTACCTGGAGGACATCTTCACCGTGCCCGCCAACCTGGCCGGGATCCCGGGACTGTCCCTGCCCGGGGGATTCGTGGGCGGACTGCCCGTGGGCCTGCAGCTCCTGGGGCGGCCCTTCGACGAGGCGACCCTGCTGCGCATCGGGTATGCGTACCAGCAGGGAACGGACCACCACAAACAAGAGCCGCCAACAACGGACTCACGCGGTTAGCAGACAAGAGGTTGTGGCCAGGTCGGCGGTCAGTTTTTGCCGGCTACGAACGCGTCAACGGATACTACGCCTCCGGGACAGGCTGCGCCGCCATTCGCGCCGCGCGCCGTTCTAGAAAGCGGCGCAGCACGAAATACCCGACAAGCCCGCACCCGATGCCGAGCAGCGTGTTTCCGATCAAGAACGGCCAGAGATACATGCGCAGCGTCGCCCAGAGCGTCTGGCGGAACGCCGCTCCGGTCAGCTCCCAGTCGATGGCGTCCAGGCCGTCCATGGACACGCCGAGGAGCAGGCACCCGAGGCTGGTGCCGGCGAGATAGATCGGCGCGAGCGTCCAGGGATTGTTGAGGTACGTACCGAACAGGATGGCGACGCGGTTCAGGCGGAAGAGGAACGCGACGATGAGCGCGATCCCCATGTGGATGCCGAGGAACGGGGAGAACGCGATCAGGACCCCGACGCCGAAGGCGAGCGCGGTGCGATGCGGCGTGTCCTCGATGTGCAGGAGGACCTGAAGGACCCGCCGCAGCCGGTCGTTCATGCCTCCGCGCTGGGATCCGACCGCCGGCTTCCCTGGTCCTTGAAATGCTCGTGCGACTTGGGCCGCAGGCGCTTCATCCGGTCGCCGAACTTCATGGAAACGCCGGGCGGACCCTCCGCGAACTCGCCCACCGCCGTCACGGGCAGGTCCCACACCACCGCGACGTCCTTGAGCTGATCGAACGCGCTCGCGGGCACGGCCAGGAGGAGCTGGTAGTCCTCGCCGCCGTGCAGGGCGGCGGAAAAGCCGTCCGTCCCGCCTTCCTTCTCCAGCTGGGCCGCGCAGGGATCGACGGGGAGGGCGGAGCCGTCCACCCAGGCCGAGACGTCGCTGGCCTGGCAGAGGGTCAGCAAGTCGCCGGAGAGCCCGTCGGAGAGGTCCATGGCCGCGTGCACGATGTCGTGCTCGGCCAGGGCGCGGCCGAAGGCCAGCGGCGGCGTGGGATCGAGCTGGGCCCGAATGCAGGTCAGGAGCGAGTCGGGGGCCGCGCCCGTCCAGGCGCCGGCGTCGCTGAGGATCCCCTCCGCACCCAGGCGCGTCCCGCCGAGAAGGAAGCTGAGCCCGGCCGCGGCCCCGCCCAGGGAGCCGGTCACCACGACGAGGTCGCCGGGCTTCGCGCCGTCCCGGCGCAGCAGCTTGTCGCCGTGGCCCAGGAGCGTGACGTCGATGGTGAGCGGGCCCGGAGTGGAGGAGACGTTGCCGCCCACGATGCTCACTCCCACCTCCGCCGCGCGCTCGAGCAGCCCGTCGTACACGCCGTCCAGGAACTCGACGGTGGTGTCCGCGGGAAGGCAGAGGCTCACCACCGCGAAGCGCGGCACGCCGGCCATGGCCGCGATGTCGGAGAGGTTGACGGTGAGGGCCTTGCGTCCGATGAAGTTCGCCGGGCCCCATTCGCGCCGGAAGTGCACGCCCTCCACGAGCACGTCCGTGGTGACGAGGGTGAGGGCGCCGGTCTCGACGGCGGCCGTATCGTCACCCACGCCCACCAGCACTCCGGGGCCGGCGGGAATCCGCGAGCGCAGATGGCGGAGCAGGCCGCGCTCTCCGACGTCGGCCATGGTGGCGGCACGGTCGAGGGCGGCGCCCGCGCCGGGATCGCTCATCGGCGGAGAGTGTAAATGAAAATCCCCCGCCGGTGCCGTGTGGTGAGTGACCTGAACCTGGTCACAAGGTGGGAGTCCTGCGCGCCGCTTTAGGCTTCCTCGTCGCGGAGGCGTGCACACCGCGGAGCGACTATCCGGACCCCCTGATTGACGACGTTGGTTCAGGGGTTACTAGCCCATCACGAACACTGCAGGGGACCGACGGAATGATAGCGTTCTCAGGCCGGTCCGGCAACGGAAAAATGCAGGATGGCGGTCATTCCCCCAGGACCGCGGTCAGCTCCCGCACCAGGCCTTCCGCGCGCTTGGCCGCCTTCTCGTCCGCCTCGCGCACCTGGCGCCGCAGGCGGAAGCACTCGTCGGCGATGTTGAGGGCGGCCAGGACGGCCACGCGCACGGAGTCCACCGCGCCCGCGGTCTTGCTCACCTCGCGCATCTGCGCGTCCACGTGGGCGGCGAGCTCCTCGACGTAACCCGGGTCCGCGCCCGCCTTGACCGTATAGGTCGCGCCGAAGATCTCGATGTGGACGGTGCCGGTGCTGCTGACGGTCTTGTCGGCCATGCCCTGTCCGCCTCCGGCCGGGATTATAGGCCCGGGCTACTCCAGGCCGTCGAGGACTTCCATCAATCGCGCGATGCGGACGCGCACCTCCTCGCGCTCCTGGCGGAGGCTCCGGAGCTCCTGCTCGGTGGCGGCCAGCTTGCGCGCGCTCTCCTCTGCCTTGCGCGCGTCGTCGTGGGGCGGCGCGGGCGCCTTCTCCGCCGCCTGCAGGGCCCGCTGCAGGTCCTGGACGCGCGTGCGCAGCTCGGGCAGCTCCTGCTCGAGGCGCTGGGCGCGCTTGCGGACTTCCGGCAGCTCCTGCTCGAGGCTCTGGTTCCGCTGCCGCAGCTCGCGCACGAGCGAAGCGGCCTTGCGGACCTTGTCCTCGAGCAGCGAGAAGGTGTCCATGCCCGCCCTCATTCTCCCCGGATGTCCCAGCCCCGCGCGCGCAGCGCGGCGACCACGGCATCCACCGAAGACTGCACCTCGTCCCCCGTCAGCGTGCGCGCCGGGTCCTGATAGGCCAGGGCCACGGTCAGGCTGACCCGCCCCGCCGGCACCGGGGGCCGATCATACTTGTCCACGACGCGAACCTCACGCAGCCGGGGGCCTCCGGCCTTCCGGACCTCGGCCAGGACGTCCGCGGAGGGGACGGCGGCCTCGACCACCACCGCCAGGTCGCGCTCCACCACCGGGAACCGGTCCAGCGCGCGCACGCGGATCGGCGCCACGATGTCGAAGCGCGCGGGGTCGATCTCCGCGACGATCGGCGCGTCCTTGAGCTCCCACTTCGCCACGAGATCCGGATGGAGGACGCCGAGGAATTCCGGCGGACGCCCGGGACGCAGCGGCTCCAGGACCGCGGACTGCCCGGGATGGAGGATGCCCTCCCACTTCTCACCCGCGCGCTCCAGGCGCGGCGCGGGGACGCCGAACCGCCGGGCGAGCAGCTCGATCACGCCCTTGATGTCGAAGAAATCCAGCGCGCGCGCGACCGACGACCAGTGCAGGGCGGGCCGACCCGCCAGCAGGAGTCCCAGGCGCGACTCCTCCGGCGCCGCCTCCACGCCCGCGGCGCGCTCCCAGCCGAAGACACGCCCGAGCTCGAAGACGGCCACGTCGCGGCGGCCCTGGCGCACGTTCGTACGCAACACGCCGACGAGGCCCGGGAACACGAGGGACTCGCGCAGGACGGCCTGCTCCGCGCTCAGGGGATTGGCGAGGCGCATCG
>Ga0075421_100002097_pt1 | contig 23623 bp, 19 predicted proteins | sample SoiMetdeltSBSDD5_FD_75292 | JGI IMG/M metagenome (GOLD analysis project Ga0075421, IMG submission 75292) | Bulk soil microbial communities from a Populus tree surrounding site in Tennessee, USA - Soil MetaG P. deltoides SBSDD5 | ecosystem: Environmental > Terrestrial > Soil > Tree plantation...
CGCTCCCGCGGCTCAGGGCGATCGCCGTCGCGCGACCGGACGCATCGCGCGTGAACGTCACCGGGTCACAGGCATCACTCACGATTGGGCGTGGTTGTCTAGCACGTATCATGGCGCCGGCTTCAGCCACAGATCGATCGGCTTCGCGACTCCACTTGGCTGAAACGGCAGCGCGATCTTTCGCCCGAGTCCCGCCGACGCGTAGGCCGCGTAGATGACCTCGAGCACAACGCGCCCCGTCTCGCCATCCGATATCGGCGTCTCCTTGCCCCGAACGCATCGCGCGAAGTGCCGCATTTCCTGCGGGAACCCGTAATTCCAGTGCTCCTCGAAGACGGGCCACGACCATCCTTTGGTCGACGCGGCCTTCTCGACCGCGTAGCCGTAGCCGACCTCCGAGTACGTCGGCAACGCGTTGCCCATCAGCATGTCGGCGTACGCCTGGCCCTGCGAGCCGAAGACCTCCACCGCGTCGTCCATCCCGCCGGGCTTGGTCCAGCTGTTCTCGACCACGCCGAGGGCGCCGCCGTCGAATTCGATGATCGTGAGCGCCTCGTCGTCGCCCTGCGTGCGGTTCGCGTGCACCTGTGTCGAAAGCTGCGCATAGACACTCTTCACGTTAGGCTTGCCGAGGAGCCACCAGCAGAACGCGATGCCATGGCATCCGAGGTCCATGAGCGCGCCGCCACCCGATTGGCCGACATCCCAGAACCAGTCGGCGTGCGGGCCGTTGTGCTTCTCGCTCTGTTTCACGAGATGCACGCGGCCGAACGCGCCCTCATCCACCATCTGCTTCGCCTTCACGTATTTCGGCGCGAAGAACAGCTCCTCGGCGTAGAGCAGGAGCACCCCGGCTTCCCGGCAGGCGCCGATCATGGTGTCGGCTTCCTCGAGCGTTAGGCAGAGCGGCTTCTCGCACACGACGTGCTTCCCCGCCCGCGCCGCCTCGATCGTGATGCGCGCGTGGAGATGGTTCGGCGCCGACACGGAGATCATCTCGATCGCCGGATCGCGCAGCATCTCGCGATAGTCCGTGTGAAACGAAGGGATGCCGTGCCGGCGCGCGAATGCCTCGGCGTTCCCCGGCGTCGGCGACGCGACGGCGACAACCTCCGCCTCCTCGGGCATCGCCTTCACGGAGGCCGCGATGCAGTCGGCCTGAAAGCGCGAGCCGACGATCCCGATCTTCACTTTGGTCATTGCGTGCAAACCCGGAGGAGCGCCCGGAGACTGGCGCGTTGCCTAACTACCAGTCCCCCCTGCTGTTCAATTGCTCGGCCGCGTACCGTACCGCGTAGGCGTGGGCGTCTTCCACATCTGCCGGCACGTGGACCCAGTCTCCAAGCGCGTCTTCGTATTCGTACTCGACCTGCTCACGCGCGCTGTCGAGTGACGGGTGCCACGTATCGCCGCCGAACTCTCCTTCCGTCGTGTAGCGAAACAGCATTGCCCCCGGCTCAGGGCCGGCGATCAGGAGGATCACGTCCGGCGCGGGCAGCATCTTGGAGGGGTCGATCGGGAACCCGTGCGTGTGGGTGACGCGTCGTTCGCCGGCGAGTGGCCCGACGAGCGCCAGGCAGCGGATACGGTTGGCTTCTGTCATATGCCATGAACCTCCAGCCTAATTCTGCAGAAGCCCCGACAGTTCCGCGACCGGGTGAAGAATCTCGACGCGCCAATCACGGCGGTTGAGCTCGACGTCGCGCCGCACGCAATGGTGATGGAGGGCGATGTTCACGGCGTTGGACGTGGAAGCGCGGGTACTCGCGGTTAGGCATCCGGATCGATCGCGATTCCAGTTGCCAGGCGATCGAACGCGTACGCCATGAGCCCATCGACAGCACCCGGCTCCTGCAGCTTCCCGTCGATCGCGAGCATCGCCATGCCGTGCACGAGCGACCAAACGTACGTGGCCATCTGCACCGTGTCATCGCCCCGCACGAGCGCATCTTTCTGCAGCGACGCGAGGGCGTCCACGAGCGCCTGGAACGCACCATGTCCCTCCGAAACCAGCGCGGGGTCCTGCGACTGCAGGCCGACCGAGGCGCCAAACATCACGCGATAGTGGGAGGGGTTCGCGACGGCGAAGCGAACGTAGGCGACGCCCATTGCACGGAACGCTTCGTCTCCGCGACCGCCCGCCTCCCACGCCGTGACGAGCTCCTGGCGCAGCTTGCTGAACCCCTCCGTGGCGACAGTCGTGAGCAACGCGCCCTTGTCGGTGAAGTGTCGGTAGAGCGCGCTGCGAGACACGCCGAGTCGAGCGCCGATCTCCCGCAGGGTGAGCCCGCCCACGCCCTTATCCCGAATCGTGGCGAGCGCTTCATCCAGCAGCGCTCGGCGCAGGTTGCCATGGTGGTATGGCCGGGTCCGCTTAGGCGCCGCTGGCTTCTTCGAAGTCGTCATACGACCTGAACTTACGCGCAAGTGTTGACTTAGTCAACATAGGACGCTAGTCTATGTTGACAAAGGCAACATTGAAGAGGTGCACATGCGGTCGACCCAACACGTATCCGGTCCCTCTCTCGAGAGGCGGAGGATTCCTCCCGCCCGCTTCGCGGGCACCCGCGTTCGGAATGACAGCCTTTCCTCGAGGAGTCGAGTCACGGCCCTTCTCCGACGCCTCTGGAGCGCGAGCCCGCCGCTCACGGCGGTGGGATTGCTCATGCTCGTCGTAACCATTCCATCGGCCATAGGCATATTCGTCGACCCGCGGACCATTGTCGGCGCGCCCGCGTGGCTCAAGCCGTTCAAGTTCGCCGTCTCGAGCGCGATCTACTGCCTCACCCTGGCGTGGATCTTTGGATACCTCTCCGACTGGCCGCGGATGCGTCGCGTAGTCGGGTGGACCACCGCGATCGTGTTCGTGCTCGAGGTGGCGATCATCGACATGCAGGCGTGGCGCGGAACGACGAGTCACTTCAACGTGGCAACGACGCTCGATGGCGTGCTATTCAGTGTGATGGGCACCGCGATCGTGCTGCAGACGCTCGTCAGCGTGGCAGTCGCGGTTGCGCTGTGGCGGCGACGATTCGCCGACCGGTCCCTCGGATGGGCGCTGCGACTCGGCATGACACTGACGATCGCCGGTGCCATGACCGGCGGGCTCATGACCCGCCCGACAGCGGAGCAGCTCGCAGACGCTCGCGCCGGTCGTGGCATGCAGGTGGTGGGGGCACATACCGTCGGCGCCCCGGATGGCGGCCCGGGTATCCCAATGACCGGGTGGAGTCGCGAGCACGGCGATCTGCGCGTCCCGCATTTCATCGGCCTGCACGCGCTCCAGGTGCTGGCGCTCATCGCGATTGGTGTGCGACAGTGGCGTCGGCCCGAGGGCGTTCGCGTTAGGGCGGTGCTCGCGGCGGCAGCGAGCTATGCGTCGCTGTTTCTGCTGCTGCTCTGGGGGGCGCTCCGAGGCCAGAGTCTGGTGGCGCCCGACGCGATGGTGCTTGCATCGATCGCCATCTGGGGGGCGCTCACGCTACTCGTCTTCGCGTGGATCGGCTTCGGTTCACGCCACGTCCCGAATCGGAGGGCAGCATGACGGCCGAGCAGCTGTTCTCGTTGCTGAACCTGGTTGCGATGGTGGCGTGGCTGCCGCTGGTTTTTCTGCCGCGGGCGCGATGGGCAACGACGGTCGTGCCTGTGGCGGTGCCAGCGGCGCTCGCGGTCGTTTATGTGGCGCTCGTGGCCGTGGCACTGCCCGGGAGCGAGGGTGGGTTCTCATCCCTTGCAGGCGTGAGGACCCTGTTCGATAACCCGTGGGGCCTCCTCGCCGGGTGGGTGCATTATCTGGCGTTCGACTTGTTCATCGGCGGTTGGGAGGTGCGGGACGCACAGCGCCGCGGCATCCCGCACCTGCTCGTCGTGCCCGCGCTCGTGCTGACGTTCCTCCTGGGGCCGGCCGGGCTGTTGCTCTATCTGGCCATCCGAACGTTCGCACCCAAGAAAGCGGCGCTCGTGGCGGAATGAGATAGTGCGAGTTGTTAGGCACCACCTCGCCACTCAGGGACGATAGCCGCTCAGCACGAGCCCGTCTCGTTTGAGACGGTCATGACACGCAAAGCACTGCTGTGGACTCGGCGCTGCCGCCAACTCAGTCTTGCTGTCCTTCACGAACCGCTGGAATCCCCAGCCGCCTGTCTGTGCGAAGCGCCGAGCATCCTTGACCATCACGTCGACCTGCCGGCGCGGCCCTTCGGCGAAGGCGCCTTGCTGCTCGGTCATCTCGAGCCACTCGAACACCACGATCGACTGCTCGGGGAAGACACGCGTGCGGTAGCCGGTCATCGCCTCCGCGTTCGCGTAGATGTGCTGGAATCCGCCCTGCGTCGCGAAGTTCTTGTGCGTCGGGCCGATCGCGGTGCTCTTCACGTGCGCCCACGCACGATATCCGTCGGGATACTGAACGAGGCCTGGCGACTGGGCGGCAATAGCGCCCGCGGGCATGAGCAGCGCCGCACACACGACCGTTGCGAACCTCACGTGCACTCCCTCCCGGGTGGGACCGAACGCCAACACGAGCGCTGTCCCGGACGTTAGGGTCGCAGCCCAACGTCTGCATCGCCGGCGGTTCCCAACCGTAATGTGCCGGTATACGTCGTGAATCGACGGGCTCGATCGTGGCCTATGTCCCCGCGGCGTCTACGCCAGCTGCTACCAATCTCCCCGGCTGTTCAACCGCTCGGCCGCGTACTGAATTGCGTACGCGTGGGCGTCGTCGACGTCGTTCGGCACGTCGATCCAATCGCCGAGTGCATCGCTATAGTCGTAGATGGCGTGCTCGCGTGCCTCGTCCACTGTCGTATGCCACGTGTCGCCGGCGAACTCTCCGTGCGCCGTATAGCGGAACAGCATCGCGCCCGGGTCGCCATCGGCGATGAGCAGAATCACGTCCGGTGGGGGAAGCATCTGCGACGGGTCGATGGGGAACCCGGCGGTCTGCGTCACGCGCCGGTGGGCATCGAGCGGGCCCACGAGCGCCAGGGAGCGGGTACGGTTGGGTTGAGTCATAAACACGCGGGTCTGGGCACCACATCTGTGCTACCGCGTCTGACATGAGTTGTCAATCAGGGGTGAAACGCCGAGACGGCGCCAAATGCCGAACGGCGCCGAATGCCAGACGGCGCGTAATGCCAGACGGCGCGTAATAGCGAAGAGCGTAAACGGCGACGAAATCGAAAGGCGCGGGGAGCAACGGATCGATTGCAAGGGTGAGACCCTGCGGCACTAACGTGCCGCCGTGACACGCCGCGATCTCGATGTGCTCGACGCCGCCAACGGGCGGCGGACTTGGTCAACGATCTGCTCGACCGGTCCCCACGGGGACGGCTACTGCACGTCCGGCAGCTCCGAGAGGCCGTTCAGTCCATTGCCGCGAACATCAGTGAGGGGTTCGGGCGTCGAAGGGGCCGCGATCGAAACCGCTCGTTGGAGATCGCGCGAGGAGAAACCGAGGAAGCGATCCAACACCTGAGCGCGAACTACCGCAGCGGTCGAATCGTGGCAAGAGACTACTGGCCGCGTCACAACCTGCTAGTCGTGATTGTAAAGATGTTGAACTCGCTGTTTTATCGCTGATACTTGGCCACACGGATCGGATGCCGCGTTCGCCGTTCCGCTTTCTGGCATTATGCGCCGTCTGGCATTATGCGCAGTTTGGCATCTGGCGCTGTCTGGCATTTGGCGCCGTTCGGCATTTGGCGCCGTCTCGGCGTGTCGCGCCTAGAACTGCGTGGACAGTCGGAACAGCACGTTCCGCCCCGGATCGAGGGCAAAGCCCTTGTAGCGGCTGAGATATGACTTGTACGCCTTGTCCGTGAGATTCCGAACCCGGATATCGACCCGGATCGGATGTGAGCCGAGGTGGTGGGCGATGCCCGCGTCGAGGCCAAGCAGTGTGTAACCATCGGTCGGCGTGTCGAAGGGACCAAGGCGTTTCTGCTCCGCGTTGAACTCGACGTCCAAGCCAGCGTGCGCATGCTCCGCCCAGCCAAGCCCGACGCCGTGTAGCTCTGCCTCGAGCGTGGTTCGCGGCGGCGGGATCAGCGGAAGCGGCTCGTCGGTGTCTTCGTTCGTGCCACGAACCATGTCATAGCGCGCGCGGAGTGTCAGTAGGCTCGTCGGGTCGACGTCCGCCGACACCTCGCCGCCGGTGAGCGTCGCCATCGCGTGCTGGTAGCGATAGACCGGCAGATTGCTTTGCTGCTCACCCGTAGGCGCGACGTAGATGAAGTCGTCGATCCGGTTGCGAAACGCCGCGATTTCCGCGTGCACACGAGCGTTCGACCACCGAATGCTCCCGTCCAGATTCAAGCTCGTCTCCGGATCGAGGCCGGAATCCCCAATCTCGTACCGCGCTTCGCCAAGACGTGGTCCGTTGGCGAACAACTCGAACAACGTGGGGGCGCGCCACGCACGGCCGACGTTCGCTGTCAGCGCGAGGTCGGTGAGTGGATGCAGGATCACGCCGAGGTCGCCCGCAAACGCGCCGGTATGGCGTGACTGGTCGGACAGGCCGAGCTCCGCGTTTGCATCGGCGTCCAGCGCGTGAGTGTCTCCGCGCGCGCCGGCAACGACGCTCACGTTCCCGAAGTCGGCTTGCTCGAACGCGAACACAGCGCCGGCCGTTAGGCGGGCGTCCGGCACGAGCGGAATGATGCCGCGCGAGTCGCTCGTCTGATACTCGCCGGTGACGCCGAACGTGCCGTGCACCGTCCGATCGTCGCCATGGTGCACGAGCAGGTCTGCCGTTGCCGTGTTGAGGAGGAGGTTGAACACTTCGGTCTCCACGCCCGTCGGTGCGCCGCCCGGTCCGAGCTCATCGGCCATCTCGGCCAGACTGTGACGTTGCCACTGCAGCTTGGGTTCGAGGCGGAAGTGACCGGCGATGTAGGTACCCGTGAATTGCACGCGGTCATCCGAGGCTTTCCGTTCTGGACCTTCCTCCTCCTCGCCACCTTCGGGTTTCGGTGGCTCGTTCGCTTCGAGCAGGTGACACTCACAGCCATAGCGGGCGTAGCGCAGGGTTGACGTGCCGCGCGACGAACGGAGCGCCGCTGCCGCTTCGCCCGTGACCGCCGAGAACTTCGTGTTTTCCAACTTGCCGTCGGGTGTGGTCATGTCCTCGGCGAGACGTGCGATGGCGGTGGCACGCCACCCGAGACGTGAGCGGGCCCCTTCAGCGCCGAGCAGGAGGTCGACTTCGCGGTTGTTGGTCGCGGCCGAGAGCTCGGCCGACGTACGCGTGAATCCGCCACCGCTCGCGTCAGGCAGCGCCGCGGGTATGGCGTTGACCACGCCACCGATGGCGTCGGAGCCGTACAGGACGCTCGCCGGTCCACGAATCACTTCGACGCGTTGCGCGAGTCGCGCGTCGATCGACGGGCCGTCCTCGTCGCTCCACGAATAGTCCTCGAGACGATGCCCGTTGTCGAGCACGAGGACGCGCGCCCCGGCGAGGCCACGCACGACCGGTTTCCCGATCTGTTGGCCCGTCGTCAGGTTGTGCACCCCTGCCATGCGATCGATCGCGCCCGAGAGCGAGACGCTCTGCTCGCGGTGAAGCCGATCTCCCGCGAGTTGCGCGACGGGGAACGGCGAGTTCGCCACGTCCGTGGCGTCGCGAGTCGCAGTCACGACGACTGGCTCGATGTCGGTGGCGATGCGCGTCAGCCGAATCTCGATCGATTGGCGGTCGCCCGCACTCGTGCGAACGGTGCGCGATGTCGACGCATAGCCAATGCGACGGGCGACAATCGAATAGCGCCCGGCGGGGACGCCGCCGAACACGAAGGCCCCACGGGAATCGGTCGTCGCCGCGCGAGCCAGCTCCACGAGCGTCACCTGCGCCTCGACGACCGCCGTGCCCGTGGAATCGACGACCCGTCCACGAATAGTGTCCGACGCCACGACTGACGTAGGCGCGATCACGGCCGGACCGTCCGCGCCAACCGACGGGAGCGGATGTGGGAACAGGGCGATGGCAGCAAGCGAAAGAACGAGCATTGGCGTTGTCTCGAGGTGGTCCTGGAGTCACGTCTACTGCACGGCCTAAACCATACGCCTTGGGCACGCGGTTCGTTCGTTGTCTGGCGCGGCCATGCGATTCGCCCTAACGTCCACATCGGCCCTACGTCAGCCGTTGGAGGCAGCGACCGATGTGCGCGGATACCCAGCCACCGCCCGCGTCTCCCACCGCACAAAGCGATCCGGCGGGCTACGCCTTCATCTCGTACAAGCGCGAGGACAGCGCGCGCGTAGTCCCGATCGTCAACGGGCTTCGTGCGAGCGGACTCACCGTCTGGTGGGACGAGGAAATCGCCGGAGGCAACCCATGGCGACGCGAAATAACGCTCAGGCTGAACGAAGCAGGCTGCGTCGTCGTCGTCTGGAGTCGGTTGTCCGTCGGAGACGAGGGTTCCTTCGTTCGCGACGAAGCGCAGCTCGCACAGAAACGAGGGATCGCGCTGGTACCGGTTCGCATTGATGACGTTGAACTGCCGCTCGGGTTCGGCGAGGTCGAGACCGTCGACCTCGTGGGTTGGCGGGGAGACGACACCGACCGGCAGTTCCAGAAACTGGTTAACGCGGTACGCGCGAAGCTCCTCCTCCCGCCCGACGAGCGACCCGTCGACGGACCCACGAACCGGCTCTGGAAGTTCGTAAGGCGGCGGAAGCCGTTCTTCATCGGTGCTGCAATAGCGGCCGTCGGAGGCGCGGCCGCCTTGTTAACTCGGACGGAACGGCACCAGCGACAGATTGTTGCGCGCCAGATGGCGAAGCTCGTGCCCGGCGCGCCGGCCACAAATGTCGATCGCCGATACGCGATCGACAGCCTCCTCGACTACGTGCGGGAGAGAGAGAAAACCGATCCACGTTCGACATGGAAGCGTCGGGATCACGAGGAGCTTTCTGACGTGCACCGCAAGGTGGTCGAGTTTCTCGCGTGGCGATCGAAGCGGCGTGTGCCGCTCGACCCGTGCGACTCATCTACCGCTTGGGCGTTCTCGTACGGCCTCGACACGGCGCTCGACGTAGGAGCGGCACTGACCTTTCTCCGCACCGTTCGTCGCTCGGCCGCAGCCCTCCCGCGTGTCAGTCTCGATAGCTCGAACCTCCAGCGGAGGGACATGCGGGGCGCTGATCTCCGTCGTGTCAGCTTCCGAACCTCCTGTGTTGATTCGATGAAGTTTCAGAATGCGCTGCTGCAGGGAAGCAACTTCTCGGACAGCGCGCATGGTCGAGGAACGGTATTCGTGCGCGCTCGGCTCGATTCGGCGCAGTTCGCATTCTCCGCCTTCCCGGGAGCAAGCTTCAACTGGGCCTGCCTCAAGAAGACGGACTTCACAGGGGCGAAGCTCGAGCGCGCGACGTTCCTCAACGCCTCGATCTCGTGGGCGAACTTCTCAGGAGCGTTGTTTGCGTCGGACGATGGCTGGAGCGAGATAGACACCACCGAGTCGAACGCCTTCTTTGGTGGCGCACGTGGTCTCACGCCCGCCGATTCGCAGTGGTTGAGCGGTCACGGCGCGATCGTGAGCGGGACATCAATCGGGGCTTGGAAAGCGCGCAGGAATACGGCAATCGCTACGGGCACCGCACCCTCGTGCAAATAACCCTAACGCCTACGATCCTAGCCGTCGTCACTCAAGGGAATCCGACATCACCGCCGGCCGAGGTGAGGACGATGGCGGGCGGTCGGGCGGCGTTAAGTGGCATGGTGATCTGCAACGTCCTGAACCCGGGCGCCAGCGCATCTGTTTTGACGTTGAAGACGCAGAACCGGCCAGGACCGCGGCAATCTGGCGGGATCGTATCGCGAATCGACCAGAACAGGGTTCCCGATCCCCTGTTGTGCACGAGCGTCGAAAAGATCCGTTGCTGTGGGGTCTGGACGATGGTGTAGTTGAGCGAGACCACTAGCACCGGGCTCTTCGCCTTCACGATGATGTCGAGCGTGTCGTCAGTCTGCCCAACGTTGGCCGATTCGCTGCCGTCGAAGAGAAGCGTGCCATTGTTGCTGAGGATGCGGGCGACGAAGCGGGCGGTTCCCACTTCGGCTCTTACGTCGAACAGAGCAACCGTGTCGCCCTGCGCGAGCCTTACCCTCATGGTGTCCACACGTTCGTTGGCCGACGTCACAATCAGAACTGCCGTGTCGAGCACCGAGGCGTACGGACCAGGCAGTCTCTCTGCAGCGTCTGAGGCGGAGCGTGTGAGCCGAACGGTTACTGGGTGTACGGACGAGGATTCCGTCGCCTGGCGGCAGCCAGACGCCGTCAGACTCAGTACCAAGTAGAGGAGCCACGCTCGCCGCAGATGTGTGTGGGGCATCATAGCGGAATCGTTATGCGGACTGTCTTGGTGCCACCGCCTGGGCTGTCCTCCTGGTTTGCATTCCAGATGGCAGCGGCGGCAACCGCTCCCCCGATGACGTATGTCCACGGGTTGCGCACTGCGCGGCCGAGAAACTGGCGCCATGGCGGCCGCCAGACGTCTGTGGCGTGGTACCGGATAGCATCCCGGTTGATCCTGCTCGCGGTTTGTTCGACGGACGCTCGTCTCGGCCGCGCAGCCGAGTCGAGCTGAAAGAGTTCCCCAGCTTGCGCCTGAAGGCCAGGCCAATCTCTGAAGCGAACGGTGCCCTCCATGACGTAAATGAGCCCCCACTTCCCGGACGTATCGACGGCGACCACGATGCGCGTTCCACACACCTCCCCGGTCACGTGTGCTGCGACTATCTGGAAACGACAGCGGCGCAGACTGTCCGCCCATTGGAAGTAGGCACCGCCGTGGTGAGCGGTGAAGACGAGCGTGTCGCCACGCCTCTGAATGTCGTACTGACCTGATCCGTCGGTCGGAGTGATAGCGGTGTTGTCGAGGCCAACGATCCCGCAAAGTATTTGCGGCGCGAGAACGACGTCTCCGAGACCGAACGTCGTGTCGACGAGGCTCACGCGGGCGTTGACGAAGGGAGTCACTCTGATGGTGTCGCCGACTCTGACCGGTTCGGGCGGAGGAATGGCACCCCGCGCGCGCGGCGTGCCAGGCCCTGAGATGCGGATGGCGTCCTTTGGGACGCGGTGTTCGCTCCTCGTGCAGCTCGGTCCACCACTGACCGCGCGGCTCCGTCGGACCTGTCCGATGACTGATCCTTGTGCGTCTTGCGCGATGAGGTCATGCGGAAGCACGAGGAGCGCCGCGGAGAAGACTGCGACGGTCGTGCTATAACGAGCCGCGAATCTCGTCGAGGTCAGCCAAGCTACCCAAGCGCGCCCAACACGCTGCTCACCGGCGCGCACTGCACTGCTTGGCTGCTTCCGGGTGGCTCGCATTCGAAGCACCCCGAGTGGGAGGCCCTACAGTACCATCAGGGACCGCCGCCCACCATCGGATGACGACCTGGCATCCCTGGTGAACTAGACGGACGGTTTTCACGGATTCGGCGTGGCGAGCAGAGGCATGAAGGCCGATGCCGGTTTCGGCACTCGGCCTCACGGTGTCTGGACTTGCCCGTCGAGCGGCGGCCGCGAAGTGGGCGCCGTGGCGATCCTCAGTCGGAACGCAGAGCGATGTTTGGCTCGACCCGTGACGCGCGTAGGGCAGGCACAAGGCTCGCCGTCGCCGCCGCCGCAACCAGCGCGAGCCCCACGCCCACGAACACGACTGGATCACTCGGAGAAACCTTGAACAGCAGCGACGCGACGAACCGCCCAGACCACAGCGCAGCGATCACGCCTAGCACCATGCCGGCGAGGACCACTCGCAGTCCGTCGCGGACGACCATCCCGACGATGTCGTGCACGCGCGCGCCGAGGGCACTGCGCACACCGATCTCGTGTGTGCGCTGCGTGACGGCGTACGCGAGCACGCCGTAGAGACCAACCATTCCGAGCACGAGCGCGAGCCCGCCGAATAGCACGAACATCGTCGCGCCCAGGCGCCACGACCGCCGCTGCGCGCCGACGATGTCGCTGAACGGTGTGACCACCACGTACGACGCGCCCGGCATCTCGCGCTGAAGAGCCCGCCGCACCGTCTCCAGATGCGCGACCGCCTCGCCACGGGTGCGCACGAAAAGCCCGCAGCATCGCGGATTGAACTGCGCTGATGGCAGGTAGTAGTAGAGTCCCGGATCCTCCAACATGTTCTGCGCGCGGATGTCCTCGGCGATTCCGACCACCGTGGTGCAGGGAAGTGGGCCGGGATCGAAGGCGTCGCGCCCGCCGCCGCGCGTGTTGACCTTCATGCACGCACCAATCGGGTCTTTGTTCGGCCAAAGCGCCTTCGCCATCGACTCACTCACGACCGCAACCCGCGGCGCGCCGCGCATGTCGCCCTCGGTGATGCCGCGGCCGCGGACGATTCGCGTGCCCATCGTCGCGAAGTAATCCGCCGAGACGGCATTGAGGTCGAAGGATCCGAAGCGCGCGAGGCTGTCCACGCCTTCGATGTAAAGTCCGGCGCTCCACGTGCTCATGAACGGGATCGCTGCCTGGAGACTCGCGTGCTCCACGCCAGGAATCGTCGTTGCCGCGCCTAACAACTGCTGGCGCAGCGCCACGGTTGCGACGCTGTCCAGCTCCACACCGCGCATGTTGAGCGACACGATGAGTACAGGATCGACGTCATACCCGATGCGCATGGCGTGCACGTTCCGGAGGCTGCGGACGAAGAGCCCGGCACCTACGAGCAGCACGACCGTAAGTGCGCTTTGAAACACGAGGAGGGCCTGGCCCGCCATCGAGCGGCGGTGCCCAGCGCGACTCCCGCCACGCAGATCCGCCGTGAGGTCGATGCGCCGTGACTGGAGGAGTGGTGCCAACCCCGTGAGCAGCCCGATGCTCAACGACACACACGCCGCGAAGGTGAGCGCGCGAGGGTCAATGAGCTGGCTCGGGGCATTCTGGCCGAGTAAGGTCGCCGCGAGCGCCGATGCCCCCCAGCGCGCGATGAGCAATCCGAGCACACCGCCCGCAATCGCGAGTACGAGCGTCTCGACGATGAGCTGTGACGCCAACCGCCAGCGGCTCACCCCGAGTGCGATGCGAAGCGCGATCTCCCGCCGGCGCTTGAGGGCGCGCGCGAGCAGGAGGTTCACGACGTTCGTGCACGCGACGAGCAGGACGATGACGGACACGCCGCCAAGCCAAGCCGCGACCTTGCCCGTGCTCGACGCGGCCGGCCCTCGCTCGACGAGGATGGGGCCAACGAGCGCGCGCGGTCGGGCTTCGCTCGCGGGCGCCACGCTCGGGTCCTCCTGCCGTTGCGCCTCGTAGCTCCGCGCGAAGACGCTCGTGAGATCGGCGTTTGCCTGTTGCACCGACACGCCAGCCTTGCGACGGACGATGGGCTGCATCCATCCCCAGCGGTATGTCGTCCACCACGCGCGTGGCCTCCCGCGCGAGGCCGGGTCGTTGCCCGCGTAGCTCGTGATCGGAATGAACGCGGCCGGTGGTTGATCGGACCACAGCCCCACGAACCCACGGGTTGCCACGCCGATGACGGTGTACACCGTTGGCCCGATCTGCAGCGTGGTGCCTAACACATCGCGGCGCGCTCCGAGCTGTGTCTGCCAGAACGCGTGGCTCAGGACGGCGACTGCGGTGCCGGCGGGCGGCTGGTCCTCGTCGGCCGTGAAATAGCGGCCGAGCGTGGGTGGCGCCTCGAAGAGCTGGAAGAAATCCGCGCTCACGGCCCCGACGCGCACCTCACGGGCGGACTCGCCCACACCGATCGCCATGCTGCGAAGGGTGACGCCCGTGACGACGTCGAAGGAGCGCGTCATTGTGTCGAGGTCGGTGAAGCGGGCGTAGTGTCCGCCGCAGCACGTACTCTCGACCCCGCGCAGCGTTCGATACAGGTAAACCCGGTGAACGAGGTCGGGCTGCTTCAGGAGCGGCGGCGGGCGGAACAGCAGTCGATCCACGATGCCGAACATTGTGGCATTGGCCCCGATGCCGAGGGCCAGGGTGACGAGCACCGCGATCGTGAATCCCGGAGTTGCGCGGAGACCGCGCAGGACGTGGCGCGCGTCGCGCCAGATGTTCTCCATGAGCATGTCGGGTGGGACAGATCGGAGGCCACGAAGGTTTGGCGGTGGACTTGGCTGAGAGCTGGGAACGGCGCGACAATGCCGACCGGCGCCGTTCGGCATTTCGCGCCGTCTCACCGTCCAGATGTAGTTAGCCAGTCGTATACGCCAGCAACACTCCCCCGCGGTCGAAGGACCGGGTATCGACCAACCTGAGCCCAAGCGCCCGCGGCTCGGCGAAGAGCGGCCGGCCGTTCGGGAGAAATACCGGCAGGACGATGAGCTGGTACTCGTCGATCAGGTTGTTCGCCATGAGCGCCTGCCCAAGCGTCAGGCTGCCCCACAAGACGATGTCTTTCCCAGGTTCCCGCTTGACCGCCGCGACCGCCTTTGCGAGGTCGCCCTTCACAATGCGCGCGTCATCCCACTTCTTCCCGTTCCCCCACGGAGCGTGCTGGAGCGATGCGGAGACCACGACCTTCTGGAGCGCATTCACCTTGTCCGCAAACGGCTTATCATCACCCGACGTGACGTTAGGCCAGTGGCCCGCGAACATCTCGTATGTGGCGCGGCCGAGCAGCATCGTGTCGACGGAATCGATGAACGCCATCTGCCGATCGCCGAAGCTGCGATCGCCCTGCAGCGCCGCCGGAATGAAATCGACCGAGTCGTTCGGCCCGGCCGCGAGCCCATTGGCCGACACGAAATCCTGAAGGATGATTCGTCTCATGAAACGCTGACGCTCGAGGTAGTTGTGTGCCCTGACCGCTGCACGTCGTGTTCCGCGTTCCATTGAACGGCGCGGCGCGCGAGTTGCGCGAACCCGGGCACAACCGTGAGACCCGGACTCGAGGATACTCCGATGAGAAAGCTCTGGGTCAATACATTCCTGACGCTCGACGGCGTCATGCAGGCGCCCGGCGGTCCCGAAGAGGATACCAGCGGTGGCTTCACTCACGGCGGATGGTCGGTGAAGTACTGGGATGAGCAAATGAACGAAGTGTTGGGCGCGGCGATGGGGAAGCCGTTCGATCTGTTGCTGGGGAGGAGGACGTACGAGATCTTCGCCGCGCATTGGCCGCGTGCGGGGGATCACTCCGCCGCCGCGCCGCTCAACAATGCGACGAAATACGTCGCGTCGCGGACGTTGAAGAAGGTCGAGTGGCAGAACTCACAGCTCCTCGGCCCCGATGTGCCGAAGGCCGTCGCGAAGCTCAAGCGCGGTGAGGGGCCCGAGATCCAGGTGCACGGAAGCGGGAATCTCATCCACACGCTGCTCGAGCACAGGCTGGTCGACGAGCTCCGAATCTGGACGTTCCCGCTCGTGCTGGGCACGGGAAAGCGGCTCTTCGACACGGGAACGGTACCGGCCGGACTGGAGCTCGTCGACACGACCGTGTCGACGACCGGTGTCACCATTGCTACCTACAAGACCGGCGCAGCCATCGGCTACGGCTCGTTCGCGATCGAACCGAATCAGACAGAGCTGGACCGGCGAAAGAAGGTTGCTCAGGAAGGAGCAACCGCCGACCACGCGTCATAGAATTGTGCGACGGTCTCGTATCGGCGACGGGGGTCGGCGTCACAGGCGCGCGCGATCAGGTTGGCGATGGGCTCCGTGCCTAACGGCAAAAGCTGCTCCACCGTCCGGCCCATCGTGAACACCGTCGTGCGTTCATCGATGCGGGCGCCGAGCTCATACTCCTCCGGCGCCATGAACCGGTCGGAGCCGAACATCCGACCCATGTCGTTCGTGAATGGCCCATCGTGGTAGCTGTCCAGGTCCATCACGTGGATGCGCCGCCGCGCGAAGTCGTAGATGAGCGCGCCGTCATAGAAGTCCGAGGCAATCCAGCCCGCTTGCGCCAGCCTCACGTGCAGGCGGAAAACCGCGTCGAGGGCGACGGCGCCCTCGCGAGGGTCGAGTGCGCGAAACCGAGCGAACGCCGAGGTCGGGTCCGTCCTGCGCTCACGCGAGACGCCTACGAGCTCTCCATCGACCCAGTCATAGATGAGCAACGGACCCTCGGCCGACTCGATGATGTTCCGGAGGGCGGGCAGCGCGGGATCCGATACGGCGCGCGCAAGACGAGCCGCATTGTGCAGAAGGGCGACGCGGGCGTCGTGGCGCAGGTACGGCCGATGGTCGCCCGGTGCGCCAGCCGTCTTGATGAAGAGGCGTTCCTCACCGACTCTCGCACCATACGACACGTTGCCCGAGTCCTGCGCATCGAACACCGCGAAAACTTCCGCGTGCTGCGCTACAAAGGCCTGAGCCGTGCGATTGGTGTGCGTCGCGGTCAGCAACATGGGACGATGGTTCAGGTCGCCCTCTGTGGCTATCGGCCGTGACATGTATTGTCAATCATGCGCACATCACTTTTCGGGGCCATTACGCTCTGTCGCGTGTGAGCTCACACGGCACGTCCTTCCGCACCGCTGTCGCGGTGATGGCCGCGCTCGCCGTGGCGAAGCTGGGCGATGAGCTTCTCCGACTCGTGTGGAGATCCGGCCCCACGGCCGCCATCGATCTCAAGTCCCGACACGCGGAGGTACATGCATGGTTCGCCGGTGTCCCGGTGTACGAGACCATGCCCCTCGCGGCATACCCGCCCGCTACGTACGCGCTCCTCTGGCCCATGCTGGGCTGGCTCCCGCTGGAACCCGCGCGATGGCTCTGGGCTGGAGCGGCGACGCTCGCGATCGTGGCCACCGTGTGGATCGTCGTCCGAGCAAGCGGGGCGAGCGATGGTTGGGGACGGGCATTCGCGGCACTCATCGTGTTGGCGCCTAACCAGACCGGCGTCGCAGTCGGCAATGGCCAGCTCATCACGCTCGCCCTGCCTGCAGTCCTCGCGGGTATCCTGCTGATTCATCGCGGCCAGGAATCCTGGCTTTACGACACTGGCGCCGCGGCCGGTGTGCTCGTCGGGCTCGTCAAGATCACACTGGTGGTCCCGTTTCTCTGGCTCGTGCTGTTCACGCCATCGCGACACGAATCGACAGGAGCCATCCCGTTCCGGCTGCGACCGGCGGCGCTCGTGGCGGCCGGGTACGCAGGACTCACGTGGTTCGCCATGACGTTCCAGCCGGCCACGTGGCGGGAACAGCTTCGCGGGTGGCTCGCCCGTGCGGAGGAGGCCGCCGTCGGTGGCGGCAACTACGCCGATGTGCACGCCTGGCTGACCGCCGCCGGGCTCGAGTCTTACATCATGGGTGCGTCGGCCGCCCTCTTTCTCGCGTTAGGGGCGTGGCTGGCCCGTCATCGTCATGCTGACCTGTGGATCCTGCTCGGTGTGACGGCACTGGTCGCGCGGTTCTGGACCTACCACCGGCTGTACGATGATGTGCTGGTGGTGATCGCCATGGTCGCGCTACTTCGTATCGCGAGGCAGTCCGCAGGCACGACCTGGGGACGATGGGCCGGCGTCCTGCTTGGAGTCACGCTCTTCACGATGCTGCTGCCCGCCCGGCTCGGCACCGCGCCATTTCCTTGGCGGCTCGCGTTCACCGCGAGCCATACGCTCGCGTGGCTGGCGATGCTCGCCTACCTCATTGCGGCCGCGCGTCGGCCCGCTACCGACCGTTAGCGAACGCACCGTGGCGACGATATCATCTCGCGCAATGGCTCAACCCACCGTGCGCCCGGAAGACGTTCCGCTGCACGACGACGTGCGCTGGCTCGCCGCGTCGCTCGGCAAGGTCATCCTCCGCCTCGAAGGGCAGACCGCGTTCGACAGCGTCGAGTCACTCCGCCGCGCCTGTCGCGCACGACGGCACGCGGAGCCGGATGCGCCAGCCCTCGGCGATCTGCTCGAGCAGGTCTCCGCACTTCCACTCGAGCGCGCCGCGATCGTCGCTCGGGCGTTCACGCTGTTCTTCCTCCTGATCAACACGGCGGAACAGGTCCACCGCGTTCGTCGCACGCGCGCGTATCGCTCCACGGAAAGCGACGCGCCGCAGCCCGGAGGCGCTCGCTGGGCAATGCAGGCGCTGCGATCACAAGGGCACGACGCGGCCGCCGTGGAGCGCGCGATGCTGTCGCTCGACGTACGGCCCGTCCTCACCGCGCACCCCACCGAGTCCACGCGGCGTACGCTGCTCGGACTTCAGGCGCGCGTCGCCGACCGGTTACTCGAGCGTGAGGGAGCGCCGCCGGCTGAGCGACGCGCCATCGACGAGCAGCTCGACGCCGACGTAGAGCTGCTGTGGCTGACCGACGAGGTGCGCCACGATCGTCCCACGGTGATGGACGAGGTGAGCACGGTCCTCTGGTATCTGGAGACGCGCCTGCTCGACGCGAGCGAGCGCGCGAGGGAAGCGCTCCTCCGCGCGTTCGAGGAGGAGTTCGACACGTCGTCGGAGCGCATGAGAAGCTCGGTGCCGCTCACGATCGGTAACTGGGTTGGCGGCGACCGCGACGGCAACCCCTTCGTCACTCCCGACGTGACCATCGCGACCGCGCGCCGTGCCAGCTACACGATACTCGGGCGCTACGCCGCGTCGCTCAATGCCCTGGTGGAGCGTCTCTCGGTGTCGGCGTCGTTCGCCGAACCGAGCGACGAGCTGCTCGCCTCCATCGAGCGTGACGCGGGGCTCCTGCCTAACGTATACGAGGCGAATCGAGGCCGAAACGCGAACGAACCGGTACGTCTCAAGCTCACGCTGATGCGTGCGCGTGTCGCGGCCACGCGCCGGCTCACCGCGGCCCGCGACGCCGGACGGGCCGCGACCGAAACCGCCGCATATGCCCAGGTGGCCGAATTGGAGCAGGACCTCCTGCTCGTGCGCGACAACCTCACGAGTGCCGGTGCGACACGAGCGACCCAGGCGACGATCGATCCGCTGCTGGCGATGGTGCGCGCGCACGGATTCTACGGATACGTGACGGATGTTCGCGATCACGCCGACTCGCATCGCGAGGCAGTGGCGGGCCAGAACCCCCGCGTCCTCGAGACGTTTCGGGCCATTCGCGCGATCCAGGAGGAGATGGGTGAGCGCGCTGCCAGCACCTACATCGTCTCGATGACGACCGAGCCGGCCGACCTCCTGCGCGTCCTAGAGCTGGGCGTCGAGGCGGGGCTCGTTGCGCTCGATGACGATCCGCCGAGGTCGCGTCTCGACGTGGTGCCGCTGTTCGAAACGCGAGACGATCTGGAACACGCGCCCACCGTCATGGGCGCGCTGCTGCGCGACGACCTGTACCGTCGCCAGCTCCGCGCCCGCGGCGATCGACAGGAAGTGATGATCGGCTACTCCGACTCGGGGAAGGACGCTGGCATCCTCGCGTCGTCGTGGGCGCTGTACGAAGCGCAGGAGCATCTCGCGAAGCTGTTCGACGAGGCGGGAATCGCACTCCGACTGTTCCACGGACGAGGGGGGAGCGTCGGACGCGGTGGCGGGTCGCCGGTCTCGCGCGCGCTTGCGGCGCTTCCTCCCGGGACGGTGCGCGGACGCATCAAGATCACCGAGCAGGGCGAGATCGTCTCGCAGCAGTTCGGATTGCTGCCGGTGGCGGAGCGTACGCTGGAGGTGACGCTCGTCGGGGTCCTGATGCAGGCGTTCAACGCCGGACCTGACGATCCATCGGCGACGGAGATGCGCGAGTTCCGTGATACGATGACCGACCTCGCGCAGCGCGGGCTCACGGTGTATCGCGAGCTGGCACACGAGGACGGCGCGCTATTCCGAATGTTCCGGTCCGTGACGCCAGTCGATGTGCTCGCACACGCGCGGTTCGGCTCGCGTCCGTCGTATCGGCCCGGGGCGAAGGCAGGCATCGATGGGATCCGCGCGATTCCCTGGGTCTTCGGCTGGACGCAGATGCGCCTGATGCTTCCGGGATGGCTGGGCGTCGGTACAGCCCTCAGCCATTATGTCGCGAGGGCGAGTGGGCTGGACCTGTTACAGCGCATGGCGCGACGCTGGCCCTTCTTCGACGATCTCCTGAGCAAGATCGAGATGGTGTGCGCGAAGGCCGACATGGAGGTCGCCCGACTCTACGTCGAGGAGCTCGGCGGAGACGTAGCGCTGTTCGAGCGGCTGGAAGCGGAATACGACGCGACCGTGAACGCGATTCTCCGGATCAGAGAGAGCAATGCGTTGTTGCGGGATACGCCGGTGATCCAATCGGCGATCGTGCTGCGGAATCCGTATGTGGATCCCCTGTCGCTCATCCAGGTGTCGCTGCTGCGGAGGAGAATGAAGCAAGGAAGGGACAACCGCGACACGGCAGCGTCAGCGTCCACTCCCGCGGATGACGCGGTCGATTCCGTATTGTCGACGACGCTGAGCGGGATCGCACAAGGTCTGCGCAACACCGGATAAGATTCACGCTATGAACGTTTCCGACGCGATCGCCCAACGCCGCTCGATCAAGAAATTCCAGGACCGCGCCGTCACGCGCGAGGAGATCGAGCGCCTCCTCGACGCCGCGGTGCTGGCTCCCAACCATCACCTCACACAGCCGTGGCGGTTCTACGTCCTCGGCGCCGAGTCACGACGTCGCTACGGACTCGCGCTCGGCGAACGGAAGGCGCGCAAGCTACCGGACGCCGACGCGGCGAATGCCGTGCGCGAGAAGACCGCGGCGGAACATCAGGCGCTCCCGGCCCTCATCGCCGTTGCCATGGTGCTGCACGAGAGCCCGGAGACTCGCGAGGAGGACTACGCCGCCGTGATGCAAGCGATCTCCAACATCATGCTGGCTGCCGTCGAACGAGGGCTCGGGACGCACTTGCGCACCGGTGCCGTGATGGAGGATCCTGCGGCGCGGGCGGCAGTCGGCGTGCGCGAAGGCGAGCGGATCGTGGGGCTATTGAGCATAGGCGTTCCTGCAGAAATGCCGCCCCCTAAATCGCGTCAAGGAGCGGCGGCGGTCACCACGTGGGTCGAGTAGCGACCCCTCGCCTAACGAAGATCGGGCAGCACCAGGGATCAGCGTTGTTGGTAACAACCCGGCGCTATTGCCAAGTCTGGCAATAGCGCCGGGTCATGACACCCAGGCCGCGCCGCCAACGAGGCACCGCGTCGGCTGTGTGACCGGCGTTGCCCAGTCCGCGCCACCGGGTAGACGACGTGGCGGGTGCGGCTGACGAATTCCGTATGCGAGAGTGTCGGGTTGCTTCCGACCGCCATCCACGCCCTTCCGGTCGGTGACTCTCATGCGGACTTCCCCGTTACTACGGTTCGCGGCCGTTCTGCTGATCGCCCTAGCCTGTACTGACCGCGGGCCCGTCGCCCCAACAGCAGTTCAGACTCGGCCGCTGGCCGCACGCAACTGCGCACTCGGCCTGTCGGACGCGGACGCGATTGCGCTCATCCACGAGCTGATCGCGAAGGTGAACGCACTCGAGACCAGCGGCACACTCAGCAGCGGCCAGGCGAGCGCGCTCCGGAGTCATCTCGAGAGCATCCTCCAGTCGATCGCCGCGGGCAACTACTGCGCGGCGGCAGCCCAACTTCAGGCATTCCTCCGGCAGGTCGAGAACTACGTGAGAGGAGAAGTGCTCACGGAAGCAGAGGGGGATAGCCTCTCCGACGACGCCAGCGACGTCCTCGAAGGCCCCGACGACGAGCTGGGGTTCGTGTCGGACCGCGACGGCAACCACGAGATCTACGTCGTGCAGTCGGACGGCAGCGACCTCCGCAACCTGACCAACCACGCCGGGGACGACGGGAGTCTCGGCTTTGGCGGCTGGTCGCCTGATGGGTCGAAGATCGTCTTCGCGAGCACGCGCGAAGGGGTATCGAAGCTATTCACCATCAACGCGGACGGCTCCGGTCTCACCCGGCTCACGAACGACGAGCGTGGCGATACTGATCCGGTCTGGTCGCCGGATGGCCAGCGCATCGCGTTCAGGCGGGGGCGCGACACCGGCCCAACCACGACGGAGCTCTGGGTGATGAACGCGGACGCGTCCAACCAACTGCGGCTGACCGACAACACTACGCACGAAAGTGGACACGAATGGTCCCCCGATGGCACCCGGCTCGTATTCCGGCGCGGACAGTTCCTCAGCAATCAGGACGTCTACATCATCAACCGCGACGGGTCCGGGGAGACGCTGTTGACGACGAGTGACGCGCTCGGCGGCAGGGCCCGCTGGTCGCCTGACGGCACACGCATCGTATTCGCATCCGCGGTCGATGGGAACGCGGAGCTGTATACCATCAAGCCGGACGGTTCCGGCGTCACGCGACTGACCACGTCAACCGCGCCGGCGATCAACACCGAGCCGGAGTGGTCACCGGACGGCAGCATGCTCGCGTACAGCCGCTGCACGACCGCGCTGGGGACGCTGCAGTGTCAGGTCTACACGATCCGGAGCGATGGAACTGGCGACACGAACGTCAGCAATGACGCGTCGGTCACCGAGATATCCGCGGTGTGGTCGCCGGACGGAACGCGATTGGCGTTCACCCGAGTCACCGACGTGGCATTTTCCCGCGACATCTACATCATGAATCGCGACGGAACCGGGAAGCGAAGTCTCACCAACACCACGGCGGACAACTTCTCGATCGCCTGGCGGCCGCGTAACACGAACGACTGAAATACATCCCGTTCACGCGCGCCAGATCTCGAGGACGGCGCCCACCACAAGCAGGTGTGCGCTCCAGACTTTCACGGGGTGACGCTGAAGTGACCAACGCGGGTCGCCTCGCCGTTTACGATCACGTCGACGAGGTGGCGTCCCGGCCGTGGTTTACGAGTGGTATGGACGGCCAACGAAATCGACTTCGACAGCTCGACTTTGCTTCCGGCGCCGAGCACGACCCGCTTCATCTTGAACACCTTTCGAGCAGACTTGCCGCGGCCCTTCACGAAATGCACGCCGAGGTCGACCAAGAGCTCCTGCTTCGTTCGCGACGTGCTGACGACAACGAAGCGGATCCCTACGCTTCCGCCTATGCCGACGCGCGCCGGGACGATGCGAACACCCTCGATCGTGACAGCCGCTTTCCTCCCGTAGCCGAGGAGCCGGAGCGCGTTCGCGTCGCCGCGCTTCACGGCGCTCCGGAGCGCATGCTCCACCAACGCACGCCGGTCCTCCGTCGCGCCGCGGAGCCACGCTTTACACGTGCGCGCAAGCAGCGCCGGGTAGACCTTCCCGAGATCGTTCAGGTTGTTGGCGACGCTACGCCGCACCAGCGATGCCGGATCGTCCTTGAGCAACTCCAACAGCTCGATGACGCGCTCGGCGTTGGCGTCGAGCCACGGCACACGCATCGCCCACGGAAGGCGAAGGCGCGTTCCTTCCGACACGAGCCGCCGAACGTGCGCGTTAGGGTCTCGTGCCCAGACACAAAGCGTCGCGAGCGTCCGCTCCGGGTCCGCGGCAATGAACGGCCGGATACTCGACTCGGCGCTGAATCGCTTGGTGAGCTCGTACTGCGCGCGCATCGACAGCTCGAAGTGTTCGAGGCCCTGGGTCGCGACGTACTGCGTGTGCGGAAGGTAGTAAAACGGCGCCATGCCGACCCCGATGAGCTCATCGGTCGCGTGCTCGGGGCCGAGTGATCGAAGCAGGATATCGATCGCGTCGGGGTAACTCGCCGGGAGGTGCTTCTCGAGCGCGTGTGTGA
>Ga0075421_100002098_pt1 | contig 23622 bp, 28 predicted proteins | sample SoiMetdeltSBSDD5_FD_75292 | JGI IMG/M metagenome (GOLD analysis project Ga0075421, IMG submission 75292) | Bulk soil microbial communities from a Populus tree surrounding site in Tennessee, USA - Soil MetaG P. deltoides SBSDD5 | ecosystem: Environmental > Terrestrial > Soil > Tree plantation...
CAACTTGTCCACGCGGGTCAGGCGATTCTCGTTATCGAAGGTCTGACACCACGTATAGACCCCATTGTTGCGACGGAACATGTTGCCATTGGCATCGTAGCCATAGCTGCTGCTGCCCATCGCGGTAGTCGCATGTGGGCGCACCGAACAAGAACTGGGCGGGCACAGGTGACCAAGTAACGCTTGCAACTCCTGCATCTGGGCCGGGTGTATGACAGCAAAGGGTCATTTCGCGAGTCTTGTCATCTGCTCCCCAAACCATACGAGAATTGTCAAGTGAAGCTGAAGTGACGGCATGAAGATTCGGTCTCCAAGCAATATCATTAACTATTCCCTGATGTTCAGAGAATTTTGCTACGAGATTTAATGATGGCAATGCCCATATTGCTACTGATCCTGCATACGCCGCCGCAATATAGTTCCCATCTGTGCTATAACCGATATTAGTTATACTCTGCTTGTATTGATTGAATGTTCTTATTGCATTACCTGTTTCTAAATCTCGAAACTCTATACTCCCATCAGAATAACCACTTGCTCAGGAGGCATTTGTCAAGCATGATTGGAGTAAGTTTGTTCCTCCATTCAGCAAGAGGGTAGCAGACAAAGATCATTTCTGACCACCCCCAATTATTCGGAGTTCGATGCCCGGCGACAAGCAATGGATCACTGTTGCTGAGGCGGCGAGACAGTCGGGTATAGGAGTTCGTACTATCCAGCTATGGCTGAAGCAAGGGAAAATCGAAGGCTGGAAGCCGGGACACGACTGGCTCACTACTGTTGATATCAAGCCACTACACCATCCAGAATATCTTTGCACGTCTCTCTGAAAAGGGCGATCCCTGGAAAGACATCGACGCTCATGCCCGTGAGATCACTCAGGCACGGCTCCAGTGCGCCGCGCTTCTCGCAGAGAAGGCTGTGCAGAAGAAATCCTGATCCGGCAAACATCCCACAGGGAGAATAGTAGGTCATGGCCGAAACGAAAGCCAACCGCATGGCAGAGATCGAGCATGCGATTCTCAATCTCACTGCGTCCCCGCTTTACCAGTATCGAATCGAGAATAACTACAAGCCTGTCATTGGGGATGGCAACCTTGATGCGAACATCATGTTTATTGGCGAGGCCCCCGGCGAAAACGAGGCAAAGTCAGGCAAACCGTTCGTCGGAGCGGCGGGTCGCGTGCTTTCAGAATTGCTCGATTCCATCGGTGTCAAACGTGAGGATGTCTATATCAGCAACATTGTGAAGGATCGCCCACCTAAAAACCGCGATCCAAAGCCGGATGAGATTGATCTCTATAAGCCATTCCTCAAGCAGCAAATTGACATTATCCGCCCCAAAGTAATCGTGACGCTGGGCCGCTTCTCAATGGATTTCATCCTTGATTTGTTTGGGATGAAAGAGCAGGGACAGAAGATCAGCGATCTGCATGGCAAGGTGCTCCATGCAAAGACACCCTACGGAGACATCGCAGTCGTGCCTCTCTTCCATCCGGCGGTGGGCTTCTACAACCAAAATCAGAAAGAAGCACTGCGCGAGGATATTAAGTCACTTGCGCCGTTCGTGTAGTACCCCACTAATTGGTAGGTTCTTGATCTAATGATCAGGTTATACTCAGACATATGCAAAACGTTCCTGAGATTCCGACGGACACAGAGTCCGAATACGCTAATGATTGGCAGGGTGAGCCATACTCAACCTTAGTGTGTTTTGCTTGTGGAGCACAATTTGATACGCCAGTTCATCAGCCCCGCATACGATGTCCAGAATGTGGCGAAATCGGCTATTCGGATCGCGCAGGGCGCAACCTTGTCTCGACTGGATGGGACTGCCTATCATGCGGCGCTCGGAATGATGGGTTGAAAAACTTTTGCCTCGAATGTGGGGCTGGCCTCACCAGCCGATGCCTCAAATGTGAAGCCCCTGTCTATACATCGATCTGCCAGCGCTGCGGTAGCCATCAAGAGGCACTAATCCGGCTCAAATCTATCGAGGCTGAACGCGCGAATTGGGTTCCAATTCAGCGATCCTACCTGGAAGCCGAGCGGCGCAAACTTGCACAGCAAGACGAGAAGCAAGCGGCACGTCAAAAGCGCCAGAAGCCAGAGCCAGGTCCCTCAGAGCGTATAGAAGAAGCAATCCCCGCATCTCAAATTAATTCTGGAAGCTGGCAGACCGCGTGGCCGCGAGTCAATCAACAAATGCAGCAGGCCGCGCAGCAGCGAACTCAACGCTTCGCACAACGCCGTGCCGATTTACTCCGTCGGGTGGTTTCAGCAATCCGTACACGCCTGATGGCGTTTGCATGGATCATACTAGGGGCTATCTTCCTTCTATGGCAGTGGCGCGCAGCGCTGCCCAATTGGATAATCAGCGCTGCGAAGTTACCGTTCATGCAGGCTGTGCTTCAAACTGCCGCATCGTGGTGGCAGATGACTAGTATTATCACCACCAACACCGGGACAGTAGATAAATCCTCGCCGCAGTACGCCATATTCTTTGCCGTTAGCCTGTTTACGATTGCCGCAATCCCTATTTTGGGCTACCTCACACTACGGCTCATACGCTGGCTAGCAAGCTGAATTACTACCACGTCACAGAATAGATTCTCGCCGCATAAAACTTTAGTTAATTTTGCTTCGTAGTTCTGTTAGAAGATCGAAGCATGGGCTTTTCGAGTTGCTATTTTAGCCTCAAACAAAGTCGTGTTTCACCTAGATTATGTATGACTTTTGTACGGGGTTGTTCTGACGTGATTCTATTATCCGGCATGTAAGATGGGTTTTGCGAGAACCGTCTAAGTAGTGAGATACAGAGGCCACAGTTTTGATTTGACCCCTGCAACAACCTCTGAGCAAATGCAAACGGTTCTCAACACCATCAGAGTAAACCATCGTTACTGGTACCTTGTTTGAACAATTGATTTGCGCAGTAGCGGAACATCAGAGAGGGGAGAGCAAATGGAATCACTGGAGTCACTTCTGGCGCCAATTGAAGATTCCGATAACGCAGAGGCTCTGTTTAGTGAGCAGGAAGTGGTCCCTGAGAATATTGACCACATCCCAGCCGATGATACGGTTAGTCTGTACTTCCGCCAGATGGCGAGCGAGCCACTACTGACTGCTGAACAGGAAGTAGCATTGGCGAAGCGTATTCAGCGCGGGCTTGAAGCACAGCGTGCGCTTGAGGAAAATCAGAATCTTTCAGACGAACAATATATTGCCTTGAAGGAAGTTCTGGCCGATGGTCAGGCGGCACGCGAGCATCTTGGCCGCGCGAATACACGTCTTGTCGTCAGCATTGCAAAGCGCTATCGTAATCAGGGTCTGCCGATGTCCGACTTAATTCAAGAGGGTAACGTCGGCCTGATGATCGCGGTTGATAAGTTCGATTATACGATGGGCAACCGTTTCAGTACCTACGCAAGCTGGTGGATTCGCCAGACGATCACTCGCGCGCTGTCGCAGAAGTCGCGCACAATCCGCCTGCCTCTGCATCTGTCGGATCAGCTCCGCCGGATTAACACGGCAAACGAGATTCTTGAACAAGAGTTGGGACGCGATCCTACAGATGAGGAACTCAGTGAGCGACTGGCGCTAGAGCCAGATCAGGTGCGGGATACCATTGAGGCAAATCCGCAGACTATCGCTATTGAGATGCCTGTAGGCGACGACAGCGAGTTCGGGGATTTCATTGAGGATGATCAGTCACCCACCCCGGATGAAGCGATCCACAGCATTATGCTAACCGATACGCTGGATCGCATCTTGGGCAAGCTGCTCCCACGCGAAGCGCAGATTCTCAAACTGCGTTTTGGCCTCGAAGGTGAGCCTCCGCAAACCCTAGAGCAGGTTGGTCAAGTAATGGGCCTGAGCCGTGAGCGCATCCGCCAGATTGAGCGTCAGGCACTGCGCCAGCTACGACAGCCGCAATTCGCTAACATGCTTCGCGATTTCCTCGCGTAAATAATTTTGACTGAATGACCTGGCTGGCCGATCTACTCGGCCAGCCGTTTTTTATGCTAATTCACTGTAGGATTCACAAATCGTTCATAGTGATTACAGTCGAATATCAAAGCCCTATTTTTCATTGACTCTGCTCACCTGTTGCCTAATAATCGAGTTAAGTTATCGACTAGGGCCAGAGTACTATTTATGTTATGGGAGCAGACTAATGAATCAGTTTCATATCGGTGATAGAGTGGAAGGCAATATGCCCATGTGGGGCAAGGTAACCGGAACCGTCATTCGGCGTATTCCCGGCGAACCAGAAGTGATGCTTGTGCGGGGCGATCTGGATAACTCCCCATATCTCATTCCGGCGGCAAATTGCAGCTTGCTCGAATCAAGGCAACCACAATCGAGCAACCCTGGGAGCGCTCCAAGTATCCATTAGGCTTAGACTTGTAGCTAATCGGAGAAAACAAATCGGCGGGCTAGACCCGCCGATTTTGATTCACATCCCAGATAGACTACTCCGATTGGTAGGTATAAAACCCCTGGCCGGTGCGCTTACCCCAATAGCCCGCCAGCGCTAGCTGACGAAGCATGGGTGCGGGGCGATATTTATCTGTACCATAGACCTCGCCCAATGCGATAATGATCCCCATGACCTGATCCAACCCGATCAGATCACCCCATGCTAGCGGCCCATGCGGGTAGTTCGTTCCGAGTTTCATGGCCTCGTCAATGTCTTCGGCACTGGCAACATTCTCAGTGAGCGCGAAGGCAGCCTCATTGATGAGGTTCGCCACAATCCGGGGCAGCACACCTCCTAAGCTATCTTCAATCATCACGGGTTCTTTACCCAGCGCGGAGAGAAATTCGGTTGCTGTCTTGGTTGTTTCTGGCGAAGTATGTGTTCCGAGCATCACCTCGAAAACTTTAGAATTCGCAAGCGGCGGCAGCGCGGCCCACCCGATGATATTTTCTGGCTGCACTACCCAGGATCCGACCTCTGTAGCAGTCGCGTTGAGAGTCGTTGTGAGGATTGGCTCGGTCATGCCGAGAAACGCTGTGTTGAGATCGATGATGATTTGGCGCTTGCGCTGGCGGTCGCTGGCGGATGCTTCGACTACTAGATCGACTTTATCTGCCATCTCGCGGACGAAATCAGGTAGATATTGGAGTGGCGCTGTCTCGCGACCTTGCAGGCCATAGAGATAGCGGATTACTGTATGGCCTGATTGCTCTATCAAATCAGCCATTTCATGAGCCAGTGGACCGCCGCCAACAATGAGCACATTACTCATAATGCATCTTCTCTACGATGTCTTCTTCAAGTGGAAATAATCCTGGCAGGCCCCGCATGGGGATAGGCTTCGCTAAGCGCCGAGGATTTGCCAGCCGCCACCCAACGCGATTATCGGGGTGCGGATCGAGAACCAAGTGTTGATCGCGGAGGGCTTCCCATGATGCATCATCGAACTCAATCATCTCGACAATCTCGGCACTTCCGATCAGCGCGCCGCTCACCAGCGATTCGGGATGAATACCATAGCGTGTGGCGATCTCGCCATCGATGTGCCAAGCGGCATGAATCGCAAATAATCCCCGGTGGGCGGTGCGCCATGGGCGCGTTTCGATAGTCTTGCGGCCTTGCAAAATGAGTTCAGCATACGGCTGGTAGAGGCTAAGGGCTTTCATTCCTGATGATTAGCCCATTCTGGTAAAGCGAAATCTGCCTTTCGTAACCGTTCGAGCAATGAGACATGCCAATTACTTGTATCACTAACTGTATCGAATAGAACACCTTCTAAATCCGAAGGACGTTCAAAGTTTGGAAAGACCTTTTCTGAGGGTTTATCTAAGACAAAAACATTTTCAAAACCCAGATAGCCGTAAAAGAAGCCTAATTCAAGTATTACATTCTGTCGAGCACGAAATTGTAATGCTCTGTCTGCGATTTCAGGCTCGTAATATTGTTTGCACGAGACACCTAAATCGTCTGCTGAAATAAGAACAATTGCAAAACGTGACTCATGTCCGTATGCCAGAAACTTTTGAACTAAAGTTTGATGCTCATTGGAAATCTTGCTTAGAACTATACTTTTTATTCCAAGTAATTCTATGAAACTTTCTATCTCCTGTAGTAGATTAAGATCGTGCCCATGAACGATAAATACTGAATTGGGGTGCCCAGACTGTTCTCTGGGGGCTAATGTCGAACTTCCTCCACGAGCCTTCTCTACTGCTGTCGCCGCGAGATTTCCAATTATCTCATCTTGAAGATCAATAACTGCCAGCTTTTGAGTCTTGAGGCGTTGTTTGAGTTGTTCGGCAAGGGCTTTGGCTCCATCAAAAGCCGTCGGATATGAAGCGAGATTAAATGCATGGATGCTGATTAACTCAGGATACATTAACAAAATAATGGGAATAATGGCGCTCTTGTTAGCCATACCAAGCGAGATCTCCTCATTAACCCATTTTGAAGACATGCTCGCTTTTGAAACAAAAAGCAAAATACCTGATGCATGACGCAATGCATTTCTAATTATGTCATTCCAATTCTCACCAGCAGATAAATTAGCTTGGTCTATCCAAATCTTTACACCTTGCTCCTCAAGAATATGAATTACATATGAAACCAAGCTAGTATCTTCACGCGCATAGCTTGAGAAAAAATATGGTTCCATTTGCCCTCTTGTTTAACATGTCACATAGAACCAATATGATTATTTCTTGTCCTCGTAGTCATACCAGCCGCGCCCAGATTTACGGCCAAGCCGTCCGCTTTCGACCATTCTACGCTGGAGCAAGCTGGGGCGGAAGCGCGGTTCGTGAAAATACTGCTCATACACCGACTGCGACGCAGCGTAATTCACATCGATGCCGATTAAGTCCATCAATTCGAATGGTCCCATCTTGAAGCCACCACCTTCCCGTACTAAGCGATCCAGCGTCGCGGGATCGATCACGCTATCATTCAGAATCCGCAGTCCTTCGAGGTAAAAGGGACGTGCCACACGGTTTACGATGAAGCCGGGTACATCTTTGGCGCGAACGGGTTTCTTGCCCATCGTGCGCGCGAGGTCAATAGTGGTATCTACGACTGTATCACTCGTGTCTGTGCCTGCGATCACCTCAACCAGCGGCATCAAGGGAGCAGGATTGAAGAAGTGCATCCCTACTACGCGCTCGCGATGTTGTACTGCCGACGCAATTTCTGTTACGCTAAGGGTGCTGGTGTTGGTCGCAAGGATCGCATCCTCCCCAGCGATCCTTTCCAGATCGCGGAATAATCCCTGCTTGAGATCAAGACGCTCCGGCGCAGCTTCGATCACAACATCACATGAAGCAAACTCATCAAGAGTAATTGTTGTGGTTATCCGTGCAACCGTCTCGTCCGCTTCAGTTTGAGTGTACTTGCCCTTCTCTGCGGCGCGGTTGATAAATTTGGTGATGCTCAAGACAGCGTTCTCAAGCAGCTTTTCGCTGATGTCAAACAGGCGCACATCAAAGCCAGCCTCTACCGCTACTTGTGCAATGCCGCTCCCCATCACGCCAGAGCCAATCACTCCGATTGTGCCGATTGGTCGCTGCATAGACATCTGCTACTCACCCTTGAATGAGGGGTCGCGCTTCTCCAGAAAAGCCGCAACGCCCTCGCAGTGATCGGCGGTTTTGCCCGCGATCTCCTGCATGTGCGCTTCATATTCCAGTGACTCTTCGAGATTGTGAGTTAGCGCATACTGGATCGACCGTTTGATGTAGCCAATCGCGGCAGTCGGGGCGGCGGCAAATTCCGCAGCCAACGCGCCAACAACTTCCATCAGTTGAGCATCCTCGGTCATCTGGTTGATCATGCCCCAGTCAAGAGCTTCCTGTGCGGTGATCTTGCGCCCGGTGAGCATCATATCCATCGCCCGCGTTACGCCAATCAAGCGGGGGAGTATCCACGTAGACCCGCTATCAGGGACAAGTCCGATCTTGACAAACGCTTGTAGGAATGTTGCACTGGCTACCGCGATACGAATATCACAGGCCAGCGCGAGGCTCATTCCCGCCCCTGCTGCCACGCCGTTGATTGCTGCAATCGTAGGTTTGGCAAGCTGGCGCATCCGAGTAATCAAGGGGTTGTAAGTTTCGCGGAGGTGCTTGCCGTAATATCCTTGACTGTTTGAACCGTTGGCTGCACCGCCTTCCTTCGCTGCGGCGAGGTCCGCGCCGGGGCAGAATCCGCGCCCTGCACCTGTCAACACAATTACCCGCACCGATTTATCCCGCTCAGCCTGCTTGAATGCATCATTTAGCTCTCCGAGCATGGTATCGTTCAGAGCATTGAGCTTTTCCGGGCGGTTCATGGTGATCGTCAAGATGTTATCGTTAATATCGTAGAGAAGTGTCTCGTAGGCCACTGTGCTATCGTCCTTTCCACTCAGGAGGTTGCTTTTCGAGAAAGGCACTAATGCCCTCCTGCTTATCCTCTGAGTCATAGAGGAAATAGTAATTGCGACGCTCGAATTCGAGTGCTTCATCAAGGGGCATCTCGAACGCTTTGAGCAAAGTTTCTTTGGCAAGACGCACCGCGAGAGGCGGCTGACTTGCGATCTTTTCCGCGACATCTAACGCGGCATCAAGATAAATCTCGGCAGGTACTATCCGACTGACAAGCCCAAGTTCGCGGGCCTCCTCGGCGCTAAGAGTGCGGCCTGCAAGTACCATCTCCATTGCTACCGATTTGCCAACCACGCGGGTCAAGCGCTGTGTGCCACCTGCCCCCGGCATGATCGCCAAACCTACCTCCGGCTGGCCGAATTTCGCCGTCTCGCTGGCTATGATAATATCACAACTCATTGCCAGCTCATTTCCGCCACCAAGACACCAGCCGCTCACCGCCGCGATGATCGGTTTAGGGAAGTCGCGCAGAGTATTCCAATAAGCGGGACGAACACTATCTAGCATATCGACCGCTGTTTTATCCTGCATCTCAGTGACATCTGCGCCTGCCGCAAACGCCCGTTGATCCCCGGTTAGCACCACTGCATGGATCGCGTCATCGGCGGCAAAATCACGCAACGCCAACGCGATAGCTTTGAGTGTCGCCTCGTTCAGTGCGTTCAAGCGATCCGGACGGTTGATGCGAATTAACCCTACGCCATCGCGCGGGCGCTCAATGAGAACAGTACCCGCCATATTAGAGTGCGACTTCGCTGTGTTCTTCGCCATACAGCAAAGTCACTAGCCCCTCGGCAAAGCTGTTGAGATTATCGCCTGCGGCTGCCATCTCCGGGCTTTTCATTCCGGCTTTAAGAGCATCAATATCTGCAAAGTGCATCTCAGCCATCATATAGAGATCATCGCCCATAACTTTACGGGTGAACTTGGTGATCTCGGCTTTCTGCAAGCCGGGGACTTTAGAAATGAGGGGAAGGTGAGTATCGAAGTACGCTTTATCGAAGGCTTCCGGGTCGGCAGGTTGCTTGTAGAGGGCGACAAGTTTCATTTTAGTTCTCCTCAGTCATATATGGATAGATAGAGGGTATCGCTACAACCAATCAGACCTTAATGCCCAAGTATAGGGTGCGGCTTGTATACGGCTTCGAGCATTTCTGTCTCCTCTGGTGTCAGTTTGATATCCATAGCTGCAAGTGCTTCATCTAACTGGTACATCTTACTTGCGCCAATGATCGGGCTAGTTATTCCTGGTTTGTGTAATACCCATGCCAGCGCGATCTGGGCAGGCTTGATACCACGTCGATCAGCCACCTCTTTCAAACAATCCACTATTTCAAAATCATTGTCGGAGTAATACCACTGATGTGCGTACTTATCAGTTTTCGCGCGGGCAGTATTGCCGCCTTCTTCGCGGGTGCGCGCCCGGTTTCCGGCTAGGAATCCACGCGCCAGTGGACTCCAAGGGATCATGCCGATGCCTGTTTCCATACAGTAAGGGATCATCTCCCTCTCTTCTTCGCGATACACAAGGTTATAGTGATTCTGCATAGAGATGAACTTCGTCCAGCCATGCTTTTCAGCAATATGCTGCATCTCTGCGAACTGCCATGCATACATACTCGAAGCGCCAATGTAGCGGGCCTTGCCTGCACGGACAATATCGTGCAGTGCTTCCATCGTCTCTTCGATAGGGGTTGTTGGATCGAAGCGATGAATCTGGTAGAGATCGATGTAATCCATGCCTAAGCGACGCAACGAGTCGTCAATCGCATGCAGGAGATGTTTCCGACTCAACCCACCTTGATTCGGTTTGTTACCTGTGGGGAAGAATGCCTTTGTAGCAAGTACTACTTCATCGCGCGATGAGATCATATCTCGGAGTATTCGTCCGGTTACTTCCTCACTAACTCCCAACGAGTATGAATTCGCCGTATCGAAGAAGTTGATCCCTGCCTCCAGTGCGCGTGCAAAGAACGGGCGGCTTTCCGGCTCATCCAGTGCCCAATCGCGCCACTTCGATGTGCCATACGTCATTGTGCCGAGGCAAATCCGTGAGACTTTCAGCCCGGTGTGCCCAAGGTTAAGATATTCCACCGCCTGTCCTTTCGCAGTAAGGATGAGGTTAAAGGGGCTTAAACAACTCGAAACCTTGCTGGCAGGAGTTGCAGTAATAAATTGCACGACAAGGGGTAGGCCCCCAATTGTTTTTGGTGATGGTGTTATCTGATCCGCAGTAGGGGCAGGCAACCGTCTCGACCAACAGCAGGTCGAAATCACCATTATGTCTGGGTGGGGGAGTCAGCCCAAAGTCGCGCAGCTTTTCTCGCGCTTCCTCGGTGATCCACTCAGTAGACCACGCGGGAGCAAGTGTCACCTCGACTTTGACATCATCGATCCCCACCTCATTCAGGTGCTCTACAATATCGCCCTGCATTGTATGAAGCGCGGGACATCCGGTGAAGGTTGGCGTAATCGTCACTATAACGGAATTGCCCTCAAGCGCGACATTCCGTACGATGCCCATCTCCACTAGATTCACGACAGGCAGCTCCGGGTCTTTAACCTCTCCCAGCAGCCGCCAGATTTCTTTTACCGACACCATCGTTTCTACCATTGATTATCTGGGAACAGCCGTGTTACCTCTTGCAGATCGTCTAAAATCTGCGCGAGATGCTTGGAGTGCTGGCCTCGCTTTCCAGCAGCATGTACATCGCCCGGTACAGTTAATCCCGCGTCGGTGAGCCACGGACGGACTTGTCCTTCCCATGCTGCTTGTGCATCTGCCAGCCTCGGCACGATCCATGCTTCTGCTAAAACTTCGTCATTGGGCAAGGGCTGAAACAGTGACAGTGCTTCCGGCCACAGGCTATCGAGCGCGATCTGCATTCTCTGATGACTTTCTTCAGTACCAAGTCCCAAACGACGCACCCACGCGCTAGTGTGTCGCTGGTGATAAATTTCCTCTTTGCGGATTTTCGCTGCTGCACCTGCCAGAAGATCATATTGGCTCTCGGCCATCTTTTCGAGCATTACCGCTTCGTACACATCGAATAGATACTGGCGTACCAACGTGAAAGCCCAATCCCCTTTAGGTAGTTCGACTATTCGGACATTCTGAAAGTCTGCGGCGGGGCGCTGGTAGGCTAACTCATCGGGTAATGTTTCCGGGTCTCGCCCGATGAGTTCAGCGTACAACTGATACCAGATAATCGCATGACCGAGTTCATCGAGGGCTAAGTTCGCGAAGGCAATATCCTCTTCGAGGATAGGCGCATGACCGCACCACTCCGAATCACGGTGGCCGAGGATTAGTTCGTCGTCGGCCATTGCCAACAATCTTGCTGATAGCGCTTCATGTAGATCAGCCCGCATTGTTGGCATGCTCCTTATCCTTTTGCTCCTTGATCCGGCGCAGTGCTGCAACGGTATGATATTGACCCTGATCGCGATAGAGTTTTGTCTCGGCGATGGCAAACATCGCCTGAATATCCTCTGGCGTTGATTTGTGTACCTCCGCCGCTGGAAACACCCACCACACCATAATATTCTTCGCGGGAAGTTTCTCCACTGCCAGCTTCAACACTTCCTGTGACGAATGTGCTTCAATCTCGGCAGCAAAGCTATGCAAGCCACGTGCGCCAATTTTTTGGAAGACATAATAGGCCGCGGCTTGTACACTTCCTTCTGGAAGTACAGCAAGTAGATCGGGATGCTCTTCAAGCTGTTCTGCCGTAACGGCAAAGATGCGATCCACAGGTACAACCCACAGACTTACGCATTCAGGACGGCGCACGAATACGTCACGGGCGTTCAGCAGAGCCATCTCTGGATCAGGGGCATGGACTGATCCAGCATAGCGGTGCGGATTACCTTCTCTATCCTGATACAGGACAACATATCGCGGCCATTGGGTATCAGTCATAATTGCTCAATAAGCAAGCTAAAGCTGGAACGCTAAGCAGCTTCATAGTTCTTTGCATAAGCAGCCATTGCTTCGCGCACCCAGAGGCCATCTTCATGTGCCTTACGCCGAGCAGCAAGCCGCTCCTTGTTCATTGGGCCATCCCCCTTGACCACCCGCCAGAATTCGTCCCAATCAATAGGGCCAGTGATCCAGTGCCCGCTTGCTTCGTCGTAATGTAGATCAGGATCAGGGAAGGTTAGGCCAATGGCAAGAAGCTCTGGCACAACTTGATCAATGAACTGCTGTCGAAGTTCGTCGTTTGTCTTCGTCTTGATTCCCCATTTGATCAGCACACCACTATTAGGGGAATCAGTATCGTGTGGGCCGAACATCATCAGTGTGGGCCACCACCATCTATTGAGTGCATCCTGCATCATCTCCTTTTGCTCAGCCGTCCCCGTGGCAAGTGTAATGACAATATCCTGCCCCTGCCGCATGTGAAAGTTCTCCTCGGCACAGATGCGGAGCATCGCGCGCGAGTAGGGGCCATAGGAACACTTGGCGAGCATGGTCTGATTGAGAATCGCAGCACCATCGACCAGCCAGCCAATAGCGCCCATATCCGCCCAACTCAACGCCGGATAATTGAAGATATTCGAATACTTGGCTTTGCCTTCGAGTAGGGCATCGATCATCTCTTCGCGGGTTGCGCCAAGTGTCTCAGCCGCATGATACAAATATTGACCATGCCCGCCTTCATCCTGTACTTTAGCAAGCAAGATCAGCTTACGCCGGAGGCTCGGCGCTTTGGTGAGGTAGGTTCCTTCGGGCAGCATCCCGACGATCTCACTGTGTGCGTGCTGCGAGATCATGCGGATTAGCTGGCGCTGATACTCGCCAGGCATCCAATCTCCCGGCTCGATCTTCTCGCCGCGCGCGATGCGGGCCTCAAATTCCGCAAGCTTTTGGGGATCGTCTTGTTGTGTTAGATCTATTGGATCGACCGTTGCACCGTACATATTTCGCTACCCCTGATCCCCTGAACCGGGAAACACGGATTTTAGTTCTACTTTTTGCCCATTCAAGACTGGTGATGTGAAAGAGTCATCAGGGCCGAACAGTCCCTTGTATTCAAACTTACCCTCGACCAGCACCCACTGTTCAAGGTATTGTGCTAGTGGCTCGACCAGCCAGTATTCGCGTGTTCCGTGTTTTTCGTATAGCTGATACTTTTCTCGCTTATCGCGTCTGGCAGTTGAGGGTGAAAGCACCTCTATGACAAGATCAGGTGCACCATGCCACTGTCGATCCTCGCCCAATTTACAACGACTGTCTGGCCCGGAAACCCAGAACAAATCAGGCTCAGGCACGTTCTCATCATCTAAATGAACGCCTAACGGTGCAAATCGAAGTGTTCCACCCGGAATTAGTTTCGCGAGCAACAGGTGCAGAAGTGCCAAAACTTTCTGATGGTCGTCTATAGGCGGCATCTCAATGATGATCTCCCCGTTGATCAGTTCCACCTTTTGATTTGTTTCTGGCAGCTTGAAATATTCTTCTGCTGTGATCCGTGTGCTGCTGATTGCCGCCATGCTTTTCGCTCCTACCTTACCAGTTACACATCTTGATGGTCGCCGCGCCGGACGATCTGCTTCTTGAAGATGGTTACGGGACCAGACTTCGCCAGATTCATCGAATCGACAATCATCTCTTTGAGCATATCATCAGAGACAGTATTTCCCTCAAGATCGAGCAGGAAATCCTTCCCTTCCACATAGCCGCCATTGGTGAAATCGACATGGAAGTCGAATTTTACGCGATACTCTGATCGAGGATTCGGCCTGTACATTTGCTTTATCCCAAGTTCACCCATACTGCTTTTGTCTGCGTGTACAGGTCGAGAGCTTCCTTGCCCATCTCGCGGCCAAATCCACTCTCCTTATAGCCGCCGAAGGGTGCAGCCGCATCAATTAGGCCATATTCGTTGACCCACACTGTCCCTGCGCGAACTGCGTGCGCAAACTTATGCGCTTTCCCAATATCCTGTGTCCATACACCTGCCGCAAGCCCATAGCGAGTACGGTTCGCCCGCCCGATGAGTTCATTCCAATCTTCGAAGGAAGTCACCGCTACAACGGGTCCAAAGATTTCTTCCTGCACCATTTTCATCTCGTCATTCTGATGCTCGAAGATTGTTGGCGGCAGGAAATAACCATTCGCCAGATCACCGCCGAGGCGCTCTCCACCGCACACCACACGACCCCCCTCAGCCATGCCGCTTTCGATGTACCCTGTGATGCGCCCTAGCTGCTGCTCACTGATGATTGGGCCGAGATGCACCTTATCGAAGCCACTGCCGACGCGAATTTTCTGTGCTTCGTCAGCTAATCCATTCACCACATCATCATAGATATTCTTCTCTACAAATAGACGCGATCCGGCGACGCATTCTTGCCCGGTGGTGCTGAATATAGCCCACGTTGCACCCTTGATTGCTTTGCTTAGGTCAGCATCGCCGAAGATCACGTTGGGCGATTTGCCACCCAATTCCAAGCTAACGCGCTTCAAATTGCTATTTGCTGCTGCCGACATGATCTTGCGCCCCACTTCCGTCGATCCAGTGAAGGCGACTTTATCCACATCGGGATGCTCGACCAGTGATGATCCTGCCGGGACACCCATCCCTGTTACGATGTTAACTACACCTTCAGGAACACCTGCTTCGAGGATCAACTCACCCAGCCGAAGCGCTGTCAGAGGAGTTTCTTCGGCAGGCTTGAGGATCACCGTATTGCCGCAGGCAAGAGCCGGAGCCAGTTTCCATGCTGCCATCATGATCGGAAAATTCCAAGGAATAATAGCGCCCACTACCCCCATTGGCTCTCGCAGAGTATATACAAGTTGGTTTGGGAAGCTTACCGGAATAGTCGAGCCTTCGAGCTTGCTGGCCCATCCTGCGTAATAACGGAAGTGCTTTATCGCTTGCGGCACATCGACCTTTGACGAGACACGAATTGTCTTACCATTGTCAAGCGTCTCTAGCTCGGCAAGTTCCTGTGTATGGGCTTCCATCACATCGGCAATCTTCCACAGCAAGTTGCCGCGTTCTATCCCACTCATTTGAGGCCATGAGCCTTGCTCAAAGGCTTTACGTGCCGCCACGACAGCATGGTCAATATCCTCTTTACCGCCTGCTGCAATCTGGACAAGTTCCTGCCCGATAGCAGGGTTGATTGTCGCAAAAGTTTCACCGCTTGTGGCATCTACCCATTCCCCACCAATCAGCAGCTTCTTTGGTCCGCTTGCAAGAAAATCGCGGGTTGCCTGCTGTAGCTCAACATCCGGTAGTGCTATCGACTGCGCCATATCTCTCCCCTTAGCCTATTATGTAGAGTAATACCCTACAGGTGTTCGTCCATCACTCATTGTCGTCCGGAATTTCTCCGCCGATCCACTCCGGTGCATCGTCTTCCGCCCAACGGCGGCGAATCTCTGCGTAATCAGGACGGCGCTTCTCACTGAACGAGCGCACGCCTTCCCATGTTTCTGGGCTAGTGTTATGGATCGCCAGCCAATCGCGCCCATGCCCAATAGTTAGATGCCAGCTTAGATCACGCCAGAAGTTCAACTGCTGCTTGGTGTAGCGCGTCTTCTCCGGGAGCTTCGCCAGCAGCTTATCGACTAAGCCATCCACCTTCTGATCCAATTCGGTACGCGGTACAGCCCAGTTGACCAATCCCCATTCGACTGCTTTTGGTGCAGGAATCTCCTCGTTGAGAAATAAGATTTCCCGCGCGCGGCGATCTCCGACGATGAGCGGAAGGAACTGTGTTGCACCAGCTAATGCTACCGATCCGTGACTCGTGCCAACCTGCCGGATGTAGATGTCATCTGCCGCAACCGCTAGATCGCAGCTTATGTTGAACTCGTTGCCGCCGCCAACGACGATCCCGTTCAGACGCGCGACAGTTGGCTTTCCAATATTACGGAGGCGTTCATGACATTCAATGAACTCACCCATCCACTTCCAGTAATCGCGGGGCCGCTTCATGAACTGTTCCTGCTCCTTGAGATCGGCCCCCGTGCAGAAAGCTCGGTCTCCAGCCCCAGTCACGACGATTACACCAACCGCATCATCCCAGCTTGCGTCTTTGAAAGCGATGTTTAGTTCGGCCAGCATTGGGCCGTTGACCGAGTTCAGTACATCGGGGCGGTTAAATGTGACAGTAGCGCGCCCGCCACCTTTCTCATACTTGATGTACTGAAAGTCGAATTCGCTGGCATCCTTTCCAACATAGAACCGTTCCGTCATCAAGTCTCCACTGATAGTGATAATCCCAGCTAGTTAAGTGTACCACGCTGGAGCTTGCGAGTTGTTATCGGGTAAACAGGATCAAAGCGCTCACGATGAATATACACCCGGCAAGGGCCAGCATGATTGCAGCCGCAACTCCTGCCAGCATTTTGTAATTACGAGGAGTGGTTTGCAGCTTTGCCTGCCACCCAACGACGGGTCGGGATTTGGCAGACTCACGCATACCTGCTTGTCGAATCTGATTCTTCGTTCGATGGATAGCGTCAATCCATTGATCTTGTGGTTCAATCTCAAAGTACTCAATCATCTGGTTATCAAACTCAACTTCAATTACCGCCCGATCCATAATGGTATCCGGGCGCGCATCGACGACATGATCGAGGGGCCAGTTGCGCTGATCCCCGAAGCCAGCGCCGAAGATAAGACGTTGGTTTGTCAGCCATAATGTACCCTCTGTCTTGGCCCAACCTGCCCGCCCCTCATGATGGCGGCTGGCCCCACCCCCCTTTAGAACGCGCTCCCCATGCTGAAACAGGGGCGAAGTGGAATTATTGATGGTTCTCTGCCTCAAAGTAGATGGCACGTCGAAAGCTCCGTTGGATACTTTACTTAATCCGGTAACCTTCTTGCTCATTGTTGAACATCCAGCCAACAATCTCGCCGCTACGAATGTCATCGAATAAGTATGCTTCGCGGGTAATTGCCGCTGATCCCTGACCTCGAAAGGCGCTCTGAGAGTTAATCATCTGCTGGAAGCGTTGACGCCATATTTCCAAATTATGGGGACGTAAATCGAGCCAGCCTTTTGCGGCCCACAAATCAATACCATCTGGTGTCAAATTGACGCTGTTCTCACCCGGAATTTCCGGGATGCGAATGCGAGGCCCCCGAATCAGATGCTTGCCATCCGGGGTAAGAATTGGCAAACCGATGCTTGTAATCGTCTGTGCCATATCTGAATTCGCTTTGACCCGGTTGTAAAGCTTTTCCGAAATTGTTTGCGCACTGTCGCGCAGTGTCTCTTTTAGCGTGCGATATTCCAGCTTGAGTAATTCGGCTTCCCACAGCAGCTTCGAGAGTTCCGGCGGCCCAAGCTGGCCCAGCGCTACGCTATGGCTATTGGTTTCCTGTTCCAACCGTTTCAACTCTGCAATTGCCTGTTGGCGAAGTGTGCCTGCTCGATAAGTGGGATTCATGACTGCACCGTCAATGGCCGCAATGACATCCATACCTGTATTTGCGCCTAGAATTTCTAGCACCGCTTCTCGCGCGATCTCTTCTGGCGTCACAAATTCCATCTGGCGCAGCGCCGTAATTGCTTCAAACTCGCCGCGTGTGAACAGGCCGTTCTCCCCGGTATCCACAGCAGGCAGCACCAATGGCCCTTGAGCTTCATATTGATCAGCGGAGTCACGCAGCAGGAGCGCACCGTTCAGTGCTTCGACACGGTTCGTATAAATTATTGTTTGCCGGCCCCGCTCTTTGATAGGCTGGCAGGTAACATCTTTATAGCCGATCATCGCACCGGGCTTGATCTCTTTGACGATGGGGCCGTTCGGTGTGCGGGCCATCAAGAACAGCAACCCGGTATGTGCAAAGCCAACCGCCGTTTTAGTCATCAGCTTCGCTGAGGGTTTGTCTTCGCTGTGCGTATACGGAATGTTCAGACCCATTCCGCCCGTGCCCGTCGTCCCGATTTTCAAATACAGCCGCGTACCGACTTCCCGCATAGCACGATGAAGCATCTGAATGTGGCGGACTAACTGAGGCAAGGATTGGGATAAAATTAACAGTTCGAAATCATAAGCCGCCTCATTCCAATCTTCGCCAAGCGTGCGGGCTTCTTCGACAGCTTGGCTGATACGCTGGAGGCCCTTGTTCGCGAGAATCGAGGCAGTATCAATATCTTGATAGCTGATAGCGGTAGCAGTATTGATACTATCTACGATCACGTTCGGACAGTACTTGCGGATGATATGTACCATCTGCGAGGCGTTGTAAGCATTCTCGATACTGCCGAAGAGATCGTCATAGAGATCATCGCGCGTGGCAGGGTTTTCGATTAGATTGGCACGGGATTCGTTGGCATATTCACTGCGAACAAAGATGTTCCCCCACTCACCGAGCCATTCGATAGGCTGGCCCGCGAACATTCGAGTCAAATCGTCAAGCGCTTCATTGACCTCTGGCTCCCACAGTGATGCAATGACGATCTTTCCGGGGGAGAGATCGTGGGCAATACGGTAAGCGATTTGTTTGCCAACTAACCCGGCTCCGCCCAGAATCAGAAAGCAATCATCATGAGCCATTCCGCAGCCCGTCCTCAGGTATTTAGATATGGAGAATTTGCACGTCAGTTCCGAGCGGATTATCGTTTGCCAGATCACACTTTTCAAGTGCTGGCGACGCACCTCATTACCATTGGAACAGAAAGCCCTGTGGTTTGCAAGGCAATCATAATAAGGGAGAGCAGATGGCAAAAAGCGTTATTAATCCACCAGAATTGTTTGATAGTCTACAGTATGGATTCTCGCAAATTGTGGTTAGTCAGGGTACGAAGACGATTCATATCTCTGGACAAGTTGCTTGGGATGAAAATGAGCAGGTTATCAGCAAAGACGATCTCCGCGAACAGGTATTCAAATCGTTGGAAAACTTGAAAACGGCTTTAGCATGCGCAGGCGCTACCATGAAAGATGTTATCTCCCTGCGTATTTACATCGTGGACTCTTTGATCAATGAATCCAAAGGTGTCAAAGAAGGCTTGATGGCCTATTTCCCTGAACATCCACCTGCTTCAACATGGATCGGGGTGTCTGGTTTAGCAGGTGATGATCTGCTAGTGGAGATCGAAGCGACTGCTGTGATTGATTAACACCTGTCAAGGATATGTACATTTAATGTCTGTGTTCCCAAATACCCCCGCAGGGCAGTTGATGGCCCGTTTCTTCGATGCGTTTAATCGTGGCGATGTCCAGTTTGTGCATGATTTTGTCGCCGCGCACTATGCTGATCCACTGGCTGATCCGGGACCGCAGGAAGATCAGGCGGTGTGGAACTCCCTTGACTACACAACATCGCTTGTGATGGCACTCGAACACGATCCATCTTGCGGATTACAGTTCCATAGCATCGAGCGAGACAAACCCGACGAAGTAGCTGTACTGGTACAATGCGGGCTGGCAGGCGAATGGGTGTTCATCAAGATGCGCACCGCTCTTGATGAACCCACTCATTTGATCGAGCTTCGCACCCGCCCCGCGCTGATGCCACCTAATGCCTCGCACGATCAAGCACCCACTGAGACAGAACTTACTGCTGATCTCGATAGATTTCTCACGCCGCTATGCGACGCTGATATTTTCGCGGGGGTTGCCTTGGTCGCGAAAAATGGCGAACGAATCTACGAGCGTGCATTCGGACTCGCCAGCAGAGAGTTCGATGTGCCAAACTGGATCGATACGAAATTCAATGTCGGCTCACTCAACAAGATGTTTACGGGAGTTGGGATTGCACAGCTTGTCGAACGTGGGATGCTTTCCCACGAAGACACATTGGCGCAGCGCCTTCCCGAATTCCCTCATCCTGCCGCCGATAGAATTACCCTTCATCATTTGCTGACTCATCTTTCCGGCATTGGCTCCTATTGGAATGAGCGCTACGAAGCCAATCGCGCCCGTATACGCACTGTCTCTGATTTTCTGGCACTGTTCAGCGATCAGCCTCCTGTATATCAACCGGATGAACGTTGGTACTACAGCAATGGCGGATACGTCATTCTGGGGGCAATTATAGAACGGGTGACCGGACAGGATTACTACGATTTCATGCGAGAGTCTGTCTACTATCCGGCGGGGATGGAACATACTGACGCCTACGAGGTAGATCGCCCGATCCCAAATCTCGCCGTTGGGTACACCCATATCAATTATGCTGGGCTGCGGGAGCTAGGTGAGGTACGGAACAACCTGTTTATCCATGTGATCAAGGGTGGGCCGGGGGGTGGTGGGTTCTCTACTGCGGAGGATTTGCTGCGGTTTGATCAGGCACTACGGAACAATATCCTTCTCGACGCAAATTCCACCGAGCGACTTTTGAATGGCAAGGTTGAAGTGCGAGGCCCAACAGTCAAGTATGCCTATGGATTCTATGATCGGCTGATCAATGGGCAGAGAGTTGTAGGGCATCACGGTAATTTTCCCGGCCTCGGCCCTCAGTTCGATATGTATCTTGACAGTGGCTATACAGTCGTAATTCTTACTAACTCCGATCCCGCCGTATCACAAATTGTCGCGGATCATCTCCGCGACCTTCTGACTAGAAAAGAGGTCTAGTCAAATGTGTGCATCCCAAGCTCGGTCGGGAAAGTGGCATCCTTTTCAGTGATGATAAAAAGCATGTGATCATCCTCAACATAACGACTTCGACCTGTCACCGGGTCTTTGACTTCGTTGATATCCCACCAGCGATTCGCAAACGTGTTGAACCCTAGAATCCGATCCCGATGGGCAAAATCTTTATAGGGATCGACGATGATCAACTCCCGCTTATTGGGATCGATAAAGCTAATAACGCTGTAATGTCCGTAATCCGATTCATCTTCGACAGGATCATCATCATCCAGCCCGTCGTCATCGTCAAAGATACCTTGCCATTCGACTCCAACTGGTATTCGGAGATCATTAACCAGAACGGCAAGGTCTTTGAGAGTTGCATGTTCCTTATACCAAAATTGGCGATTGGGTGCGAGGATTTTTACGGCCTTCGCGAGTTGATCGACTCGCATTCCTTCCATCTCGATTAGATGCGTGGCCCCACCAACTTCCGCAATTTCTTCCTGTGTTACTTTCACGCCTACATTGCTCAACAACATTTGGATCACTGCAGGCCCGCAGTGAGATTCCGAGATTTGCGTGGAGCGCTCGATATTGAAATATTGTTCAGGGCTAACGAAATGCCTAAGCCCCCTTCTTGATTTTCTTGGCATGTTTGCTTATCAAGCTCGCCAACAGAGTTTTGAAATCTATCCCGTTGAGTGCGAGCACCTCCGTCATCGGCAGGCCCGGATCAGGGCCAAACGCCGTATTTGGATTCGCGTCCGTAAAGTAGGGTGTGTTGGTCTCTTCATCCACCCGAATGTCAAACTTCGCATAATCCTTATAGCGAAGGATGGTGAATGCCTTCTCTACAAGTTTCGTAATCTTGCTGGCAAGCGGCTTATCGACCAGCTTATATGTGTAGGCATCGATATCCTCGTAGCTTTCCAGACTGGTAAAGGCATGCTTGCCGTCGGGTTTGAACTTGAAGACCTTTTCACCTAAAAATGTGTGCTTGCGCTTCCCATCATCATAGACGACTGCGGTTACCTCTGGCCCATCGATGAACCGTTCCACTACAACTTGCAGATGGTAGGTTTTTATGAGTTCGTTGACTTGTTCTTCAGCCTCTTCGTAAGTCTCTTTGACCGCCTTGTTATCGATACCCACACTCCCGCCACTCTCATTTAGTTTGACGATCAATGGCAGATGGAGATCGCGGTCGATTTTTGTACCTGCTCTACGGATGACTTGAAATTCAGGTGTGGGAATATCTGATGCGATCAATAGTTGCTTGATCAAATCGCGGTTGTTGCCGATTACTAATCCCTGCATACCAGCCCCCGTATAGGGGATATTTGCCAGTTCTAGCGCAGCAGGGATAGATGTCTGCAAGATGTCGCGCCCTTTCAGCGTATCGACCAGATTAACCACCAGCACGGGATCATCTACAATCAAATTTGTGAAGAAATACTGGTCGCCAGGATAACCCTTGGCATCAATCCCTAGCTCTTTGAGGGCTTCAATTACCTGTTCTGCGCGTCCTTCGACTTCGACTTCCGCCAAGTAGGATTCTTCTGTATCGAACCATTCGCGCTCCACATGGGAATAGGCTACAGCAACTGGGCCGAGGTTCTTCAGCGAATTTCGATCCACATAGAGGGGAGATCTCTTTTCCGCTTTCGGTGCGGTTTTTCTCTTTTTTGAGTCGTGCTTCCTAGCTCCGACTTTTTCACGTTGAGAGGTAGTTACCATGTTTTCACCGTATCTTTTTGCCTGTCCTAAAGATAATTTCGTAAGATATTTATGAATGCTGGCCTCTGTCCCCAAATGCGCCCCAGATCAGATTTGAATCCGCCTGGGGCGCTTCTGGGCCCTTGTGCTGATCGGATTTTCAGATTAGTGAAGGCCGCTCAAAATTGTCTCGAACTTCCTTAAGACACCAGGGTATTCATCTTCCAGATCGCTTAGGACGTTCGAAACCTTTTCACGCCCGGTGTCTAACCCTTCCTCGACGGCCCTGCCCACTTTCTTCCGAATCTTATGTGTCTGCGGGCTGAACATGAATGCGAGAACGGCTCCGATACCCAGGCCCAGTGCCATAAAGACGATTACGGCGGTCATACGGTGTCGCTGGGCCCGCCCTTCGGCTTCACGGCTATAGTAGATCCTGCTATCACTCATAGCCTAAACCTCGTCTAGGTGGTCACTTCACCTGATTATCCCATCCGCAATCTAAGAAACGCCCTAGTGTTATCTAAGAACACTGTCAGAATTTTCGCGGATCATACAATCCTGATACTTAGAGTTTGCCGCCGAATCGATGCACAATACTTAGAATCAAAAAAGGCGCAGGTATGTCACCCACGCCCTTTAGCTGATCCCATAATTAAACTATGGTTGATAATCCATCGCGCACCGGAAGCCAATGTCCACTGTAGCAACATTGTACTGATAGAACTCACGAAAAGAGTTGCGCAAAAATGACTCACCTGTCAGATAAGAGCCACCGCGCACCACGCGCCGCTCCTCGCCGCCGCCTGTGGGAAGCTTCTCACGATCATCTCCCTCAACAGGTGGATATTTCTCCCACCCTGAACTCACCCACTCACGTGCATTGCCCAGCATATCGTATGCACCTACCCATGAAGCATTATCGGGTTGGCTGCCAACCTTGACTGCGCTCT
>Ga0075421_100002099_pt1 | contig 23616 bp, 21 predicted proteins | sample SoiMetdeltSBSDD5_FD_75292 | JGI IMG/M metagenome (GOLD analysis project Ga0075421, IMG submission 75292) | Bulk soil microbial communities from a Populus tree surrounding site in Tennessee, USA - Soil MetaG P. deltoides SBSDD5 | ecosystem: Environmental > Terrestrial > Soil > Tree plantation...
GCAGCAAGGTCGGGATTCGTCTTATCAGGCGCCACCATCGTCCGGCGGGCCCACGCTCAAGGTGGGCGGATATATCCAGGCCCGGGAAACCTGGCAGGAGGCGGGCAACGTTCTGACAGGCACGCTCAACCGGGCGCGCGCCTACGTCGAGGGCAATCTGACGGCAGGGTTCACCTATCGGATCATGGCGGAATACCAGGCCGGCGGGAACGCCAGCACCGCCGCGAGTGTGAGCCTTCGTGACGCGTACATTCGGTGGACCCACAATGATTTTGTGGTCTGGGCGGGGCAGTTCAAGACCCCGTTCAGCCCCGAGTTCATCATGTCGATCACCCAGGTCGAGACCGCTGACCGCGCCACCGTGGTCGATACACTCGCGCCCAAGCGGGACATCGGCGTGATGGCAACATATGCCTTTCGGCCCTACGTCACCCTGGCTGGCGGATTTTTCAACGGGGAAGGCCAGAATCGGATCATCAACGTCGACTCGGCGAATATGGTGGTGGCCCGGGCGACCGTCCGTCCCATCCCGTTCATCACGTTCGGCGGTAACGTCGCGGCGTACGCCAGCGACAGCACGCGCTGGGGCGTCGACGCTCAGCTCGAGTATCGAGGTGCATTGGTGCGTGCCGAATACATCTGGCAAGACCATCACGTTTCGCTGCCCAACGACGAGGGCTGGTACGGGCTCGCGGCCTATCGAGTACTGCCTTGGGTCCAGTTGGTATTTCGGCAGGAGCAATTCGCGCGCGACGCGATCAGTCTCGATCGGCACGTGGTCGCCACCACCGGCGGGGTGAACGTCGAGTTTGCAGCCGCGCGGGTGCGGCTGCTCGTGAATTACGTCTCGCGGAAAATCGGTGAGCCCGGGGTGCGGAACAGTACGGTCATTGGTCAGGCGCAGGTCCGGTTTTGACCGAGGCGTTGCCACTGCCCGCGTTCCCACGCAGGCAACGAGAATTGGGGGTGGCAGGATCGATAAGCGAGCCTGCCCCCTGGCGTCATTCGTGGAAAGAGAACTGCCAACCCAGCGCCGGCGCTCCGCCCTTGATGAGGAACGACGGCGCTCGAAGGCCAAAAATCGTCCAGCGTCCGCTCACGAACTTGGCCGACGCAACGCCCACCACCGCCCCTCCGAGAACGTCGGACATCCAGTGTCGTTGCTGGTAGACCCGCGACACCGCGACGCCGGTCGCCAGCCCGTACAGACCGACCTTGGCCCACGTCGGATGCAGGTCGTCCGCCAGCGAAGTTGCCATCGCGAAGGCCATCGCGGTATGACCCGACGGAAACGCTGCATCCGGATGAATCGGGTCGAAGTCGAAAGCGCCGAAGTTGGCGTCCGGCCGCTCGCGACCGAACACCATCTTGAGACCCTGATCGGCAACGCCCGCGAGGAGGAGCGAAAACGCCAGTCGCATACCCGTCTGCGTGACTTCTCGATTCCGGCTTATGAGTCCGCCCGTTATAACACCGAGCGTTACCGGCGCGTAGAATATCGGGGTTCCTACCCGGGCCCAGGTGTCGGCAACGTTCTGGCCGGTGGTCGACCGGTGAAACCGGAAATGGTCGGCGACGGGCTGATCCAGTGCGGAGAGCAGTCCAATGCCGCCAACCACGGCGAGCGGCTCGTACCACCGGATCGCATGAGACTCGATGGGAGCGCTATGCGGTATGTATGAAGCAATCGAATCGGGCGGTGCCGGATTGAACGTCGAGTCGGACTCGGTCTGGGCCCGAGCGCAGACGGGAACAACGAGGCCGCCCGCCAGCAAAACCGTGCGCGCGAGCGGCGCATTGCGGAACTTCAAGGCTCTTTCCTCCGGAACACGCCGCAATCAGGGGACAGCACGGCGTGAGGTCGGTGTATATTAGGCGGGCCTGCCACCTAGGTGAAGACGATGCGCGTTGCTTCAGCAGCGTTGCTGGCGCTACTGATCGGTTCCACTGCCTGCCGGTCGTATGAAGCATATCCCAAGCTGGCGAGTCAAAAAGGCCTGGTGCCGGCCGATCAGTTTGCTGGGTATGGCCGAGAGCAAGCAGAAGCCGTGGCAATCGGACGGGAGCTCGCGGCGGCCCACCATGGGGAGTCCCCCGATGCGCTCTCCCGCCAGGCAGCGCAGGCTACCGCGTACGCCAAGAGCCTTCCGGACGTTGTCGACGTCACCCCTGACGCGCCCGGGCACCGTCTCACGGTCCGGTTCAAGAGCGGCTGGCGCGCCGGCATTGTTCCGATCGAAGACGGCAAGCGCGGCTCCGAGACGCCGGGCCTTCCGGCAGGCGCCGGGGCGGCGACTCCGAAGTAGACCCTCACTGGTGGGCACCGCATGACTGACTTTTGCCAGGTGACCACCACGATCGATTCCCGCGAAGCGGCGGAGCAGCTTGCAGCCGTCCTCGTCGAGGAGCGGCTGGCTGCGTGCGCTCAGATCTCCGGCCCGATCGCCAGCACCTATCGCTGGCAAGGTCAAGTGGAACGCGCCACCGAGTGGTACTGTCACCTCAAGACCACCTCAGTCCGGCTGCCGGATCTGGAAAGCCGACTCCGCTCGTTGCACCCATATCAGGTCCCCGAAATCATCGCCGTCCCGATCAGCGCGGGCCATCCGGCCTATCTCTCCTGGATCGAGGACGCTGTTCGTCCCACGCCTTAGCTCGCCGATGGCTCCATGAACAAGAGCGCGACCCCGCCGACCCCCGAGCTCCTCTACCTGCTCTCCGGTGACGAGGAAGACTTCGCCGCCGCCTGTGCCGACTTCCTGCCGGCCGACATCGCTGAAGGACTGAACGGGCTCCCGGCCGAAGCAGCGACGCGAGTAGTCGCCGCACTCCCATTCCATCGCGCGGTCCAGGTCTTTGACGAGCCCGAGCTCACCCGCCGGGGCGAGCTGGTTGCCGGCCTCGAGCCCGGGCGGGCCATCCCTCTCATCGAGGCGATGTCATCGGACCAGCAGGTCGAGCTGTTCCGCGAGCTGAGCGACGAGGCGCGGGGCCGCCTGATCCACGTGCTCGATGCACCTACGCGCGACTCGCTCAATCTGCTGCTCCGCTATCCGCCGACCAGCGCCGGCGGCATCATGACGACGGAGTTCGTGGGTGTTCCGGCCACCTGGAACGTCGAGCAGGTGAAGACCTACATCCGTGAGGTTGGTCAGGCGAAGGAAACGGTCTACGCCATTTACGTGCTGGACCCGAAGGACCAGCGCCTGCGCCGGGTTGTCTCGCTCAAGGAAGTGATGCTGGCCGATCCCGGAACTTCCGTGCTCGAAGTGGGCGAGACCAAGAAGCCGGTCACCGTCCGGCCGCTCACCGACCAGGAAGACGTCGCCCGGCTGATCTCGAAGTACGATCTCCTCGCCATTCCTGTGGTCGACGACACCAGTCGAGTGCTCGGCATCGTGACGGTGGACGACATCATCGACGCCCTGGTCAGCGAGACGACTGAGGACGTGCAGAAGTTCGGAGGCATGGAGGCTCTGGACGAGCCTTACATGCAGATCAGCCTCCTCGCCATGGTGAAGAAGAGGGCCGGCTGGCTCTGTGCGCTCTTTCTGGGCGAGATGCTCACGGCGACGGCGATGGGCCATTTCGAGGCCGAGATCAGCCGGGCCGTGGTGCTGGCGCTGTTCATCCCACTCATCATCAGCTCGGGGGGCAACTCCGGATCCCAGGCGACCTCGCTCATCATCCGCGCGATGGCGCTCCGGGAGGTGACGTTGCGTGACTGGTGGCGGGTGGCTGTTCGCGAGCTCCCGTCGGGCCTCGCACTCGGCAGCATCCTGGGGGTCATCGGCGTCGCGCGGATTCTTCTTTGGCAGGGAATCGGCTGGTACGACTACGGACCGCACTACGCCCTGGTGGCCTTGACCGTCGGTACCGCGCTGGTCGGAGTAGTTCTGTTCGGATCGCTGGCGGGATCGATGCTTCCGTTCGTGTTACGCCGGCTGGGATTCGACCCTGCCAGTGCATCGGCTCCGTTCGTCGCCACACTGGTCGACGTGACCGGACTGGTAATCTACTTCACGGTCGCGCTGACGATTCTGCGAGGGACCCTGCTTTGACGTCTGAGAGCCATTCCACAATCTCTGGCAACGCCAAGAGGTGGGTCACGCCGCCGCGTTCGTAGGCAGCGCGAGGCATGCCATATACCACGCAGGTCGCTTCGCTTTCGGCCAGGGTGACGCCGCCCTGCGCCCGGATCGCTGCCATGCCGTCGGCCCCGTCATCGCCCATCCCGGTGAGCAGGATTCCAAGCACGCGGCCAGGACGGACTCGCGCCGCTGACAGCATCAGCACGTCTACACTGGGCACGTGGCGAGCCTGTCCGGTTTCCGGACTGAGCATCACGCCCAGATTCGCATTCAGACGCATCTGACTTCCTGCCGGCGCGATGAACACGCGTCCGCGCTCCAGCCGATCTCCTTCTACGGCTTCACGCACCCGCAGCCGGCAGCGCTGATCCAGTCTCCGAGCAAACGGGCCGGTAAATCCAGGTGGCATGTGCTGCACGACGGCCACCGGAAGTGGAAAGTCGGCGGGCAACACCTCCAGCAGCTGCTGAATGGCAGCAGGGCCGCCGGTTGACGCGCCTAGAACGCACAGATCGGCGGCCACGTGGGCGGGGGAGGGCGGGAGCGGGCCAAGCGCTCCGCGGGAGCCTGAGATTGGCAGGGCATGGCCAGGCTCCCCTGGGACGTGTCGCCCGTTCCCGCCGGCACTCGCTCCATTAAGGGACCGGCCGCCCAACGCCTTCACCCGCGCCACCAGCTCTCTCCCGAGACCTTCGAATTCCATCAATCCGAATCGCGACTTGTCGAGAAAGTCCACAGCACCGGCGGCCAACGCCTCGACCGTCGCTTCCGCGCCATCCCTGGTATGCGCCGACAGCATCAGGACACGGAGCCCGGGATCGCGGCCGAGCATGGCGCGAAGCACAGTGAGTCCGTTCATCCCGGGCATATCGAGATCGAGCGTGACGAGATCGGGATGGGCCGACGGCACTCGCAGCAGAGCCTCGGGCCCGCTCGCAGCCTCGCCCACGACCGTGATCGCGGGCTCGGCCCTGAGCACCCGGGTGATCGCTCGCCGGGCGAACGCGGAATCGTCAACCACGAAGACACGGATCACGCTGCCGCCTCGATCCGCCGCTTGCGATAGATCATCGCGCCCTCGAGCCAGGTAGGCGCAAACTCGTCGGTGCGATCGATGAGGGACTCGGAGTGGCCCAGCACCAGCCAGCCTTCCGGCGCGAGCGAACGGCCCAGCAATCGAACGGTCCGATCGAAGCCGGCCTCGTCGAAGTAGATCAGCAGGTTGCGGCAGAGCACCACGTCGTACGGCGGGGCCCCGATACTCCCCGTCGCGGCAGCCAGATTGGCCTCGAAGAAACGGACGTTCTTGCGATACCGGTCCCGCAGCCGGTACCGCCCATTCTGCGGCTCGAAGCAGCGGCGCAGGTTGTCCGGCTCGCAGGCACGCAGCGAGCCCCCTTCGTAGACGCCTTCTCGCGCACGCGCGACTCGCTCACGATTCAGGTCGCACGCATCGATCCGCCAGTCGATTCCGCGAAGGTCCAGACCGGAGTCGTGCAAAGCGATGGCAAGCGAGTAGGGCTCCTCGCCGGACGAGCAGCCGGCGGATAGGACGCGAAGCGGGCGTGCTCGCAGGGCGTCCCCCAGCGCGGGGACGATGTGGCGTACCACGATGTCGAAGTGATGCGGCTCGCGAAAGAAGTAGGTCTCGTTGTTGGTGAGGTGGCAGGCGAGCTTATCGAGCTCTTCGTCCCGTTTGGGGTGGCACCGCAGGAAATGGTAGTAGTCGAGCAGCGAGCCGAGGTGAAGCGCCTTCAGGCGCCCGCGGACGCGAGACATCAGAATTTCCTGGCGCACGCCGGCAAAGCATAGTCCGAACTGCTCCTGGATCAGATCGGACAGGAGTTTGCATTCGACTTCGTCTGCCGGGGTCATGCCGCGGCCGAGTCGGAACTGTTCGCTATTTCGGCGAGGGCGCTGCGAGCCGTCCGCGCAACGACCGGCTCGATGTCGCGGACCAGGGTAAGCAGGGACGCTCGACCTTCAGGCAAGCGAAGCCGGCCGAGTGCGCGGGCGGCTTCATTGCGCAGCGCCCAGTCGTCGTGGCCTACCATCTCGAGAAGCGTGGCAAGGTCGGCGGGCTCAGCGACTTGAGCGAAGCCGAATGCGGCAACGTGCCGGATCTCGGGTTCCGGCGCGCGGAGGCGCACGCTGAGAAAATCGGTGATCCCGGGCGGCGCGATCGCAGTAAGCGCCCGGACGATCTCCACGCGTTCGTGGAGGGCGGCTTCGGCGTAGAGGCTCTCGAGCTTGGGCGCAGCCTCCGCGGTACGCAGGCGCCCGAGGGCGCGAATGACCCTGAAACGCAGCGAATCGGCGGCGGAGAGGAGGGCCGTCAATGTCGCTCCCGTGCGGTCGCCCCCACGTTGCACCAGGAGCTCGAGAGCTTCTACCTGCACCGATTCATCCCGATCGCCGAGGCCGCGGAACAAGACCTGATCCGCCCGGATGCCCGGCAGCATCGCCGCCGCTCGGAGGGCCGCAATCCGAACCGGAGTAGATAGGGCTCGGGTCAAGTGCAGGACCTCGAACTCGAACTGGCTCGCTTGGGCCACCCGAACGGTTTCAAGAGCCGCAACGACAGCTTCCGGCCCGGCACTGGGATCCAGGCAGCCTTTCAGATCTCCCAGCGATTCCACCGGAAGGCGACCGAGCGCCGCGGCTGCTTCCGCGCGCTCCTCCCCCGTGCCGTGCTGGATCCGCTCGACCAGCGCCGAGGCCGCCGCGGGATCGCCGACCAGTCCGAGTGCACGGCATGCCGCCGCTCGAACCGATGTCTCGGCGTCGGCCAGGCGCGCCAACAGGGCCGGAACGTCGGCAGAGCCAAATTCGCCAGCGATCAGAATGCCCTGGCGAACCTGGGGGTCCCGATGCCCAAGCAAGGCGGTCAGCTCGGCCGGCGCGACGCGGGCATGCCGGCGCCATTGGGTCTCGATCCATCCGACTTCGGGATCGCCGGCGCGGCGCAGCACGAGAGGGTAGAGCGACCGAAGGCGCCCGGTCAGGATGACAGCGACCGCCGCTTGCGCCAGCGCTTCGCGGTCCGCAGCAGCACCATCAGCGGCTTGACCCAGCAGCTCGCGACGGCACTCAGCCTCTGCCTCGATCGTGCGCAGCAACTCGCCCAGAAATGCGGTAACCCCGTCGGCGCCACGGTCGCGTTCCGCCTCGCGCGCGAACTGTTCGCCTGCCGATGCAGGATCGGGGTGCAGGTCGAGCACCACGCCGAGGGCTTCGAGAATCGCGTCGCGGAGCGGTCGCTCGTGGACCGACGCGAGCACGCTGAGCAGTGGCTCCAGCGAATCAGGCGCGGCGATCCGCTGCAGCGACCGCACCGCCTGCTCGGCAACGAAGCTGTCCGGAACCAGGCTCAGGAGAGCAGGTACGGCTGCCGGATCGCCGATCTCTCCCAGTGCGTTCACCGCAGCCAGCTGGAGCCAGAGGTTGCCGCGGAGCTGCTCGAGCAGCGCCGGTACCGCCCCGGTGGCACGCAAACGGCCCAGCGCCTCGACTGCGGCCTGCGCCACATTGGGATCGGCATGGTTGAGCAGCGGCAGCATGCCCCCGGCCGCGGCAGCGTCGCCGATCCGCGCCAGAATCTGAAGCGCGAACATGACCAGCTCGCCGTCCTGCGAACTCAGCAGCTTCACCAAATAGGGGACCGCGTACGGGCCCTGGCGTTCGAGCGCAGCCAGCGCGCCATTCCGGCGCGATGCATTCACCCCGTCAGCGACCAGCCCTCCGAGAATTTCGGGCTCGACGTACCGCGTGGCGAGTCGAATGGCCTGTTCCCGAACCGACGGAGCCTCGTCCTCGAATGCAGCGAGCACGAGCGCCTGACGCTCTTCCCCAGTCGCCGCAGTGAGCGCGGCAAGCCGTTCGGCAGCTCCGGCCCGGGACATGGGTGAGCTCACGCCGCCGGCAGCTGGAAGGTTTCGACCCGCTGCTTGAGCAGCTCGGATTCGCCTGCCAGCGTCTTGGCGGCGACACTCATCTGCTCCACCGCAACCAGATTCTGACGTGACACCAGGGCGACCGACTCCACCGCCTTCACCACCATTTCGCCGCCACGCTTCTGCTCGGACACGGCCTCCGACATCTGATGGGTGAGCTGGTTCATCTTCTGCGCGGCTGTGGTAATCTCCCTCGCGCCGACCGCGTTCTCGCGGACCGAGGCGGCGATCTGCCGCGTGAGACTCGCCATGCTGCCGGCCATGCGCAGCACTTCTTTGGCTCCAAGCGCGTGCTCCTCGGTTGCGCGCGCCGCTTCACCGACGAGATGGGAGGTCTTGTCGATCGATCCGACGATGGCGCCGAGCACGCCGCCCATCAGCTCGACGGCTGCACGGGTCTCGCGCTGAACCGACTCGATGACCGCCCCGATCTCCTGAGTCGCCGAGACCGAGCGTTCTGCCAGCCGCCGGACCTCGTCGGCCACCACGGCGAAGCCGCGGCCAGCCTCACCGGCCCGCGCCGCTTCGATGGCGGCATTCAGGGCGAGGAGGTTGGTCTGATCGGCGATGCCCTCGATCACCTTGACGATCTTCCCGATCTCCTCCGACTGCGTACTGATGGAGTTGATGGAGACCTGGAGCTGCTCGCCATTGCTCTTGGCCTCGGTCACCGAGCGCTGGGACACCTCGTCCACCATGTGCACCCGTGAGGCGATCGCCCCGATGTTCTCGATCATACCATTGAGCCGCGACATTGCCTCGTCGACCGACTGAAGCAGGGTCTCGCCGTTCTGGGCGGTCTGCACCAGCGTGGCGCTCATCTGCTGAATGGACGACGACGTCTCGTCCACGCTCGCTGCCAGCGCCTCGGCGTTGCGGGCCAGCGCCTGCATCTGGGCCGCCATCTCTACCATGGTCGCCGAGGTTTCCTCGGTCGAGTTAGTCTGCGCCTCCGCACCTTTCGCCATCTGTACCGAAGAGGCAGAGATCTCCTCGGCGGAGCTTGCGACCGTGCGGGACGAGGTGGAGATCTGCCCTACCACGAGGCGCAGATTCTTCACCATCTGACGCATCGAGTGCTCCAGCCACCCGATCTCGTCACGGGATTGGCTGCGTATATCCGCGGCCAGGTTTCCCTTCGAGACCTCCTCCGCCAGGATGCCGAGGCTTTCGAGCGGATTCGCGATAAGCCGGGAGAGCAACATCGCGAGCGCCAGCCCCACGGCGACCGTGACGATGGTGGTGAGCAGAATGATCGAGCGGGTGTTGCCGAAGGCTTGCAGAGCCGCGCCGCTCGTATCGGCCAGCCGCTCGAGCTGGCGAATCGCGAACCACCCTTGAATGCTCGTGAGCAGGAGGACTGCAGCGAAGCCGGTCAGAATCTTCCGGCGGATCGTCCAGTCGCGAATCTTCTGCATGATCGTCTGAGTCATGGCGCGCTCACGAGTGGGAGTCCCCGGTCGCTTCCAGCGCCCGAGGGAGATCGAGGAGAATGAGCAACCGTTCGTACAGCTGAACCACACCGATCAGGTAATCCGAATGTCCTGACTTGACCTCGTCCGGCGTCGCGACCACCCGCTCGGCCGGCACCTTCTGGACCTGAGCGACCGAGTCGACCAGCAGGCCGAGCACGCGGCCACGGACTTCAGCCACGATGATCCGGGCGGTGGAGCGGGGCACCAGCGGAGCGAGCCCGAGGCGGCTGCGGATCTCGACGACCGGCAGGATCCTACCGCGGAGGTTGGTTACACCGCGGATGTGAGGGGGCGACTGCGGCACCCGGGTGATCTCGCCCACTCGGATCACCTCGCGAACGGTCTCGACCGGGAGGCCGAACTCCTCCCCGTCGAGACGAAACGTGATCAGGTGAAGAGTGGTTACCGGCCTCGGCGCCTGAATGTTCGAGGCATCGGCGGCCAGCTGATCAGCAAACTGGAATACGTCGGTTGGGCCCGGCGGTGGGCTGGGCGGAGGAGCGACAGGGACCGAGAACTTTGCGCTGTTGCGAGCCATGTCAGGCCGCCTCCCGCTGTGCGACGATACCGGCAGCGTCCAGAATGCAGGCAACCCTCCCGTCGCCAAGGATCGTGGCGCCCGACACGACATCGGGACGGCCAAGGCTCGGATCGAGACTCTTCACGACGACGTCCTGATGCCCGACCAGCCGGTCCACCAGAAGGCCCCGGCGGCGCGGGCCGGCAAACAGCACCACGAAGTAGTTTCGCGGCGCTGAGCGGCTCGAACCGGTTCCCAGGAGCCGACCCCCGTCGGCTACGTGAATCGCGCTTCCGCGCCACATCAGAACGCCCTGGCGGTTGATTTCGTGAAGTGTGCCGGCCTCGAGCCGAACGGTTTCGGCCACATGGCTCAGGGGAACCGCATAGCGCTCGCGATCTACTTCCACGATTAGCGAACGCACGATCGCCAGGGTAAGCGGGAGACTCAGCGTGAACACGGTTCCCTGCCCCGGTCGGCTCGCGACCTCTATGCTGCCGCCCAGGTCGTGAATCGCCGCCGCGGCTGCATCCAGCCCTACGCCCCGGCCGGCGATGTGAGACACCCGCTCGGCGGTCGAGAAGCCGGGCACGAAGATGAGGCTGTAGACGTCGGCGGTGGCCGCTGAGGGCGCTTCCAATCCGAGCTCACGTGCCTTGGCGAGAATCCGGGTGGCGTCGAGTCCGCGTCCGTCATCCGACACCGTGATCGACACGCGATCGGCGAGAGCGACGGCGCGAAGTCCTACGGTAGCCTCGGGCGCCTTGCCCACGCGGGCGCGTTCGGATTCCGACTCCACCCCATGGACGACCGCATTCGACACCAGGTGTACCAGCGGCTCTCCCAGCCGGTCCAGGATGGTCTTGTCGAGCAGGGTGTCGCCGCCCTCAATGACCAGTCTGACTTTCTTGCGCTGGTCCCGAGCCAGGTCGCGCACCGAGCGGGTGAATCGCCCGAAGACGGTCGAGAGCGGAAGCAACCGAGTCTGCATGAGAGCGGTTTCAAGGCGCTTCATGGTCGCCCCGAGGGCGACGACTACTCTGTCGAGATCGGTGAGCTCGGGACTCGATCCGAGGCGGGCCGCCAGCCGGCGATAGACATCAGCGAGAGCCGATTGCTCGATCATCGCCTCGCCAAAGATCTCGAGCAGATTGTCCAGGCGGCGGAAGTCGACCCGCACCGTCCCGCCGTCGATACCGTTCTCGGTTCGACGCTCGGTCCGGCGCCGGTCGAGCCGGAGCGGCGTGGTCTGCGTGCTCGAAACAGCCGACTCGAGACGGGAGCGAACCCGTTCGACGAAGGCATCAGCGGCAGGGCCTCCGCCTTCGGGATCGGCGGCGGCCCGGATGAGATCCACCAGCAAACCGGATCCCTCGACCAGCAGGCCGGCCTCGACCTCACCTCGGCCAACGGAGTCCTTCGCCACCCGGGCGGCGAGGTCTTCCAGCGCGTGGGCCACGACCTGCATCGGCCGGAAGCCCATCATCGCCGAATTGCCCTTCAGGGTGTGGAGCGTGCCCTTGAGGCCGGTGACGGCTCCCGCGTCGAGATCACCGGCAGCCCAGCGCCGCTCCAGGCCAAGGCACGCGTCGTTCACCGCCTCGGCCAACGGGAGGCATTCGGCGATGTATTCCTGGATCAGCTCGCCGAACGCGTGATCGTGCGACATGGTCAGGCAGCTGGGGCGCGTTCGGCCTGAAGGCGTGCAACAAGGCGCTCGACGTCGGAAGGCTGGAAGGGTTTGCGAAGGTAGTCCCAAGCCCCGGCCGCACGCCCGCGGGTCTCGTCTTCCGGTGTGCTCTCCGTCGTCACCAGAACGACCGGAACGTGCAGGTGCAGCTTTTCTGCATTGCGGCGAGCCAGGAACTCGAGCCCGTTCATCTCGGGCATGTTGAGATCGAGGAGAACGACGGTGATCTCCGGATGTGCGGCGAGGAGGGCGTAACCCTCGCGGCCGTTCATCGCGTGATGAACCGTGCTGCCCGCCAGAGGTCCTTTAGAGAAGATCAGGCGGTACATCTGGTGATGGAGCGCGGAGTCGTCCACGACGAGGAACGTGCCGGGACGAGCTGTTGACACCGTCATGGGGGACGTCCTCCAACGCGCCATGCGCCAAGGCGGCTTACGGAAAACGACTTCGGGTCGGAAAGCTTTGGAGGAAGGGGCAAATCACATACCAGCCCGTTACAATCAGCTAAGCGATTGGCACCTCACGCTGTAGAAGAGTGATTGGAGGCTACCACGGCAGGTGTTGCCGCAAGATGCCGGAGCGGGTTCGCTCTGGCGGCGCGGGACGGCGCGTAGGATATTCATCGCCCCATGCGCCTCAGCAGCATCGTCACGCTCATCGCTGTCGTTCTCTTTGCCGCCTTTCTCCTGTACTCGACGCTCGCGTCACAGCGGGTGCAGTGCGCTGTGACCGTGGAGTATGAGGGGCGGCGCAACGCGGCCACTGCGTCCGCGGCGACCGAGCGCGAGGCAGAGCAACAAGCACGGACCACTGCCTGCGGCCCGATCGCCGCGGGAATGAATGCAACCATCGCCTGCACCAACCGTACGCCCGTCAAGCGCGACTGCCGCACTCTGTGAGACGGGCTCCGTCGCATCCTGACGGCTGCTACTGAATCAGACTCTCGAGCACGGGCAGATCGGCCATCCCGACGTGCCGGCGGAGTTCTTTCCCCTGCCGAAACGCAATCAGTGTCGGAATGCCGCGAATGTTGAGGCGGTGACTGATGACCGGACTGGCGTCGGTGTCGAGTTTGAGAACCAGCACCTGCCCGGTTCGGGCTCTGGCGAACTCGTCCAGGGCAGGCGCCATGGCGCGACAGGGCCCGCACCAATCGGCGTAACAGTCGAGCAGGACCGGAACACCTGCGGCACCAATGACCCGGTCGAAATCGGCCTCGGTCAGCTTGACCGGTCGATCGAGTCTAATGGGGCGACCGCAAGCACCGCATTTGGGGCCTGCCGAGAGGCGCTCCAAGTCCACTCGATTCAACACGCCACAGAACGCACAGGCGACTGTCACTGGTCGCCCCGTATTTGTCGTCGCGCTCATACCTCAGTCTCGCGCCAATCGTTGCAGGCCAGAACGGCGGATCTCCATGCACCCCGCCCGTCGTACGATAACTGAACCCACCGGGTCTGCCATGCGTTTTACCCCACAGAGGCTAGTGGCTGGAAGGGGTCAGACAGTTTGGCACTGCTGTTGCGTTGACTGGAGGTAGTGCCTGGGGAGCACAGTCACCATGGACGAGCTCAAGATCCGCGAAATGGAACAGGACGGCGACTTTGCCGTTTGGTTCTCCGAGCTGGTAGCGGAAACGGAAGAGGCTGCCGGCTGGGGCAATCCGATCAATGACCGTTACCTCGTGCTGAGCAACGAGATCGGTGATTGGATCGGAGGCCTTCGATTCTCGCTGCGGGGCGGCGTCGCCAATCTGCTCGACGTGGCTGTGGTGGAGACTGAACGGCATCGGGGTCACGCCCACCGGCTCATGGCGGCCTTCGAAGAGCGCTCGGCGGAAGCCGGAGCGCACCTGGCCGAGTTTTGGACAGATGACCTCGGATCCGAGGGGCTGCTGGCGGCGATGGGCTGGCGGGTAGTGTTGCGGCGCCCAGGCTACATCGGCGGCCGAACCTGGGTGCTGATGGAGAAATCGTTAGGCGACGAAGAGTAAAGTCAACCGCCCGATTGGCACGAAAGCGACCAGCCGCGTAATTTTGGCGGCTGGTCTTTGCGTCTTCAGCTGCGGGGTTTGTTCGGCCCCGCACTTCTCTTCCCTGGAAAGAGCACATGGGACTCACAGAATCCGCTCGCGAGATGTTTTCCAAGCTCGAAGTGCTCCGGGATCTGGAAGGGAAGGTCCGCGAGTTGATGGAGAGCCACGAGCGGAAGCGCGAGTTGTGGTATCCGGCGGAGCTGATCGGCCCTAAGGAGGGGGAGTGCCCGGAGACCCATTACAAGCAGCTCCGTAAACGGGCTGAGGGGATTCCAGACCCGGCCCGCGCGGCACTCGCGCTCAACCTCCTCACCGAAGAAGGGCTTCCGCACTTTCATCGGTTGCTTGCGGTATATCTGGGTGATGACAGCTTCTGGCGGCTCTGGAACAATCTTTGGACCGCCGAGGAGGATCGGCACGGGCAGGTAATCCACGACTACGCCCGAGAGGCTCGGCTGCTCCATCAGCGGCGGCTCGAGGAGATGCAATTCGAGTATCTGAAGGCAGGCTTCCATCCCGAGTGGGACCGGGACCCGTACCGCGTCTTCGCCTACACCACGGTTCAGGAACGAGCGACGCAGCACTCCCATGCCGAGACCGGACGGCTTGTTGGCGAGTACGAGCCGATTCTGGGTGAGATTCTCAGCAACGTCGCCAAGGAAGAGGCTCGGCACTACACCTTCTATCGGACCGTCTTCGAAGAGATCCTGAAGCGCGACCCGGACCAGGCTCTCCACTCCGCGTCGTTCATCCTCCCCAGTATCGAGATGCCCGGCTACTCCATGCCCGGATTTCGGGACCTGGCCGACGTGATTCGCCGGGCGGGTATTTACGGACCCCGCGACTACTTGCGGATCGTGCAGGAACAGATCCGTTACTGGAAGATCGAGAGCATCGGCGGATTGTCGGAGCTGGGGCGGAAGGCCCAGGAAAAGATCATGAGCATTCCCGATCGGTTGCGCCGGGTTGCGGAGCTGATCGAGACGCGCAGTCGAGCCAAGACGTTCAGCTTCGAGGTTGTGTTCAACCGCGAATTCGCCATGGAATGAGCTGGAGGGCTGCGCTTGCCATCCTGCTGGTGCTGGCGGGGGTCGCGGGCTGCAGCGAGTCCTCCCCGAAACCGGCCCGTCGAACGTCGGTTCTCGACACGCTCCCTCCGGAACGTCGCGATGCGGCCCTCCTCGGTCGCGAGGTGTTCCGCCTGATCGACAAGGCCGCAGATTACCGCGGTTCCCACCTGGGTCATCCTCCTGTCGAGCTGCGCGTGATGGGTGTCGACAGCCTGGCGCCACTGTTCGTCCGGCGAATTCGCGTGGTCAATGATTCCTCCCTCGTTACGGTCGCATTCCGGCAGCCGGCTGGACGAACCGTCGCTTCCTGCGAGGGCAATCCGCAGATCCTGGAGGAGGCAAGCTTGAGCGGCGGTACCTTCACGGTGGTATGCACCACCCGCGAGGGTACCTCGGCGAAGTACGAGGTGCCCGCACCGTGATGTTGGTCATGCTCGACACAATCGCTCGCGGCGTCGTGGTCGTGGTGTTCCTGTATGCAGTCGTGGTTGCCACCACTCAATGGGCCATCCGGCGCCGCCACCTGACGCCGTTCGGAGCGTGGCCTCGGTTCGTCCGTCGGATCAGCGAGCCGGTGCTGCTGCCGCTCGAACGCCGGATCATCCGGGCCGGTGGAAGCCCCACTGACGCCCCGCTCTGGCTGCTGGGCATCGCCATCATCGGCGGCCTGCTGCTGATTACGCTGGTCAGGTGGCTCATCGGGGCGGTGTACGAGTTCGGGGCTCTTTCGCAGGCACCGCCTCGGATCTGGCTCATCGAAACCGTGTCGTGGGTATTCAGGATCCTGATGGTCGCGCTGCTGGTGCGCGTCATCGCCTCGTGGTTTGGAGCCTCCCCGTACGCCAAGTGGATGCGACCTGTTGTCTTGCTGACCGACTGGCTGTTGGAGCCACTTCGCCGCGTGCTCCCGCCGTTCGGTCCGCTGGACCTGAGCCCCATGGTCGCCTACTTCCTCCTGTGGATCGCCCAACAGGCGCTCGTGCGCGCGCTACTCTGACCCCGCTCTCGGCGACACCCGATGGCGTGCGGCTCCGGATCCGGGTGCAGGCCCGAGCCTCACGCACTGAAGTGGTTGGGGTCCACGGTGATGAGATCCGGGTTCGCATTGCGGCAGCTCCGGTCGACGGCGCCGCCAACGAAACGTTGATCCGGTTTCTCGCCAAGCGGCTCGGGGTGGGCCGGTCGGCCGTGGCGATCGTAGGCGGAGCCCGCGCCCCCAGCAAAGCCGTTCAAGTGACTGGAGTCACGCGGCAGCGGGCCGCCAGTCGGCTCGGAATCATCTAATCAGGTGGGGTCCGGGAAGTCCCGGGCTTGATAGGGGCGGACACCGAATTAGCTTGAGAGCAGTCAACCAGAGTGTTCCGTGGCGATTTGGGGCAGCTTGCGGCCACGTTAAACAATCCGCTAAAACGCCTACCCCGGGGCCGTTTTGGCGCCGGCTTTTTTGTTTGCAGGGAGCGGCCATGACCCACTTGCCCTCATCTGTGGAGCCGATCGATCGGGCCGCGCGCGACGCGCGGGTCGCCCAACTGCGACCGCTGCTCGAGCAGCGGATCCTGGTGCTGGACGGGGCGATGGGAACCATGATCCAGGCGCACAAGCTCGCGGAGCGGGACTACCGCGGCGAGCGGTTTGCCGATTGGCCGCGGGACCTCAAGGGCAACAACGACCTCCTCTCAATCACGCAGCCCATCATCATCGCCGGGATCCACCGCGCATATCTTGACGCGGGTGCGGACATCATCGAGACCAACACATTCAACTCCACCGCCGCCAGCATGGCGGATTATGGAATGGAGGAGTTGGTCTACGAGTTGAACCTGCAGGGCGCCCACCTAGCCCGTGCCGCGGCGGACGCAGCGGAGGCTCGCGAGCCGGGGCAGCCGCGGTTCGTGGCGGGAGCGATGGGCCCGACCAACCGAACCGCCTCCATCTCGCCCAAGGTTCACGATCCCAGCTTCCGGAATGTGAGCTTCGACGAGCTGGCCGCGACGTACGCCGAGGCCGCGCGAGGGCTGCTGGACGGCGGGGCGGACCTCCTCCTTGTCGAAACGATCTTCGACACGCTCAACGCCAAGGCCGCGGTGTTCGGAATCCAGAGCGTATTCGAGGAACGGGGCGACCGGGTGCCGCTCATGATCTCGGGCACGATCACCGACCAGAGCGGGCGCACGTTGTCCGGCCAGACTCCCGAAGCGTTCTGGTATTCACTGATGCACGCCGAGCCGCTGATCGTCGGATTTAATTGCGCGCTGGGCGGTAAGGCGCTTCGGCCGCATGTGCAGGAGCTGGCGAGGGTGGCTCCCGTGTACGTGAGCGCCTATCCCAATGCCGGCCTGCCCAATGAGTTCGGCAACTACGACGAAACAGCCCAGATCACTGCGTCGGTACTTCGCGAATTCGCCGAGCATGGGCTCGTGAACCTGGTGGGTGGTTGCTGCGGGACCACACCGGCGCACATACGCGCCATTTCCGAGGCGGTGCGCGGCCTGCCGCCCCGCCGACCGCCGGAGCTGCCCCACCGCTGCCGCTTAAGCGGCCTGGAGCCGCTGGTGATCGGCCCTCAAACCAACTTCGTCAATGTGGGCGAGCGGACCAATGTGACGGGGTCACGCCGTTTCGCGAAGCTCATCCTCGAGGGTCAGTACGAGGCGGGACTGGAGGTGGCACGGCAGCAGGTCGAGAACGGCGCCCAGATGCTCGACGTCAACATGGACGAAGCCATGCTCGACTCGGCGGCGGCCATGCAGACCTTCCTGCGCCTGGTCGCGTCGGAGCCCAGCATCAGCCGGGTGCCGATCATGATCGACTCATCGAAGTGGTCGGTCATCGAGGCGGGACTCAAGTGCGTCCAGGGGAAGGGCGTCGTCAACTCCATCTCGCTGAAGGAGGGGGAGGACGCATTCATCCATCATGCCCGGCTGGTTCGGCGGTACGGCGCCGCCGTGATCGTGATGGCGTTCGATGAACGCGGTCAGGCGGACACGGTCGAGCGGAAGGTGCAGATCTGTACGCGGTCCTACCGGATTCTCACGGAGCAGGTCGGCTTCCCGCCCGAAGACGTCATTTTCGATCCCAACGTTTTCGCAATCGCAACCGGTATCGAGGAGCACGCCGACTACGCGGTCGGCTATATCGAAGCAACTCGCCGGATCAAGGCGGAGCTGCCGCACGCCCTGGTGAGCGGCGGAGTCAGCAACGTCTCGTTCTCGTTCCGAGGGAACGACGCGGTGCGAGAGGCGATTCATACGGTGTTCCTGTACCACGCGATTCACGCTGGCATGGACATGGGGATCGTGAACGCGGGAGCGCTTCCCATCTACAGTGACATCGAGGCGGGGCTGCTCGAGCGGGTGGAGGACGTCGTGCTGAACCGGCGCCCCGATGCCACCGAGCGGCTGCTCGAGGTAGCGGATTCGATCAGGGGTCGAGTCGCGACCGCCAGGACCGACCTGGGCTGGCGCAAGGCGCCAGTGCAGGAGCGGCTGACTCATGCGTTGGTAGAAGGAATCGCCGATTACGTGGTGGAAGACACCGAAGAGGCCCGGCATCTGTACGAGCGCCCGATCCAGGTCATCGAGGGCCCGCTCATGGACGGGATGAATGTCGTGGGCGACCTCTTCGGCTCGGGCAAGATGTTCCTGCCTCAGGTGGTGAAAAGCGCCCGGGTGATGAAGAAAGCCGTCGCCCACCTGGTTCCCTACATCGAGGCGGAGAAAGAGACCGGCACCCGGTCGAAGGGAAAAGTTCTGCTGGCAACAGTGAAGGGCGATGTGCACGACATCGGCAAGAACATCGTCGGCGTGGTGCTGCAGTGTAACAACTACGATGTGGTCGACCTCGGTGTCATGGTGCCCTGCGCCAAGATCCTGGAGACGGCCCGGGCGGAGGAGGTCGATCTGATCGGGCTGTCCGGCCTGATCACGCCGTCACTCGAGGAGATGGCCTTCGTGGCCAGCGAGATGGAGAGCGAGGGCTTCGAGGTTCCGCTGCTGATCGGCGGGGCGACCACGTCCCGAGTGCACACCGCGGTGAAGATCGCGCCGGAATACCACGCGCCTACGGTGCACGTGCTCGACGCCTCGCGAGCAGTCGGTGTGGCGAGCAGTCTCCTGAGCGAGAGCGGGGGGCGGGAGGCGTTCGTGCAGGGCGTCAGGGAAGAATACCGCGAAATTCGTGAAGCTCGGGCAGAACGGGCCCGCGGCGAGCAGCGCCCAAGCCTCGCGGAAGCGCGTGCCAACCGGCTGGTGATCGACTGGCGTGCCACGCCCGCTCCGAAGCCGTGCTTCCTTGGCATTAAGGCGCTGGATCGATATCCGCTCGCCGAGCTGGTGGATCGGGTCGACTGGACGCCGTTCTTCCAGACCTGGGAGTTGGCGGGTCATTATCCCGCGATTCTCGACGATCCCAAGGTCGGCAACGCGGCGCGAAGTCTGTTCGCCGACGCGGAGCGTATGCTGCAAACCATCGTCGCCGACCAGACGCTCACGGCACGCGGAGTGGTCGGGTTCTTTCCGGCGAACGCGGTGGGCGACGATGTGGAGCTATATGCCGATGACTCGCGGCAGCAGGTCGTGGGCGTCATTCATACGCTGCGCCAGCAGATGGCAAAGCGCGACGGCCGGCCCAACCTGGCACTGGCGGACTTCGTCGCGCCGAAGGAGAGCGGCGTGCGCGACTACGTCGGCGCCTTCGCAGTGACTGCTGGACATGGGCTCGAGTCGCTGGTCGCGAAGTACGAGGGGCTGCACGACGACTACAACGCGATTCTGGCCAAGGCGCTGGCAGACCGGCTGGCGGAAGCCTTCGCGGAGCGTCTCCACCAGCGCGCCAGAACGGAGTTCTGGGCATACGCAAGGGATGAGGCACTCGACAACCAGTCGTTGATCAAGGAGCAGTACCAGGGCATTCGGCCTGCGCCCGGGTATCCTGCCTGTCCGGACCATACCGAAAAGCGAACGCTGTTCGACTTGCTCCACGCCGAAGCGAACGCCGGCATTACGCTCACCGACAGCTTCGCCATGCTGCCCACTGCAGCGGTGAGCGGATGGTACTTCTGGAGACCGGAGGCGGCCTACTTCGGGGTCGGCAAGATTGAACGGGATCAGATCGAAGATTACGCCCGACGGAAGGGCATGGATTTGGCTACGGCGGAGCGCTGGTTGGCCCCGAACCTCAACTACGACAGATAGGCAGCTCGCTCCTGATGCCGACGTTCACCGATCTCCTGTCCGACGGCCGGGTACACGTTTTCGACGGCGCCATGGGCACCATGCTGTACAACCACGGCGTCTTCGTGAACGTCTGCTACGACGAGCTCAATCTCACGCAGCCAGGCGTCGTCCAGGAAGTGCATGAGGCCTACGTCCGAGCGGGCGCCGAGATCGTCGAGACGAATACTTTTGGCGCGAACCCGGTCAAGCTCTCGGCCTACGGCCTGGAAGACCGAACCCGGGAGATCAATCGGGCCGCTGTCGAAATCGCCCTGCGTGCGGGCCATGGTCGAGCCGCCGTGGTGGGCGCCATCGGTCCGTTGGGCATTCGCATCGAACCCTGGGGGCCCACCGCGAAGAGCGAGGCCGTCGAGCATTTCGGCCGCCAGGTGGCTGGCCTGATCGAGGGCGGCGTCCACGGGTTCATCCTGGAAACATTCAGCGATGTGGAAGAGCTGCACGCGGCATTGATGGCCGTTCGGCGGGCCTCGGACCTGCCGGTCGTCGCCCAGATGACGGTGGGAGAGGACGGCAGCACACCGTACGGGACCGCTGTCGAAGCGCTGGCCGCACAGCTCGCCCAGTGGAATGCGGACGTGCTCGGGCTCAACTGCTCGGTCGGCCCTGCTCCGATGCTCGATGCCATCGAGCGGATCGCCGGGGTCACCAGCAAGCCGCTGTCGGCGCAGCCCAATGCCGGCCTTCCCCGGGCAGTCGGCGACCGGCGCATCTACTTGGCGAGCCCGGAGTACATGGCGCAGTATGCCCGTCGGTTGATCCAGGCCGGCGTCCGGTTCATCGGCGGGTGCTGCGGCACCACGCCGGAGCACATTCGCCGCATTCGGGAGCAGGTCGCGAGCGCGCACCCGCCCCGCGTCACTGTCGCCCGGCCAAGCACCGAGGTCGAACGGCCGACGGGCACCGAGCCGGTCCCGCTGGCGGCGCGGTCGCGCTGGGGCCGGAAGCTCGCAGCGGGCGAGCTGGTCGTGAGCATCGAACTGGTGCCGCCGCGCGGCTGGCGCGCAGGTGAGATGCTGGATCATTGCCGGACCCTCAAAGAGGCCGGAATCGACGCGGTGCACGTGCTCGATGGCCCGCGCGCGCAGTCACGCATGGGTGTCCTTCCGGCCGCGCTCATCATCGAGCGTGAGGTCGGTCTGGAAACAGTGTTCCACTACACCTGTCGCGACCGCAACATGCTCGGGATGCTGAGCGATCTGCTTGGCGCGGCCGCGGGTGGCCTCCGCAACATTCTGATCGTCACCGGGGACCCACCCGTGGCCGGGCCCTATCCGGACGCCACGGCGGTGTTCGACATCGACAGCATCGGGCTTACCAACATCGTCCGACAGCTGAATCAGGGTCTCGACCCCGGGGGCAATTCCATTGGGGACCCCACCCGGTTCGTAATCGGAGTAGCGCTGAATCAGGGCGCGGTCGAGCTGGATCGCGAGCTGGAGCGGTTTGCCTGGAAGGTGGACGCGGGAGCGGAGTTTGCTGTGACCCAGCCGGTCTTCGACCCCGAGACTCTTGCGCGGGTCATCGAGAAGGCCGGGAGGCGAGTCCCGGTCATCGCGTCGTTGTGGCCGCTAACGTCTCTGCGAAACGCCGAATTTCTCGGGAACGAGGTCCCCGGGCTGCATGTGCCCGGCTCGATCATCGAGCGCATGCGTCGGGCGCAGGCTCAAGGGGGGGAAGCCGCCCAGGCAGAGGGGGTCCGGATCGCACAGGAAATGTTCGAGGCGGTACGAGGCGTGGTGCAGGGTGTTCAGGTGAGCGCGCCGTTTGGACGGATTGATCAGGCTCTGGAAGTACTCGAAGTTCTCTCGCCAGCAGATCCCCTCAACTGATCAGCTCCAGAATCCGGCGGTAGCGAGCGTCCGGCCGGTCGAAGCCGAGATTGCTCACGTAGATCTTGTCCACTCCGATCTCCCGTAGAGCACAGATCGTTTTCGCGACGATCGCCTCCGGTGCCAGGCCAGCCTCGAAATCCCGCGTCACCCCTTCTACCGGCACCGGAAAGAAGTCGCCCAGCTGCCTGAGCGTCCGCGGATTCGCGCTCCGGTACAGGAAGACTCCGAACACCCCGGGGAATGGCACTCCGCGCCGCCGCGACTCTGCCAGAAAGCGCTCGACCTGATCGAGGTGATGGTGAGAAACGATCTGAGTCACGTAGTAGTCGGCCTCGAAGTCCCGGTCCAGCAAGAAGTCCACCTGACGCTCGGCGTCGCGATGAGGATTGATCCAGCCGCCCAGGTTCAGCCGAGGGACCCAACCCCGCATCATGCGCCGGAGCTGGTAGGCGTGCGGAACTACTCGCGCAGTCCCAGTCGCCTGATCCCCGCCGACGACGGTCAGCGCCTCGAACCCGTGCGACGCCGCGCGGGCGGCATAGAGCTGGATGTATTCGAGGGAGTGCTTGCAGGTCAGAAATGGCACCAGCCGTTCAGCTGGCAGCTCGCCGGCCAGGTTGGCCGTGAGATGGGCGAGGTTCTCCTCCTCCGACCGCCCCACCGCGTTGTCGGTCAGGAAAATCAGCGTGTCCTGCCGAGCCAGCCGCCGGATCGAGTGGTACATGTCGATCCAGGCATCGACGCTTTCGGCGTATGACATCCCACTGCGTGGGGGGCGCAGCTCGACTGCCACCAGGGGCCGGTCTTCCCGGAGCCGCTTGAGGACTGAGGTGCCGGAAGCGCTTGAATTGTCCAGGGTCATCGTGGGGGGGAAACGTAACAGGTCGGAGCATTCCCGGTTCGGGCCTGCCGATGTGCGCTGGAACGCTGCGGAGGGACGTCCCCTACCGTAGCTTGAGTAACAAGCGAATCCTCGAACGCCCTGAGCTGCAACGATGACGCCGCAATGGATGGCGGTGTTGATGCTGACGGCCGCCTGCGCCACAGTCGGAAAACTCGGAGCGCCGGCTACACCCTACCGAACCGATCCGCCCCGAGTCGGCGAGATCCCCGACCCGGAGCTTATCGACGTAATTCGGAAGGGCGATCTCATCGTCCTGGGCACGCCGGTCGACCGGGTTTCCGAAGCCGGGTTCTACACGCCAAAGTTCCAAATGGGAGCGCGCGAGACCTGGTACAGCGTGAAGATCGCGGTGGACTCGGTCGTAAAGGGGAAGCTCCGCAGCGCCAAGAAGGTCGACCTGGGAATGCTGCCCGTCTGGATGAACCCCGGCCCGCCGTTTCCCAGCCTCGAAGCCAACGAAATCGTGGTGCAGTATCCCGAGACCGAGTCGCCCAACATGCACTGGGGACTCGCACCGGTCCTCACTCTGGGTGAACGGGCGGTCTTCATCTTCAAGAAGTGCTGGTACTGCCTTCCGCTCACGGGAGTGGCCAATCCTCGCGGCCCCTACTACGTGGCGAATCCGTGGGTGGCGATGTCGTGGGGAAGCAAGCTCCCGCCCGACGAATGGTCCCGAGTGGTTCGGTTGACGGAGTCGCTCCGATCGCCACGCGCTTCCCGTTGAGGCCTCAATTGAGGCCGACCATGCCCCGAGCGGATGCGATCAGCTTCGCGGGATCGTAGCCGACGCCATCCTTGAAAACGGTCTCGAC
>Ga0075421_100002100_pt1 | contig 23616 bp, 13 predicted proteins | sample SoiMetdeltSBSDD5_FD_75292 | JGI IMG/M metagenome (GOLD analysis project Ga0075421, IMG submission 75292) | Bulk soil microbial communities from a Populus tree surrounding site in Tennessee, USA - Soil MetaG P. deltoides SBSDD5 | ecosystem: Environmental > Terrestrial > Soil > Tree plantation...
CAGGTCGTTGCGCGGGTCGAGCGGGTTGGTCACGGTCGCCGGATAGGTGTTGTACCGGGTGAAGCACTGGTTCGCGGTGCGGCAGGTCGTCTGCGCGGTGACGTTGCCGCGATCGTTGTAGGCGAACGTGACCGCGGTGCCGTTCTCGTTCACCACCGTCTTCTGGAACCCTTTGGCGTCATAGGTGAACGTGCGGATGGCCATGCCGTCCAGCGGCTTGCGGACGAAGATGGGCACGCCGCCCGGGTCACCCGGAAGCACCGTGCAAAACGACGGATCGCCCGGGTCGGGCTGGCTACAGGTCGGCGAAGGTGACGGTGTCGGGGTGGGGCCGGGCAGCGGGTACCCGGGAAGGTCCTCCTCGCGGGTGCCGAGCCCGGTCGGCGTGCCGGAGCGCAGCAACCGGTTGGCGAGCGCGTCGTACTCGTAGAAGTGCTGCCGCCCGGCCGGATCGAACACGGTGACGCTGCGGCGCAGATCGTCGTCGCCGCCGTAGACAGCGGGCACGCCGGGTTTCCAGGTGCCGCCGTTGTGGTCGGTGTACTCCTTGACCCGGTCAAGCGAGGTGTTGTAGCTGACCTCGCTGGCACGCCTGCCGCTGGGCAGCATCACTGCGGTGATCTGGTCCGCGGCGTTGGTGCCGTAGCGGAAGTGCGCGGTGACCGCGGCCTGGCCGAGCGGGTGGTTGTAGATGGCGACCTCGTCGATCGAACCGGAGAAGTAACGCCGAGACGAGACGCCCCAGCCCGGCCACGACGCGGGTGCGTTCGCGTAGGCCGCACCGACCTGATTGAACGTCATGGTGGTCTGGTCTGCGTCACCGGTGAGGTTGCCGACCCGCACGCCGTCGAGGTAAAGCGTCTGCGTGCCACCCATCATCGACAGCACGGCGTGGTGCCACACGTTGTTGTTGACGGTGGTGGCCGAGGTGATCGGGGCGATCGTGGCGGTGCGGAACTGGCCGCGCAACCGCCCGTCGGTGCCGACGTAAAGAATGGGCGCCCCGGCGGCCGACGCACTGTCCAATGTGGCATCTTGATATCCGGCGAGCGGACCGCCGGTCTGTGTCGGGGATATCTTGAACCACAGCTCGATCGCGGCGTCGCGGCTCTTCTTGAACTCTCCCTTGGGGATCTCGAGCACTGAGGTGGTGCCGTTGAACGTACCCGCTGTGTTGCCAACGGATCCGGCGGGACCTGCCGCCTTGAGCGTGACGTTACCCTTGTAAGTTCCGGCGTCCTTGCCAAGGTTCACGACGATCTCGCTCCCGGCGGCCGTACCCTCGGACTCACCGAGCCGCCAGTAGGACTGCGGCTTGCTGTCGAGCACCGCCGTCCGGTAGTGCGATCCGGTCCCGTAGGTGTAACCCGTGCACGCGCCGGACGGACCGCACACCTTGGTCAGCAGGTCGCCGCTGTAGGTGTAGCTCCACGTAGGGGTCGTGCCGTTGACGGTGTCGGTGCGCACGCTGGTGATGTGCCCCCCGGTCCAGGCGAACCACAGCGAGCGGCCGTTGGTGTTGGTCTGGCTGTTGGACACCGTCGCCTTGGCGAGCTTGCCCGTCGCGTCGTAGGTCATGACGATCGACCGCTGCCCGGCGTCGGTTATCTTCAAGAGTCGCCCGGTGCCGGTGAACTGGTAGGAGACGCCCGCCCGGTCGGAGAGCGTGTATGTGGTGCCGTTCACCACCAGGGTCGCGGTGCGTCCCTGCGGCGCGGCGAAGGTGCCGTCTGGGTTGCGGCCGAATCGCACCTGCTGGCCATCCGGGTAGGTCACGACCACGTTGCCCGAGCCGTCGTCGTCCGGCACGACACGCATGTCGTACTGGGTCACCCAGCCGGCGCCGAAGGCCAGATCCCGCCTCGGGTCGAGGCTGTTGTAGGTCCGCACGAGGTTCAGGCTCGGGCCGACCGTCGGCACCGTGGCGTCGACCGCGGCGGTGCTGAAGTTGCCGACCTGCGGGTCGAACTCCCTGCCCTGCGTGCCGTACGGGGCGCCGGCGACGTGTGAGGTGATCTCCGGCTGCGGCACAGCGGTGAGCAGGTTGATCCACCCCGAGGTGACGACGTTTGATGCGTCCTTGACCGTGGCCTGCCACTGGTACGACTTGCTCCAGAACAACTGTCCACTGGGGACAGTCCATGCCTGCTTCGTCAGGTCGCCGGAGGCGAGGCAGTTGATCCGGGTGTTGGTGGCGGTCAGCTCGCAGATCTCGAACGCGAAGCGCAGGTTGAGTCCTGGCGGCGCGTCGATGTCCAGAGCCCGCGCCCACAGTTGCGGTGTGAGCGTCGGTGCCTGGTATCCGTTGGGCGGATATAGCTCCTGCAACACCGGTGGGATGTCGATGACCTCGAGGACGATGCGTCCGGGCGGCACCTGCTGGTCTGTGAAGACGATCCCGGGCCACTTCACCATGGTGAAATCGATGTAGTAACGACCGGGCGGGAGCGGAAAGATCGTGGCCTCGACCGTGGCGCTTGCACCGCGCCCGACGTTGCCGGGAAGGTTCCCGGAGCGCCGCTGGGTTACCAGCTGGTGGGTGTACGCGTCGTAGGCGCGGTACGCGAGGTAGTAGCTGCCCGGCGACCAGGCCTCGGCTCCCTTGTTGGTGACGGTCACCTTCACCTTGCCAGCCTGGTTCTGCAGTACGGGCGGGTCCGGCACTGGGCTCGGGATGGCGTAGTCGGCGTTGTACGGGCTGTGCGTCACATACAGCGTCGGCGGGTTGGCCGTGGCGATACCGGCGATCCGCTTCCACGCCATGGGATCGCTCGCCGAGGCGCGCAGCGACAGGCCGTTGTTCGCGCCGCCGTCGACCCAGCTCTGCACCAGGTCGGTCCCGGCACCGCCGAGGTCGAACAGAACCTGGTCGGCAGGGCACGCCGAGGCGCTGTGACCGAGCGCGATATACCCGTAGGCGAACGACTGCGACGCCAGGGCGCCCCCTACCGCCGGGCCCGGGTACCCCCAGCCGGGACCCGCCGTCCACCCCTGCGCGACGGCGTGCACGCTCATCGGGCGCGGGCTGCACGACGGCGAGTCGTACTCCACAATGGACAGCTGGACGCCATAGATCGTGTGGTACCGCAACGCGTTCGCCAGCGAGTCGAACTTCAGGTAGGTCGCCGAGGCGCCACCGATCGGCCCGACGAGCAGTTCCGAACCGGTCGCGCGGGACGATCCGCCCTGCACCACCATGGCGCTGTCCGCGCCGCGCCACTCGACCGACGGGTCCATTCGCACGGGGAAGCGCCGGTTCGGGTCGCTGAGCCAGCCCCGGTCCACACCGACCCGCAGCACCGGCTGTCCACCCTGGACGGTCATCTCGTAGCGCACGCCGTAGGACATCTGACCAGCGGCGTCGATCATGAACCCGGCCGGGATGGCGGCCATCTGCCTGCCCTCGCCGTCGGTGAAGACAATCCGCCCGCCCTCCGCGGCCTGTGCGCGAAGGCCCCCCAGCGAAAGGGGAAAAGCGAACGTGTCCGGTGCCGCGGCAGAGGACAACACCAGCGTCTCCTTCACCCCACCATGACCGAGCTCCAGCTCAAGGTCGGTGTGCGGGCGCGCGTTCGGGAAGACGACGGTGCCGCCGTTGGCCGTACCCGCGGAGGGTGTTGCCTCTGAAAGGCCGTAGGACAGCACCTGGCCGCCGGGGAGCTTGAGCTCGACGAGGGCGGAGGCGTCGGCGCGGGCGGCGATCCGCACATCCACCGAATCCGCCGCGTTGCGCCAGCCGCCGCCGTTCGCCGGCACCAGGTCGGTACGGATCGGTGTCCAGGCGCCGTCCGGGCCGCGGAAGTTCAGCGGCGCCTCGGAAGCAGCAGTCGTCTCGGTACCGTCGGCGTTGGCATAGACGCGGCTGTGCTCGCCACGGCGATCGGCAAGCTCCACACTGGTCTGCGGATCGAAGCCTGGCTTGTACTGCACCGGCGACGGCAGCACCGAGGCCCTGTTCGGTTCAGGCTCGGCGGCGGACTGCTCATCCCGCAGCGGATACTGCTGGCGCAGGCTCGGCGGAACGGTCCGGTTGGGCGTCTCCGCCTGAGTCTCCCCGCCCGGCGAACCCCACTGCTGCACCGGCGCGGCCTCCACCTGATGCACCTGTTGCCGCACGGGCTTGGGCGCATGCGCGGCCATCGTATTGCCGCCCTCCCCCGTACCGATCAGCAGAACGGCCGTCAGGGCCAGCACTGGCGCTGGTCCCGGCCGGCGCAACGTCCAAAACAGACCCCGGTTACCCGCGCGCATGGCCCCTCCTCTATCCCATGGAGATGGCGTCATCGTCCTCGGGGCCGTTCATGCATCCGCCACGCAAACGCCATGCAGCCGGGTGGCCTGGCCGCCGATTGAGCTGGGCACGCCGCTTGGCTGAGGTCTTGGGCCGTCACCTACCGCCGGTAACCAGCGCTCTCATCGCCCAGCCATCCCTTGTCGTAGTTCCGATCGTCGCAGGGCACGCCGCTCCTCCGGGGTGGTTCCGCCCCACACACCATGGCCCAGCCCCATGCGCTGCGCCCAATCCAGGCAATCGGCGGCGACCGGACACCGCGCACAGATCGCCCGGGCTTCGTGAATCTGTACGACAGCCTCTCCGGACGTGCTGATCGGAAAGAAGATCTCCGGATCCACGTCGCGGCAGGCGGCCAGGTCGAACCAGGATCCGCGCGACCGTTTTGCGGCGCTCGATCCGGTGGCCGACGTGGCGGACCGATCCGAACGCGTCACGTGTCCTCCCTGCCGAAGAGGCGTTGCAGCCGTGCGGCGTGCTGCGGCAGGCTGCGCAGTCGAGCCAGGAGCAGGGACTCCACCAGCTCGTCCACAGCCGCGTCGATGACCTTTAGGTCGTCCGGACGCAGGCCGGGGGCCCTCCGCGCCAGTCTGCGGAGCTCCGCTTCGATGACCGCGCGGCTGTAGGAGCGCACCTGCGCAACGAGATCCGAGGTGGGGTCGTCCGCGGCCATGGCTTCGGCCCCTGGCCGTACCGACCCCACGGGCGGTGTGCGTGCCGTGGAATGGCGTGGTGACACCGTCGTTCCCCGCCGGCCATAGGACAGACCCGCGAGTCTGCCCAGCGGTCCCTGCCGCGGCGCCTCAGGTGAGCCTTGGCGGTCGTCGTGCGCGGACATCACGTCAGTCATGGGGCCTGGCGTCGGTTGAGTCACGTAAGCAATCGTCAGGTCGCCGACCCAGGTGCGTCATCGGGCGGTGGATGGCAGTTCCTACGCAGATCTGCGTATGCGGCGCCGGCCCGGCCACGCTCGTCCTCGTAGCCGGCGGCTGTCCCGAAGCACTGACCTCGGTTACCCGACGGGCGGTGGCACGGTAAATGTGCGGGGCAGGGAACTATCCTCAGGCGCAGCGGGGAGTGTTACGCCGGCTGGGGGCCGGACCGGCTCTCCTTTCGCTCTCCTTTCGTCTGATGACCTCCGGCTCCCACTCCGCGAGGATCAGGGCCTTGAAGCACCACGCCCGCTGTGGAGACGACTCGTACTCAGGACGCTCGCCGCGCCTTTCGTGGCCGCATGGTACGTAATCGGGCTCGGCCTGGTCGGGTTCTTCATGTTCATCGCGATTTTCATTGGCCTGACCGTGTTCGGGACGGTCTACGGTTGCATCATCGGCCTGATCACCCTTGATCCCCGTGTTTATCAAGCTGATACCACTACTGGTCGACCTGGCTCGGGATCGGCGGTGACGAGCTCGCCTGTGGCCGCTCGCCGTTGGACCTAACCTTGCCATCCGCCCTGTCCGTTTGCCGACCGTTGAAAGGCTCACGGCAGCACATGAATCGGGTGATTAACACGCCTTAGCCAAGTCCAGCGCTGATCCGTGAGGCCGTGCCCAAGGCCCTGGCCAGCCCTTAGTCAGCCTCGTCGAGGGCATCGCCTTGAACACCGCTCAGCTCAAAGTCCTGACGGATCAATCCGCTCCGGCATTGTCTGGATCCTTACTGTGCGTAGTCGCACCGCTACATGCGGACCTAGCATGAAACCCGCCGAGAAAATCCAATGCGCGACGGCGACCACAAGCGTTGTCATGCCGAATCTGGCATCCGCCAGCGTCTTGCGGCGCGTGGAGATCACTGGTGCGGAGCGACCTCCAACATATCCCAAAACGTTTCCGGCAGGCGTGACCGCATGTCGACCAAGCACGGCCTGTCACCCCATGGACCAAGGAGTCCACCATGCGCCGCATCATCGTCATCACCACAGCCGTCCTCGCCTCCCTGTTCATCGCGGCCCCGGCCGCCTGGGCCGGCAGCCCGCACTTCGTCGAGGCCACCGCGACCGCGGACGGCAACACCCTCACCGTTGCCGGCAAGGAAGCCGGTCTGGGCAACGAGACCCAAGTCCACATCGTCGTGACCGCCACCGCGTTATGCATGAACAACGGTGGCCACCACCCCAAGGCCGTCAACAAGGGCAGCTTCTCCGCCGAGGGTGACTTCCCAGTGCAGAACGGCAAGGCCGTGTTCACCCTGACCCTGATCGCGACCTTCCAGCCTGACTGCAGCCCGCCCATGACCGTGTCGTGGACGAACATCGTGGTCACCGACACCGAGCACGGTGTCACCAAGCGTCTGTAGGGACCATCATCGGTACAGACAACCCCGGTGCTGCTGCTGACGTAGCCGGGCGGGACCGCCGTTACGGTCCCGCCCGTACCCGCGTCGTGGGCCAGCCTGGGTAAAACGAACCCCACGGGCGCTGGCTTCTTCGGTCACCAAGGCTCGCAACGACGCGCCGGTGTGGGCGACCAGTTCCAAGTCCGGTGCTCGATCCAAAAAGGACGCCGAGATGGGCGGGTGTCCCCAACTCATCACAAGCACCCGCGCCTGAGCGAGCGGGGCCAGCGGGACGAGCTTCTCCCATAACTCCAGCGGGAAGAACGACGCCCGCAACGGTTCCGGGACCATGAAAGCGATCATCCCTTCAGCCCCGTCGTCGTCACGCCCTCGGTGAAGTAGCGCTGGCCCATCAGGTACGCCATGAAATCGGCACGAAGGCGACCACCGATCCCGCGAGCACCACGTTGAGCGGCACTCGCTCAGCGTGCAACGAGGCGATGCCGACGGTGAGCGTGCGCATGTCGTCGCTCTGTCCAATCACGAGCGGCCAGAGGAAGTCGTTCCAGTGCCACAGGAACACGAACACGCCAAGGGTCGCCAGGATCGGCTTGGTCAGCGGCAGCACAAGCGACCACAGCACGCGCAACTCAGGCGCGCCGTCCAGCCGGCCCGCCTCGAACAGCGAGTCGGGCAACGTGCCGATGAACTGCCGCATCAGGAACACCGCTTGGGCGTTGGCCAGCGTGGGCACGATCAGCCCCCAGTAGGTGTCGACACCGCCCCAGTCGGCGATGAGGATGAACAGCGGGATGAGCGTGACGTGGTACGGCACCATCAGCATCGCCACGAACGACCAGAACATGGTTTCCTTGCCGGGGAAGCGTTTCTTGGCGAAGGCATAACCGACCATAAACGTCAGCGCTCACATCGGCCAGAGTCGGACGTGCCCCACCCGCTAAGCAGCCAACGCCCCAAATGACAGAGCGTTCATGACGAGGCGCAGGATGAGACGACCCGAGCTCGGGCGAGCACTAGGCAAGCGACAGATACCGATATCCGGCCGCGGCCATGCGGTTCGGGTCCAGGACGTGCCGGCCGTCCAGCACGATCGGTGTGCCCATTAGGCCGGCGTACTTGGACCAGTCCAGCTCTAGGTACTGCGACCAGGCGGTAAGCAGGACGACGGTATCACTGTCGCTGAAGACCTCCTCGAACGTGTCGCAGAGGAACGGCGCCAGGTCGGGCTGCTCGCGGCGGCATCTGTGCATCGCTACCGGATCGTGCAGCCGCACCCGGGCCCCGTGCTCGATCAACCGCCGGGCGATGTCCAAGGTGGGCGCGTCCCGAAGATCATCGGTGTTCGGCTTGAAGGCCAGGCCGAGCAGGCCGATGCGCCGTCCCTTGAGGATGCGAAGCTCGGCGAGGAGATTCTCCACCACCAGGTCGCGCTGGCGCCGGTTGACCTGACGCGCCGCCTCGACGATGGGCATTGGCAGGTTGTAGTCGGCCGCTGTAGCGACGAGTGCCGCCGTGTCCTTGCCGAAACATGATCCGCCCCAGCCGACTCCCGGCTCCAGGAATCGCGGTCCGATCCGTGAGTCCAGCCCGGTTCCCCGTGCCACCTGGATGATGTCGGCACCGACCTTGTTCGCCAGCTGGCCGATTTCGTTGATGTAGCTGATCTTCAGAGCGAGGAAGGCGTTGGCCGCGTACTTGATGAGTTCCGCGGACGCCAGGTCGGTCGAGATCAGCGGCACAGCGCCGACGCCCTCGGGTCGGTTGAGGAACGTCGGTGGCGTGAAGGACTGGTCCAGCACGGGCCGGTACAGCCGGTTGAGCGTCTCCAGGCTGCGCGGGTTATCCGAACCGACCACTACCCGATCGGGATAGAGAGAATCGTAGATGGCCGACCCCTCGCGCAGGAACTCCGGATTCGAGGCCACCGCGAAATCCCCGTCGGGCCGGCGGCCATGGTGTTGCTGAAACGACTCGCGCAAGATCGCCTCAACCCAGTTTCCGCTGCCGATCGGTACGGTCGACTTGTTCACCACGACGGTGAAGCCATCGATGACCCTGCCGATGCCCTCCGCTGCCGCCTGCACGTAGCGAAGGTCTGGACTCCCGTCCGGCTGAGAAGGGGTCTGCACCGCGACAAAGACGACCTCGGCACCGGATACACCCTGCGCGTAATCGGTGGTGAACGTCAGACGCGAGGCGGCGAGAGCGAGCAACTCCTCCAAATGCGGCTCGTAGATCGGCGAACGCCCCATGCGCAACAACTCGACCTTTGCGCCATCGAGGTCAACACAGGTAACGTCATGGCCAATAAAGGCCAGGCAGGCGCCAGTCGTGAGACCCACGTAGCCGGTCCCGATCACGCAGACCTTCATGCCGCATCCTCTCGTGTTCATCGCCATGTGCCTAGGCTCGCCGATGCGAATCGACCCGGTCATCCTGCCCCGGGCAGCGCCTCGTAGACGATCGCAGGTAGTCAACCGCGAGGTCGTCTCCTCCGCCTCTGACATCGCCGACCAGCACTCGGTTCCGCCAGATGATACCCAAGCTATGAGCCACCCGTGCGGCAGCCGAAGACATCCGCCGCTTGGTTGCGGCGCGGAAGTCCCAGGCCGCGCCCGCAAAGGCAATCTTGCTGTTCTTGTCTAGGGTTCCGGTATAAGAGGGAGTCTCATCTATACATGGGAAGGTAATGTCTGATTCGCTCTTTGGCTCGTGAGCTTCTCCCGGGTGCGCCAGAGCAGGGCGAGGCTGCGGACGGGATCGCCGGTGCCGCTGTACTCGGTGGTCACGCCGGCCACTGTAGCGATTGCTGGTGTGGTGGATTTTCGGTGTGCATTGCCTTAACAAGTGGTAACGTCCAGATTGCCCGGAAGGCACCAATTCCCCGGTGAGGAGTTCTTTCCTCCCCTGGGTGGTCCCGGACCAGGCTCCGCAAACCTCGGAGGGGTTCATCCATGGCGTCTATTGTCTGTCGACCGGCACCGTCGACCACGTCCCGCACGCACCAGCCGTTCGTCGGACAGCCCGTTGCCCCGACCGGCAACGGGCGTGGACAAGGCTGTCAGGGGCGAGGTGTGCCATGCGCGTGGTGACGACAGGTGCGGCCGGCTTCATCGGCTCGACCCTGGTGCACCGGCTGTTGCGCGAAGGCCACAGCGTCCTCGCCGTGGACGACCTCTCCACCGGCCATCTCGACAACCTGGCCGAATCAGCCGACGATCCACGCCTCACCTTCCTCAAGAGCGACGTGGTCGTCGACGCGGCGCGTCGGGAGATGACGTCGTACCGGGCGGAGGTGTTCTTTCACCTGGCTGCCCAGATGGACGTACGCCACAGCGTGGCGGACCCGGTCGGGGACGCCCGCCGGAACGTGCTGGGTTCCCTGGCCGTGCTGGAGAGCGCCCGGGCGAGCGGAGCCCGCAAGCTCGTCTTCGCCTCATCGGGCGGCACCATCTACGGGGATCAACCGCGGTACCCGGTCCACGAGTCCGCGCTCCTCGACCCGCGATCGCCGTACGGAGCCGCCAAGGTCTGCGGCGAGACCTACCTGCGCGTCTACCGCCATCTGCACCGTCTGCAGACGACGGCGCTGGCCCTCGGAAATGTCTACGGACCTCGCCAGGATCCCCACGGGGAGGCCGGAGTCGTGTCCATCTTCGCCTCCGCCCTAATGGAGGGTCGACCGACGATGATCTTCGGTGACGGCAGGGCGACCCGGGACTACATCTACGTCGACGACGTCGTCGAGGCATTCATGCTGGCGAGCGGTTCGGCCGGAGACGGGCTGCGGCTCAACATCGGCACCGGGAGGGAGACCTCCGTACGCCAGCTGCATCGGCTCATCGCGGAGACGGTCGAGCGGCCCGACACGCCGAAATTCATGCCGCCGCGCGCCGGGGAGCTCGACCGCGTTGGGCTCGATTGCAGCGCGGCGCAACGCGTGCTCGGCTGGCGCCCGAAGGTGGACCTGACAGAGGGCCTCGCGCGGACGGTCGCGTGGCTCCAGGACGGGGTCAAGGTGGCCGTACGCCCCACCGTCTCGACCTTGCGGCACTCCACAGCCGCGATGGGTCAGACATATCTGGTCCCCGTGGGAAATCGCGGGCGATCCGAAGCGGGGGAGCCCCGATGAGACAGCTGCTCGGCATCGAGTGCGGAAACCTGGAACGCACAGCAGAGAGGGACTTCCATCATGATCGAGGGCCTGGAGAGCGCGCTGTCGGCCAGCGGCAGACCGGGGCTCGAGGAGCTGCGGACCCTGCTGTCCGAGGCGTTGGACGGTTCACGGGCAGCGGGCCGAGTCACGGGCGAACGCAGCTTGAAGAAGCGCACGGTCTACCGCATCGAGTTCGAGATCGACGGGCAACCTCGTTCGCTCGTCGTCAAGGGCGCCAACTCCGCTCGCGCCCACCGTAACCGTCTCGCGGTTACGCGCTGGCTGCCCGCGGTGGGCCTCGGCCAGCACTGCGCGGCCTGGCTCGGCATGGCCGCCGACCCCAGCGCACAGTGGGTCTGGCAGGTCTATGAGGACCTCGGCGACCAGACACTGGAGACCTGCGCCCGCAGCACCGTCGAGGCGGCCGTGGACCTGATGGCCGGACTGCACATCCGCTTCGCGGACCATCCACTGCTTCCCGAGTGCCGGATGTACGGAAAAGACATGGGTACGACGTACTACCTGGCCAATATCCGGGATGCCATCCGAGGCCTGGAGTATCTCAAGCCGCCCTCGCCCGACTCCGATTCGGAACAGTTGGCGGTGCGGGACCGCCTGCTACTCCGGATGTACAAACTGCTCGAGGAAGGCCCGGAACGGGCACGAATGGTGGCCGAACTCGGTGGACCCGAGACAATGCTGCACGGTGATCTCTGGCGGAAGAACGTCATGGTGTCCACCCAGGACGGGCCGCAGATCAGGCTGATCGACTGGGACGCCACCGGCGTCGGCCCGCTCACCTACGACCTCTCGACATTTCTCTATCGGTCCCCCGCGGAGCACCGTCCCTGGATCCTGGACCGCTACCAGCAATCCGTGGCGCCGCTGGGCTGGCGCATGCCCTCGACGAGCGACCTGAACCTGATGCTGGAGAGCGCGGAGATCTCACGCATGGCCAACTCCCTCCTCTGGCTATGTGTCGCGGGAATAGACACGGACACCGGATGGGTGTTCGACAAACTCATTGAGTTGGAAGGGTGGTTTGAAGCCGTTGAGCCGGCCATCTATAAGAATGAGCGGCGCCGGCCGTTTCAGTCCTATCGGGAGCACGAGCATGAAGTGCATGGTCGTCAACGGTGACGACCTGGGTCTCAGCCCAGGCGTCAACCGGGGCATCGGCGAGGCGCATCTGCGGGGTCCGCTGACGAGCGCGAGCCTGATGGTCAACATGCCGGCTAGCGAGGAGGGCGCTTGCCTGGCCCGCGACCTGCCGGTGTTGAGCGTCGGCCTGCATGCCAATCTCACCGATGCTTCAGGCCGGCTGCTCGTCGACCTCGAGACCGGCGCGGAGTGCGGCGCGGTCCTCCAGCAGCAGCTGGACACTTTCCAGCGGCTGATGGGCCGCCTGCCGACGCACCTCGACTCGCATCACAATGTGCACCGGTATCCGCAGGTACTCCCCTACTTTCTCGATCTGGCGGCCAGGTATGGCATGCCGCTGCGCGAACACTCGCCCGTGCCCTACGTCTCCAGCTTCTACGGTCAGTGGGGCGGCAAGACGCACCCGGAGCAGATCAGTGTTCAGAGCCTCGTCCGCCTGCTGGCGACAGAGATAACCGAGGGGATCACCGAGATGAGCTGCCATCCGGGCTACTGCGATGCGGAACTGAGATCCAGCTACCGGTTGGAGCGTGAGGTCGAGTTGCGAAGCTTGTGCGACTCGGTGATCCAGGAGTTCCTGTCGGTGCGGCAGATACGGCTTGTCAACTTCGTCGAGGCCATGGATCTTCTCACCGGCTCGGCCCAACAGGAAGGATCGGCATGCCTAACGTCGTGATATCGGCATACAGGACCCTGAAGTTTCTCGAGGGCGGCGGCCACTTCTGGGTCTACATGCAGTATGTGCAGGGCCTACGGCAAGCTGGGTGCGAGGTCTACTGGCTCGAGCGAGTCGCCGGGGAAGGCCCGTGGCGAGAGCGATCCCGGATCGAAACCTGGTTGCAGCGGTTGAACCGCTATGGGCTCGAAGGAAAGGTCATCCTCTACACGGACGCGGACGGGGAGCGTGCGCAGGGCAGGAAGTACGACTACCTCGTCGGAACCTCGTCCGAGGCGGAGGAGGTGTTCAAACGCGCGGACGTGCTGCTCAACTTCCATTACGCGATGGATCCCGAAATGCTCGCGCACTTCCGGCGCACGGCCCTGATGGACATCGACCCGGGTCTGTTGCAGATGTGGATGAGCACGGGCCAGGTCCCCGTCGCGTCCCACGACCTATACTTCACGATCGGGGAGACGGTCGGTACACCGTCGGCGCGAGTTCCCGACTGCGGTGTCGAATGGACCCACATCCGACCGGCGGTCTGCCTGAAGCAGTGGCCCTACGCCTACGATCCCGGCTGCGACATCTTCACCACGGTCACCGACTGGTGGAGCGGCTATGCCACGGAGATCGTGGATGGCCGTGAGGTGTTGTATGACAACAACAAGCGAGTGTCTTTCCTTGCGTTCGCCGAACTTCCCCGCTGGACGGACCAGCCACTCGAGTTGGCCGTCTACATGGGTGCTCGCGATATCGACGATCGGCGGATGATGGAGCACCGCGGCTGGCGGATCCGCCCTTCGGTGGAGGTCAGTAGCACCCCTGAAATGTACCGCTCCTACATCCAACGTTCGCGCGGGGAGATCAGCTGCGTAAAACCCTCGTACATCAAGCTGCAGGACGGGTGGATCAGCGATCGGAGCCTCTGCTACCTCGCGAGCGGAAAACCGGTGATCATGCAGCGTACCGGCCTGAGCTCGAGTCTGCCCTCCGGCGAGGGCATCTTCCAGTTCTCCACACTCGCGGAAGCCGCCGAGGCGTTGGCGAAAGTCAACGCGGATTACGAGAAACATTGCCGGATGTCCCGCGAGATCGCCGAGGCCCACTTCGACGCCCGGAGGACGGCCGAGCGGATCTTGGACGTCGGGTTGCGGTGACATGGCGCAGCCCCCACGTCAATCGTCGAGCCCTGCATTGCCCGGTCCAGACGCACACCGCATAGGCGACAGCTGCCCCGGATCGAGATGTAGTTCGGTTTGGATCTTCACGCTGGCGTGAGGTAGGAGGAGGAATGGAGATGCCCACCGTAGTGATCTCGCCGTACAGGACCCTGGAGTTCGTTGAGGGCGGCGGCCACTTCTGGGTTTACATGCAGTACGCCCACAGCCTGCAGCAGTTGGGCTGCGAGGTCTACTGGGTCGAGCGGTACTACGGTCAGGACGCAGGACCGGACGGGTCCCGGGTCACCGCTCTGCTACAGCGGCTGAAGCGCTATGGTCTGGAGAACAAGGTCATCTTCTGCACGGACGCCAGCGGGGATCGCGGGCAAGGTAGGGAGTACGACTACATCGGCGTCACGAGGTCCGAAGCAGAGGAAGTGTTCAAACGGGCCGACCTGCTGCTTAACTTCCATTACGCGATCGATCCCGAGTTCCTCGCGTTCTTCCGTCGTACCGCCCTAGTGGACATCGACCCGGGTCTGCTACAGAAATGGATGAGCACCGGCCAACTTCCGGTGGCGCCACACGATATTTATCTGACGACCGGGGAGACGGTCGGTACTCGATCGGCGCTCTTTCCCGACTGTGGTGTCGAGTGGGCCCACATCCGGCCGCCGGTGTGTTTGGATCTTTGGCCCTATACCTACGATCCCGGATCCGAAGCGTTTACCACGGTTACCAGTTGGTGGACCGGATACGCCACGGAGACGATCGGCGGCAGAGAAGCAGCTTACGACAACAACAAGCGGACGGCCTACCTCGCGTTCGCCGAGCTTCCCCGCTGGACGAGCCAACCGCTCGAACTCGCTCTCCACCTCGCTGCAGATGAGACCGAGGACCGGCAGACGATGGAGCGCCACGGCTGGAGGCTCCGCTCCTCCATCGAGATGACCGGCACCCCCGAGACGTACCGCTCCTACATTCAACACTCGCGCGGCGAGTTGAGCTGCGTGAAGCCATCGTGTGTCAAGCTGCAGAACGGGTGGATCAGCGATCGGAGTCTTTGCTATCTCGCGAGCGGCAAGCCGGTGGTGATGCAGGATACGGGTCCGAACCCGTACGTGCCTTTTGGTGAGGGCATCTTCCGCTTCTCCACTCCTGAGGAGGCCGCTGAGGCGCTTGCGACCGTCAACGCGGATTACGAGAAACATTGCCGGCGAGCCCGCGAGATCGCCGAGACTTACTTCGACGCCCGGCAGGCCGCCGAGAAGATCTTGAACGTGGCGCTGGCCTGATTATCAGCGGTGGGAGATCGGAGCGTCCCTCGGACGGGCAAGCCTCAATCCAGGCCGCGCCGGATCGTCTCCGCTTGCTTGACAAGTGTGGTCACGGCGTCGGCCGGGTAGGCCCATTCGGCGGAGCGGGCGAGAGAGCGCAGGACCCGGTGGAGGCGAAGGCGCTCGACCTCCTCCAGCATCTCGTCGGGCCCTGGGACCGCGAGGCCGACGGCGGTTGCCCCCTCGGCATAGGCTTTGCAGAGCCCTTCGATCGCCGGACGGTCTACATCGACGGCGAGGCACGCCAAATCATGGAGTGGAGGGCCGACGGCGGCCAATTCCCAGTCAACCGGGCAAATGCGCCCGGGCGTGGATCGCGTGTCGACGAGGATGTTCGCGGGCCTGTATGACCCGTGCACGAGTGTCGGCTGGCTTACGCAGAACGTTTCGATTATCGAGTCGTAGCCGGCCAGGGCGGCCTCGAGCCGCCGCTGCAGGAAGCCGAAGCGCGAGCCGACCGCGCACAGGGCCTGCTGGGCCATGTCGCGGAAGTAGGCGTCGTCGTAGTTGATCAGGATGCCCGGCTGCGCGAGATCGGCTTCGTGGCCTGCGACATTTCCGTGCAGCTGACCGAGCCAGCCCGCAGCGACGATCCGGTCCTTGATCGAGCGGCGCATCGTCCGCCCCTGGACGAACTCGAGCAGCAGCCAGTGACGTCCGCCCTGGTCGTTCCAGACCACGCCGTGGAGTTGCGGCGTCCCGAGTTCCCGGCCGGCGAGTATCTCTTCGTAGACGTGGCACTCCCGCATTCCGCGGCGCAGTGCGGAATCCCGTGCGTGTGGGGATTCGTCGAAATCCTTGAGCAGCACGTCAAGCGTCCGGCCGTCGGCCAGGTCCAATGCCAGGCGCCGCACTGAGTACGAGGTCGATCGGGGCGCCTCTAGTTCCCTCGCGGCCGTGATGGCCACTCCCAGGCACCCCTGGAGGTACGCGTCGAACCCGAACTCGCGTGGCCTTTCGCGCTCGGCGTCGCTGAGCAGTCGGTCAACGCTCACGGCTTGATCCCCTGTTTCAGCGCCGTCGCTTTGACTGCAAGTGCTGACGGGCGAGGCGGCCGGTGGACGACTGCCCGAGGCAGGCTGCCGCAGACACACCGGTCCAGCCCGCAACCCCTCGGTCATCTTTGCGACACGGCCTCCATTGATCTCGATGCGCTCGTCGCACCCTTCGAGGGTGCTCAGCCGGTGGGCGATCATGAACGTCGTCCGGCCCTCCATGAGCCGAGACATCGCTTTCATGATCGCGGCCTCGGTATCTACATCGACCGAGCTCGTCGGCTCGTCCAGGATCAACACCGACGCGTCCTTGAGGAAGGCTCGCGCGAGTGAGATGCGCTGGCGTTCCCCGCCCGACAGCCGCGTTCCGCGCTCGCCGACCCGCGTGTCGTAGCCGTCGGGGAGAGCCGCGATGAAGTCGTGGGCTCCGGCAGCTCGGGCGGCGGCGACGATGTCCTCCCGACTGGCGTCGGAACGCGCGTAGGCGATGTTCTCGGCTATGCTCGTGGCGAACAGCAACGGCTCCTGGAGGACGATCGCGAACTGGTTTCGCAGGTCAGCGAGCCGGTAATGACGCAGGTCGACCCCGTCGAGGAGGATTTGCCCCTTGGTCGGGTCGTAGAAGCGGTTGAGGAGGCTCACCAGGGTGGTCTTGCCGGCGCCCGTCGCGCCGGCGACCCCGACGCGCGTGCCTGCTGTCACGCGGATGGACACGTCCTGCAGTACAGGCCGCTCGCCGTCGTAGGCGAAGGAGACCTCCTGAAGGACGATCTCTCCTCGTGCGCGAGGAAGCGTACGCGCTCCCGGACGTTCCTTCACGTCCGGCTCCTGGTCGAGCAGCGCGAACACCCGCTCGGCACTGGCCAGGTAGCCCTGCACGGTCCCTGCCTTCTTGCTCATCGTCTTCAGTGGCGCGTACAGCTGCGACAGGTACGCCATGACCAGTACGAGGTCGCCGAGCGTGATTCTCCCCGCCTGGACGTTTCGTGCTCCAATGTAGAGAACCGTGGCGGCACCCACCGCTGTGGTCAGGCCCACGAGGAGCGCGTAGCGGCTCGACGCGAGGGTGTAGCGGATGCGTGCCCACATCCCCTCGTGGAAGCGGCGGACGAAGCGCTGCTCCTCGTGCTCCTCCCGCCCGAAGGCTTGGACGACCCGCACCGCCGAGAGCGCCTCCTGAACCACGGACATGGCTCCGCTCTCCAGCTTCTTCACCTGCCGGGACTGCTTGCGGAGCCGCCGGCGGTAACGCCACGACGCGAGCAGGAGCACCGGAGAGATCGCCAGGGCGACGACGGCGAGCTGTGCGTCGATCTTCGCCGTGACGTAGAGCATGGCGCCGAGAGTCACCGCCGCCGTGATGAACGACGGGATGGTGTCCATCGCGATCTGCTGTGTCGCGGTGGCGTCGTACTGGATGTGGTAGGTCGAGTCGGTGGTGCCTCTCAGGTCGTGGTACGAGACGGACAGCCGCTGGACGTGCCGGAACAGGCGGGTGCGAAGGTCGAGTAGCAGGCGCTCCCCCACGAAGGTCCGCAGGACGGCGGTGGCCAGGTCCAACAGCTGCGTGAGCAGTGCCACGGCCACGAAGAAGAGCGCAGCCGCGACCAGCAGGTCGTCGGACCCCGCCGGCAGGATGCGGTTGAGCACCGGCGGCGGCGGATGCGAGCCCAGCGCGCTGTCGATGACGATCTTGAGAGGGACTGGACTAAGCAGTGCCAGCGGCGTCGCGAGCATGCTGAGCAGCAACAACCCCAGAATCCGCAGCCAGTAGGGTCGCAGCTCCCGGGCGAGGCGGCGGGCCAGCCGACGCTCTGCGAGCGTGTCCTTCAGCACCGGTTGCTCCCGGCGCTCGGCTGGCGCCGGGTCGGCCACCAGCGGTACGGCGTCGAGCAGCCGAACTCCCAGATCGCGGTCGTCCCTTCCGGTGCCGTCCAGCGGAGTGTGCGTCATCGAGCGTCCCCGGCGGCGACGAAGCGGCCACGAGCAGCGCCGACACCATCCGGCTCCGCCTCGCCGGGCACGCTGATCGCCCGCATCGCATCGGCCGCCGCCGACCCGCACTCGCTCGCCGCGCGGAGCGCGACCCCGCCGAACATGGTCGCCAGGGCGGCCGCGGCGACAGCCGCGCCGTCGATGGCGGCCGCTGCCGCGAGGGACCCGAACGCGGCGAGCAGCATCGTGCCCAGGCCGGAGCAGCGCGGCCACACCCGATAGCGGGCCAGCTGGCGCCCCGCCCCGTGCTCCTCCACCGCCAGCCGGATCCGTGCCGCGCCGAGCAGCCCCCCGCGTACGTGCAGCTCCCATCGGTCGAAGTCGCCGCCACGCCGGAACACGGCGCCGGCGGAGCGCAACCCGGACTCGACCCACTCGAGCCACTCCGCGGCCGGCCGCCAGCGCTCGTTCCACAGCGCGACCGGCGTCGTTCGCGGCAGGGCAGCGCGAGCTCCGCCCCGCCGGCGCCACGGCGTGAGACCGTGCGCGAGGCGGCCGGAGAGCCGGGCCAGCGGCTGGGCGAGATACAGGCCGGCGGTGATGGTACGCAGCTTTGCGGCGGCCGGGCGCGAGTGCGGCGGCGTGGGGAAGCGCGCCCGCGCGGCCCCCCGGATCGCCTGGACCACGAGCGCCGCGAGGCCCGCCCCGAGCAGCGGCAGCGCGGCCAGCAGCGGCGGCCAAGCGATGCCCACCGCGGACAACGCGGCCAGCGCGGCCAGCACCAGGTGCCACTCCGGCATCAGCGGCAGCGACGCGAGGGTGCCGCCCGCCGGGCGGTAGAGCCGCTGGAACAGGCCGTCGCCCCAGGTGCCGTGGTAGACCCGCCAGCGGGCGGGTAGCGCGGTGTGCAGCAAGCCCAGCCCGTACAGGCGCCCCTGCCACGACAGGTGACCTGGACCGTTGTACTTCTCGGGCCACTTGCGCTCGAGGAGCGCCTCCGCCCGACCGTACCCGCGCTGCTGTCGCCAGTACGCGCGTAGCGAGTTGCGCCGGTGGTGCCAGACCACGGCGGCGGGGTTGAAGCCGAGCGTCCACCCCTGGTCCTGGAGTCGCCAGCAGACGTCGACGTCGTCGCCGGCGGTACGGAACTGCACGTCGAAGCCCCCGATCGCCTCCAGGCACCGCTTCCGGAACGCCATGTTGCAGCCCGGAATGTGCTCGGCTTCCCGGTCGGAGATCAGCACGTGGATCGGGCCACCGGGAGCGTTGGCGACGCACTCGGCCACCGTGCCGTCCCTGGGGGGCGGGATGTTCGGACCCCCGACGCCGGCGTGGTCGGTGCTGAGGAAGGTGAGCGCGAGTTGGGTCAGCCAGTCCGGGTCGGGGCGGGCGTCGTCGTCGGTGTAGGCGACGATCTCGCCGGTCGCCGCCCGCATGCCCGTGTTCCGCGCCGCGCTGAGGCCGCGGTTCTCGGTGCTGATCACCGAATAGGGGTACTCGGCGGCGATGGCGTCGGTGGCGTCGGTGGAGCCGTCGTTGACGACGATCACCTCGTAGTCGCGGTAGTCGAGTTTCAGCAGCCCGTCCAGGCAGTCACGCAAGGTGGCCTGGCCGTTGTAGGTGCACACGACCACCGAGATCCGGGGCCAGTCCGCCGCAGGTCTGGGCGGTAGCTTCGCGAACGCCGCGCGCACCGCGGCCAGCGCAGGCTTCGGCTGGCGATCCCGCGTGGTCAGGCCGAAATCCCAGTCATCGATGTCGTGGCCGCCGCGGTACCACTCATCGGTCCACGCGAACACGAACGCGCCCGCGCAGCCGGCCGCCGCCGCGGTCTCGATCTGCCAGCGCAGCACGTGCGCCTGCTCGTCCGTGCCGTGACGGCGGCTGTCGAAACCGACCTCCGCCAACAGCAGCGGGCGGTCGCCGGCCAGGTTCTGCAGCCGGGCGAGGTAGTCCTGCAGCGGCTGCTGGGATTCGAGGTAGACGTTGAACGTGACCAGGTCGAGAAAGGGCAGTTCCAGGTATTCGGTGGGCGGGAAGTTGACGTAGGTGACGAGGCCATGCGGGTCCTCCTGCTTCGCTGCCCGGTAGAGCCGTTCCAGGAAGCGCTCCACCCGGCGGCGCCCGTGCCAGCGCACGATCGACGCGGGGATCTCGTTGCCGATGGCGTAACAGAGGACCGCGGGATGGCCGGCGCAGGCGCGGACCCCCGCCCGTACCCGCTGCTCTATCGAGCGGGCGCGGCGCCGGTCGTTGAGGAATGCCACGTGCTGTTCCCAGGGCAGCCCGACCATGATCCGCAGGCCGCGGGCGGCCGCCACGTCCAGCACCCAGCGGGGTGGGACGGTGTAGGTGCGCACGGCGTTGATGCCGTTGTCGACCATCGCCGCGAAATCGGCCTCGAGCACCGGTGGTGGGGGGAACGCGTCGTCGCCGTGGCGCGGCCGAAATGTCCCGTACGTTGCCCCGCGCACGTACAACCTCTCATCGCCCATGCACAGGAACTTTCCGCCGGTGGTCGGGCGTGCCGTCGGGGTGGGCAACGATCCGATCGCCGGATGCGCGGCGACGTCCACGATGAGCCTCCTTCTCCGCGGCGTCCAGGCTCACTGGTTCGCCCATGTGTCAGGGCATGGCGCCCTGTCCGAGATGCACGCAACGTACCATTCTGGGTAAAGACATCGCGTTCCTTTGACCGAAGGAGGCAACCGCCGGACCACGGAAGGCGGTCGGGAGCGGTGGAGGTGTCCCGCCCGTCTCATCCGAGCAGCTTGACCAAGCCGCTCACCTTCGCCGCGGACGGCGGCGGTCGTGTCATGGACGCAGAGCGGGTGGCATTGCTGTGCCCGCTCTGCGTGGCCCCCGGGCAGTGGGATCGGCGCTGTCTCCGAGCGGCGCGACGACCTGCGGCTGCTATCCCGCGAGCACGACCAGGCCGACGTGCACAATGTCGTCGAGGCCAATCCCGTCTTTGTTGCCCGTCATTTGACGCCTACCGCTTCACCCTGACCGTCTCGGGCCAGGCGGCGAGGCGCTTCAACCGCGGAGCTCGCGAAGAATGTCGGCCCGGCGGGCGATGCGGGTGGCGTCGCGATGCGGCGCCACCCAGCCCAGCACCTGGTATGCGGCGCGTACCGGATCGGGGAACAGCGCGGACTGCACCGCCAGCCCGGCACTGTGCCGCAGGAATGCCTGCTGCCGTTCGGTTTCGGTCATCAGGTGCCGCTGGGTCGGCAGGGCGAGCGAGTCGCCCGCCGCCCGGGATTCGCAAGCCAGGCCGCGCAGCAGCAAGCCCAGCTCGGAGTCGTCACCGACGGCTCGGGTCTGCCCCCGCTCCACCTCGTCGAGTGCTTGCGCGACAAGGGGATGCCCGGCTATCCCGGCATCGCCGGCGCGCCGCCGCGCCTCGGCGGCCACCACTCGGCGCAGCATCGCCCGGTCGGCGGACTCGATCGCCATCATGAGCTCGTGATCCTCACGCAGCATCCACGACGGACCCCGCGGCGGATCGAACAGCAGCGGCACGAGCCTGCCGGAGAGCACCGGCTCGGCAACCCGTGCGGCGGACAGGGGCACGCCGGTGATCCGGTGTGCCAGGGCCAGGGCCGCATCGACCCCCTCGGCGAACCACTCATCGTCCTGGCCGCAGGGCATGCCCACCTCGTGCATCAAGGGCAGCAGGGCGTCCGGGTCGCTTCCCCAACGGCGCGAGGCCGAGCACGGGTCGAACTGGGTGCGTACGACGCCGTCCACCGCGTGGCAGAACCGGGCGTTGCCGTTGACGTTGGTGAACACCGACACCGCCTCGGTCCCGGCCGAAACGGCACGCAGGACCTCCTCCCGGCTGCCCTCGAAACCATTGTCCTCCAACACAAAGACCCATCCACCGGCCAACTCGCCCGCCACGACCGCCGGATCGAACGGCCCGTCCAGCGCCTCAGCAAGACCGTCGAGCGTGCGCAGCGATTCCGGGTCGACGCCGAAGCGCGTAAGGACAAGGGAATCGCTGCTGCCCCGAGCGAACGTCAAGCAGAACGCCTCGTCAAGGCCTTCGTCACTGAGCCAGTCGTAGTCGACCACGGCTCTCCTTTGTATCATGGTCTGCTTTATTTTCAAGGAATACAGCCAGCTGTGGCAGACCGGCACCTTGACCATCGCCCGTAATCGCACGTTGTCCCATCTGCGCTCGCATACGAGCAGCACGAGGTATTGACGCCTGGCGGTGCGCCGAAATGTAGGCTATCTGGGTCTTGTCTCATGTGGCACCAGACAGGAAGCTGCCGTACGTTGAGCGACCATCGACAGAGGTACTCGCACGATGGTCGCCGGCCTCGAGGATCGAGATCACGCCTTCTCACTTCAGAGCCGTTATTCGGACGCTCGCGACCGCTCTAACCGGAAAAAGAGGCGCGACCACGTCGGTGTACGCGGGCAACCTACCCCTATTTCAAGCCGGCATGGCGTCCGAGGGACGGGGTGACTCAGTTCGGAACCCATCGGACGCCGGCCTCGCTATAGGGTTAGCCGGTTCGTGCTTTGTAGCGCAGACTCAGTAGTAGCCGCCTGCGCCACGCTGCCTAGGCGTGGGACCGTCGCGCCCTCGGCCGAAACGGTCGCCGCGCTGATGGCCGCGATCGTGGCCGTGTGGGTGCTGGGCACGCGCCCGAATCCTTTTGGCTATACGATTCTCATCTCCGCAACTTCTCACTCCAAAACCCTGGATCACGTCGCACACCCGCCTACCGGCGTGAACCACCGTGGTCTGAGGTAACCGCCTGCCGTGACGATGGTGTCCGCACCGTGCTGCTGCGCGGCTGGACTCCTGGATGTCCGGGTGGTTCAGGACATCGCAAGCTGCGTTACCTGTCCACCATGGACGGTGATGACCGCGTACGGCGACCCGTCGTGGTTCCAGACGGTGTACTCGCCGGCCGGTACGCTCGGGAACACTGCTGCGTAGGCCATTACCACGTCACGGTCGCGCCGCGGGTGCACCACGTTGTGCGTGCGCCGCACGGTCGGGTCGACGCCAGGGCTGATCTCGATTTCTTCCTCGGCGAGTTCGGGGCCGGTGGTGATGACCAGGGCTCCGACAGTTCCTCCGATGTCTAGTATCAAGCTGTCCATTGTGGTCACTTCGACGGTGTGCTGAACCCGTCGCTCGGCGTGCCGAGGTACGGGAACCGGTTGAGGTAAGGAATCTTCAGGTTGTCGGGAGTAACCCCGTCGTCCACCTGCGAGGCCGCGGCGTCGGGCTTGAACGTCTTGTCGACCAGCGCGTACGTCACCCCAGCGACCGCCCGAAGCTCGATGGCGACCACGTCGTCGAACACCCTGCGCCCGTTCGGGAAGCCGGCGAGGTCACCGCCGAGCAGGCCGTAGATGCTGGGCTTGGCCGAGGGCTTGATGGCCGTGTTGAGGCGCATCAGGTCGGCCTGCACCTTGCCGGTGTAGTTCTGAAAACCGGGGATCAGACCCTCCGGAATACCGGTGAGCAGAATGGCCAGCAGGTCCGCCCGCTCCTTGCCGGACTTGTTCAGCGCGTCCAGGTTGGGGAAGACACCGGGGAACAGGGCCGGCAACAACTGCGCGACCTCGGGCTTGGCGACGAACTTGGCGAAC
>Ga0075421_100002103_pt1 | contig 23592 bp, 28 predicted proteins | sample SoiMetdeltSBSDD5_FD_75292 | JGI IMG/M metagenome (GOLD analysis project Ga0075421, IMG submission 75292) | Bulk soil microbial communities from a Populus tree surrounding site in Tennessee, USA - Soil MetaG P. deltoides SBSDD5 | ecosystem: Environmental > Terrestrial > Soil > Tree plantation...
TCGACGCTTCCACCGAGGGCGGCCAGCCGGTCGCGCAGCGCACCCTCGATATCGGCCTGCGACATGATCAGTCCACGAGGACCGCCGAGGCGGGTCGGCTGCCCGACCGGAAAGCTCGCAAGCTCGCGGCCATCAACGTTGATGGTGACGCTGCGGATCGGCAGGCCGCGGTCGGGCAGATCACCGAGTGCGCCGAGGCGGTCGAGCACCTCGACGCCGCGCGGCTGAAGTCCCAGCGCCCGAGACGTCGTCGCCGGGCCCGCCGCCTTGTCGAACACCCGGACGTCGACGCCGGCCGCGCGAAGCCCGCAGGCCAGCGCGAGGCCCGTCGGCCCGGCTCCCGCCACGATGACATTTCCCATGCCGCCTCCTGTGATGTTAGTCACTAACATGTTAGGTGACTAACAGGCCGTAGCGGTAGGCCTAATCCGTCCCGCTCACCTTGGAATTCGCTTGGAAATCGGGTGACCGATCGTCGCCGCGGGCGAAGGACAGGCTCGCGCTTTGCAGCACAACGATGACCGTGCAAACCAGCACAAGCACCTTTGCCTGGCCAGCGCCGATATGCGCCCCGGCCGAGAGCCGCCCTAGCATCGCTGTCCGCCAAACGGCATACGCGACCAACCCGAGGCTGGCGTAGGGGAGGTACGTCAACGCGACCGAGACGACTCGTGCAAGCGCAGAGCCGACAGGCCCCGGGGTACCGCTAGCCCGCCGCCACCGGAATCCGGCCAGCCACAGCGCCAGGCATATCGCCAGCACCGTCGGTATCAACCACGTCAACACGCTGTGGGCAAAGTTCCACAGCGATGTGCTGCTGTCAGTCCAGCCGGGTAGAAGCGTTTCGTGCGGTGCAGCCGGTTGATCCGGGGGGTTCGCCAAAGACAGCGCGAGGTCATTGAGGCTGGCGACGATGAATGAAACCACGAGCGGCGGCGCGAGCACCGCGACGATGAATCTGAAATGCGTGCCCAATGCGGACGCCGAAACGAGTTGCACCGCACCGAAAAGCAATGTGTAGACCGAGAAGAAGAATGCCACACCGGCGAGCACTTCCTTTGACAGCGCCCGGCCGCTGATCAGCGCACAACCCTCTTCTCCCGACAGCAACGAGAACAGCGTCGCGGCCGTCACCAGGCCGAGACAGGCACATGCCAAGGCGGTGACAAAGCGGTTGTCCTGTTCGTACTCGCGGACCGCATCGCTTTCGCTGCCCCGGCGGTGCTGGCGACTCAGAACGAGCATGATGGCGAGGAAGGCGAACCCGGCCAATACGCCGGATAGCTGGGAGTAATTCCCGGCCGACTGCGAGAAGTCGAACTGCAGCCACAATTCGCACGGCGTCGCCTCGCGCAAGAACTGGATGGGAGACGACGGAATTGCGCTCGAGCCGCCCATGAATCTCCAGCTGATCGTTGGAGTACCTCGACCGCGCCAACGTAGCAGGTGAAGGGGTGCGTCGGTCCATATCAGCGCCCGATACTGTGACCTCGTGGCCGAGACCGCGCCCTTGCGCGTGCAACTGATCGCCAAGACCGACTTCTTGGCGCCGCCGGACGTGGCGTGGAGCACCGACGCCGACGGCGGTCCGGCGCTGGTGGAGTTCGCCGGCCGGGCGTGCTATCAGAGCTGGTCGAAGCCTAATCCGAGGACGGCGACGAACGCCGCGTACCTGCGCCACATCATCGACGTCGGCCACTTCTCGGTGCTCGAGCACGCGTCGGTCTCGTTCTACGTCACGGGCATCTCGCGGTCCTGCACACACGAGCTGATCCGGCACCGGCACTTCTCGTATTCGCAGCTGTCGCAGAGGTTCGTCCCCGAACACGACGCCGAGGTCGTCGTGCCGCCGGGTATAGAGGACGACCCGGAGTTGCAGGAGATCTTCAAGGCTGCCGCGGACGCCAGCAGGGCCACCTATACCGAGCTGCTGACGAGGCTGGAGGCCAAGTTCGCCGACCAGCCCAACGCGGTGCTGCGGCGCAAGCAGGCGCGGCAGGCCGCGCGGGCAGTGCTGCCCAACGCCACCGAAACACGCATCGTGGTGACCGGAAACTACCGGGCGTGGCGGCATTTCATCGCGATGCGGGCCAGCGAGCATGCCGACTTGGAGATCCGCCGGCTGGCCATCGAGTGCCTGCGACAGCTCATCGATCTGGCCCCTGCGGTCTTCTCCGACTTCGAGATCTCGACGCTGGCCGATGGCAGCGAGGTGGCGACCAGCCCGCTGGCCACGGAGGCGTAACGACGCCGGGCCATATATAGCCACAGAACTGTGAGGTCGAGCAGGTAATCTTGGGTCCCGTGAGCACCAGCGGATTCGACGTGACCGCCCGATTGGGCACCGTGCTGACCGCGATGGTGACTCCGTTCAAGCCCGACGGGTCGCTGGACACCGATGCAGCGGCCCGGCTCGCCACCCACCTCGTCGACTCTGGCTGCGATGGCCTGGTGCTGTCGGGCACCACGGGAGAGTCGCCGACCACCACCGACGACGAGAAGATCGCGCTGCTGCGCGCGGTGCTCGAGGCGGTTGGCGACCGTGCCAGGGTCGTCGCCGGTGCGGGCACCTACGACACCGCACACAGCATCCATCTGGCGAAGGCGTGTGCGGCCGAGGGCGCGCATGGCCTGCTGGTGGTGACGCCGTATTACTCGCGTCCGTCACAGGCCGGGCTGGTCGCGCACTTCACCGCAGTGGCCGACGCCACCGACGTGCCCGTGATTCTTTACGACATTCCGTCGCGGTCGGTCGTGCCGATCGAATGGGACACCATCCGGACGTTGGCGGGGCATCCGAACATCGTGGCCGTCAAAGACGCCAAGGCCGACCTCCACGGCGGCGGGCAGATCATTGCCGAGACCGGGCTGGCGTACTACTCGGGCGACGACGCGCTTAACCTGCCGTGGCTCGCGATGGGCGCCGTCGGCTTCGTCAGCGTGTGGGGACACCTGGCCGCGGGTCAGCTGCGAGATATGTTGTCTGCGTTCACTTCTGGCGACATCGCGACAGCACGCAAGATCAATGTCACGCTAGGACCGCTCAGTAGTGCCCAGACCCGCCTCGGTGGCGTGACGCTGGCCAAGGAGGGGCTGCGGCTGCAGGGCATCGAGGTTGGCAACCCGAGGCTGCCGCAAGTGCCGGCCACCCCGGAACAGATCGAGGCGTTGGCCGCCGATATGCGGGCAGCCGCGGTGCTGCGGTAGTGAACGAAGAACTCAAGCCGCCGGGGCCGCTGGCCCCGGGAGGCTTGCGGGTTACCGCACTGGGCGGGGTCAGCGAAATCGGCCGCAACATGACCGTTTTCGAGCATCTCGGCCGCCTGTTGATCGTCGACTGCGGCGTGTTGTTCCCGACCCACGACGAGCCCGGCGTCGATTTGATCCTGCCCGATCTGCGTCATGTCGAGGACCGCCTCGATGACGTGGAGGCGCTCGTCCTGACGCACGCCCACGAGGACCACATCGGCGCGATTCCGTTCCTGCTGAAGCTGCGCCCCGACATTCCCCTCGTCGGCTCGAAGTTCACGCTCGCGCTTGTGGCGGAGAAGTGTCGCGAACACCGCATCAAGCCAGTGTTCATTGAAGTCGCAGAGGGGCAGAGCTCTAAGCACGGCGTGTTCGAGTGTGAATACTTTCACGTCAACCACTCGATTCCGGGCTGCCTGGCGATCGCGATACACACGGGTGCGGGCACTGTGTTGCATACGGGTGATATCAAACTCGATCAGCTGCCGCTGGACGACCAGCCGACCGACCTGCCGGGCATGTCGCGGTTGGGTGACTCGGGGGTGGACTTATTCCTCTGCGACTCAACGAATGCCGAGATCCCCGGAGTTGGACCGTCGGAGAGCGAGATCGGGCCGAACATGCACCGGCTGATCCGCGGCGCCGAGGGGCGGGTCATCGTGGCTTGCTTCGCCTCCAATGTCGCTCGCGTGCAACAGATCATCGATGCGTCAGTGGCGCTTGGACGCAAGGTGTCGTTTGTCGGCCGGTCGATGGTGCGCAACATGGGAATCGCCAAGGAACTCGGCTACCTCAACGTTGCAACCGACGACGTGGTTGACATCGCCGCAGCAGAAATGATGGCGCCCGAGCGGGTCACACTGGTCACCACCGGAACCCAGGGTGAGCCGATGGCCGCGTTGTCGCGGATGTCCCGCGGTGAGCATCGCAGCATCACGCTGACCTCGGGCGATCTCATCATCATGTCGTCATCGCAGATCCCGGGCAACGAGGAAGCGATCTTCGGCGTTTTGGACGCTCTAGCCAAGATCGGAGTTCGCGTCGTCACCAACGCGCAAGTGCGGATACATGTTTCAGGTCACGCCTATGCGGGCGAGCTGTTGTTCCTGTACAACGCGGTGCGCCCGCGCAACGTGATGCCGGTCCACGGCACGTGGCGAATGCTGCGTGCGAATGCGGCGTTGGCGGCGCGCACCGGTGTGTCGCCGGATGCGATCATGTTGGCGGAGAACGGCGTCAGCGTGGATCTCGTGGCGGGCCGCGCTTCGATCGCGGGTGCGGTGACGACCGGCAAGATGTTCGTCGACGGGCTGATCACCGGCGACGTCGGCGACGCCACACTGGGCGAACGGCTCATCCTGTCGTCGGGTTTCATCGCGGTAACGGTCGTCGTGCGCCGCGGCACCGGCAAGCCCGCCGCACCCGCGCATCTGTATTCACGAGGCTTCTCGGAGGACCCCAAGGCGCTGGAGGCTGTCGCGCAGAAGGTCGAGGACGAGTTGGAATTCCTTGCCTCCGAGAACATCACCGAGGTCACGCGGATCGCCCAGGCAGTCCGTCGCGTCGTCGGCAAGTGGGTTGGGGATACCTACCGTCGCCAGCCGATGATCGTGCCGACGGTTATCGAGATCTAGTTACGGAGCAGGCGCGAACGTCGCGGTGACGTCGCCGAGCGGGACGCGGGTCACCGGTGGTGGTGGCGGCGCCGGCGAAAACGTCTCGATGACCCCGCCCGGCGGTATGTGAACCATCGGCGGGGGAGGATCGCACCGCGGTGCTTGTCCGGGTTGTTGGTCTCGCCACACGCCGCCGTATGAGATACAGCATTGGCGCACGCCGTAGTACCAACTTACGTAGTCATCCTCGCGTTGGGCCTCATAGCCTTCCGCGCACTCGTTGAAGCCGGCTTCATCCCACTGTTGAGGTTGAGCGCCGGCGACGGCGGGATTTCCGTATGCGCTGCCGCCCAGCGTGGCCACCGCGGCGAGTAGGACAGCCGGCGCGGCATGACGCAGGTATGTGAGTGCCATGATCCTGTCCGCTCGCTCAGCCCGGAGCCGGCCCGAATGTCGCGGTGACGTCTCCCAGTGGAACCCGGGTCACCGGCGGAGGAGCGGGCTCCGCTGTCTGCGTGGCAACTCCAGGCTGCGGCGCCACTGCTGGTCCCTGGGCGGGTGTGGCTGGGGGTTCCTCACATTGTTTCAAGGTGTTGTTCCAAGCTCCGCCGGAAAGGCTGCAGCACCCCTGGACGAGCTCTATGTACTGCTCCGGGGTGTACCTGCCAGCTGCAAGGTCTTTGTTGAGCTGATCCACGCACGCTTGGTAGCCGGCCTGATTCCATTGCTTCGGTTCGGCGCACGCGACGCTCGGATCTTCGATCGCACTGCCGCCCAACACGGCCGTCGCCGCTAACGGCGCCAAAAAGACCAGGCGACGCAACGACGCGTTCCGAGGTGACATGCGTCGACCTCCCTCAGTTGAGGGGCCTAACACCGATCCCCGCACCGGACGGAAGGTCCCGACCGCCGGATGACACAAATTGTCCGCCTGACAGGGGCGGGCTTTCGGTTGTTTCACAGGAAGTCCCCTGGGATCACCAGCGGAAAGTTGACATCACAACCACTTTCAGCCGCGTGCATCCATGCGTCCTGGCACGCCTCGGCTTTGAAGATCCGCCGCCGTCCCGACCAGCCGCATGAGCAGGCCGCACGGGAATTCGCGACTCTCACTCGGTAGACCCTCACGATCCGAGGCGCGCTTGACCGGACGACCGTGGTCGCGGCTTCTTCCTCGGAATACATGCTGAAATGCTGACGCGTTGCGGCCAACTCCCGGAACGGGATGCGGGCCCGTGTCCGCGGGATCCGTCTAGGGGGCGTCTCCGCCGGTCACGCTAGGGGATTGGGGGATCATCTTCAGCGCCACCACGCTGCGCCCAGCTAAACCCGCGTGCATCGTCTAGGCAGTGTGCTGCATCGTCGGAAGTAGTCGTTGACGACGCAATCACCAGGTCAATTCAAACAGATCTATTCGTTGAGTCCCGGGAGCTGACCCGATATCGTTAAGCACGAACGTTCGTGCTCAACGGAGGGCGACCGGTGCGCATATCGCTGATGCAGGTCATCACTGACCAGACGCCGCCGCCGCAAGCCGTCGCCAGATGGGCGGAGGAGCGCGGATTCACCGGGTTGTACGTGCCCGAGACATCCCATGTGCCGATCAGCCGGCAGACTCCCTGGCCCGGCGGGGAGCTTCCCGACTGGTACCTACGCTGTTACGACCCCTTTGTCGCACTGGCTGCGGCCGCAGCGGTAACCACGCGATTGCGGATCGGGACTGGCGCGTGCCTGGTCGCGGTGCACGATCCAATCCTGTTGGCAAAGCAGATCGCTTCGGTGTCGGACATGTCGGGTGGACGCTTTTCGGGGCGGAGATGACGAACCATGCCTAACTCGGAGTACGGCCGCGAGACGCGGGCGCAGATCCTGCGCACGGCAATGGACACCGCGTCGGTCAAGGGACTATCGGGGCTGTCGATCGGCGATCTTGCCGCTCGGCTCGGAATGAGTAAGTCGGGTCTATTCCGGCATTTCGGCGCCAAGGAACAACTGCAGTTGGCCACCGCGGATGCCGCGCTCGACGTTTTCGAGCGGGCGGTCGTGGCGCCGGCGATGGCGGCCTCGCCCGGTATCGATCGGCTGAGGGCCCTGATGCACAGCTGGGTCGGGTATCTGGAAAGCGATGTGTTTCCCGGAGGCTGCTTCTTCGCGGCGGCATCCGCGGACGTCGACTCTCAACCCGGGCCGGTCCGCGACCGAATCGCCGGTATCGGGCGCGCAGCGGTCGATGCCATTGCGGCGGAAGTCGAAGCCGCGCAACACCTTGGCCAGCTTCGATTGGATGTCGACGCCAGGCAGCTCGCGTTCGAGGTGCATGCCTACGCACTCGAGGCCAATTGGGCCCGACTGCTGTTGGACGACGATCATGCCGGCGGCCGCGCCCGAACCGCGATCGATGCGGCACTTGCCAGGGCGGCGGCCACTACGGAAGAGAACGAATCATGAAGTACGTCAACCATATCGATCCTGTCGGACCGACTGAAGCGCGCGGCGTCGTCGCCGATGTTTACGCCGAGGCCCGCCACGAGTTCGGCCGGCTGCCTGAGCCGGTCAGCATGCTCTCGCCCCACGAGGAGTTGCTGGCCGCCTGGTGGGCGACCCTACGAGAAATTCTGATCGCCGGAACGGCGCCTCGCGCGCGCAAAGAAGCGGTCGCTGCTGCGGTTGCGGTGACCCAGCGCTGCCCGTGGTGTATTGACGCCCACACGACAATGTTGTATGCGGCGGGCGAAAGCAAAACTGCCACCGCCATTCTGGCCGATACGGAGCTGTCCGACACCGATCCGAACGCACCCTACGTCGCGTGGGCCCGCGGCACCGCGGCACCGGGCGGTCCTGCCCCGCCGTTCGGACCCGACGATGCGGTCGAATACATCGGCACCGCAATGATTTTCCACTTCGTGACGCGGTTGGTGCTGGTGCTGCTCGACGAAACTTTTCTCCCCGGCGGTCCCCGCGCCCAATCTCTGATGCGCCGCGCCGCCGGAATCGCATTCGCCAGGAAGGTGCGTGCGGAACATCGACCGGGGTTGGCGACCGCCCGGCTGGCGCCATACCCACTTCCGGACGATCTTATGTGGGCCGCGGCTTCGCCCCCGGCGGCGACCTCGCTGGCTGCACTAACCGGCTGTCTTCACGAGTCGCAACATTTTCCCGAGGCAAGCCGCGCTGTCGTCCGCGGCGCGATCACCGCATGGCGAGGGGAGCCGATGCCGATCAGCAGCACCTGGACCGACGAACACACCGACGGTCTGCCCGAGGAACTGAGATCGGCGACCCGCCTTGCGTTATTGACAAGCCTTGCCCCGCATCAGGTAACGGATGCGGATGTGGCGGCCGCCAGGACGCTGCTGGCCACGGACACGTCCTTCGTCTCCACGCTGGGATGGGCAGCGTGGACTGCGGCCCGTCGCGTCGGATCCTGGATTACCCGGCCGGCCGTCACCACAAGTAATGCCAGGAGGATGCGATGAGCGCAGCGAATGTAATTCGGCAGTATCACGAGGCGTGGACTCAGCGCGACATGGGCACGGCGCGTTCCTGCTTGGCCGACGATCTGCATTTTCAAGGTCCGATCGACACGTTCTCGAGCGCCGACGAATTCATCGCCACTCTTACCGGCTTTGCGCAGATGCTCACTCGTGTAGATCTGCTCCAGGAGTTCTATACAGACGACGCCGCCGCGTTGTTGTACGACTGCGTCACCAATTCGCCTGCCGGGACCATCAGGACGGCTGAGTTCTTCGGGCTGCGGGACGGGAAGGTCGCCAACATTCGCCTCGTGTTCGATGCCACCGCGCTGCGGCAGGTCATGAGCGGCTAACTGCGGCACGCGAATAGTTCGGTGGCGTTGTCGGCGGGTTTGCCTCCGATATGTCGGAATGCTGGGTGTTCGTTCGTCGGATCAGAAACGCAGTCTCACCGCATGGGAGTAGTCATGACGAAACACGGCACGACAGACAAGTCCCCGACGCTGACATGCGCGTTCCGGTTCCCCGCAGAGACGGTGGCGTTCCTGACCGATCTGCGTACCCACAACGACAAAGCGTGGTTCGACGCGAATCGTGCGCGCTATGAGTCGGCGTACGTGGAATCGGCCACGGCGTTCGTCGAGGTGATAGGACCCGAGTTGAAGAAGTTAGTGCCCGGCATCCGTGTCGAGCCGCGGGTGGGCGGCTCGATCTTCCGGATCAACCGCGACATCCGGTTCAGTGCCGACAAGCGTCCATACAAGGATCACCTCGACTTCTGGTTTTGGGAGGGTGACCGCAAATCGGCGGTGTCCGCCCTCTTCCTGCGCGTCTGGCCCGATGGCGTTGTCGTCGGTGTCGGCGCACACGACTTCGACAAATACCAGCTCGCCACCTACCGCGACGCCGTCGTCGACCCCACCGCGGGCGCCGAATTGGCGACGATCGTGAACCAGCTTGAGGCGGCTGGCCACGAGATCGGTGGTGAGACCTACAAGCGCACACCACGTGGCTACGCGGCAGACGGCGTCGGCGAGCGGCTACTACGCCACTCCGCGCTGTACGCGCACGCAGAGTTGCCGCCGAAGACCGCCACCTCGACGAGATTCGTCGAAACCGTGCTTGGCCATTGGCGCACCTTCGTCGGTGTGCACAGGTGGCTCGTCGCCAACGTGCAGCAATAGGCCGCTATGCGCACGGGAAAACCGCAGCGGCTTCGGCCGACCGCGCCCACTGCTCGGCGAAGAGCCGGGCGACGGTGTCCAGCGCCGGCGTCAACGGCTCAATGGTGCGGGTCACCAGGGCGCGTTCGTCGGTGGCGGCCACTGGATGCCAGTACACGCCGTCAGCGGTGACCGTCACCTCCGGAACAAGTGACTCGCGAGAGATCGACACCCCTTCGGCCGCAACGCCTTCCAGCGCGATGGGTCGGACGAGTTGATCGTCGCGGAGAATGCCAAGGCCGTCGAGGAAGTCGTGGAACGCCGCAAGCTCTCCCGGCGCGGGGGCAGCCACCGTCGCGGCCACGCGCACTCTGAAGCCAAGAGACAGCGCCAGTCGGATGCCGTCGACGGCCTTGGCCCAACTGCCCGCCCCGCGGTGGCGGTCATGCAGCTCGGGTGTTGCCGAGTCGAGGCTGATCTGCAGCGCGAGCAGCTCCCGCGGCAGATCTTCGAGTGCGCGCCGCGCCCTCCCCTTGAACACCATCGCGTTGGTGAGAACAGTTGTGGGCAGCCGCTTTACACAGTCGGCGATGATCGTGCCGATGTCGGGCAGCAGGAACGGCTCGCCGCCCGTGAGGAACAGCTCGCGCACCCCCCACGCAGCGGCCTCGTCCACGAGCCGGTGGACGCGATCCGCGCCGAGTTCACGCCGCGGCGTCTGTGGCGACGACGCGACGCAGCAGTAGTCGCAGGCAAGGTTGCAGTGGAAGTTGGTGTACATCCACAACCGCACGCCGGGTAGCCGGTCGGCGCCGAGCACGTTGACGGGATCCGGTGCATGCCCGCGGCGTATTACGAGCGTTCCGACGCCGGAGGCGTTCACGTCGGCGCGCACCACCGTGTTGCCGTTGCGCGCGCACCACCGCTCGGTGAGGTCGCGGTCGGCAGGGGAGCGGATCTCGATCTCGCCCGTGGCACCCTGCGCGAGGTCGCCCATCAAGCGCATCAGGTCGAGGATCACCATCGCGGATCGACGCCCTGCTCTTCAAGAGCTTCGAACAACGGCTGGTAGCCGTCCAGGTGTGGCCGCACCCAGCGTCGTAAGCCCTCCATTTCCAGGATCTTTCGGTGTTCCGGATTGTCCCAACTCATCGCTAGCAAGCGATCCAGCCAGGGGTCGTATCGCTCTGCGGGCAAGGTGTCCAGGGCGGTGAACATGCAGTGGCAATAGCCATCGGTGCGCCACACCTCCGTCAGCGCACCCCCCATCAGCTCCTCGGCGCCCATCGCTGCCCACGTCGAGCTGCCGATCGCGGCCACTTCCGCGTCACCCGCAAGCACGGCCTCCACCGCGTCGAGCTCGCTGCGGCCGGTGTCGCCGTGCTTGCCGATGTCGCTATCGAAGCGGGTGATCTGAAGGTCTGTGTCGTCCACGCCGGCCCGTCGCAGGTAATACAACGGCAGGATCGCAGCGTGGGCCGAGTCGGCCGAACCCAGCGCAAGTCGTTTGCCGGCGATATCAGCTGCCCCGGCCAGGCCGCTGCCGTCGCGCGCGACGAACACTGTGGTGAAGTCGACGTCGGAGTCGCGTTGCGCAAGAGCGGTGCAGTGCCCGTCCGTCTGCAGGACGGTGCGCACATAGGCGAGGTTGGTGTTCCACGCGATGTCGATGTGGCCGGCAATCAGCGAGTCGACCAGCCGCGCGTAGTTCGAGTACAAGACGAAATCCATCTGCCCGTCTGGGTTTTCGGATTCCTGAAAGTAGCTTCGAATCCCCTCCCAGATCGGCACGACGTTCGGTGTGTATGCGACCGCCCCGACGACCAACTGCTGTTTAGGCATGTCCCCTCCTAGAACAACGGCAGACCGGTCACGGCTTTGCCGTAGAAGTCGTACAGCACGTCGGCGGTGGGGGCCATGACCGACCCCGCACGAGCGTCGCGGAATACGCGTTCGATGGGTAGCTGCTTGGAGAACGCCGCGCCGCCGCATACCCGCATGGCCGATTCGGTGATGGCAAGCGCAGCGTCGTTCGCCGAGGCTTTCACGCCCAGTACATGTGTCAGCGTCGCATCGCTCGGGGAACTCACACTGTTGGCGGCCACGGTTAGATACGCCCTCTGTGCGGCGAGCGCGATGCCCATCCGAGCGATCTGGGCGCGGATCGTAGGAAGCTCGGCAAGGCTTGACCCGAGGTGCTCGAGCCGGGCGTTTCCCACGTGGTTGATCGCCGAGGTGGTGGCGCTAGCGGCCAATCCAACTGACACGGCGGCGTTGCCGAGGTTGAACCACGGCAGGATGGTGTCCATCATCAGAGCGAAACCGCTTGCCTCGGCGCCGACCCGGTATGAAGCCGGAATGCAGACATCGATCGACATTGGGGCGGAGGCGTTTCCGCGCAGGCCCATGCCGCTGAACGTGCCTGACGGTTCGAGGCCAGGCGTATCCGCGGGGATCGCATATACATCGACGCCCTCGCCGCCGGGGGAACCAGTGGATGTGATGTAGACATCGGCGAATCCTGCCGACGTCGCGAAGCTCTTGTCGGCCTTGATCGTTACGTCATCGCCCTCGGCCGACGATGCGGAAACGGGTGCCCAGAAATGAGATCGGGATCCCTTCTCGCTGAACGCCAGCGTGCCGAGCGATTGTCCGGAGGCCATGTCCGCCAACAGATTCGGCATACCGGCCGGGGGCGCCGCGGCGACGGCGACGGCCGCGGACACGTGCATGAGGTAGATCATGGCCGTCGAACCGCACGCGGCAGCGAGGTCGGCCACGAACTCGGTGAACTCGACTGGGCCTGCGCCCAAGCCGCCGATTTCTCGCGGCAGTACCAGGCCGAGAATGCCACTGGCCCTTAGCGCCTCGACCGCTTCGGCTGGAAAGGCACCCTCGGAGTCAACCTGTTCGGCGTGCCGCGCCGCTACCGTAAGAACCTCGTTCAACCTCTGAGATGACGACATTACGCTCCTTTCGACTGTGCCAGCTTGAGCCCCGCCGCTAGCCCCACGACCGCGCCGCAGGCGAAAACCGCTGCAGTGCTCGGCGTTCCACCGAGCCACACGTCGGTACGTCCGACTTGCACATAGATTGAGGCCGCGCCAGCCAAAGCGACGCCACCGGCGACCAGCGCGGCCAGCCGCCAACCGAACATCGCCGCCGCGAGCATGGCCACGGCAACCCCGATGAGTAGCAGTGTCCCCCACAGGTTGTAGTCGCCGAGCGAGAACTCCAGATCCAATATGCCCACGTTGGCCCGACGGTCGTAGCGAAGGTAAACGCACAGGGCGACAAGGGCTATCAATCCCAACGCGATTCCCCAACCGCCGAGTAGCCGTCGGGCGGTGGTGGCGGTCCCTGACCACAGCGCATCGACTGCGGCGTATTGCGCGGACGGCGCGAACACCAAGACCGCGTGAATGCCGATCATCATCGCGTAGGCCCACGGCCACTCGTTGGGCGCCTCCGCCACCGACAGGCCGATCGCGATCGACTGCGCGACACCGAGCAGGGCCGCCAGCCGCACGGCGGTGCCCGTCAGCAGCAGCACAACCAAAGCAGACTCGATAACGAACACGCCCCACCCGAACAGCGTGAAGTTGGGCAGCACCAGGTGTTCGAGTAGCCAGCTGTACGGCTTCCATACCGGAAACTCAACGGCGCGGGTGGTCCAGAAATACAGGCCCCCGCGAGTTCGCTCGCCGAAGTCCGGTGGCACCTTCCACACCACGTTCTCCAGCCACATCAAGCCGGCCAACAGTCGCAGTCCCGTCAGGGCGATGTGACCGCTCTTCGCCTGCGGCGCCGGCGGCGACATCAGCACGTCGATCACCCGACGAGGGGCGACCTTGGTCATGGGTTAAGTCTCACAGCCAGCATGGCGCGGTGTCCTGGTGTTCGCCAAACGCAGCGACGGCGCGGGCTTCGGCCCCATCACCGCCTCGGGGCGGTTGTCAGGTCACCGTTTCTCCGCGTACGCCGACCACTCGAGCTGCGACGCGCCCAGATTGCGGCCCGTCGGCCGAATGTAGTGGCTCAAGAAGTAATCAGGGCCCGCCTGCTCGAGGAGCCGCCACCCGTACTCTTCCACGAATTCCGCAGCCTCGTCGGGATCGAGACCGAAACGCCAAACCTGCTGCCGTTGCCGGAAACGCTTGTACAAGATGGCAGCGCCGTACATGTTCACCCCGTCGATGAAGTCCTTGCGGACATAGGTGAACACCAGCCGGGTCCCGGTCGGGGCGGCCTGCAGTGCGCCGAGCGTGGCCCGCACCGCGTCCTCGGTCAGGTACTGCGTCACACCTTCCCAAACGAAGAAGGTGCGGGCGTCGGTGCGGTAGCCGTGCCCGGTTAGCGTGCCGATCAGGTCGTCGTGCTCAAAGTCCAAGGGCACCAGGTGAACCGAAGCGGGCACCCCGCCGATCGCGCGCCGCAGGGCGGCCTTCTTACGCTCGATGTTGATTGGGAGGTCGACCTCGAAGACCGGAATGTCGGATCGATGAGCGAGGCGATACGCCCTGGTATCCATGCCCGCACCGAGAACGACGACGGCATCGATGTCTCCCAGGGCCTCGTCGAGCTTGTCGTCGATGTAGCGCTTGCGGCACGCGATGAGCGCCCACGAGCCGGGCACGGCCCGCTCGCCCGCTGCGATGGTCAGCCGGCGCAGCAGTGGCCAGCGCATCGCGCGCACGAGCGCCCGTTGACCGGCGGGCAAGATCGGCAGGGCCAGGTCGTCGAAGACCAGACGGCGTTCAGGCGGCTCGTACTGCTCGATGGCCGCCTGGACCATCGGACCAAAGGCGGTCTGCGCGGCCGGATTTCGCGCCATGATCAGCGTTTGTTGACGTAGCCCGCGTCCACCGGAAGTGCCACGCCGGTGATATAGCGCGCCTCATCGGATACCAGCCAGGCCACCGCTGCGGCAATGTCCTCCGGCTCGAGGACCTGAACCGGCATCGCATTACCCATGTCCGGCGGCCGTTGCGAATTGGCGATCACGTTCGCTAGCCACTGCCGGGTGTGGTCATTGTCGATCATCGCTGTGTTGACGCCGCTGGGATGGATCGAGTTGACGCGAATACTATGCGGTGCAAGGTGATTGGCATAGGCTCGCATCAATCCGACGACGCCGTGTTTTGCCGCCGTGTAGCCGAGCGAGCCTTGGTCGCCGCCTCCGATGCCGACAAGACCCGCTGAGGAGCTGGTCAGGACGATCGATCCGCCCTCACCCTGCTTGACCATCGTGTCCTTGGCGACTTCCACCGTATGGTGCACACCGGTGAGGTTGACGTCGATGACGTCTTGCCAGCCCTTGGCACCCGATTCCATCGGTGCGATACCGGCGTTGGCGACGACGATGTCGAGCCGGCCGAAGTCGTCCAGCCCGGCCTGCAAAGCCGCGGCCAGCGACTCCTGATCGCGAACGTCGGCTTGCTGTGCCACAATTCGCGCACCCGTCTCTTCGACGAGCTTGACCGTCGCGGCCAGATCGTCGGCCGTAGCCAACGGATACGGCACCGAGGCGATCTGATCGCAGATGTCGACGGCGATGATGTTCGCGCCGTCGGACGCCAGCCGAACCGCTTCCGCTCGGCCCTGACCGCGCGCAGCACCCGTGATGAATGCGACTTTGCCTGCGAGGGAAGCCATCAGGGGCGCAGCTGGCCCTTAGCCGGATCACCCGCGACGACGGGCTGCAGCATCTTGATGTCCGGTGCACCGTCGAGAAGGTCACCGACGGTGCCGAACAGCGTGGCGACCGCGGGTGCCGTGCTGTGCGTCTTCAGTGCGTCCGCGTCGGCCCACTGCTCGACGAAGACGAAGGTGCCGTCGGCCTCGTGCAGCGAGTAGAGATCGCAACCGGGTTCGGAATGCACCGCCTCGATGGCCTGCTTACACGCATCGCGGACGGCGTCCACCGACTCGGGCTTGGCTTTCATGGTTGCGACGACGGTGACGGGCATGGGACTCCTCGATGAGTGCGTGCTGGACGGTTGCCTAGCCTACCTATGAGATTCCGCTTCGGTCAGCCCATGTCGGCTCCAGGCCGGGTCCAATTGAGACCTTTCTGTGACCCGTGTGGCAGATGGTGATTATGGGGCCTGTGCGACTAGGCTTGAGTGCATGCCTAGTAAGACCGCCGCCCGAGCCGGTGCCCGTTCGAGCAGGTCAAAGGCCGGTTCGCGGGGCGGGTCCCGCCCGGCGCCCCGCCGGAAGCCGGCTCGACGCCACAATCCGTCGGCCATCTCGTCCGCGGGGGCGACCGTCGGACGCGGTGTGCGCGCCGGCTGGTTGATGGTGGCCAAGGGGGCCGGGTCAACCGCACGGTCGGTCGGCCGCGCCCGCGACCTCGAGCCGGGACATCGCCGCGACGGGATCGCACTGGCACTGCTTGGCGTCGCCGTGGTGATCGCCGCCAGCTCCTGGTTCGACGCCGCGCGTCCCGTCGGCCAATGGATCGACACGTTCCTTCGGGTGCTGATCGGGTCGGCTGTCGTCCTCGTGCCCATCGTGCTCGCCGCGGTCGCGGTGGTGCTGATGCGCACCGAGCCTGACCCTGATGCACGTCCGCGGCTCATCCTCGGTGCGGCGATGATCACGCTGCCCACTCTCGGCCTGTGGCATCTGTGGGCGGGTTCGCCGCAAGATCCCACCGCGCGTCAGCACGCCGCGGGATTCCTGGGCTTCGCCATCGGCGGCCCGCTGTCCGACGGCCTGACCGCCTGGATCGCCGCGCCGCTGCTGTTCATCGGCGCGCTGTTCGGCCTGCTTTTGGTGACCGGCACGACGATCCGCGAAGTGCCGTCGACGGTGCAGCGCATGTTCTCCGTGCGCGCCTTCCACGGTGATTTGTACGACGAGGAGTACGACGACGAGCAGCCGTACACCGAAGAGGCCGAAGACTTCTCCGACGGTTACTACGACAACCCGTCCGCGTACAACGACGACGAGGCGCAGGCGTGGCCCACCGGCACCCCGATGGAGAATTATCCGCTCGACGACGAGGCGCCCACCGTTCCGGAGCCGACCGCCAAGACACGCCGCAAGAAGCCAGCCAAGAAGCTGACGCTGTCATTGGATCGAGTCGTCGACGGCCCATACACGTTGCCGCCGCTGGAGCTGCTGAAGGCGGGCGATCCGCCGAAACGGCGCACCGCGGCCAATGACCGGATGGCGGAGGCCATCACCGAGGTGCTGGACCAATTCAAGGTGAACGCATCGGTTACCGGCTGCACCCGCGGGCCGACGGTCACACGCTACGAGGTCGAACTCGGCCCTGGCGTCAAGGTCGAGAAAATCACTGCGCTGCACCGCAATATCGCCTATGCGGTGGCCACTGAGAGCGTCCGGATGCTGGCGCCGATCCCCGGCAAGTCCGCCGTCGGCATCGAGGTGCCTAACGTCGACCGGGAAATGGTGCGTCTCGCAGACGTGCTGACCGATCCGTCGACGCGTGGCGACCACCATCCCCTCGTGATTGCGTTGGGTAAAGATATTGAGGGCGAATACATCTCGTGGAACCTCGCGAAGATGCCGCACCTATTGGTCGCCGGCTCAACGGGTTCGGGCAAGTCCAGCTTCGTCAACTCGATGCTGGTATCGCTCCTCGCGCGGGCCACTCCGGAGGAGGTCAGGATGATCCTGATCGACCCGAAGATGGTGGAACTCACGCCGTACGAAGGCATTCCGCACCTCATCACGCCGATCGTCACGCAGCCCAAGAAGGCGGCCGCCGCGTTGGCATGGCTGGTTGAGGAGATGGAGCAGCGCTACCAGGACATGCAGGCCAGCAGGGTGCGTCACATCGACGACTTCAACAAGAAGGTGCGATCGGGTGAGATCACCACGCCGCTGGGCAGCGAGCGCGAGTACCGTCCGTACCCCTACATCGTGGCGATCGTCGACGAGCTCGCCGACCTGATGATGACCGCGCCGCGCGATGTGGAGGACGCGGTCGTCCGCATCACCCAGAAGGCACGCGCCGCGGGTATTCACCTCGTGCTCGCCACGCAGCGGCCGTCGGTGGACGTCGTCACCGGTCTGATCAAGACCAACGTGCCGTCGCGGCTGGCCTTCGCGACGTCGTCGTTGACCGACAGCCGCGTCATCCTCGATCAGCAGGGCGCCGAGAAGCTGATCGGCATGGGCGACGGCCTGTTCATCCCGATGGGCGCCAACAAGGCGATCCGGCTGCAGGGTGCATACGTTTCCGACGACGAGATCCACGCCGTGGTACAGGCATGTAAGGACCAGGCGGAGCCCGAGTACACCGAGGGCGTCACCAAGGCCAAGACCAACAGCGAGCGCACCGACGTCGACCCCGACATCGGCGACGACATGGACGTCTTCCTGCAGGCCGTCGAGCTGGTGGTGTCCAGCCAGTTCGGCTCGACGTCCATGCTGCAGCGCAAGTTGCGGGTCGGCTTCGCCAAGGCCGGCCGGTTGATGGACCTGATGGAAACCCGCGGCATCGTCGGTCCCAGCGAGGGTTCCAAGGCGCGCGAGGTGCTGGTCAAGCCCGACGAGCTGGCGGGGACGCTGGCCCTGATCCGCGGTGGTTCGGATGCTAACGGCGGAGACGACGAGGTCGACTAGGCCCCGACGCCGACACCGCCTTCGATGCCGACCTTGACGGGCGGCGGCGCCGGAAGCAGGGGCGGCTGGACTCCGACGCACTGATTGTCGATCACGGCCGTGCAGACTCCTGGGCTCGTGCAGCCATCGAGGACGATCGGGCCGTTGTCGCATTGCGGTGGGTCGGCCTGCGCCGGCGCCGGCGCGATCAGAACCGCCGCCGCTGCGAACGCCGCGACGACGCAGATGACAATCCGACGCCGCACGTTGCTAACGGTACGCATCAGAGCGTCAACAACATTCGGGTATTGCCGAGAATGTTCGGCTTCACATAGGACAGGTCGAGGAACTCTGCGACACCGGTGTCGTAGGAGCGGCACATCTCCTCGTAGACCTCCGCGGTGACCGGCGTGCCCTCGATCTCCTCGAAGCCGTGCCGCGAGAAGAACTCGACTTCGAAGGTGAGCACGAAGATCCGCTCCAGGTGCAGTTGCCTGGCCACGTCCAGCAATCGATCCACGATCGCGTGTCCGACGCCCTGGCCCCTGACCTTGGGGTGTACGGCGATAGTGCGGATCTCGCCGAGGTCGGACCACAACACGTGCAGCGCGCCGCAGCCGATCAGCTCACCGTGGAGTTCGGCAATCCAGAACTCCTGGACCGCCTCGTAGAGCGTCACGAGATTTTTCTCCAGCAAGATCTTGCCGGAGTAGATGTCGACGAGCGCTTTCATGGCAGGAATGTCGGACGTGCGGGCACGCCGGACGACAACCCGCTCGGACGCTCCGCTCACACGTGCGAGGGTATCGGCTTCGGCAACCGATATTCTGTTGCGGTGTCGGGCCAACCTCATATCGATCCGGTGGTTCCGCGCGCCCGCGTGGCCAACATCGCGAACGTGCTCACCGGTGTGCGAATGGTGTTGGTCCCCGTGTTCCTCGCTGTGCTGTTCGTTGGCGACGGCCATGAAACATTCTGGCGGATAGCCGCATTCGTGGTCTTCGCGGTCGCTGTGATCACTGACCGGTTCGATGGCGCGCTGGCGCGCAGCTACGGGATGGTGACCGAATTCGGCAAGCTGGCCGATCCGATCGCCGACAAGGCCCTCATCGGAGCGGCTCTGATCGGGCTGTCGATGCTCGGTGACCTGCCCTGGTGGGTGACGGTGGTGATCATGGTCCGTGAGATCGGCATCACCGTTTTGAGATTCGTGGTGCTGCGCCATGGTGTCATCCCGGCCAGCCGAGGCGGCAAACTGAAGACGCTCGTCCAGGCGGTCGCGATCGGCCTGTTCGTGCTGCCGCTCTCGGGGTTGTGGCTGACCGGGGCCTGGGTGGTGATGTGGGCTGCCGTCGTGCTGACGGTGCTCACCGGCGTGGACTATGTCGTCTCTGCGGTCAGGGATTCGCGTGGACGACCCGCTGGTCACTGAGGACGCTCGCGCGCTCATCGCCGACCTCACCGTGCGCAGACAGAGTGTCGCGACCGCCGAGTCGCTGACGGCCGGCCTGCTGGCCGCGACCCTGGCCGGCGTGGCCGGCGCCAGCGTGGTGCTCCGCGGCGGTCTGGTCACCTACATCGAGGACACCAAGATCGCGCTGGCCGGGGTGGCTCCGCAGCTGCTCGATGCGGTGGGACCCGTCGCCGCCCCGACCGCGCGGGCGATGGCCGTAGGCGCCCGACAGCGCTGCGCCGCGACGTGGGGCATCGGCCTGACCGGGGTGGCCGGCCCGGAACCACACGGCGGTCACCCGGTGGGCACCGTGTACCTCGGCCTTGCCGGTCCGGTGGACACCGAGGTCGTCGAGCTGGCGCTATCGGGTTCACGCTGGGATATCCGCATCTCGGCGGTGCATGAGGCCATCGCCCGGCTGCGCGCCCTCGTCGAGCGACAGTGATCTGCGCCATCCGGGAACCAACGCGGCGCCGCGCAGCGTTGCCCTAGTAACCAATCCCAGCGAGGTAGGAGAGCACGATGACAGCATTGCTGCGCGAGGTGATCGGCGACGTGCTGCGTCGTGCCCGCACCGAGCAGGGCCGCACCCTGCGTGAGGTGTCCGATAGCGCCCGGGTGAGCCTCGGCTACCTGTCGGAGGTCGAACGCGGCCGCAAGGAGGCGTCGAGCGAACTGCTCAATGCCATCTGCACCGCCCTGGACGTCCCGCTGTCGCGGGTGCTTTCCGACGCCGGCGAGGACATGGCCCGCGAGGAACTCGCGTCTGTCGCCAGCGTCAGCGCCACCAACATCGACGCCACGACGAAGGTTGTCATCCCGCAGGTCGTGTCGATGGCGGTGGCCTGAGTCCAACTCGCGCCTCGATCTTGGAAAACAGCCGCAGGGCTGTGGTGATCTGCGCGGAACCGATAAGTTGGCACTAGTGCAATTCAACGACACGAAGGCGGAATGAACCGATGGCCAATCCGTTCGTCAAGGCGTGGAAGTACCTGATGGCGCTGTTCAGCTCGAAGGTCGACGAGTACGCCGATCCGAAGGTGCAGATTCAGCAGGCCATCGAGGAGGCACAGCGCCAGCATCAAGCGTTGACGCAGCAGGCGGCCCAGGTGATCGGCAATCAGCGTCAGCTGGAGATGCGGCTCAACCGCCAGCTCGCGGACATTGAGAAGTTGCAGGTCAACGTGCGCCAGGCGCTCACCCTGGCCGATCAGGCCACCAGCGCGGGCGATGCCGCCAAGGCCACCGAGTACAACAACGCCGCCGAGGCGTTCGCCGCGCAACTGGTGACCGCCGAGCAGAGTGTCGAAGATCTCAAGGGCCTGCACGATCAGGCGCTGCAGGCCGCCGGGCAGGCGAAGAAGGCCGTCGAGCAGAACGCGATGGTGTTGCAGCAGAAGATTGCCGAGCGCACCAAGCTGCTGTCGCAGCTCGAACAGGCCAAGATGCAGGAGCAGGTCAGCGCCTCGCTGCGGTCGATGAGCGAGATCGCTGCTCCGGGTACCACCCCGAGCCTCGACGAAGTCCGCGACAAGATCGAACGCCGCTACGCCAATGCCATGGGTTCCGCCGAGCTCGCGCAGAACTCGGTGCAGGGCCGCATGCTCGAGGTGCAGCAGGCCAGTGTGCAGATGGCCGGACATTCCCGGTTGGAGCAGATCCGAGCCTCCATGCGCGGTGAGCAGCTACCTGCAGGCGGCACCGCCGCCACCGCACCGGCGACCCCGGTGACCGACAAGCAAGCGACACCGGAAAACCCGCTGTCGCAATAACTTTCGTAGGACATGGCAGTGAATTCCCGCGCTGGTCGACCAGAGGCTTGGCAATCATTGATTCAGCGCGGCGTGGACACCGCCGCGGAGTGGTCGGACATGGTGGCCGAAAAGCTCAACGCGGCAGCGGATCCGCGAGCCAAGTTGATGCGCAAACGGCGGTGGGCGCTGCGGCTCGGGTGGTTCTTCACGGTGTCGAGCGTCTTCTGGATCGGGGTGACGGGTCTGCTGGCGTCGTGGAGCACGCCGGTGTGGGCGCTGTTCATCCCGGCGCCGATTGCGGTCGGCGCGGCGTTCCTGGCGACGCTGGCGTTCCTGCGGTATCGCTGGCTGCGGGGAGAACCGTTGCCGCCGCAGCGATCTCGACGTTTGCCGCCCTGGGGCTCGGCGGCGCGTCAGCCCATGGCTGCGTTGGCGGCGTCCGAGCGGGCGCTGTTCTCGTTGCTCGGGGTGCTGGAGCGTGGCCGGATGCTGCCCGCTGAGGAGCTGCGGGAATTGTCTGCGGCGGCCAACCAAACCTCCGCGACCATGGCTGCGACCGCACACGAGGTGGTGTCGATGGAGCGGGCGGTCCGGTCAGCGCCGCAGTCGCGTTCGCACCTGACGCCCACCATCACCGCATTTAGCGCGCAACTCGATCACGGCGCTCGCCAGTTCAATGAGATGGTCACTGCCGCAGCCCAATTGGTATCAGCGGTCAACACCGGCTCGATGTCGAGCTCGCCGATGGCCCAGCAGCGCTACCGCGACGAGCTGGTCACCGCGACCGACCGGCTGTTGGGTTGGGCGCAGGCCTTCGACGAGCTCGGCCACCTGCGCCGGGCTTAGACGTCGTGCGAGCTGGACGGTCCTGAGCGCGGGCCGTACTTCCTTATGTACGCCTCGTGAATGTGGGCGTCCTTCTGGCGCTTCAGCTCATCGGCCAGGCTCGGATCCAGGCCATGCTTGCGCAACATGTGCCGGCGCCAGACCTTGTTCAGTGCGTGCGAGAAGAACACGAACGGAATCAGGATCGGCAGCGTCATCGACAAATGCACGTCGAGCGTGGTCGGAATGAACCAGAACGGAACCATGATCAAGAACGCCGGGACGAAGACGCGCACCATCATCCGGAACGTCGCGCCCTTGCCGGCGAGGTCCTCGCGCACCCAGTCGCGCATCGAATCAGGCAGTCGCCGTCCGTAGCAGTAGCCGATGTACTGCAACAGGTTCGGCTTGGTGCGGGGTGTGGCGTCGTTCACTACAGCGCTTGCCTCAACGACGGAATCACGGTTGCGACGAGCCCCCGCAACGTGCCTTTTGCGATGTCCCACATGTCGAAGTAATCCCGCCACAACGTGATTCGTCCGGCGTGCACTTCGAACACCCCGCATACCCAGAACTGCAGGCGAAGTGGGCCGATCACCAGCGCATCGGTACGTTCGGTCAGGACGGAGTTACCCTCCGCGGCGATTCGGTGGATCTTCACCTCGAATCCGACCCTGCCCGGTCCGCGGCGAAACAGACTCACGATCCGCTGACGGCCCTGCAACGTGGGCCAACCAACGTTCTGCCACACGATCGTGTCCGCCATCAGGGAATCGACCGTGTCGAAGTCCTTATCCTGAAGCGCGTAGAGGAAGGTCTCGACGGTACGGGCGTTGTCGATGTCCGAGCTCACCGGGGAAGCCTGGTCAGTCATGGCTGCCAGCCTAGTCGTCGCTGTGGCAGGGTAGGCGCGTGCGGGTCGCCGTGGTTGCCGGACCGGATCCCGGGCATGCCTTTCCGGCCATTGCGCTGTGCCGTCGGTTCTTGGCCGCCGGGGACGCTCCCACACTGCTCACGGGCTCCGAACGGCTGGATGCTGCACGTCAGGTGGGGGTGGACGCTGTCGAGCTCGACGGGCTTGACCCCACTGCGGCCGACGACGACACCGACGCCGGGGCGAAGATCCACCAACGAGCCGCCCGGATGGCGGTGCTGAATCTTCCGCGGCTGCGCGACCTGGCGCCGGACCTCGTGGTGTCCGATGTGATCACCGCGTGCGGAGGGCTGGCGGCCGAGTTGCTTGGCGTGCCGTGGATCGAGCTCAGCCCGTCCCCGCTGTACCGGCCGTCGAAGGGCCTGCCACCGCTCGGTAGTGGATTGGCTCCCGGCGTCGGGCTCCGCGGCCGTCTGCGTGATTCCGTCATGCGAGCGCTCACCGCACGATCCTGGCGCCAGGGCCTGCGGCAGCGGTCGGCGGCCAGAGTCGAAATCGGTTTGCCCGCAGTTGATCCCGGACCGTTGCGGCGCCTCATCGCCACC
>Ga0075421_100002104_pt1 | contig 23591 bp, 21 predicted proteins | sample SoiMetdeltSBSDD5_FD_75292 | JGI IMG/M metagenome (GOLD analysis project Ga0075421, IMG submission 75292) | Bulk soil microbial communities from a Populus tree surrounding site in Tennessee, USA - Soil MetaG P. deltoides SBSDD5 | ecosystem: Environmental > Terrestrial > Soil > Tree plantation...
GTGCGGCAAGTCATGGCCTGAGTCAAACGGCGCAGGCTGAAACGGCGCCAAATGCCGAAATGCGCCAGATGCCAGACGGCGCCAAACGACGCGCCTCTTCGCGCTCTTCGGCATCCCGCGACTTCTGGCTTCTGCGCCCTTTGGCATTCTGCGCCCTTTGGCATTTCGCGCCGTTCGGCATTCGGCGTCGTCTGGCATTCCGCGTCGTTTCCGGCCCTGCACTGTTTGCCTGTGCCGCTGACGAATGGGTCCTCCGGTCGTCCTAGTACGGTACCACGCTGGTAGTCCCGAATCTCCGGAGAGCCGGACCGTGAGCCACACCGTTTTGATCTGTGACGACGCGATCTTCATGCGGACGATGGTCGGCGACATCCTGCAGCAGGCGGGATTCGAGATCGTCGGCGAGGCAGAGACCGGCGTGCAGGCGGTCGAGAAGTACCGGCAGCTGCGCCCTGACCTCGTGACGATGGACATCGTCATGCCGGACATGGGCGGCATCGATGCCGTGCGCGAGATCACGAAGTTCGACCCGCAGGCCAAAGTGCTGATGTGCAGCGCGATGGGGCAGCAGGCGCTCGTCGTCGAGGCGATTCAGGCCGGGGCGAAGGACTTCGTCGTGAAGCCGTTCCAGCCGAGTCGCGTGCTGGAAGCGGTGCAGCGCGTGCTCGGGTAGCGCACCCGCGATTCGCCGCGCGTTCCGTCGGCGCGGAGCAATTCCGTGGACACCGGCCGCTACGCCGAGCTGTTCCTGACCGAGAGTCAGGACAATCTCTCGGCGATCAACCATGCTCTCCTCGAGCTCGAGCGAACGCCGACCGCGCGTGAGCCGGTGGGCGCGCTCTTTCGTGCCGTCCACACGGTGAAGGGCATGAGCGCGACGATGGGGTACGGCGTCGTCGCGGAGCTGACCCACGAGCTGGAGACGCTGCTCGACCTCGTCAGGCGGGGCGAGCAGCCCGTGACCGCCGCGCTCATGGATACGCTGTTCGCCGCGACCGACGTGCTCGAGCGGGCGATCGAGCTCTCGGTGGCCGGGCGCGGCGACGAGCTCGATGCGACGGCGACCATGGCGACGTTACGCGCGGCCGCAGATGCCGTGAGCCGCGAATCAACGCCGGCAAGCGCGACGCCCGCGCCAACCCCCGCGTCCCGAGCGCGCCAGAAGCGCGCTCGGGCGTCCGCCAAGAGCGGCGTGCGCTCGTCCGAGGTCGGTGGAAACCTAACGATCGTGATCGCGCTGGAGCCGGAGACGCCGATGCCCGGCGTGCGCGCAATGCTCGTCATCGAGCGCGCCCGGTCGCTCGGAACCGTCGTACACATGACGCCACCGGTGGAAGTGCTGCAGAGCGACCGGTTCGACGGCCAGCTCACGATCCGGCTCGAGTCATCCGCCGCGGACGATGAGATCGAGCGCGTGATTCGGTCCGCCGGACACGTCGGCGAGCTGGAGATCGAGCGAAACGGGTCCAGGCGCAAGAGCGGGACGGCATCGGCGAACGGACGCGGTGCGTCCCGTGCTTCGCCTAACGGGACCGGCGCACCGGCGTCGTCGACGCGACCGACGCCACTGTCGGCGGGCCGCGCGAGTGAGCTTGCGCCGGCGCGACAGCACCGACACGTCCGGATCGACCTGCACCGGCTCGACACGCTGATGAACCTCATTGGCGAGCTGGTGATCACCCGCGGCCGGCTGCAGCAGCTCGCCGGGACCATCAACGAGCCGGCGCTCACCGAAGCGGTAACGCAGACATCGCGGCTCGTGGCCGATCTGCAGGACGGTATCATGACCAGCCGCATGGTGCCGGTGTGGCAGGTCTTCGACCGGTTCCCGCGCGTCGTGCGTGACGCCGCGCGCGCGCTCGGCAAGCAGGTGGACCTCGTGATCGAGGGGCAGGAGATCGAGCTCGATCGCTCGCTGCTCGACGAGATCGGTGATCCAATCGTCCACCTCCTCCGCAACGCGATCGACCATGGGCTCGAGACGCCGGACGTCCGGACGCGCGCCGGGAAGGTACCCACCGGGCGACTCCTGCTCACCGCGTCTCGCGACCGATCCGCGGTCGTGATCCGCGTCACCGATGATGGAAAGGGGATCGATCGCGATCGGGTGCTCGGTCGAGCGCACGAACTGGGATTGGTGGAGCCGGGCAAGTCCGAGTTGTCGGACGACGAGTTGATCCGGCTCATTGCGCGGCCGGGGTTCTCTACGGCGCGCGAGGTGACGGACATCTCGGGACGCGGTGTTGGGATCGACGCCGTCCACGCCCGTGTGCGAGCGCTCGGCGGTACGGTGGACATCAAATCCACCAAGGGCCAGGGAACGTCGGTGACGGTCCGGCTGCCGGTCACGCTTGCGATCGTGCGCGCCCTGCTCGCGCGCGTTGGTGACGAGACGTACGCAGTTCCTATGACGCACGTCAACGAAACCGTCCATCTGGAGCAGAACACGGTGCGGCACGTGAAGGGCCGTGAGGTCCTCGTGCTGCGCGACGACGTGCTACCGGTGCTTCACCTGCGGGATGTGGTCCGCTTGCCGAAGCGCGACGCGCGGGGTGGCCAAGTCGTCGTACTGGAGGTAGCAGACCGCCGCGCCGGGATGGTGGTGGACGAGTTGACGGGTCAACAGGAGATCGTCATCAAGCCGTTCGATGCGGTGAAGGACGGTCTTTCGGTATTCAGTGGAGCGACGATCCTCGGCGACGGGGTTCCGGCGCTCATTCTCGACGTGAGCAGTCTCCTTTAGCGGAGCGCGAATGAACGCACTGAAGAGTCTGAAGCCGGTCCAGGTCGATGCGCTGCGCGAGGTGGCGAACATCGGCGCCGGCCATGCCGCAACCGCCCTGTCGCAGATGACCGGCAGCACGATCATGATCAGCGTCCCGACGATCACGATCGCGAAGCTCGAGGATGTGCCGCCCCAGATTTCCGGCCCCGAAGAGCCGGTGGCGGCGGTGCTCATGCACATGATGGGTGACCTCACGGGCCGAACGCTGCTCGTGTTCCCGCAGCCGACGGCCGTTAGGCTCTCCGAGCTGATGCTGCGTCGGCCGCCCGGGACGTCGCAGGAGCTCGGGGAGCTGGAGCAGTCAGCCATCAAGGAGGCGGGGAACATTCTCAGCGGCGCGTACATGAACGCGTTGAGCGACTTCATGGGGCTCATGCTGCTGCCGTCGCCGCCGAGCCTGGCGGTGGACATGTCGAGCGCCGTGCTGTCCACCGCCTACCTGCAGTTCGGCACGGACCGCGACTTCGTGTTCTGCGTAGAGAGCGAGTTCTACATGCACGACCTCCACGAGCGGCTGCGCGGATTTTTCCTCCTGTTGCCCGATGTCGCGTCACTGCAGGCGATTCTGAAAGCGGTCCGACTGGGATGAGCGTCGGGAATAGGGAATCGGGAATCGGGAATCGAGGGTTAAGGGCGCGGATCAGTCCGCGCCCGCTTGATACTTGGCGGGCTGCCAGGTGAGTACACCGACTCCGACTCGCGTCGACGTCTTCGCGGACGTGCCACTGACGGCGCGCTCGGCTTCCGGGAAGCATGAAGCCATTGTCTCGCCAGCGGCCCCGGCTGCGCACGGTGCCACTGCAGCCGCAGGGGCCGCAGTCCAGGCCCCTGCGCCGTTCACGTCCGAGCGCGATCGCGACGTGCTGCGATCGTTCGCGCGACGCATCGATCCGTCGGACGCCGGCGCCCACAACAACCTCGGCGTCCTCTATTACAACAAGGGGTTGTTAGGCGAGGCAGTCGCGGCGTTTTCGCGCGCCCTCGAGCTCGACCCGAAAATGCAGGTCGCGCAACGCAACCTCGAGATCGCGTACTTCAACACCGGCTACTACGACCGGCGCGTCGGCGAGCTGCGTGACCAGCTTCGCGTTCAGGCGGACGACCGCGCCGCACGCTGGGAGCTCGGACGGACCTACGCACTGCTCGGTCATGTCGACAGTGCCGTCGCGGAGTTCACGGAGCTCCTGCGGTTCTACCCGGACGATGTCGGCGCGCTCGTCCAGCTTGGCCTGGCTGAAAAGAGCAGCGGCGACCTGGAGAACGCCCAGCGATGGTTCGCGCGCGCGCTCGCCCTCGATCCGGCGAGCGCGGTCATTCAGTTCTACGTCGGTGAGGTGCTGTACAACCGCGGGTTGAACGACGAGGCGCTGAACGCGCTCAAGCGATCCATCGAGCTTGCCCCCGACAACCCTGACGCGCACTACCTGCTGGGCTTCGTGCTCGGCGACATGGGGCGGCACGACGAGGCGCAGAAGGCCACCAAGCGTGCGATCCAGCTCAACCCTGCGCTCTCGCGCGCACACGCGAACCTGTCGCTCGATCGCAGCACGCCGCAGGCGTACGAGCCGGTCGTAGCGCAGCGCGCCGCCCGCGCGGTAGATCGCGAGATGGGCGTCGCGCCCGAAGGGCAGCTCGCGCACTACAACCTGGGGCTCGCCTTCCGTCAGAAAGGCTATTACGCCGAGGCGCTTCGCGAGTACCGACTTGCCGCCGAGCGCGGCGAGGACAGGGACCTCGTGCGGCAGGCGATGGCCGAGGTGCACCTGTTGAAGCGCGAGCCGGCGACGGCCGCCCAGTTGTACGAACAGCTGCTCGCATCGCGTCCGGACAGCCCGAAGCTCTGGAACGAGCGCGGCATCGCGCTGCACCAGGACGGACGCTACGCGGACGCTGGCGAATGCTACCGGCGCGCGGTCGAGTGCGATCCGCAATACGCGTTAGGGTTGAACAACCTCGGCGTTGCGCTCTACCACACCGGGAACGCCGAGGCATCCGTTGACGCGTTCCGGCGCGCGCTTCAGGCCCGCCCGATGTTCGTGAAGGCGAGGCTGAACCTGGCACTGCTGCTCTTCAAGCGGAAACGATTCCCGCTCTGCCTCGAAGCGTATCGACAGGTGCTGCAACTCGAGCCTGAGCAGCCCGTTGCGTGGAACGGCGTCGGGCTCGTGCTCGCCGACCTCAAGAAGCTCGAGGACGCGCGCAACGCGTATGCGCGCGCCATTCAAGCGAAGCCGAACCACGCCGAGGCGCACTACAACCTGAGCTTCGTGCTATCGAACCTCGGGGACTACGAGGGCGCGCTACGCGCGACGAAGCGGGCACTGGAGATCGACCCGTACTACGTCCCGCAGAAGTTCGAGCTGGCCATCGACCTCGAGTTCGAGGATCCGGACTTCTCGATCATCCCCGACCTCGGTGGTGACAAGCGGACGGACGGCTCGGTCGAGGAGTTTGCGTTCGACACGCGCGCACTCGACACGCTGTTCACGGAGCTCGCGCCGAGTGCACCGAGCGCGCCGGCGCCGCCGGTAGGCGCCAGCTCGCCGTACGCGGCGGCGTCGGACTACTTGTCCAAGGGATTGCTCGACCGCGCGTCGGCCGAAGCGAGCCGGGTGCTGGCACGCGGCGGTGACGCCGTGGAAGGGCTGACGTTGTTAGGCGATGTGTTCGCGCGGCAGGGAGCGTACGGCGAAGCGCTCGATCGATACCGCGGGGCGCGCAGCGCCGCGGGCACCGGCGGCGAGTCGTCAGGCGCATCCAGTGCGATCCCAGTGGGCAGCCGCCGCGCCGGCGCCGGCGAAGTGCGCGTGCTCATCAGGCTGGGTCGCGGCGCCGAAGCGAGGCCGCTCGCGGAGGCACTGCTCAACGCGGCGCCGACGGACGTCGAGATGCTCATCCTCGCCGCGACGGCGCGTGCCGACGGCGGCGACCCGGCATCGGCGCTGGAGGCGCTCGAGCGCGCCCGTCGTGCAGCACCCGCGCGCGCCGACGTTCTGAAGCAGATCGGGGACGTCGCGCGATCCATCGGCGATTACGAGAGCGCCGTGGAAGCGTACCGGCACGCACTGACGCTCGACCCGGATTTCGCGGTTGTCCGCTTCCATCTCGCGGGCATCCTCGAGATAAAGGGGGCAAACGCCGACGCGGAGCGTGAGCTCGCGGCGGCGCTCGACTCGGTGCCGACCTACACGGAAGCAGCGCTCGCGCTCGCCCGACTGCGCCGTCGCACGAACCGGCATCACGACTCGATCGTGCTGCTGGTGGAGTTGCTGCAGCGCGATCCGTACAACCTCGACGCACTCACGTCGCTCGGCGAGTCGCTGTACGAGACCGGGCGCCGAGCCGACGCCGCCGTGGCGTTCGCGCGCGTTCTGCGCTTCGACCCGGAGCATGTCGGCGCGGTCTATTTCGAGGGCGTCCTCGCCGCGGAGCAGCATCGCTATCGCGACGCGATCGAACGGTGGCGCCGAGTGGTGGAGCTCGAGCCGGCGAGCGAGTACGCGCGCCGGGCACGCCGTGACACACGGACCGCAGCGGACCTGCAGCGCATCTTCGCAGCGCGCGAGGCCGGGGCCTGATGGCGATCGAAGGCCCGCTTCGCGAGCTCGGCATACACGACGTCTTTCAGCTGCTCGACCTCAGCCGGAAGACGGGCGCGTTGCGTGTGACGTCCGCGTTGCGCGACAACGAAGGCACGGTGTACTTCGACTCGGGCCGGGTGGTCTCGGCGACGATTCGGAGCAACCCGCATCCGCTCGGCGCGCTGCTCGTGCGTGCCGGCAAGATTTCCCCGGGCGACCTCGAGCGCGCGCGCGCCGCGCAGGCCCAGCAGGCCAGCGGCAAGCGGCTCGGCGAACTGCTCGTCGAAGCGGGGTGTCTGACCTGGCGCGAGCTCGAGCGGCAGGTGCGGCTCCAGATCGAGACGGTCGTCTTCGAGCTCATGTCGTGGCAGGAAGGGTTCTTCTCGTTCGTCGAAGGCCCCGTCGCCGACGCGCCCACCGAAGCGGTCGCACGCATCTCGACCGAATCGCTGCTCATGGAGGGGGCCCGTCGCATCGACGAGTGGGCGCGCATCGCCCACCGGATCCCGCACCTCGGGGTCCTCCCCGTGCTCGCGCCCACCGACGAGGATCATCCGTCGCTGCTCGATCTGCTTCCTAACGAGTGGGAGATGCTGGCGATGATCGACGGGCAGACGGACCTGCGAGGCATCGCAGCCCGCCTCGGCCGGAGTGAGTTCGACGTCGCGAAGATCGCGTACGGGCTGCTGTCCACCGGGATCATCGACGTCCGCATGCCCGAGCGTGCGGCGAACGTCGAGCCGATGGCTGGCGATGACCCAACGCTCCACCTTGCGAGTGCTCGCTCCGCGCTGCGGGACGGCAGGCTCGACGACGCGCTCGTCGCCGCAATGGCCGCTACACGTGCGGCGCCAGAGAGTGCGGACGCGCAGCTCCTCGTCGCGCGCGCGCTCATGCGGCTCGATCGGGAAGCCGATGCACTCGACGCCCTCCGGCGTGCCGCGCAGCTCGAGCCGCGCAACCCGGAAGTCTTGATGGCACTGGGGGTGGCGGCGGCGAGGAGCGTGGGGATGGACCAGGCGATTCTCTCGTGGCAGCGCTACCTCGTCGAAGCGGGAGAGCGAGGCGCAGTGGCGCGTGTGCGGGAGATGCTCGATTGCGCGGTGCGGCTGCGCGCGTTGCTCAAGGGAGCGGAAGATGGCTGACGAGATTCGCCGCCTGAGCGACGACCTCGCGCGGGACCCGTCGAGCCTGTCGTTCATGCAGCTGGCCGACGCGCTCCGCCGCGCCGGTCAGCTCGAGGTCGCCCTGCGCGTTGCGCTGCGCGGCCTCGATCGGCATCCCTATCTCGCCGACGCGCACGATGTGCTCGCGCGGATCCACGCGGACCGCGGGGATCTCGAGCGGGCAGCCGATGAGTGGGAGGTGGCGCTGCGCCTGAACCCCGGGCACGGGCCGGCGCGCCTTGGCCTCGGCTTCATCGACTTTCGGCGGGGCAACCTCGAACGCGCCGAACAGCGGCTCGCTGCAGCGAGTAGCGTGGATGAGGACGGCTCGGTGGCGGCGGCGCTCGCGCACGTCCGGAGTGCGCTGGACGCGCGGACCGCGCCTAACGGGCCCGACGGCGTCGCTGCGCCCGCCGTACTCGCGCCGGAACCGTCGGGGCAGCAGGGGCAGACCCCGTTGAAAAATTCAACGGGGTCTGACCCCGTTGGCGGGGGACGCGCTGCGACGCCGATGATGACACCGACGATCGTCGAGTACCCGGCACCCGATCCGTCGAAGGCGCGGCAAGTATTCGCGAGTGTCCTCGATGGCGACGATCAGACGGCGCTACTCGTCGATGCGGATGGTCTGGTGCTGGCGGGTGGGTACACGGATTCGAACGGTCAGGACGTCGCGGACGTCGTGGCCGCGGAGCTCGCGGGCGTGGGCGGCGAGGCGGAACGCGCGATGCGGCACCTCGGGCTCGGCGCGTGGACGTCAATGCTCGTCGAGGCGGATCGCTCCGTCGTCGCGATGTCGCCGGCGCCGCTCGGCAGCCTGCTCGTGGTCGCGGCAGCGCGCGAGACACCCGTTGGTCTCGTCAGGCTCCTGCTGGATCGCGCCCTCACACGCGCGCGAGACTGGCTCGCGAGGGTGGCCTGATGGCGAACGGCAATGGTCAGGCTCGAACGCCATACGCGGAAGTGCTCGCGGTGCTCTCGCGCCATCGTGGTGTGCTGGGCAGCTTCGTCGTCTCCGAGCGCGATGGGCTCGCCGTCGATTCGAACGTGCAGATCGGCGTGCATGCGGAGGCGGTGGCTGCCCTCGCCGCGTCGCTGCACCGGAAGGCGCGCCTCGCGTGTGGTGCGGCGGGCTGCGGGACCGTGACGTTCCTTCGACTCGACGCCGAACGGGGTGGCATCTGCGCCGCCGCGCGCGACGATCTCGTGCTCATCACGATCTCCGAGGCACGTGCGAACATCGGGCTGCTCCGCGTCGAGATGATGCGCGCGGTCAAGGCGCTTACGTGATGCGCGCGCGTCCGAGGCTCCGCTCGTGAAGGCGGCGATGCGATCGGCCGTGGAGCCGTGGGTCGAAGAGCCCCTCGCGCGGTTCATCGACGACTCACGCGTCAGGGTCGCGGTCCTGCTCGAGACGAGCGGGCGCGTGCTGGCGCAGCACGGCTTCACGCGCTCGGTCGACGTCATGTCCGCCTGCGCCCTGGCCGCCGCGATCCACGCGTCCGCGGCCGAGATCGGCCGTCAACTCGATGGCGCGCCGTTTACGAGCCTGCATCACGCCGGGCAGAGTCGTCAGGTCTTTCTCGGGCAACTCTCCACGGCGCGCGGGCCGCACATCCTGCTCACCGTCTTCGACGACGCCACGTCGATCGGGCTCGTGCGGCTCTACTTCGCGGAGCTCTGTGCTCGGCTGGCGGCCGCGGCGCCACTCCCGGTGCCGGCGACGGTGCCGCCTTCCCTCAACGACTTCGAGTCCGACCTCAACCGCAACCTGGCGAAGTTGTTCGGCCGGATCTGACCTCATGTCACTCGTCAACTACGCCACGCGCGAGATCACGTGCAAGATCGTCTACTACGGCCCGGGACGGTCGGGGAAGACGAGCAACTTGCACTACATCTACAATCAGGTCCCTGGCGACCGTCGTGGATCGATGGTCTCGCTCGCGACCCAGACCGATCGCACGCTGTTCTTCGATTTTCTGCCGCTCGATCTGGGCACGATCTCCGGCTTCACGACGCGGTTCCAACTCTACACGGTGCCCGGTCAGGTCTACTACGCGACCACCCGCAAGCTCGTGCTCCAGGGGGCGGACGGGGTGGTGTTCGTGGCCGACAGCCAGCGGCGACAGATCGAGGAGAACGTCGAGAGCATGCAGGACCTGCACGAGAACCTGGCGGAGCAGGGAATTGACGCGCGCAACGTGCCCCTCGTCATCCAGTACAACAAGCAGGATCTGCCGCGCGAGTTGATCATGGACGTCGACGACCTCGACGACGTGCTCAACTTTCGCGGCGTGCCCTACCACGCCGGCGACGCCCTCCGTGGGACGGGGGTCTTCGAGACGTTGCGGACCATCTCGGAGCTGGTTCTGCGCCGGTTGAGTGGGAATGCGATGGCAACCGTAGGCGCGGGACGGTAAGTGGCTTCATGAGCGTGGGCTAATGAGCGTGCTCCTGGACGGGCGGTTTCGATTCGACAACTACGTGGTTGGTGCGTCGAACCGCCTTGCGGTCGCCGCGGGCCGCGCCGTCGCCGAATCGCCGGGCACGACGTACAACCCGCTGTTCATCTACAGCGCTTCCGGGCTCGGAAAGACCCACCTCATTGGCGCCATCGGCTTCGCCGCCAAACAGCTCCTGCCCGAGCTCGTCGTGGAGTATGTGCCGCTCGACGATTTCGTCGATCAGCTCCATCTCGCGGTTTCGTCCGGACAGACCGACGCGTTCAAGCAGCGCTACCAGCGCATCGACCTGTTGCTGATCGACGACGTCCAGTTCCTGACCGGACGTCGGGAGACGCAGAGCGAGATGCTGCGCATCTTCAACGCGATTCAGAGCAGCGGACGCCAGATCGTGATGGCGAGCGATCGTCCGCCGGCGGAGATCGCGGACGTCGATGAGCGCCTCGTGACGCGGCTCGCGGGTGGGCTCATCGTGGACATCGGGCCGCCCGAATACGAGACCCGCGTCGCAATCCTGCGCAACAAGTGCGCGGAGCGCGAGATGACGTTCGCGACCGGCGTGCTGGAGGAGCTGGCCCGGATGCCGTGCCGCAGCATTCGCGAGCTGCAGGGTGCCCTCAACCGACTCGTCGCGCACGAGGCGTTAGGCGACCGGCCGCTCACGCCGGGCAACGTTCGCGCGATCGTCGCCGCCGGTCGCGTTACACCAGCGCAGAGCCGAGTCGCGACGCCTACGGCGACCGATGAGTTCGCGGGGTTTATCTCGGACATCGCCGTCGCCGTCGCGCAGCACGTCGAGGGCTGGCGTGTGCGCCTCGGCGAGCGCATTGCGCACTGGCAGGCGGCCGGCTACCGCACCACGATGCTGGACCGCGCGCTGACGCTGACCGAGGAAGTCGATGTCGACGCGCTCGATGCCGCGTTCGCGACCGGCGTCGCACGGCTCGAGCAGCTCGAGTCGCAAGCGGTGCTGCTCGATCCCCGTTTGGCGGGACTCGATGTCTTCCGCGATCCTGAGTGCATCGTCGATGCCGAGGCGCGCGTGGAGCAGGCGATCGCGGCGCACGATCCACCGCCGGCTCCGTGGCCGGCGTTCACCATCGAGACGCTCCTCGCCGGGAAGTCGAACCAGCTCGCCATGCGCGCAGCGGAAAGTGTGCTCGCGTCGCCGGGCGCGCAGTACAACCCGCTCTTCGTTCATGGCGGGCCGGGCGTCGGGAAGACTCACTTGGTGCACGCGGTCGGCAACGCCCTTCGCCGCAAGGCCGCCCTGTCCGGCCCGGTCGCGTGTGTGAGCGGGTCGCAATTCGTCGACGAGCTGATCGCGGCGCTCCAGGAAGGGACCGTCGACCGCTGGCGTGCGCGGTACCGCGCGGCTGGCGCGTTGATCGTCGACGACGTGCATGCGCTGGCCGGCAAAGAGCGGTCGCAGGAAGAGCTCTTTCATCTCTTCAACGCGCTCCACAGTGCGGGACGTCAGGTCGTCCTCGCGAGCGATCGACCGCCGTCGGAGATCGGGGAGCTCGAGGCGCGACTCCGGTCGCGCTTCGACGGAGGGTTGGTCGTTGCGATCCAGCCGCCGGACCGCACGCTTCGCGAGGCGCTCTATGCGCGTGCGCTCATGGATCGCGGGGCGGATGCAGAGCAGGGAGTCGCGGCACTCCTCGCGGAACTGCCGGTTTCCGGCGCGACGGAAGTCGATGCCGTCGTCGACCGCATGTTGCACGCGGCGCGCGCGTCGGGAGGCACCGTGACGTTGTCACTCGTCAGGCGCGAGCTGAGCTCCGGCGGCGCCGCGACACCGACATCCGTTCCCACGGTTGCCGACAAGGCCTTCCTCGATGCCGAAAAGATAGTTCTGGAGTGGGCCGACCTCGACGGCCGGATCATCGAGGAGCTGCGCTGATGGCGATCAAGGGAAGCCTCAAGGAGGCGAGCCTCCCCGACGTCCTGCAACTGCTCTCGATGGGCAAGAAGAGCGGCTGTCTCAGCGTCACGCATCGCCAGAGCTTCGGCTACATCTACTTCGACAAGGGACGCATCTGTTACGCGTCGATCGTGAACCGCCGCGATCGACTCGGCGACATCCTCGTCAAGAACGGGTTGATCACTCAGGCGCAGCTCGAAGAGGCGGTACACGATCAGAACACGCAGCGCGACAAGCGGCTTGGCGAGATTCTCGTCGACCGGCACTTCATCGCGCGCGAGGAGCTGCACCGATACATCAGGCTGCAGATCGAAGAAGCGGTCTTCTATTTGTTCACGTGGAATCAGGGGACATTCAACTTCGAGGCGGACGTCGCCCCTGATGCACAGGACTTCCTCGTCTCGATCAATCCCGAGTCGCTGCTGCTCGAGGGCGCGCGTCGCGTCGACGAGTGGAGCCTCATCGAGAAGAAGATCCCGAGCTTCGACCTGGTGTTCGATATCGACCGGGCGCGCCTGAAGGAAAGTGGCGTGGAGCTGACCACGGAACAGGAGACGATCGTCGGTCTCATCGATGGCCGCCGAGACGTCAGTGGACTCGTCGACGAGTCGGGGCTCGGTGAGTTCGACGTCGGGAAGGCGCTCTACGGGCTCGCGACCGCCGGGTTTCTGCATCGCGTCGGTCGCACGAAGCCGATGGAAGCGGTCAGCTCGGATGCGCGCGTCATCGAACACCGCAATCTCGGCGTGGCCTTCTACAAGGCAGGGATGCTGGACGAGGCGGTGCGCGAGTTCCGCCGCGTGAACGAGCTTCGTCCGGGTGACGACCCGGCGACGTTCTATGCCGGCCTCGTGCTGCTCCGTCAGGGTCGCTGGCAGGATGCGGTGACACTTTTCCAGCAGATGGTATCGCGTCGTGTCACGAGCCCGGCGGTATATCACAACCTCGCGTACGCGCTCGAGCGGCTCGGACGCCACGAGGAGGCCGCCGACGCGTTGAGCCAGGCGATGCGCTCGAGCACGAACGATCCGCGCATGAAGCTCTCGGCCGGCGTGCTCGCGCTGCGACGCGGTGATATTGCGGAAGCCGACGCCGCGCTCGGCGATGCGGCCGCGTTGTGGGACCGCCGCGCAAAGCCCGCGGCGTGGTACCACTACGCCGCGCTGGCCGCCGCCCTCGCGAACGACATTGATCGCGCGATCGAGCTCCTCACCGAAGGCGTGGCGGCGCACCCGCACGCCGCGGTCCTGCTCAACAACCTCGGCGTGGCGCTCGAGAGGCGGGGTCGACTGGCTGATGCCGCGTCAGCGTTCGAGCGGGGTGCGCTCGAGGACGCGACGGTTCCGCAGCTGCACAAGAATCTTGGTGATGGGTATTACAGATCGGGACGCTACGACGACGCGCTCGAGTCGTATCTCCGCGCTGTGAAGCACCGACCCAACCTCGGTGCGGACGTGTACCTCAAGCTCGGCAACCTCCGCTACCGGCGGCAGGAGCGTGAAGAAGCGAACCGCTGCTGGAAGCGCGCGCTCGAGCTCGAGCCGACGAACGCGATCGCACGGACGAATCTGGAGACGGCGCGGCAGGCCGGATGACAGTGACCCACGTCGATGACGGCGGTTTTGCGGCGTTGACTGCGAAGATCGAGCGCGAACGCTCGTTCGGGTGCGCAAGCTACAAGGAGAAATGCCTCCGGCGACGCATCGCCGTGCGCATGCGCGCCCGGGGGGTACATCGGTTCTCGGATTATGCCGCGCTGCTCGATCGTGACGCCGTCGAGTACGAGCGCCTGCTCGACGCCCTCACGATCAACGTCACGAAGCTGTTCCGGAACTGGTCGACGTTCGATGCGGTGGCCCGGCACGTCGTGCCGATACTCTGGGCCGGGTCTACGCGTCCCATCCGTGGGTGGAGCGCGGGATGCTCATCGGGCGAGGAAGCCTACTCGCTCGCGATCCTGTTCCACCGGCATGCCGTGGAGCGGGGTGAACGGGCCGACGCGTCACGCGTGCAGATCCTTGCGTCGGACATCGACCGGGCCAGTCTCGACGCGGCGCGTCTCGGGCAGTACGCCGATGGCGCGTTCGCCGATACGCCGGACGATCTCAGGCGTCGCTACTTCTCCGTACGACCGCCGTTCGAGGTTACGCCGGAAATCAGACCGCTCGTGACCTTCGAACGTCGGGACCTGCTCGTGGATCCGGCTCCGGCCGGGCTGGACCTGATTGCCTGTCGCAACGTGCTGATCTACTTCGACCGCACCACACAGGAATCCCTCTACCAGCGCTTCCATGACGCGCTGGTTCCGGGGGGCTTTCTCGTGCTGGGCAAGGTCGAGACGCTGCTGGGCCCGACCCGCTCGCTGTTTGCCGCGGTCGATCCTCGCGAGCGCATTTTTCGCCGCCGCTGATCGAGCATTCCGGTGATCGAGCATAACGCCCCTACGCCCAACGTGACCGATTCGAAGGTCCAGGAAATTCGGGTCAAGGTCGCCGACTATGCCGTCGCGAACGGCAACTCGATCATCTCGACGCTCGGGCTCGGGTCGTGCGTGGCGATCGTGCTCTACGATGGTTCGTCGCGCATCGGTGGCCTCGCGCACATCCTGCTGCCGAGCGAAGGACTGTCGCTCGATAGCGAGAACCGGGCGAAGTTCCCGTCGACGGCAATCCCGATGCTCGTCGAGGAGATGCGTAAGCGCGGCGCGTGGGGCCGCCCCATGGCGAAGATCGTCGGGGGCGCGAGCATGTTCGCGTCGCTGCTTCCCTCAGGCGGCATCAACATGGGCGAACGGAACGTCGAGGCGACGAAGCGCGTGCTGCGCTTGGCCGAAATCCCGCTCGTCGCCTCGGACACGGGCGGCGAGTATGGGCGCAGCGTCTACTTCCACGTGAACGACGGCCGCGTGGTGGTGAAGTCGCTCAAGATGGGGGAGCGTGTCCTCTAGCCAGCGCACCGTCCTGGTGGTGGACGACAGTGCGTTCATGCGCAGGTTGGTGAGCGAGATGCTGGCGACGAGCGGCGAGTTCCGCGTCGTCGGTACCGCGCGCAACGGCATTGACGCCCTGAAGCAGATCCACGCGCTCGACCCCGACATCGTCACGCTCGACATCGAGATGCCGGAGCTCGACGGGCTGCAGGCGCTCGGCTACATCATGAGCGAGACACCGCGCCCGGTCGTGATGCTGAGCGCGCTCGATTCGCCTAACGGGGGCGAGCTGACGATCCGTGCGCTGGAGCTGGGCGCGGTGGATTTCGTGCACAAGCCGACGGGTCCCGCCCGCGACACGATGGAGCTGCTCGGCGCGCGGCTCCTCGAGGCGCTCCGGGCCGCGGCGTGCGTGAACCTGCGCGGCGTCTCGGTGCTGGCCCGGCCCTCGCTCGTGCCACCCGCGCCGGGACCGACACGGTCCGCGGTCGCGAGTCACGCCGTCGCAATCGCGGCGTCGACCGGGGGCCCGCGAGCCCTCGCGGAGTTGATTCCGCGGCTGCCCGCGAGCCTCGACGCAGCGGTGCTCGTCGTCCAGCACATGCCGCCGGGGTTCACGACGAGCCTCGCGTCGCGGCTCGACGCCATGAGTCCCCTCGGCGTGGCCGAGGCGCGTCACGGAGAGCGCATCGAGCACGGCCGGGTCTACGTTGCGCCGGGCGGCATGCACATGCGCGTGAGCGACGTGGCGGGCACTCCCGTGATCGCGCTCGATCAGTCGGCGCCGATCTGGGGTGTTCGCCCGTCGGCGGACCCACTGTTTCGCTCCGCGGCGCAGCGGTTCGGCCGATCGCTCATCGGCGTCGTGCTGACGGGCATGGGTCGCGATGGGGCCGAAGGCCTGCGCACGATTCGCGATCGAGGTGGGTACGCGGTCGTGCAGGACAGAGCGACCTCGATCGTGTACGGGATGCCGCAGGCGGCGCTGTCCATGGCGGGGGCCAACCGTATTCTGCCGCTCGAGGACATCGCTGCCGAAATATCGGATGTGGTGACACGCACCAAACTGAGTGTAGCCTAGGTCACACCGGACCGGTGATGGCTGCTTGCACAGGCTGAGGGCTGAGTGCTGAGCGCTGAGTGAGACCAAACGACGAGGCTTCGCTCCGTGCTCTCAGTCAGCCCTCAGCACCCGCACTCAGCTCTCAGCCTCGGCAAGCAGCTACGAGCTATCCATCCCCTGTGTGACCCGAGCCGATTGCTGTCTGTCCTTTCGTTGATGCCGCGACTTCGCCGGAAGACCCCTCGCGAGCCCGTGCGGGCCGTCCCGTCACCCACGGAGCGAGGCCCCGCTGCGCTTCCGCCTGCCGGTCGCCAACGGTGGCTGACGCCGCGATCCCTCGCCATCGCCCTGAACGACGGGCGACCGCGGACGCGCCAGCGTGACGAGCTTCCTGCGGTCGACGAGCCGTTGGCGCCACCCACGCCGCCGACCCCGTTTCGCGAACGTGTGGCGAGTCGGGCGGGTCGCACCGAGTTGCTCGTGTTTCACGTCGGCGGAGAGCTGTTCGCTACCGAGCTGCGCGCGGTCGAGGAGGCTGTCGAAGGGGCCGAGGCGCAAGCCATCCCCGACACGCCACCAGCGATGCTCGGCATCTTCGCGCTTCGCGATCGGACGCTCCCGATGTATGCGCTCGCTCGCGTACTGGAGCTTCCGGACGTCTCGCCTGGCGCAATGACCCTCGTGCTCCGGCCGTCCGTGACGCGCGTCGCGCTCGCGGTCGACGCCGTGGATGACGTGTTCGACGCGCCACTCGATGGCGTGCGCGCCGCGCCGCCGGGCTCCGACGTCGAGGGGCTCGTGCTCGGCGTCGTGTGGCGCGGTCAGGAGCTCATCACGCTGCTCGACGCCGACGTCGTGGTTGCCGCGTGCATCGCCGCCGCGCCGCCCACCGAGGCCACGGCGAGGGCTACTGGCGCATGACGGCAACCGCCGCAGGTTCCCAGATCGTGACCTTCCGCCTTGGCGACGAGCTCTTTGCCGCCGACATCTTCTCCGTGGAGCGGGTCCTGCGGTACGCGCCGCCGACGCCCGTGCCTAACGTGCCGGCGTGGGTCGAAGGCGTGATCGATTATCAGGGGCGAGTCGTGCCGGTCGTCAACCTCCGTCGCCGATTCGAGCTGCCCGAGGCGCCAGTCGGCTCCGACGCCAGGATCCTGGTCATGACGCTCGACGGGGAATGGGTGGCCGCCACGGTCGACGGCGTGCTCGACGTGAGCGCGCTCGATGGCGGACGGCTTGCGCCCCCGCCCGCGCTTTTTCGCGGGCTCGCGGCGAGCTTCGTGCGCGGGATCGTCCGTCGGGGCGAGCGTCTCGTGGTCTTCCTCGATGTGACGCGGCTCTTCTCCAGCGACGAACGCATCGTCATGGAGCGGCCGACGGAGGAGCCGGCGCGGAATGGCTGAGGGGCCCGCCGACGGCGTGCGGGCGCGGTACGCAGTGCTGGCAGCGCGCCTCGAGGGCGCCGATGCTTCGGCTGACCGCGTCGCACTCAAGGGTGACATCATCGAGCTCTTCCGCGCTGTCGAGCGCGAGATCGGCGAGCTGTCGACGCTCAAGGATGATGTCAAGAAGCTCGCGGAGCGCTGGAAGTCGCTCGGCGCGGCGACGCCGTCGGGACCGCAGCGAAGCGCGCTGCAGCCGACGGCGCCGGTCCGATCCGACCACATCGGCGCATCGACGTTCGTTGAAAAGGGCTGGTCGCGCATCTCGATCGGCGATTATCCAGCTGCTGAGACGGCACTCGGCAAGGCCCTCGAGCTGTCGCCTAACGACACGCAGGCGATCTCGCTGCTTGGCTGGGCGCAGATGCACCAGGAGAAGTACGACGACGCGCTGATGAACTTCCAGCGCGTGCTGATGAAGGAGCCCGCCAACGCGCTGGCCCGCATCAACGTCGGCTACATCTGCCTCAGGAAGCGCATCTTTGGCGAGGCGATCGAGCATCTGTCGAAAGCGATCCGGCTCGACAACGACCCGAAGGCCACGCTCTACGCGCACTACTACCTCGGCCTCGTGTACCTGGAGCGCGAGATGTACGAGGACGCGCAGACGTTCTTCCGGAAGAGCCTCACGCTGGGCCCCAACCTGCTCGAGGCGTCGTACGAGCTCGGGCGCGCCCACTGGCTCGCGGACGAGCGCGACGCCGCCCGCGAGGCTTGGCGTGCCGGCGCGGCGGCGAACAAGTTCAATCCATGGGGAAAGCGCTGCGCCGAGGTGTTGGCGAAAGTGGAGGCCGGGGGACAGCCCGACTGAGAGGGAACGGGGAACCGGGAACGGGGAACCGGAACTGCTCGCGGCGGTCAGCATCCAGCCCCCTGTTCCCGGTTCCCCGTTCCCTGTTCCCACTATGCTGGGTGGTCATCACATGGCTCGCGCCAACCATCCCGCTGGGCGCTCAGGAAATCCGCCTCGACCACCAGCGCTTTACCGTCGTCTCGTATCGCCGCGATGAGCTGCTCGCCCGGTCGCTGCTCGCTGCGGCGAGCGCGAACGACACGTTCCCGGGGTTACCGAAACCGAAGGCGCGGGTGGTCATCGCCATCGCGCCCGACAAGGAAACGTTTCGTGAATGGATCGGGCCGAATGCGCCGGAGTGGGGCGCGGCGATCGCGTTCCCCAGTGCATCGCGCATCGTTATGCAGGGCAGGTCAGCCGGATCCGACGCTGGCAATCCCATCGAGGTGCTTCGCCACGAGCTGGCTCACCTCGCGCTCCACGAAGCACTGGGTGATCTCCCTCCGCGGTGGTTCGACGAGGGCTATGCGAGCTACGCGGCCAACGAGGTGAACCGCGATGCCGTCCTCGGTGCGAACCTCGCGCTGCTCCTGCGCGGCATGCCATCGCTCGACTCGCTCGACGCCGGGTTCGCCGGCGGCTCCGCTCGGGCCGGGGGAAGCTATGCGCTTGCCTATCGAGCCGTCGCCGAGCTCGCCGCGCTCGATCCGGAGCGCGGCCTAACGCTGTTCTTCCGCTACTGGAAAGAGACTGGCCGCTTCGACATTGCTGTCCGAAGCGCCTACGGCATTACACAGGCACGGTTCGAGGAGATCTGGCAGCGTCGGACGCGCCGGCGCTACGGCGGGCTCGCGCTGGTCGCTGATCTCTCGATCGCGGCGATGACGACGCTGTTCCTCGTCCTGCCGTTCTACGTGATCCGGCGGCGCCGGGACCGGTTGCGGATGGCCGCGCTCGTTCGGGCTGACGTGGAAGCTGAGCGGCGAGAAGCCGAGAGCGCGATCGAGGCGCTACTCCGCAGCATCCCGCTGCCACCGCAGAACCCGCCTGGCCCGTCCGAGCCGGGCGATGGATCGCCCCCCAGCCCGCCTCCGGACGACGCCAAATCAGGCTCGCCCCCGCCGGCGTAGTCGATCGATACGGTTCGTCACTCGAGGCAGCGCTCGCCTCGCAGGGGACGAAAAAGGTCCACTGACGGAATAGCTAGTCACGAGCTAACTCTTGACGTGACGCTTGCTTGACATGATTTCGGACGCCCGGTAAACTCCACCGATCCTTATGGCCCAATCAAACCCGACTCCACGCTCGCGCCCGCTGATCCTCTGGGGAATCGCCGCCGCGACGCTGCTTGCCGGCTACATCGACTTGGCCCGCGGTGGTGAGACGCTCGCTCCGATCCTCCTCGTGATCGGCTACTGCGTCCTCGTACCGCTCGCCATTCTCAAGTAGAGAAGTCGTTCATCGCCCTGCCAGCGAGGTCCGATCTGCTGGCAGAGCGATTGCGTTTTCAGAAGGCATGTCGTACTGGCTGCTGATGGAGAGGCGCTCGGCCGGAAGGGGGCGAATAGCTCAGTTGGTTAGAGCGCCTGCCTTACACGCAGGAAGTCGGGGGTTCGAGTCCCTCTTCGCCCATGTTCGATAACCATGCGGTGGACCCTGTGATCCGGGTGGGGGGTACCATGTTCAACGTTCCGTCGGAGGAGACGACAGTGAAGGCACGGCAACGCCACGCGCGAACGATGGTCCGGGTGTTCGTTGGTTTAGTGGCCAGTGGTGCGTTCGCGACGGTGAATGCGCAGCAGCAGACGTTGCAACGTGGCCAAACTGCGGGTCCCAGGTTCATGGTCCCAACCTTTCGCTCGAACGAGCGGGGGCTTGGGCTCCAGGCCGCCGAAGCCATCCGCGAGCGGATGGGACAGGACTTCCAGCTCAAGACCCTCTGGATTGTCCCGAAGAGCGACATCATGACGACGCTCCAGAACTCGGGGTATTCCACCACCGAAGCTCTGAGCTCGAACGACGCGCGCGCCCTTGCGCAGCTGCTGCGCGCCGAGGAATACGTCGAAGGCACTGTCGAGAAGACAGCGACGGGCTATCGCGTCTCCGCGAACATGATGCTCATCCGCCCGGATGGCATGGTGCAGCCGCTCCCGGTCATCGAGGTCGCCAAGCTGCCTGACGCCGCGAAGTCGATCTCGAACGCCGTCGAGGCCGCGCGCAAGCAGGTCGACCCCGCGAAGAAGTGCATCGACCTCTATCGTGCGAAGAATTACACAGGCGCGATGGCCGAAGCTCGCAAGGGTATTGCCGTGTACCCGAACGCGGTCATGCCTCGCGTCTGCATGGCCGAGATCTACAACGATCAGAAGCTCGGGGCAGACTCGATGATCGCGATCAGCGAGTCGATCCTGAAGATCCACAAGGACAACAAGCGCGCGCTGGCCTTCGCGGCCGACGCGTACGCCGAGAAGAAGAACGAGGACAAGCAGATCGAGGCGCTCACGCGCCTGATCTCACTCGACCCGAACAACACGCGGCTGCAGACGCAGGTCGTGAACATCCTTGCCGGCAGCGGGAAGGCGGCGCTCGCGCTGCCGATCGTCGACGACGCGGTGAAGAACAACCCGGGTGACCCGGCGCTCGTGAAGCTGCAGTGGCTCGTGCACTTCGCGGCGAAGGACATCAAGGGCGCGCTCACGGTCGGTGAGGAGATGGTGAAGCTCGACACCGCGTCGGCCGACACGACCTTCTTCATGCGCCAGGCCGCCGGCTACGCGGCCGACAGCCAGTTCCAGAAGGCAGCGGAGACGCTTGCTCGCGGTCGCGCGAAGTTCCCGACCAACCCGGCCATCACAGGAACCTACGTGCAGCTGCTCATCCAGACGGGGCAGACCGCGCAGGCGATCGAATTGGCGAAGGGGCTGCCGCCGAACACCCGGGGCGTTTGGCTGCCGATCGCCAAGGCGCAGTCGGACGCAGGCGCGCCGGCGGATACTGTCATGGCGACGCTGAGGAAGGCAATTGCCGCGGGTGACAGCGCCGCACTCGTTGGCACGTATGCGACTGGTCTCGGCCAGGCCGAGCAGAAGAAGGCCACGGCGAACAACAAGGACGTCGAAGGCTACCGGCGTGCGCAGCGGCTGCTTCAGTTCAGCGACAGCGTCAACAAGAGCGCTGCTGCCGCGTTCCTGCTGGGTGCCACGCACGTGATGAAGGGGCAGGCGCTGCTCGAGCAGGCTCGGAACACGAAGAGCTGCGCCCAGGCGAAGGAAGCCGCACAGGACTTCATCGATGCGCAGATCTACATCCCGCGCGGCGCCGCAGAGTTCCGCGATCAGGCGGGCCAGCTGATGGGAGCGCTCCAACAGCTCTCGCCGTACGGGGACCAGATGGTGAAGGCGCTCTGTAAAGGGAAATAGCCATTCTCTCTCGACTGCAATCGCGAACGCCCGCCTCGACCGGATCGAAGGCGGGCGTTTCGTCATCCGCTGGCTTCGTGCTCCGGGACCTCGCGCTCCACGGAGCGCCGGTGCCCGGGGAGGCGCGGCAGATGAATCAGCAGGTCACGAGGCCGCGCCTTGTAATGCGCATCGCGAAGCTCCGCGGGCTCGCCGTCCACGTTCACTGTCATCGGTTCGCGCGACCGGATGCGAAACCACGGGACCTGCAGGTAGCGGACGCCTTCGCTCGCGAGATGTTCGCCGCGCTTCACCCGCAGCACGAGCTTCGCGAACGCACTGCGGGTCATTGCGTCCACGATGCAAACGTCGAGCAGCCCGTCGCGAACGCTGGCCTTCGGCGTCACGAGCGATCCGCCGCCCGTCGCGCGCGCGTTGCCGACCGCGAAGAGCAGGAACAGCTCCTCGAATCGCGACCCCGGTGCTTCGAACAACGCGCGCCGCGGCTCGAGGCCGGCGAGCTTGCGAAGCCCCGAGATGAAATAGGCCACGGGGCCCAGCGACGCCTTTGCGTCGGCTGGTGTTTCGGCGGTGGCCTCGGCACCGACACCGCCGGAGGAGACGTTGAGGAATCGTCTCCCGTTCAGCGACGCGGTGTCGATGATGACCGGCTTGCGACGGAGAATGATGTCCATCGCCGCGTTCGGATCATCGGGAATGCCGACCTGTCGGGCGAAATCGTTCGCGGTGCCCGCGGGAATGATGCCGAGCGCGACACGCGTGCCCTCGAGACCGTTCACGACTTCGTTCACGGTGCCGTCGCCACCGCACGCGATTACCGTGTCGGCGCCGGCTTCGACCGCCTCACGCGCGAGCACCGCGCCGTCGCCAGCCTCCCACGTCACGCGCGCACGCACCGTGTGTCCTTTCGCTCGGACCCACTCGACGAGATGGCGCAGCTCCGGGTACTCGGCGCGCGCGCCGTGGAGGATCAGCGCGATGTGTCGCCGTCGTCGTCCCTGCGCCCCGGACCGCAACGGAGTCGTCCGCCGGTCGGCGAGCCGGTCGCGAGCTCCTCGCCTTCGGTCATTCATCGCGACTTGATGGGAACATTACCATTGACTGGAAAATTGGGGGTCGACCCCAATTCCCGTAGCCCGACCCCGATTCGACACGAGCCATGACTGTCCGCGCGATGCAGACAATGCGAAAAGCCGGCCACGGCCGTTGGCCCGCCGTTCTCGGGTGACGGACCACAGGGAGCGGCAGGACGACATGAGCGTCTCGGAAACCGTCAGTGGCCAGTGGGACAGCGCGTATCACGCGCCGGTTCTCGCGGACGAGGTCGTGGGACTTCTATCGAGCGCGCAACTCGTGCTCGACGGAACGCTCGGCGGCGGTGGACATTCCCTTGCGCTCCTCGAGCGTGGCGCGGAGGTCGTGGCGATCGACCGCGACCCTGACGCCATCGAGGCGGCGCGTCGCCGGCTCGCCTCCTACGAGCACGGGGGCCGCTTTCGCACCGCGCTCGGCAACTATGCGAATCCCGACGACATTCGCGCGCTCGACGGCCTCCGGTTTGACGGCATCCTGCTCGACCTTGGAGTCTCGTCGCATCAGCTCGATGACCCATCGCGCGGGTTCTCGTTTCGAGAAGGCGTACCGCTCGACATGCGCATGGGCACCGATGCGGCACGCGACGCAGCCACGCTGCTGGCGGTGGCTGACGAGATCGAGCTTGCCGCGATCTTCCGCGAGTACGCCGACGAGCGGCGTGCCATGCGCCTCGCGCGCGAAATCGCGCGTCGGCGACAGAACCACCCGTTTGCGACGAGCGATGACCTCGTCCGCGCGATTCGCGGGGCACTCGGCCCTCGCACCGGCCCAGGGGACTTCGCGCGGCTCTTTCAGGCCGTGCGCATTGCCGTGAACGACGAGATCGGGGGGCTCGAGCGCGCGGTCGATCGCCTGCGTGATCGCCTGCAGCCGGGCGGAACGTTCGCGGTGATCGCGTATCACTCCGGCGAGGATCGTGTCGTCAAGAA
>Ga0075421_100002106_pt1 | contig 23579 bp, 20 predicted proteins | sample SoiMetdeltSBSDD5_FD_75292 | JGI IMG/M metagenome (GOLD analysis project Ga0075421, IMG submission 75292) | Bulk soil microbial communities from a Populus tree surrounding site in Tennessee, USA - Soil MetaG P. deltoides SBSDD5 | ecosystem: Environmental > Terrestrial > Soil > Tree plantation...
CGGAAATCAACTGTCACCATTTGCAGAAACGACAAACATGACATCATACACAATGCATATGTCACCATTTCAACATGCAAAAACACAGGCAATTTATATCATTCCAACATTGTGTACCACAATCGCCATGTACGCGTTCATCGGAACTTTTGCGTTTACTGGCTATAGATTCTTTAAAATAGTTGGGTCGGGTATTTTAGTGAGCATAACAACATCATTGGTAATTCACCGGCTACTGAAAAGAAACACAAATTTACACTAACCGATGTTCTTCACGAGGTGTAATTCCAAGAAGCGCATATACTTCTCCGGCATATAATGTCTCTTTTTCAAGCAATTTCTCCGCTAAAAGATCAAGTTTATCACGATTTTCAAGCAACAATTGCTTTGCTTTTTCATAATAAAGATCAGAAAGCCGTTTCACTTCTTGATCGATCAGCTCAGCCGCGTGTTGCGAATAGAGAAAATCACTATGCCCGGACGGTTCATAAATAATACGACCAACAAGATCAGACATGCCATATTTGCATACCATATTGCGAATTGTTTTTGACGAAGATTGAAAATCGCTTGCCGCACCTGTTGTCACCGTTCCAAAGACAAGCTCTTCTGCAGCACGACCGCCGTTCATCACCATGACTGACGTTTCAATCTCTTCTTTTGTTTTAATGTACTTTTCACGCTCCGGCATAGAATGTGTTACGCCAAGCGCTGACCCACGAGGAATAATCGTTACCTTGTGAAGTGGATCGCTTGATTCCGGCTTTAAAAGCCCAACCAAAGCATGCCCCGCTTCATGATACGCAATCAAACGTAAATCTTCTTTCGTTAGGCGTATACTTTTCAACTCTTTTCCAAGCATGGCCTTATCTCGTGCTGCCTCAAAATCATGCATATCCGCCATATCTCGATTGTTTCTCGATGCATGAATTGCTGCTTCATTCACCAAATTTGCCAAGTCCGCACCAGAAAATCCGGGAGTGCCACGCGCAAGTTTTTTTACGTCAACACCAGAAGTAACTTTTATGTTCTTGATGTGTAACAAAAGAATCTCTTCGCGACTGTGCTGATCTGGATAGGGAACTGTCGTCTGTCGATCAAAACGACCAGGACGAGTCAAGGCTTTATCTAAAATCTCGGGACGATTGGTTGCCGCAAGCACGATAATCGGTGTTTTATTTTGTACAAATCCATCCATTTCAGAAAGAAGCTGATTCAACGTTTGCTCTCGCTCATCGTTTCCTCCACCACCCATGCCAGTTCCGCGCTGGCGACCAATCGCATCAATTTCATCAATAAAGATAATGCAAGGCGCATGTTTTCGGGCTTGAGAAAACAGATCGCGAACACGAGCTGCACCGATACCAACAAAAACTTCAATAAAATCTGAGCCCGCTATACTAAAAAACGGACAATTTGCCTCACCCGCAACAGCACGCGCAAGCAACGTTTTTCCATTACCTGGTTCACCAATCAAGAGCACGCCGCGTGGAATTTTTGCACCAATTTTTCTGTACTTGCCTGGATCTTTTAAAAAATCAACAACTTCAACCAAATCTTCTTTGGCCTCCATTGCACCAGCAACAGAGGTAAAACGTTCTTTGATTTCAGACGGAAGATACATTCGCGCACGACTTTTACCCATGCTAAACAGATTTCCGCCGCCACTTCCCAAATTTTTTGCTTGTCGCATTAATATAAAAATACCAAAGCCAATGGCAAATGCGACGATCAACGTCAACATGATGATAAAGGACCAATCGGTACCAACATTCTCTGCAATAACATCAACCTTGTATTTGCGTAATAACGGCCACAATGCATTGTCATTGTTCACAATAACAGTTTCAAACGCTGTTCCATCCTTTAATACACCGACAACATTACTCCCAGAAACTTGAACTCGTTTCACAAAATTTTGCTCAATTTTATCCAGGAATGTTGTATATGAGTACACAATAAAGTTTCTACTCAATTCAGTCAATTTATAAAGAACTGCTATTGATGCCATAAGGACAATAAGACTAACGATCAACTGCTTTGTGCGTTGAGGGGAGAAAAAATTAAATGGTCGTTTCATTCTAAATCACTTTTTATTGGATAAGAAAAACAATGTACTACAGATAGTATATAGTCTATCTATTTTTCAAAAAGACACAATAATACTATTCTTGCTGAAAAACTATTGGGTTAACATTATTTTGCAAGTACAAATTATAAGCTTGTTTTTTCAAGATATATACAATTTTGTTTCACTTTTTCTCTACCCTTTTCAGCACCCGTTCTTTCAATAGCTCTTTATCTTGCAATCCCTCTTCAATCTGAATTTCATACGCATATTTCAACAATTCACCCATGAGCTTGCCTGGCGGTACGACATCCAAAAGATCTTTCCCTTGCAAAATTTGGCGTTCGGCAACATGAAGAACAAGGGCATTGCGCGCCAGTTTTTTAAATTGCTCGACCTCGTTGACCGTTGCAGAAAGTGGCTCATGTTTATCCGGATTTCTTCCTTGCCTATCTGCAGTTGCAAGGTCTGCAAGCAATGAAAGATTAGCCTCAGGTGCCAGTGCATTCGCGAGTCGCTTATAGGAGGCCGCAGATGAATGTTGCGTGACAAGTAAAACGGGTGCCATGTGATGACGAACGAGCTTTTGCACCGGAACAACATACTCTTTTGATATTGTCAAACGTGAAAGCACGTGCGGCACTATCTTGGCTCCCCGAATATCATGCCCATGTTCATTTTTTCCACCAGTTTTTCCGATATCATGACACAAGGCAGAAAATAGCAAAATCAGTTTCGATGTTTTGTCTTCGTACTCACGAACAATCTTTGCTGCTGCATCAAGCGTTTGCATCGTGTGCTCAAACACATCCCCTTCAGGGTGATAATCGGGACGTTGATGAATGGAACGAAGCGAATATAACTCGGGTATAATCCCGTGCAACCGCCCAATTGATTCGAGCCACCGAAATCCACGCGAGGGAGAACGTGATTTTAAAAGAAGTTTTTCAAATTCATCACTAATTCGCTCACGAGACACTCCAGAAAGATCCATATCGGCACATATTTTGTTTAATGTTTCGTCCGGATCCATTTCAAGTCGTCCAATAAATTGCATGACACGAAAAAAACGGAGCGGATCTTGCACAAAAAAGTGTACATCAGGAGTACGTAAGATTTTTTTTTCTAGGTCGATTTTGCCACTAAAGGGATCAATTAGCTCTCCCGTCACAAGATTAATACCCATCGCATTGATGGTAAGATCGCGGCGAATGAACGCATCATGATATGACAAATGTGGATCGAAAATAACGTGCGGTTTTCTTCCGGAACTATCTTTTCGAGGCAATGACCAATCGATTGGCAACGAGTGTAATTTAAAAACACCAAACGACTTTCCAACTAAACTGACAGGACCAAAACGAGAAAGAAGTGTATATAAATCGTCCTCTGATATATGATATATTTCAATATCAAAATCCTTTGTTTCATGGCTAAGAAAAAAATCTCGGACAGCACCACCGACAAGCAACGGAATTGCTCCAGCTTGCTCTAACGCTGTAACAATCTCTTTTACAATCGGGTAGGAGCGGTATAACTGTTTGATACAAGGAAAATAGTTCATAAAACACGAAGTACAAAATTATGGTAAAACTATACCAAAAAGAAAAGCCGGTGAGAATCTTCCCACCGGCTTTTTACGCATCATTTTAATGAAAGAGATTTTTTTACTTTAAAACTTTCGTAGCACCCTCATACCCAAATTGTTCCCATAGCACATCGGTCTCGCTTCGTACGGTCTTATTTGTTATAGATCGAATATCATATTTTTTTAATTCTGCTTCAGCATACTTCAGAAGGGCTAGATGTTCGCCAGGGTTATTTTGAGGATCATTTTCGACCAAACTAGATGCTATAAGTTCGGAAGTCAATTGTTTTGCTTGAGGGTTTATATTGCTTGTAGTATATGACTTGAAAACATATCGAGCTATTGGCTTGTTATTTCGGTCCATTAATGTTGCAACTGCAGGAATATATTGTTGTTGTTCATCAATGAACATTGTTTCAGTCTTTGCGTTTCCCATTCGAAATTCATAGGTAAACCCATTTTTTGCTTTACTTATATTGTATATTTTTGTCCACCTTAAATCTCTCTCAATATTTTCTAACGATTTTGGATAATATGGAATAATACCTCTTTTAGGGTTGTAAGCATCAACAGGATTGTATTCATAGGTAACAGGGCCGACTTTGACATCTGGTTCGTCTATGCTTGATGTTATGGTCGTATAATCGTGACCATATCCACCTAAAAACTCCCAAATTTTATCCCATAAAGTAGGGGTGGTCACCGCAGCGCCCGCAAGAGACATGGTTGCAATACGAGTCTTGGTTTTTGCAGCTAAGGGAATACTTTTTGTTTGTACTTTACGAGTAGATTGAAAAATCCGGCGTGGCTTTATTTTGGTTACAGGTCTGGCTTTGGTTCGAGCAGCAGATTGCACTCGTTTCCACCACTGACCGGCATGACCTGTAAAATGTACCGCTAAAAGTAAAAATATAATCCCAATTGATTTTTTCATAATCCCTCCCATTTTTAAATCTTATTTGAAATTTAATCTTATCACAATTGTTCGCACAATCACAATTGTTAATATCAAACAAATCGAGAAATTATGGCACAATTATACCAAAAAGAAAAGCCGGTGAGAACCTTCCCACCGACTTTTAAAAACAAATTCTATTGTGTCAAATCAGACAGCTTGATTATCAAATATGCTTGAAATCCATTCCCTAGCAATTCCAAAAAAACCTTTTGCTTCAACCAACTTTTTTTCATCAGAAGTTTTCGTAGTATCTTCAACCTTATCGGATTGATTATTGCTTACTACATCATCAATATTAATGGCATCATTTGAATTATCGGTATCCTTCTCTACTTGATTTTCTATCGCATTTTTTACAAAAATTTTGCTCAAAATGTCAGTATATTTTAATGCTATACCGATCGCCATCGCAGTAGATGCTGCGGCTGAAAAAGCAATAAGACACGTTTTTCTGGAAGGCATCTTTTCGCACACCGCAAACACCACATTTTTTATCTTTTGCGCGCAGGTCACGTTTTCCGCATATTGAAGGCATGGAATTAGCAAACCAGCAAGAAGTAAGCCATTCATCATTCTTTTATTCATAGAGTATTCCTTGTAATTAATTGTATTATGAAATTATTGAACAATCTCCAGCGTACCAGATTTTTTTATCAACGCAATTGCAACCGTCAAGAAACCTCAGCCGTGAGCACATTAAGTTTCGGGAAACCACGAACAACCCAATAATCACTGTTCGATGCCTGTGAATCGTGTACGATAACGGAATAGCCCTGACTCCTCAAATCGTCGACAATACTCAAATATAATTTCTCATGAAAAACTTCATGAAATATGTGTTTTTGGGCATCAGTGCCTACGCCATAAGCATATCTATCTGTCGTAACATACTTTTCATCAACAGTACGGAGTGAACTTGCAATAATAGTGGCAACTCTTCCACAAAGAAGAATAATAAATTTTGCCTGTATATCGTGCTCTTTACCGCCTATCGACTCCAGGGTGTATATAACGGGGGTAACGTGATATGTATCAAGCCTCTTCATTCCGAACGATATGTCATACAAATCATATGCAAAACGCTCATCCGCTCCGAGCACTTTTTTTACGACAAAGGGCAAACAGCACTTAATTGGTGCCATGCACGCGAGCGATTCCTTCAGCACTGTGAAAGACACCGGTTTAAAGGCAATATGGTCATCTACCGAACTTAAACTTGTGGTAAAATCGTGCTTTTCACGCACTGCATTACTATTACTGCTCTGCTCGTCAACATCAGTCTTTACGTCATTTTTTTTGCAAAACAATCGATTCCAGACATCAGCATATTTTAATACTACTCCAATCGAAACTGCAGTAGATGCTGCAGCTGAAAGGGCTACAATGCACGTTTTTTTGGAGGGAATCTTTTTGCATAGAGCAGACACCGCATTTTTTACCTTTTGCTTGCGGGTCACGTTTTCTGCATATTGATAGCATGGCATGAAAAGCACCAGAAGAAGCAAAGTATTCATTACTCTTTTTTTCATATTTTGTTCCTCATAATAAACTCTATTCTACCAGATTTTTTATCAACGCAGTGACAAAAAACAAGGCAAGGAATTGCTCCTTGCCTTGTTAACTTACAAAGTTATTAAAGAGTTATGCTTTTTTTTGAAAGATTAACTCCAACGGAAGCTTGTCAAGTTGAGCAACAATAGCATTTCGTGCTTCCACATTATCAAATAACTCTTTGATTTGAGGAAAGTTCGGCAATTCGGCAATACGGAATTTGCTTGTTACTGATTCTCCAGAAATACTATTAATAGTGACGATTTCAACTTCCTGCTTGCAGTATCCCATGAACTCATCATAAGATCCCGTCCAACCTTGACCAACATGATTTAAATGTTCACGTAAATGGGTCTTTTGTTCTTGTGGAAGATCCGTACCTTCAAATACCCCCTCAAGCCTATTAAGATATTCGCAATCGGTGAGTAACAAAGCATCCACGCTCGTCTCTGTCTTTATTTGGGTAAGATAACGCACCTGGTCCTGTATTGCTTGGATCCCTTGAGACCAATTGTACAATCGCGATAGTCCGAAACCAACGCCAAAAACTGCTCCAATGGCAGCAACTAAAGCAATGCGCTTTGTTGAATTTACTATTTTCTTTGTTGTGTTCACCTTTTGCGTTTTGTTTTTCAGATTCTTTGGCTCAGCCTGAACCAACATGCTATTAAGCAACAACAGCGCACACAACCCATATTTTAGTAATTTCATATAAATATCCCTCATTTTTAAACATTATCTTATTGTGAAAATGCATCACAAAAAAATTGTATACTATTTGAAGAAGAAAGACAAATTTGTTTCAAATAGAAATGTTGAATTTTAATTCTGTACTACTTTTTTAGGTATTTGGCCAGGTATTTACCCGTCAAACTCTCAGGAACTACGCACACTTCCTCTGGGGTACCGGAAGCAACAACCATTCCACCGCGGGCGCCAGCCTCAGGACCCATATCAATCAAGTAATCAACGCATTTCAAGAAATCTAAATTATGCTCAATCACAATCATTGAGTTACCCTTGTCGACTAAGCGATTGATTACATACAACAATTTTTCAATATCACTAATATGCAACCCCGTTGTCGGTTCGTCCAGAACATATAACGTTTCAGAACCACGCTTTGCAAGCTCATTCACTAATTTAATTCGTTGTGCTTCGCCGCCAGAAAATGTTGTTGCCGGCTGGCCAAGTGAAATATAATCAAGACCCACATCACACAACAGCTGAATTCGCTTTGCAATAGCGGCATGATGCGCAAAAAATTCAACCGCTTCAGCTGCATTCATCGCCAATATATCGGCAATGGAAAGGCCTTTGTACTTCACCTGTAAAATTTCGTGTGTATATCGTCTCCCTTGGCATTCATCACATTGCACATCAACACTTGGTAAAAAATGCATTTCAATGCGAATCACACCATCACCACCACACTTGGAGCAACGACCATTACCCGTATTAAAACTAAATTCGGATAATGTGTAGCCCCGCGCATTACTTTCAGGAAGTGATCCAAATAACTTTCGAATGTCATTAAAAATACCTAAGTATGTTGCAGCATTGGATCGCGGCGTTCTGCCAATCGGCGATTGATCAATAACTACCATATTTTTAAATGGATTATCTTTATTGTATCGCATTAATTTTTTTTGCATCTCAGGAACAAAAATATCCATAATTAAGGTACTTTTCCCCGACCCAGATACTCCTGATACACCACACAGCACTTTTTTTGGAAACCGTACCGTAAGATTTTTAATGTTATGCAAAGAAACATCCTTACATTCGACAAATCCCTGTGGAATTCGACGATTCTGCGGCAAGAAAATCTGCTTTTTACCGCTTAAGTATGCACCAGTTAACGAGTTTTTGTTACGCGATAATTCTTTTGGTGTTCCTTGCGCCGTTATCGTACCACCTCGATTACCTGCTCCGGGACCCATATCAATTACATGATCTGCTGCCTGGACCGTATCAATATCATGTTCAACAACAAGCACCGAATTACCAGCATCACGAAGCGAAAGTAATGTTTGAAGCAATCGATCGTTATCACGTTGATGCAAACCAATGCTCGGCTCGTCAAGAACATACAAAACACCGCTCAGCGCCGAACCTAATTGCGTAGCAAGCCGAATTCGTTGTCCTTCGCCACCAGATAACGTGTCCGCTGGACGATCAAGTGTCAAATAAGAAAGACCAATATTCATCAAGAAATGAATTCTTTTTTGGATTTCCTGAAGCAATGTACCGACAACTTCTTTTTGAAACGGAGATAAAACGATGTGGTTAAAAAACTTTTCTAACTCATCAATCGAAAGTGAACATACATAGGCAATCGATCTATCGTTTATTTTCACCGACAGCGCTCGTTTGTTCAGCCGTTTCCCCTCACAAAGACGACATCCAACCGTAAGATCATTATCTTGATCTATTTTTTCTTTATGATAAGTATAGTATGCCAATGAATGAAAAACATTTACCATTCCCGTACCTTGACACTCCTCACATGCACCCGTTGGCGCATTAAATGAAAATAGGCGTGGCTCAATTTCCGGGATAGAAATATTGCACGCAATACAAATTCGATCAGCCGAATATGACTTTTCTCTTTTTTTATCTTCATTAATAATAACACACTGGCGATTTGCAAGTGCGAACGCTTTTAAAATATCATCAACAATACGTGGCTTTTCTTCTTCGACAGCCTCAACAGTATCTAAAAAAAGCTCAATCGAGTGAGAAAATGTCTTTTTAAATGGTGGTAACGCTGCAAGTTCCTTTTCAGTTTTGAACTTATATACGACACCATTGATACGCATTTTGGTAAAACCTTCATGAAAATATTGCGTAATCAGCTTCAGAAATTCTCCGCGACGATTTTTGATAACGGGCGCCACGATAGAAATCATCTTGCCACGCGCATCACTGTCGACAATGACTTGCGCAAGTTCTGCAGCAGAATGGGCCTTAATTTCTTGATTACACTGATAGCAATATGCAATACCAGCACGCGCAAAAAGAACACGAAGATAGTCGTAAATTTCAGTAATAGTTCCAACGGTTGATCGCGCATTTGAACCAATTGTCTTTTGCTCAATCGCAATTGCAGGACATAAACCTTCAATCGACTCAACATTCGGTTTACTCAAATTCCCCAAAAACTGGCGCGCGTATGAAGAAAGAGACTCAACATATCGCCGACGCCCTTCAGCGTACAATACATCAAGCGCTAATGAACTTTTTCCTGATCCAGATGGACCGGTGATCACCACAAGTGAATTTTTCGGGATTTCTACCGAAACATTTTTAAGATTATGTTCACGAGCACCAACTATTTTAATGCGTTTTAACGTTTGATTATCCACACAACACCCACTTAAGCAGTAAAAGAATATTTAAGTACCAGTATAGTATATCAAAAAACGCAAAGAGTTAAAGTCATTCTCTATTTGAAATTTTTGGGACTAAATGGATTGGTCCAATACCAAATGGCAGGCAAAAGAAATGTTGAATTACGAAGAATCTTTAACCAAAGATTCTTCGGTTCAGGAGAAAGATATCCTCCCGTAGCAGCCATAATGGACAATAAGGAAATTAAATCCCCTTTTTGTCTTATGAATCCATACTTGTGAAGCACAAATAATCCAATGCCACCTACAAGTTGTCCTAGAGCTATGTATAACAAAGGCCTTAAAGGTGATTTTTCTGGTTTGACTTTAGGTAATTCTAAGGTTAGCGGGGTAACTGTCGGCAACCATTGGAAGGATTCTAAAAAAACGTCTCTTTTCGATGATACATCAAAAAAACTTCAAGCCAGGATAATCATTGAGCAAAGGTTCTAAAAAGTCCTTAAAAAATGCCGCTAAGTCACTTAATTGTGTCAAAAATAGTTCTCTATCTTGAAGATGGCCAAACTCATTCTCCTTTATGCTGTACAATATTTTATGCACTGTGACTATTGGAACATCACCAGCATAAGGGTATGAATCTACTGCCTTCTCAATCCTATATATATGCATCGCATAGGATATCATATATGTCGCCATATCGACGTCGAACTTTTCAAAATTTTCTATATCAACAAAATCATCAATTTTATCACGAAACCCATCAAAAAGATCTCGGTCGGATTTAAACATTCCGCTCGCCTGAGAAACAATCTTCTCTTCAAAATCCTCAAGAAAGGTAACCCATTTTTTCTGGCGTACCTTGATTTCATCTGCGTTTTCTTCAAATTTCGCGCGTACTCTTTTAACCCATTCACGCATAAGATCCATATTTTCATTGTATATTGACTCAAGAGTTTCAGAATATTTCTGGTACTCGTCCCGCTTGAATATCTCAGGATGCTCGCCTTTAAACAAGTCATCGGTAGACTTTTCTTTTTGAGGTCTAGAACTTTCCAAAATCTCTTTATATCGCAAAAGTACTTTGCTATCAAGATACATATTCATCGAACTGTTTTCAGACCCGTTAATATAATTACCACAAGATTCGATAAAATTAATAACAGGAACCAAATCATTAACAAGAAAAAAATATAAAAGAGGAGGTCGTATCTCATACAAATTCTTTTTCATTTCTTGAATACCATTGGCCACGTCCTCTGAGCCAAAATCGACAGTGTCAACAGAGGAGTCAGAGGGAAAAATTTCTAATCCCTTTTTCACAAAAGAATTTAACGCTTCATCAGAAAAATCTTTGCCAGTTGATTTTTCTTGCCTTGTCTTAATTAAGTCCAATTTGTCATGAAAATCCGAAACAACATCTTTCCCTTTAATCTCTCCAATACCATGACATAAATTTTGTACAAACTGTTTTCTTTTTTTAACCGGTGCTTCTTCTGAACCCAGTAGAGCAGTAAAAGCGGTACACAGAAATAAAAAAATGAGAAATATCATATAACCTAAAAAATTTCATTTACAATTTCAATTATACAAGAAATCAACAAGAAAGGATACTATTTATTTATAAATGTCGCAGCAAAGTAAAAAGTTCCGCTCATTGGGCAAAATAAAAAGTTCCGGTTTTTATGGTAGATTTAAAAGGAGCTTTTAACCTTGCCACGATAATACAAGTTTTACAATTCAGCTTGCTGCCTCAATAAGGCAATCTTTACAATCCCAACTGCTAAGAAAGCTATCATGGCCCCTTCAAGAACAAACTGCCTTACTTTAGGATCTTGAGCATAATGAAAAAGTGTCGATTTAAACCCTCGTATTCGCTCCATCAAAGAAGCCTTCGATTGCGCCAGGGAAAAATCTTTATATGATATTTTTTTTCCATTTTTTATATACAATTCAATTACTTGGTTAACCGTAAAGCCCAAATGCGCATAGGAAAAATTCTTCCCTGCTATAATGTGATTAATCAAACTTTTTTTACTATCCGTATCAACAAATGCTTCAAGCGGCAGTCTTGTATCTAAATACGCAGAGATAACATGTTTTTCTGGATAACGAACCTCATGATGATAATTAAATCGCCCTGGTCGAATAGCAGCTTGATCAAGTGATCGATACCTATTTGTTGTACCAAATATAATAACATTGGTATCTCGATTCAGCGTCTCAAGATGTTGCAAAAATGCATTGACCAAATTAACGTTGTGCTGTTGCAGCGCAAAACCATCTCGACTAAAAATATAACTATCAATTTCGTCGAACAATATTACCACTGGCTGTTGTTGCGATATTCCTTTAATTTGCGCCACAATGTTAGCCAAATTGATTTCTGATTGTCCTGACAACGAAGATACAAAATCATCCTGTTTTATCATTGCAAACAAATATCCATTTTTATGAGCGATATATTTCGCTGTTTCTGTCTTTCCTGCACCTGGTGGGCCGTAAAGTAAAAAACTTAATCCCGATGGTGCCTTGTACTGATCTTTAAGTCGATCGAGCCGCTCTTTTTGTCCCTGTGTCGGATTTATCACAAAATTAATTTGCCCGTTAATACCGATAAAAATTTCGTCCTCAATAAAAAAAGGAACTTCCAACTCATTGATACGCCTGAATTCTATATCCTTGCTATTAGCCCGCATTTCATCATTATTATGCCCTGCTGCTATCTGTATTGCCGTTATCAAAGACAAAAAAACTAAACATTTCTTATTCATTTTTCCCCTTAAACTTAAAAATATTCTTACTTTAATTTTTAGTTTAATCGAATATTGAAAAATGTCAATTTGGATTTTTCAAATCTTGGATAAAAAGCACAGAAAATCGCATTTTTAAATGTCTTAGACGATTTTTTGGTGGTTTTTAAAGTTTTTATTGCTATGAGTATAAAAACTCTCTTGTAGCGAAGAATTACCGCTTTTCTCGCACTTCTCGCGCTGCTTCTCGTGCAATATCACGCTCTTTCAGGAGATGCTTTTTGGAAACTGCTTTTCGATGGACGCCAATACCAATCTTTACTTTAATAAGATTCTTTTCATTGAGGTACATTGACAACGGAATAACCGTAACCCCTTTTTTTGCGATTTGACCAATAAGTTTTTTTAATTCACGTTTATGCAATAAAAGCTTTCGACTTCTTGTCGCATACGATTCGTCCTTTTGTGAACCAAATGCTTTCTCGTAGGGAGAAATACGACAGTTCAACAAAAATAATTCTTCTCCATGAAGTGTTGCATACGACCCTTGTAACGAAACATGTCCAGCTCGAATCGACTTCACCTCATCACCAGTAAGCACGATCCCCGCTTCGTAGATTTCATGTATCTCATAATCAAACGATGCTTTTTTGTTTTGTACGATAACTTTCATAGTGTATCTACTAATTTCAAGACTTTATTATAACGTCATTCTAGCGCATTTAGATTTTTTTGTATCGAGAAGCGTAATATTTTGTAAGAGAATACACAATCAATGCAACAAAAACTCCAAGAATATTACCCCCAATGAGGATCCTTAAAAGAACTGCTGGAGACATATCAAAAAATGGAATATACGCGATAATCACTTGCAGATAACTTTCCAAAAAATTATTCGAAACCGGAAAGACAGCAAAAAAAAGTTCACCGGTTACATATCCTGCAGCATACACAAAAAACATGGTCCATGGGTTATGCAGTAACAATGAAACCGCAAAAACAATCGGAATTGAAAGTGAAAACAACCACCCTAACAAAAAAACAAGAAGTGTGTGAAACCCAAGAAAAGGCGAAAATGCTATGTAGACGCCCAATGCAACAGAACGCGCAAGCAAGAGTGGCTGATGGATATCCGCAATAATAAGATGTTTTAAGTATGATAAACGTTTTCGTATCATGAGATCGCGTAATTTTGTTCGTTAGAGCTCATAATAAGAGCATTCTTTGAAAAAAACAAGCTTACAAAAAGCTTTTTATTGTGGACAGGAATGATATGTCTTATATACTAAAATTAAGATGTAAGAAATAAGGATTACTATGCATCACACAAAAACCCATTTCTTTTTTCGTTTTGTTTTGATCTGTACCTTTGTAACATATTTTGAAAACATTCATGCCGACATTGAATGCAATGTACTGTTTCCCATGCATTACAAATCTCAAGGCATAAAAGTGTATCAGGCAGGTGAGATTATACATACGAAAATAGACGATACTATCATTTCTTTCTTTATTAAGGACCATACAAAAGATCGAAACTTATATTTTCTTGTTATACGACCATCAGATATCACCTATAAATTTAAGAATGCTATCGACAAAGCAAAACAACAAACAATAGAATGCATGACCATCGCGCCAGATTGTGCGTACAAATTTTACAAAGTATCAATAACAAAAAATCAAGACTGGACCGTTTGCCAAGAATATCTTGATGATGGCATTATTCCCGATACCACCGTGGTCATTTTCTACAATCCTCTCTATATTGATACGCTCACACTCTCAGATAATCACATTCCGACATTCCTATTGGTTGATAATCTTTTGCAAATCGCACACGGAAAAGATTTGTTGTTTACCGAAGAAGTAAGATATCTCTTCGATACATTAAACATGGACCCTTTACATCGAAGACCTTCGTATCTGGTGGTCGCAGGCAATTCAAAATGTAAACGAGTTATGCATACATGAACGCTTCATATGATCCGCTCGTTCTCGGCATAGAAACATCATGCGATGAAACAAGCGTTGCATTATATTCAAAGCGTCATGCTGTAGCATCACATAAAACATTCACACAAATCCCAATTCATGAGCAATTTGGGGGGGTTATTCCCGACGTTGCTTCCAGAAATCAACTTGAAAAGATCCATATCGTCACGCAAGAAGTATTCAAGCATGTATCAATCAAACTTCATGAAATCGATGCCGTTGCTGTCACCACTCATCCGGGATTACCAGGTTCTCTTGCTGTTGGCATTGCATTTGCAAAAGGCATTGCGTTTGCGGCACAAAAAAAACTCATTGGCGTTAATCATCTTGAAGGACATATGTTCTCCCCATTTTTAGAACACGATATTCCTTTTCCGCATCTTTGTATTACTGCATCTGGTGGACACACATCAATCCATTACATTGAAGATTTTGGTGTGTATCACCTTATAAATTATACACTTGACGACGCCGCTGGTGAGGCATTCGATAAGATTGCAAAACTTATGAATTTACCATATCCCGGTGGACCTATTATTGAAAAACTTGCTGCCCAAGTAAATTTTGAAGACTTTTTTTACTTCCCACGATCCAAACAAAGCAATGAGTTTTTTAGTTTTTCTGGTATTAAAACTGCAGTACTGTATACCCTGATTCGCATCGGAGCATATGATCAAGAAAAACGGGTATTTCTCAAAAATGATGACCTTGACCTCAAAAGAAAAGTTGCAAGTTCATTGCTTTGCTGCATCACGGATGTTTTTGTACAAAAATTATCCAGAAGTTTAGAAAAGTATCCAAAATCAAAGGCGATTACCTTCGCCGGAGGCGTTGCATGTAATGCCTATATTCGATCGAAAATTACCGATCTTGCACAAAAGCACAATCTCCCAATGTTTGTCCCATCACAAAAATATTGCACTGACAATGGCGCTATGATCGCATATGTTGGTCATTACAAAGCACAACGAAATCAATTTGATACCTTTGAGCTCGATCGCCCATAATCCCCAGTAATTATAATAAACCAAATTTTTTATAAGCCCGATATATTCCTGTTCTCATTTCTTTAAAACTGTTCATGTGCACGGGCATTATATGATTCTCCTGTTTTGGACACGCAATGTTCAATTCACATGCCTTGAGCAATACCAGAGAGAAAACACTCGAAAGAAAAGGAAAAAATAAGCGACACGCTTCTTGATCAACAAGATCCCTAAAGAACAAACCATGAACTGCATCACTTACCGCATCAGTCGAAACAAGTTGCATGATCACATATTTTGAAATAACTTCAAAACCAAACCATGTTTGCAACGGTAGATTTTCATACATCTCAACAATTCCATCACTGCGTTTAATTCCAATACAGCGTTTTGTTCTAGAAAAATGATCTGGATAGAGAAAGACATATTTTACATAAGAAACCAATAAAAAAATCATCATAAACTTTGCAATTTTTTTGACTGTTCCTTCATTTTTTTGTTGCTGTAAATAAATGCTATAACCAAACGGTTCAAAAACATGATCACTCGACCAAATGCCTAATCCATACGCCCTTAATCCCCAGCTTTCTTGTGAAAATCGCTTATTATCTGTTAAGCCCAACTTCGCTGCCGGATATCCATAAAGAGCACGTCCACGCGAAACTGAAAACGGAATCACCTCGTTGAAAATTGTACTCGTGATCCCTCCACTGATAGATAAAACAACAAAGGATTGGGCAAGCAATCTTTCATTGGATATCCCACCACGATCTGTCTCATGTCGTAGATATTCATCAAAAAAGATTCCTGGAATGAGCTGTGACTGCCCACAAAAATAACATGGCAGTGATAATATAATTGCTTTTATAAGCATATATGTTCTTGATTTCGGCGTAACATTATCTTCCGCAATAACATCTTCTTTCAAACGATGTTTGAATGTTTTATTTGCAAATTCATCAAAAACATAACTGGATACACTCACAATTGCCGGGGCAATAAATAGCTTCCCTACTTGAGTAGCATTATTCAACGAAAAATTTGAGGAATCTGTTTTTTCTACCACATCATCAAGATAATGTGGAATGAACTTCTTAATCATCGCATGTGCATCACCAAAAGTCAGCAGACATATCATAAAAACGGATATCACACGCTCACTAGCCATCATAATCAACACAACAATTAAAAAATCCCCATAGCAATGAATGTACCTTGTTTTATTATTTTTTCAACAAAAGATAGTTCCATTTGTAATCGTTCAGCATTTCATACACCGACAAAAATTTTCTAAGCATATAAAAACAAAGGACAAAATTGTTACGATAACACGCACATACTCAAAAATTTGGGAAGGTTTTATGAGCACATTGCAGGTTCTCTTGTTCATAACCACACTTCTTCAAAATAAATCTGTGCTTTCAATGCTTGAGGAAAAAAATACTGACAACAAAGAATATATTTTACAAAAGAGACGAAAACATGAGCGTCACGCAATTGATAGCTTGAACCTTGAACTTACTGGTACCAATAGCGCTATTTTAAACGCGCAAACCATTGAACAAACCATTATCTACCTTGAATTTGCAGCTTTAATACTCGAAGAAGTGACAAAAGAAGAACATGACAGAGATGATGAGAATGCACTGCATAAAACGTCAACGGCACTTCAAGAAAAAATGACTCGAGTTCGAACAATTTCATACGAAAATCTTCGAGCACACACAATCAAACAAGGATACGAGGCGAACATTATTGCGCTACGAAGTGTTCACTGGCAAGGAAGTAACGATTGGGAAAAGGAATTTCGAAACAATATATTAAAAGCTATCTTGAAAAAAAAAATAAATCTTTACACCGTTCCACCACTTCCAGATGAAACATTGGATAACGAACTACAAAACGTCCAAGCAGCAATCCAACTTGACCTTATTGAAGGATTTTCGGCACAACCTTCCCTAAACGCATTATATCAGGCATACAATAGCGCACCATCACATGTTATTAAAAAAGCATTAACACACCATGTATTTGGTATTATGAAGACGTTTATCAAAACAAAGATCACCGCTATTTCATTTATCTTTATATCTGTTTTGTTCTGGTATGCATGGCCATATTTGCAAAAACATTATCCAAAAGAGCTCAGATATTTGTACGAATTGATTGCACTTATTCTGCTCGATAGAAAATTAATTGCGATATAACCGAAAAGAATATGCCTATTGTATTTTTATTCTCGCGATGGTAGAATGCATTCAAGTTGTAATAATTAAAAAATCTATGCCCCTATTTCTCGTATTCTTCTTTTTTTTATTGACGCAAACAGCAAGTGTTTTGGGGTCATGGAATCATGAAGATTGGGATACAAGCGACCTGGTACTTGATAATCGAGGTAATACAAAATCTTCAAAACTCAAAAAAGAGAAGCCAGCGAGTAACGATACATCAGATAGCACAGATAGTGATGCCAATACGAAAAAAAACAAAATTATTTTTGATTCTGACAATATATCTTTAGGAAAAAGTACGTTCACGAACTCATGGAAAAACACTGAAGCTAAGAAAGTTGACGCCTTACGTCCTTATTATGAAAGATCAATTTTAAACGAAAAAAACAATAAAACAAACAAGTTTACGGACAGCAATGACCCGGATGAAAAAAAAGGTCCTAGTCAAGAAATCAAGGATAAAATTGATCGCATACTATCCACAAATATAGATAACAGTGGTGACTCATCAACCAGGGAAGAACCGTCACCGTCTGGATCAAAAAAGTATATTCTTATCCCAACTATACTGCTCTGCTTCATATATGGAGCATACAAATACATTCCATGGAAAAAATTAACTCTGTCGCAAAAACAAGCACGTGATTTTTGGTCTTCTATTGTACCGTTTCTCCACAAGACAACGCATACCGATAAACTTCCTGACACAGTTACACAAGATAATTGCGATACACCGGTTTCAGATCAAAAGGAATCGGATGAAGAACAAAAAGAGGTACTCATTGTTGAAGAAGAAAACAATGAAGAAACACATAATGCAAAACTACTAGACATACCAGCCACTCTGCCTACTCCATCACCAAAGGAGCCACTTGGCAGGATAAAATCTTCGATGGGAACCATGCGACTTCTTGGATCATCCTTGTCAGCAACACTTCTTCTTGCATGTGCCGCATATCTTATTACAACAGATAACGCTCCAAAGAAAATTGAAAAAAATCACTATGATACCTATCGAATATATTTTCGCTATGCTGTTGCCGCACTTGTCTGCACCATCTCAGCAGTTTTATTTTTTAAAATAAGCCAAAATACGTAACATAAAAAGGGGCCAGAAAAAGCCCCTTTTTATCATATTAAATTATATGTTATTGATTGCACAAATATGATTGTCCAATGGTATCACACAAAAATCCTGCTTCTACCATAATTCCTGGATCAATAATGTTTCGAGCGTCCACAATAATATGATCATGCATTATTGTTTTTATATAGGTAAAATCGAGCATTTTAAATTCGTCCCATTCGGTCGCAATGATAAGTGCATTAGCACCACGAAGTGCATCATATGGAGAAGTAAAATACACGATATCAGGAAATAATTTTTTCATATTTTCCATCGCTACCGGGTCATACGCATGTACTGTCGCACCTGAGGCGCAAAGTTGTTCAATCATCGTAATCGATGGTGAATAGCGAATATCATCCGTGTTTCCCTTAAATGCAAGTCCTAATATCGCTACTGTTTTACCATATAAATCATCTGATCTATAACGCGTTTTGAACAATCGCTTTAATTTGGTTATCGGAACTGTCTTTTGATATTCATTTGCAGTAATCACAGCTCTGATAATATCCATTGATTGTCCATATTGCTGCGCAGTATACACCAATGCTTGCGTGTCTTTTGGAAAACAGGATCCACCATACCCTGGCCCCTGTTTTAAAAAAGCCTGACCGATCCTTGGGTCAAGTCCAATGCCAAGCGCAACAATGTTTGCATCCGCACCCACGTTATCACACAAATTCGCAACTTGATTCATCGACGTTAATTTAAGCGCAAGAAATGCATTCGCCGCATATTTAATTAATTCTGATGTTTCCAAATTTGTTGTAACAATGCCCGAGCCCGCTTGCAAAAAAGTTCTATATATATCACGCATTACATCAATTGCTTTTTGATCATCCGATCCGATCACGATGCGATCAGGAAAAAGAAAATCTTGTACAGCTGATCCTTCGCGCAAAAATTCTGGATTTGAAACAACCGAAAATAATGTTGATTCTATATGATAGTGAGATTGTAGCATGTTTCGAATTGCTTTTCCCGTGCCAACAGGAACGGTACTTTTTGTAACAATCACTTTATAATCCTTAATATTTTGAGCAATTGAATCAACAACACTATACACGTATCGCATATCAGCTTGACCATCATCACTCATCGGTGTTCCAACAGCAATGAAAAGCACATCACTATCCAAAATCGCCGCTGCGATGTCTGTGGTAAAAAACAGACGATTCACCTCAACATTTCTTTCGACAAGTTCCGCTAAACCAGGTTCATAAATTGGAATAATACCTAAACGTAATTGATTAATTTTCTGCTCATCAATATCCGCACAAATAACAGTATGGCCAACCTCAGCTAAACCGGCACCCGTTACAAGACCGACATATCCGGTTCCAATGACAGCAACATTATGTCCTTGCACAAACACCATTGTAAATAGCAGTGCAACAAGGAAAAAAAATTGCTTCTCTAAATTTGACGTTACCATTGCACATCCCCCTTCGATATCAACACACATATCTTACGAGAAAGTGACAATTGCATGCAAGATATTTTGTAATTGAATTATTTTCACTTGGAAAAATCGAGCCTTACTTTTTAATTAAATATGCGTGCCGCTCGTCACTCGACAATTTTTCGATTGCGTAGCGAAGCATAGTACGCGGCATGTATCTAACGTGCGCATCAAGGAACTTTTTCAACACTTGTTCTTGTCGCTGCCCGACCTCACGAAGCATCCAGCCGACGGCTTTGTGAATCAAATCATGATCATCGCGCACAAGCATTTCTGCGAGCGTGATAGTCAAATCAAATTGATTCTTACGAATAAAAAAGAGCAATAATTATTTTACTTTACAAGCATGCCGAATACAAATCATCACTCAGCATTCATCCGATTGTATGATAAATAGGTACACCTTGTTGATAGGTACAATTAATTGTTTTATTGATCATTCTTTTTTCCGGGCAAAATACACTACCTTAAGGCAATAAAAAGTGAGAGGTTTTAGATGCGTTTTTCCCCATTTTTATTCTGGGTTTTACCCTTTTTTATGCTCCATGCTCCGCTTCAGGACGATTTAAAAACAACAGACGATATTATTTTTCATTGGATTGGTACATTTGCCGAGGTCGTTGATCTTGTGCAAAAAAAACATTACAAGCCTGAACCAATGGATGAGGCGATGAAAAAAGCCATCAAAGGCTTTGTAACCTCATTTGATCCACATAGTGGATTTCTTGACGAGGAAAATTATAAAGAGCTTCTTGATTCAACAAGTGGCGTATTTTTTGGTGTTGGTATTGTGATTGATAACACACGAAAAGAAAAGGATAAATCGCTTCTTGTGAGTGAGGTCATTGAAGGCGGGCCGGCCGATAGAGCAGGGATTCGACCACAGGATAAAATTGTTGAGGTGGATGGCAAGCCACTTGAAGGTTTGATGACAGAAAAAATTATCGCAATGATTAAGGGTGAAAAAAATTCCAAAGTGGTACTCAAAATTCTTCGGGATAACCAACCAGACTTACTCACATTTACGGTGACACGTGATGTCGTTAAGGAACAACAATCGCTCTGTTTTTTATTAAAAGATCAAAATATTTATTATCTTTCACTGACGATGTTTTCTGATACCTCGATGCAGCAAATGGAGCGCTTATTAAAACATATCTTGGAAACGAAAAGTTCAGGTCTTATTCTTGATTTACGCAATAACTCTGGTGGTCTCCTTTCATCAGTGCTTGATATTTGTTCGCTATTCCTGCCAAAAAAATCGGTTGTTGTAACGACGAAAAATAATAAAGGCGAAGTGCTCAGTGCGTATAAAACAGAAAAGGATCCACTCACCACGCAATGGAATGTGCCGATTATTATATTAATTAATAATTATACGGCGTCTGCAGCTGAGATTTTAGCGGGAACTTTACAATTTTATGCACGCAATCAAACACAGGGCACTCAAATGCACTCGGTATTTTTACTCGGTGAAAAAACATTTGGAAAAGGGTCGGTGCAAGAAATTGTTCCGATGAGTAATAATTGCGCGCTAAAGATCACGACAACACTCTATTTTTTACCTGATGGCAATACGATTCAGGGTGAGGGTATTGCGCCGGATGTTCCGGTCAAACGGACATTGCCAGAAACGGAGCAATCAAAGTGGCTGACAACGCATTATGGGCGAGAAGCAAAATTACCAAATTCAATTAATGTTTCTAAAAAAACTGAAAAAAAAGAGGTCGAATCTGAAATCAAGAAAGACATTGAAAATAAAAGTAGAAATCGCGAACGTATTGAAAAAATGATTGAGTCGGATAATCAGTTGCAAGAGGCAGTTCGTGTTATTACGATTATCAATCAATCGATGCAAAAAAATTTTGCAATTGCAGAATTGCCAAAGCTGTTTACACCAATTAATCCAGAATCAATTGAAGAGATAAAGTAGATTTGGTTTGGCCCCAAAAAATAAGTCCACCATGTATTCCCGATAAAAAAGAGACTCGTTTACAGAGTCTCTTTTAAAAAAAACAATCAAGATTTGGTTGTTTTACTGATTGAGTATATATGTGTCAAAAAGGTAAACAATTTTTTTGTCTGTTTTTTCTGCAATTTCGAATGGTGTTTGTCCCGCATTATCAACAGCAAATATGTCTGCACCATGGTTGCAAAGGAATCGTATGGTTCGATTTTTATTTGAGCTTATAACAAAGCTTTCTATTGCAAAGTACCTTATGGCAAATGAATCCGTTGGTCTTATCCCAAAAAATCTACTTGCATTTGTTTGCCAAAAGCCACCACCATATCCAATGTCGTTGTAGTCCATCAGATAACGGTGCAATAAAGTTTTTCCCCGGGCATCCTTTTTGTTAATATCAATGGAATATTTTTCATGAATAATATTGGCAAGTTCAAAATCTCGTATATTGATAGCACGTTCGAACATATCCTCTGCTATTTGTTGATTTTTGATACGATCATGCTTCAACAATACCTTTACCGCATTGAGAATTATAGATTCGCATTCATGAAACTGCCGAAATTCATAGCTTAATCGAGAGAAATTTTTGCTCAGATAGTAATGATAGTCAGTGTACACGTCAAAAGTATTTTTATAGTTAGTTCCCCGGTATGAACAAAGTTGCTCCAAAAGAGTCAGTCCATCATTATTTTTCATATCCAAACGAGCACCGCGTTTTATTAATTCTTCAAGATAATCAGGTCGATTGTAAAAAACTGCATATGCAAGAAGACCATCCCCATTTTCATCGCGTGTGTTAATGTCAGCGCCTTGATCAATCATCTTAAATACATTATTCCACGTCTTATCTACTGAATAGAAAAGCACCGTATAAATACGAGAAAAGACATTCCCCTTATTTTTTTGCGGAAAAAAATCAAGTTTGCTCTGATTGAACGTAATGACCTCAGCAGGAACGGTGTGAAGTGCGCCTGTGGTTTCGGGATCTGGAGATTGTGATACTGTTTTGCTCGTTTGCATCGCATTGGCAAAAAGTAATCGCTTCAAAATCCGTTCACCAGGACTCTGGAAAAACGCACCAATATACATATTGATAAATAATAAAAAATACATCTTTTTCATATTAATTCCTCTAAAAATTAAGTTTGCATTTTAAATAATAAGTGGAATAAAAATAAAAGGCAAACCAAAAAATATCTATCGGAGCTTTTATCAAAAATGGCAAGGTATTAACCTTGCCATTTCATAATTCTAAGAAATGTACAATTATCGTTTAACAAACTGGAATTTACGTCGCGCTGCTTTTTGACCATATTTTTTACGCTCTTTGTTTCGCGCATCAACGGTAAGAAGTCCATTTTTACGGAGTGTAGAACGGAGGTCAACATTAAATTCGATGAGCGATCGGGCGATGCCGAGCTGTACTGCGCCGGATTGCGCTGTTTTGCCGCCACCTTGTACATTGACGCGAATATCAACCATGCCGCTTAACGAACAAAGATGGAGGGGTCGCATGGCACGTTGAGCATCAAAATCGGTATCAAA